>Ga0307515_10000944_pt1 | contig 66492 bp, 51 predicted proteins | sample 17_EM_MG_FD_194513 | JGI IMG/M metagenome (GOLD analysis project Ga0307515, IMG submission 194513) | Populus trichocarpa ectomycorrhiza microbial communities from riparian zone in the Pacific Northwest, United States - 17_EM | ecosystem: Host-associated > Plants > Roots > Unclassified | place... | reverse complement strand
GTTGGACAAAGGGTCGCTCCATGTTCGCATGGGCAGACCGAGAGCGGTGTCCTTGGTGGAGGTTGATGGGTTGGTGGGTGTAGGCGAGGTTCCGTTGTACGCGTAATACTGAAGGGCCTGTACCAGCATTTCACCAATTGGATTGCCCCAGGATGATAGGGCTCCTTCTGACACAGAACTAGGCGTTCCAGATGTCGCATATTTCTGCGAGGTGCGATCATTTAACAATAGCGAATCGAACGTCTTGATTGCGCCTACACCAGTGGTGCGACCATCCGGGGCAGCGAGCGTGGTGGCGCAACCGGAAGAGGCGCTATGGCAAAAAATGCCGGTGCTTGAATTGATTTCGTCCGCGAAATCGCCCATGTTTTTGCGCAAGGCGCCAGCTGTATAGTTTTTGTCGTAGCTGCCGGTAATTAGTCCAAATTCTGAGCGTGCGGCTGCTCCCGTGGTCGAATATCCAAACTCTTGAAATAAACCATAGGGTTTGAAGTTGGTTGTGGAACTGGAGGGAAAGGCTTGGCAATGTTCATCGCCAATTAAACCTGGAACACAAGCCTTTACACGCACAATCATTTCTGGACCAATGGTAGATCCTGAACTTGTATATGTCGCACCATCAGTGGAAATGCTTGGTATTGTTATTTCATGGGCAACACCCCCATTGCCTTTGTCCGCATCTTGGTAGTATCTGGCTAATTTGGGACCAAAGGTGCCGGAGCTATAATTGTCTCTCCAGCGGCACACTTCAATTTCAACAGTTGCCCAAAAACGAACATTACCGCGCACCATGCGCATAACCGGGGCATTAGATGATGCAGTGGAGCTGTCGGCAGATCCCGTATTGCATATACTCAATCCTGCATAAATATTATTATTTTGTCCTGTGGATTTCGTTAGTGCGACTGTGGTGAACGGGGTGTAGTCTCGGATGTCGGTTCCACGATAATATTTGACAAATGAATGTGCATCGAAGTTGAGTTTGGCGCGTTCTAGTATGGTATTTCCAGATGCATCGGTGCTGCGTGTGCCACCATAAAGAATTTTACGAATGACATCCAATCGTGTCATTGACGCCCAATTGAGAAAATTGCCACTCCAATAGCTTTGAGTGGATGGGCAGGTATAACGAGGAAGGGTTTTTGTTCCTACCGTTGTGTCGACCTGTGTGGCGGTTACGGCGGGAACGAACTGGCTGCTGCTGTAGTCATAACATTTCGTGGAATCGAAATAACCGTAATATTTGAACGTTGGAATGAATGTCGTGTCAATGACGTTGTCGCCATCCACGTCTTCAAAATCAGTGTAGATAGGACCAAACAGACTATGGTCCTTGGAGGCTGCCAGCATGACCATTGGTCGGTTGGAATTGATGATGATGTTGGGGGGAATCGCGGGCCGGGGTGCCGAAACCTCGACTGACGTCGCGTGACCAGGCAAGGAAACCCAAACCGCCGTTGCCAGTAATAGGCTTTGGACGAAGAGAAGATATTTTTTCATGGAAACTCCCAGGGAGGGAAATTTGGCAAGCATGTGAGAAGAGGGGGGCTTGGTAGCTATTCGGGCACAAACGTGGTTTGCAATACGACTTGCGTGCGCTGCGCGTAGCCAAAACCACGTGCGGTAATACGGTAAACCGCCGATTCCTGACGCGTTGGTATGCTGCGCTTGAAATACTCGATCAAGTATTCGGGCTGTATGGCGACGCCACGAATCACGGGAGCCCCTGTATATGTGCCGAGAGGGACGCCACCTTTGAAGTCACATTTATCGCTGTCAGCGCCGGTTGTTGTCGCGATCGTGCGACTCGGCTTGGATTTGAACTCATCATTCCATGTACCACCTTTGCCGGTGGGCCACCATGGTTCGGGATTGACCGTATTACCCGATGAGTTGTGCTGCCATTCCGATGCGGCGTAATAGGCGTCATTTTGGTAGCAGAGGCCGGTCGTGCAAGTGGCATCAAACTTCGCCGGAATGATGACACTACCTCTGCTGCAGGCCGCATTGGTCAAGGTGACGCCGGGGGTGGCGTTTTTGAGGTCGCGTTCGGCATCTCGCAAAGCCGATTCGGCGGCTTGACGTGCAATCTCCAGGTCCAATTGGTTGCGGGCCATGCCTTCGCCCAGCATGGACTGGCGTGCGGCCCAAACCGTCAGCCCCGTAATGGCAACCAGAAACAGCAAGACCATGATCAACGAGACGCCGCTCTGGGTCGAGGGCATAGGACGGGCAGGAGATCGGGCCCAAGGCGTGGATCGTTTTTTCATGGAGGGTCTTAGAAAACCTGGCTCAACTGGTTACGCACCGGGAATATCTGGACGAAGCGCTTGTGGAGCGCGGTATCGCTTGCCAGTTGGGTTACGGTTTTGTCATTGCAGTCGACATAGGTGCGCAATTTCCCTGTCTGGTCGGCAATCTTGGGGCTCGCACCGACACTTTTTGTCATGATGCAGACGCGTACAGCAGACACCCGTGACCAGGGGGGCACTGGTACGACCCCTAAATTGTTGTCTATGCTGAGTGTGGGTAGCGGCTTTACGCCGGTCTTTCCAGTTATTTCAGTGGCCGTGTAGAACTTGTCGGGGGTACGTGTGCCCGTATCTGTTGTGCTTGAAAAAACGCCATAAGTGAACTGCATGTCTTCGATGCCTGCGAGCATGGGCTGATAGGTATTGTTGGTATTCGCGCCGTTGACGATGCTTCCGCTGGCGCCATTGCCGTTGCAGGCCAGGCTCAGGGTGGCGACCGTTTGTCTCTCCACTTGCATATTGGTGGCGTTGAGCCCATAACGATTGGAGACCAGCAATGGTTGTAGTGGAGGCGCCAAGGGATTGGCCGCGTTCAGGCGGTTGGCGTTGCTATTGTCATTGCCGACATCGGCTCCCGTGCAGTCATAACGATCGCCGGTAGCGTTGGCTGTCTGCATGGCTGCGGTGTCGGTAGTGAAGTAGTTGATGACGATGGAGTCAGGCGCCCCGTCCACTGGGTCGGCGCAGGCTCCCGTCACAGGTAAAAATTTAGCACTGTCGCAGCCATAAATACCGGAGATGTAAATGCCGCCTGTGCCACCAGGCGTACTCCAGTCGGTTGTGGATGCCGCAGTCCTGTTTTCCTCAAGTACGAGGGGGGGGTAGCTGGCCAATTTTGGAAATTTCTCGTCTGTGGTTCGACGAGAAGAGATGGCTGGGTAATACCCTGCCTTCATGATTTCCTGGCCGATCAGCTGAAGGGCGAAAGTGCCGGTTTCGGTGTTGCTGCTGTTGCGCTCAATGGCACGCTGGGTTTCGCGGGTGCCGAGGTACATGTAGGCGGCGGCGGCGATGAGAAACAGTGTGATGGCCATCGCCACCATCAACTCGATCAAGGTGGCACCGTGCTGGCGCAAAGGATGGGCGTGAGTTCTCATGGCATGAAGGAAAAACGGTTGCAGCGCACCCCCTCGGGGGCCGCGGCGGCGTTGGGGCAGCAGGTTTGCAGGGCCATACCGACGGTGGCCGTCACGGCATCACATTGGGTCGCAGTGACCAAGCCGACTTTGGTGGCGTCGCCTCGATCGTCTGTCTGGAATGACTTATCGGTGTAGTCTTTGTCATACCACATCAGGGTAACCATGATGCCGGTCTGGCGGTTGCCTTCGACGAACGCTGCACCCTGTGGGAGACCGCTGCGTACGGCTTTGCGCCAGGTGAGCATGTCGTAGGTCGCGCGTTGGTAGGGGGTGCAGGTATCGTCTCCATCGCATAGTGAGGAAGATGGAGACTCTGCTTGTTGGGCGGTCCATGTGGCTTGATAGGCATACAAGGAGTTATTTGTCGTGCCCGCCGGAATTTCGCGAGCGGTAGCTCCGCTGATTGAATTGGGGCCAGCCATTGCCGTGTTAAGTCGGACGCGGTCGGTGTAGTCGGAGAACAAGGAAGCCGCGGTCGCACGCAATCCACTGCCCAGGCGGTATTTGGCGGTAGCCACTTGCAGTCCGGCGACACCCAGCAAGCCGATAGACAAGACAAATACGGCGATCAGCACCTCGATCAGCGTGACGCCCCTGTTCCGAAAACGCCCCCCTCGACGCGGAGTGGAATGTGAAGACATGTGTTTCATATCGAAGGCCCCGCTAACCGGAGCAGGTTGCCGTGGCTGGAATCGACCGGGTCCGCCCCATCTTGTCCAGGCAGATGCGAAAACCGGACTGCGCGGTCATTACATCGTCGGCATATGTCAGATCGAACCTGTCGATCGACCCCATGCCGTTATTGCCCCGCGCGTTGAACTGGATTCTTCGTGTGCTGGTGTTTGCCAGCAGGTGGTAGTCGGCGTCACCCGGTCTGCGCACCAGCAGCAGGTCGGCGGCTGCCACCGCCTGGCTCTTGGCATTCTTGCCGTAGTCGCTGTCGCAGGAAGGGTTCAGGAATACGATCCAGCCGACTTGCCAGTCCTTGCCCGACTGTTTGCAGAACGGCGTGGCGGCATCGACGGTGTTGCTCAGGCACATCGTCGTGCAAATGTTTCTGCTTACGGCTTCGGTGCGTGCCCTCAGGATGCTGCCGCTGAATTCATTGCCCAGGCCGGACAGGGTGTTGCGCACCATGAAGGACCGCAGCGAAGGTACGGCCAGGGTGCCGAGAATGGCCAGGATGGCCGTGGCCGCCATCAGCTCGACCAGCGTGAAGCCGCGCGGGCGCGTCACGAGGTCTGCATGGGGAGCATGAAAGTACATGTGACCAATTGTCTGATTGGTCACAATTTACTGACACTCCGTTAATCCTTCGAAACCGACCGCTTGCCGGGTCGCTTATCGGGAGTAGTTCAAATGTCCTGAATCAAGCGGCTGAATTCGTCCACATCTTCGAAACTACGGTAGACCGAGGCGAAGCGCACGTAGGCGACCTTGTCCAGCTTTTTCAGCTCGCGCATGACCAGTTCGCCGAGTTTGGCGGTGGTGATTTCCTTGGTGCCGCTGGTCAGCAGCTTGCGTTCGATGCGTTCGAGTGCCGCGTCGACCTGTTCCACGGCGACGGGGCGCTTGCGCAGTGCCAGGCGCATCGAGGCCTGCACCTTGGAGAGATCGAAGTCGGCCCGGCTGCCGTCCTTCTTGACGACGCTGGGCATGGCCACCTCGGCGCGCTCGTAGGTGGTGAAGCGTTGTTCACAACCGCCGCAGCGCCGGCGGCGGCGAATCAGGTCGCCGTCTTCGGACTCGCGGGTTTCCACGACCTGTGTTTCGCCGTGACCGCAAAAGGGGCATTTCATGGCAGCAGGCCGTGGAGGGCGGTCGGATCAACGATAGACGGGGAAACGCGCGGTCAGCGCGTTGACCTTGGCGCGCACGGCGGCGATGTTCGCTTCGTCGCGCGGGTTGTCCAGCACGTCGGCGATCAGGTTGGCCGTGATGCGGGCTTCTTCGTCCTTGAAGCCGCGGGTGGTCATGGCCGGCGTGCCGACGCGGATACCGCTGGTGACCATCGGCTTTTCCGGGTCGTTGGGGATGGCGTTCTTGTTGATCGTCATGTGGGCGTTGCCCAGCACGGCTTCGGCTTCCTTGCCGGTGATGCCCTTGGCGCGCAGGTCGACCAGCATGACATGCGACTCGGTGCGGCCGCTGACGATGCGCAGGCCGCGCTGGGTCAGGGTTTCGGCCACGATCTGGGCGTTCTTCACCACCTGTTGCTGGTAGGCCTTGAACTCGGGGGCAAGGGCTTCCTTGAAGGCGACGGCCTTGGCGGCGATCACGTGCATCAGCGGGCCGCCTTGCAGACCGGGGAAGATGGCGCTGTTGATGGCCTTCTCGTGCTCGGCCTTCATCAGGATGATGCCGCCGCGCGGGCCGCGCAGGCTCTTGTGCGTGGTCGAGGTGACGATGTCGGCATGCGGCACCGGGTTGGGGTAGACGCCTGCGGCGACCAAGCCAGCATAGTGGGCGATGTCGACCATGAAGATCGCGCCGACGGCCTTGGCCACCTTGGCGAAGCGCTCGAAATCAATGCGCAGGCTGTAGGCCGAGGCGCCGGCGATGATCAGCTTGGGCTTGGTTTCATGGGCCTTGCGTTCCATCGCGTCGTAGTCGATCTCTTCCTGCGCGTTCAGGCCGTAGTTCACCACGTTGAACCACTTGCCGCTCATGTTCAGTGCCATGCCGTGGGTCAGGTGGCCGCCTTCGGCCAGGCTCATGCCCATGATGGTGTCGCCCGGCTTGAGGAAGGCCAGGAACACGGCCTCGTTGGCGGAAGCGCCGCAATGCGGCTGCACGTTGGCGGCTTCGGCGCCGAAGATCTGCTTCACGCGGTCGATGGCGAGCTGTTCGGCCACGTCCACGTATTCGCAGCCGCCGTAGTAGCGGCGGCCGGGGTAGCCTTCGGCGTATTTGTTGGTGAGCTGCGAGCCCTGGGCGGCCATGACGGCGGGCGAGGCGTAGTTTTCGCTCGCGATCAGCTCGATGTGGTGTTCCTGGCGGGCGTTTTCCTTCTGGATCGCCTGGAAGATTTCGGGGTCGGCTTGCTCGATCAGAATGTTGCGGTCGTACATGGCAGTCCTTGCAGTTTGTGCATATGGTGAATCCTCGTCGTGGATGCCACGAAACGAAGAGTGCTGCCCAGGCGAACGGCTGAACACCCTGGCCGATGGAGTCCATGCGGCCCGGGCGGTACGCTTCCCAGTGGTTGCCCGGAGAACGGGCCTTGCTGTGGGTACAGAAGGCTGCTGCGGTGGTCCACGTCAACCCGAGCGCCCGGTATCGCTAAAAACCAGGGTCAGGCCTATCGCCAGTTGCGTACCCCGCTAGTGTAACCGAGGCCTGCCGCCACGGCTTGGGGAATCAGAACAGTCCGGCGACCTTTTCGTCCTGCGCGGCTGGCTTGGGCGGGGACACCACCGGGATCGGGCCTGCCGGCTGCGCGATCGTTGGCCGCGGCGTGTTGGTCGGCGTGGCACGACCGTTGGCCACCTGCTGCAGGCGGATGTGTTCGGCGATGACCTTGCCGGCGTAACCACCGTCGTCTTCGATGTTGGCGGCACCGACGTAGTAGCGCAGTCCACCTTCGATGGAGCCGGCGCGGGCGATGCATTCCTGCAGCACCTTCACGCCCACGCGCAGATTGGTCAGAGGGTCGAAGGCCGCCAGGTGGCCGCCGACGTTTTCGTACTTGTCGGTATGGACCTTGGTCATGACCTGCATCAGGCCTTGCGCGCCCACCGAACTCTGTGCGAACGGGTTGAAGCCCGATTCGATGGCCATGACGGCCAGGATCAGCGTCGGATCGAGTTTGGCGCGGCGGCCGACGTCATAAGCCTCGGACACCAGCGCGCTCAGTGGTTCGGGCGCCACGCGGTATTTCTTACTGAGCCAGTAGGCGACGGCGGCCTGTTGCTTCGGCAAATCCTTCGGATCGCTGGCCGTTGGGCGGTCGACGACTTCGACTTCCACTTCGGGTTGCGGGCCGAGCATTTCCACGCGGCGTTCCTGCAGCCAGGTCATCAGCTTGACTTCGCCGGCTTCGCGCAGGTCGGGGCGGGCGGTCATGGTGATCACGGCAAACGCCACCAGCAGTCCTAGCAAGGCGAATCCGTTGTGGGTGATTTCAAAAAAGCCTTGGGCAATGTCCGATGCAACGGTACGTATGCCCTGGCCCATCTTCTTTAACGCTGTCATAGCACTTCCTCATCTCGCGCAGTCCCCGCGGCAGAGGCAGCTTGGCTGCATCGTCGGCTTGGAACTTCGAATGGATTGGTACGCCATCAAAATCCTGCGGTGTCTTCGAGACTTGGGCAGCGATTTGACTTAGCCGGGGTCGGCAGCGGGTCGGGGGTTCCCGGGGTTTGGGGGGAACCGGGCGGATTCTATGGGGACTTTAAATATCGAGTCAAGAATATCAATTCTATTTGATATGCATTTTAAATGTTTAAAAGCATGTTTTTAAACACAGATTTACACTTTTCAGGACCCTACGGCGTTGCGAGGCCGGTGCGGCGTCGGACAGGTTCTGTTGCTCGATGTGCTATGAAAATGACAGCGAAAGACGTCAGCATTTCAATGTGTAGGGCTGTATACATAAAAATGAACAGTTTTTGTGTGTCGCAGTGGATTCTGCTTCCTAGGCGGGCTTCCAGGCCGGCGCCAAGGGTATTTGTAACCAACGCCTTTACGGCCCGCTTTTTTCGTATCAGCCGACCAGCGGTCGCTGCGTAGGATTCGTCTTACGGCTTGCATCTTTCGCCCGTTTGTCCGCGCGTTCCCGTGGAATTTGTCAATACAAACAGACTAATGACGGCCTCAGCCCTGATTGAAAAGTCTGTTTTGAATTTCATCGGGGTGTCGACTAGAGTGAAGTCGTCTGCAGCCGCAGACGTTAACCGGTAGGAGCCAGCAGCCATCTGACACCAAGCGATGATGGAGCGAAGCAGCCCCGGTCCACCATGGAGGCAATCTCTTGCCTCCGCCGCAACCGGGACATCACTCTCCCTGTTGCGAACCCAGGCGACACGGACTCTAGTTCAGTCGCCCAGCCCGGCGGTAAGGCTCGTCCTGCCGTCCGGGCTTTTACTTGTTTGGGTGCCGGCTCTTTTTTTGAACGTGCGCTTACATTGCGCGAGCGGTAAGCGGCTCATCTGCGTTCAAAATCGAGCCCATGAAATTCGATCTGATTGCGCGGCATAAATGGCTGCGGCGTGTGCTCTGGTGCGTGGTGGGTGTGCTGGTGCTGTGGGCGCTGGGGTGGCTGGCATTGCCGCCGCTGCTCAGGAGCCAGGGCGAACGCATTGGCAGCGCGCAGCTCGGGCGCCAGGTGACTATCGGCCACGTAGGCCTCAAGCCCTGGAGCCTGGAGCTGGTGGTCGACGACGTGGCTATTGCCGGTGCTGCCGGCGCATCTGCTGCGGCCGACACGGCGGCCACCCCCCCCCAGTTGCAGATCAAGCGTATCTATATAGATGCAGCGCTGCTTTCCCTGGTGCGGCTGGCGCCCGTGGTGGACGCCATCTCCATCGAAGAGCCCAAGGTGCGCCTCACGCGGCTGGGCGCCGGGCGTTATGACATCGACGACATCCTCACCCGCTTGAGCGCACCGAGCGACAAGCCGGCGGGTGAGCCGATGCACTTCGCGCTGTACAACCTCGAGCTCAAGGGAGGCTCGATCGATTTCAACGACGAGGCCATAGGCAAGAAGACCCATGCCGTGCGCGACCTGCGCCTGGCCGTGCCTTTCCTGAGCAACCTGGATTCGCAGCGCGAGATCAAGGTCGAGCCGCACCTGGCCTTCCAGTTCAACGGCAGCCGCTTCGATTCGGCGGCGCAGACCACGCCGTTTGCCGCTTCGCGCAAGACCGACGCCAGCTTCAAGCTCGTCGATTTCGACCTGACGCCTTATCTCGGCTATCTGCCCGACAGCCTGCCGCTGAAGCTGCAGGCCGGTGCGCTGCAGGCCGATTTGCGCTTGCAGTTCGAGCAGCAGCCGAAGTTGTCGGTCAAGCTCAGCGGTGTGGTGCAGGCCGACCACATCAAGCTGGCCGATGCCGCCGGCGGCGATGCCGTGGCCTTCGACACGCTCAAGGTGGTGCTTGAAGACGTGCGGCCGCTCGAGCAGCTCGTCAAGTTGTCCGCGCTGGAACTGACCGCACCCCAGATCGCAGTGCGGCGCGACGCCGCCGGGCGTTTGAATCTGCTGGGGCCGGTCCAGGCCGCGCCCACGTCGGTAGCTGCCGAAAAAGCAGCGACTCCCGCCAGCGCGGCCAGCGCCGCGGGCAACAAAGGCCCCGCCACCAATGTCGCCGCACCGGTGTGGCGGCTGGAGCTGGCCAAGCTCAGCCTGAAGAGCGGCGCGTTGCGCTGGACCGACGAGGCGGCCATGCTGCAGGGCAAGCCGGCCAGCGTGGTGTTGCGCGACATGGGGCTGGAGGCTTCGGCGATCAGCTGGCCATTTGCCAACGACACACCGCCGATGCAATTCGAAGGCTCGGCAGCGCTGGATGCGGCCGTGCCCGTGGCCGCCAGCCCGAGCAAGGCCGGCACGCAGCCTGCCACCAAGGCCGGAGCCGAAAAGGCTGCCGCGCAGGTAGCCGCGCCGTTGCCGGTTGGCCCCATCACCTTCAAGGGCTCCGCCACCGACAAGGCGGCCGCGCTGCATGCCAGCGTCGGCGGTGTACCCTTGTCCATCGCCGCGCCCTACCTGGCCGCGTTCATCGAGCCGCGGCTCGCTGGCCAGCTCAGTGCCGAGGTCGATGTCGACTGGAAAGCGCCCGACGCGCTGAAGATCGATGCGCGGCAATTCGCGCTGGACGGCCTGGCGCTGACCGGCACCACGGCGGCGTCCGGCAAGGCGGCGGCACCCACGGCGACGCTGGCCAGCATCCGCAAGCTCCAGCTCACCCAGGCCAGCGTGGACCTGGCGCAGCGCAGCGTGCGTGTGGGGCAGATCTCCGTCACCCAGCCAATGGCCAAGGTGGAGCGGGGCAGCGACCAGCGCTGGATGTTCGAGACCTGGCTGAAAACGCAACCGGCAGCGGCCGGCGCCACGTCCAAGTCTCCGAACGCTCCGAAGCCCGCAGCGCCCGGCAAGTCCGCCGCGGCAGCTCCGTGGCGCGTGGCCATTGCGGATCTGGCGGTGGATGGCGGCAACGTCGCCGTGCTCGACCGCGCTGCCGCGGTGCCGGTGGCGTTCGAAGTTACCGGCCTGCAGGTGCAGATGAAAAACATCGCGCCCGACAGCGCCACACCTTCGCCGCTCACAGTGGAAGCCCGCATCCGCGCCGGCCAGACCGAGCCCGGCCGGCTGTCTTACCGCGGCACCGTGGCGCTGCAGCCGCTGGCGGCACAGGGCCAGGTGGACGTGAAGCAGCTCCCGCTGCATGCGTTCGAGCCGTATTTCGGGGCCGCACTGAACATCGACCTGATACGGGCCGACACCAGCTTCAAGGGGCAGCTGCGCTTTGCCGCCAGCCCCGCGGGCCCCACGCTCAAGCTCACAGGCGACACCACGCTGGAAGAGTTCCGCGCCAACAGCGCAGCGGTGGTCGCTTCGGCCTCGGTGCCGGCCACTGTCGCTTCGGCTGCTTCGGCTGCGGCCACCCCGGCCACCCCAGCCGAGCCCGCCGCCGCAGCGGTGGCCGCACGTGGCCGCGAATTGCTGAGCTGGAAGATGCTGAACCTGCGTGGCCTCGATGTGGCCATGGCGCCGGGCAAGCCGACGGCGGTGGAGGTGAAGGAAACCGCGCTCACCGACTTCTATGCCCGGGTGATCGTCAATGAAAACGGCCGCATCAACCTGCAGGACCTGGTGAAGTCGGCCGATCCGGCCAGCACGCCGGCTGCCGCCGCCGGAACAGCGCCGCCAGCGAGTGCTCCGGTTGCCCGCGTCGCGCCCGCGCCGTCCACCAGCGCCAGTGCCGCGGCACCGGGGCGTAGCGCCTCCACTGACGCCGCGGCGGGCCCGGCAGCGGTGGTGCGTTTCGGCCCCATCAGCCTGGTCAACGGCCGGGTGTTGTTCTCCGACCGCTTCGTCAAGCCCAACTACACCGCCAACCTCAGCGAACTCACCGGCAAGCTCAGCGCGTTCTCCAGCGTGCAGCCGACCGGCGCGCCGCAACTGGCCGACCTGGAACTGCGCGGCCGCGCCGAGGGCACGGCTTCGCTGGAGATCCTTGGCAAGCTCAATCCGCTGGCCAAGCCGCTGGCGCTCGACGTCACCGGCAAGGTGCGTGACCTGGAGCTGCCGCCGCTGTCGCCCTACACCGTCAAATATGTAGGCCACGGCATCGAGCGCGGCAAGATGAGTGTGGACGTGCACTATGTGATCCAGCCCGACGGCCAGCTTACCGCCACCAACAGCATCATCCTCAACCAGCTCACCTTCGGCGAACCTGTGGCCGGCGCGCCGACCAGCCTGCCGGTGAAGCTGGCCGTGGCCCTGTTGGCCGACCGCAATGGTGTGATCGACCTGAACCTGCCGCTCAGCGGCTCGCTCAACGACCCGCAGTTCCGCATCGGGCCGGTGATCTTCAAGATCATCGGCAACCTGATCGTCAAGGCCGTCACCGCGCCGTTCAGCCTGCTGGCCAGCGCCTTCGGCGGCGGCGGGCAGGAACTCAGCGAAGTTGCGTTCGCCCCCGGCAGCGCGCAGTTGTCCGCCGAGGCGCAGCAGGGGCTCGACAAGGTGGCCAAGGCCTTGGCCGACCGGCCTTCTCTGAAGATGACCGTGATCGGCACCTCCAGCCTGGAAGCCGAACGCGAGGCCTACAAGCGCGAACGCCTGCAGCGCATGGTGCGCGCCGAGAAGCGCCGCAACAGCGTTGTTGCTGGCAATACGGGCGGCAATGCATCCGCCCAGGCGTCGTCCGCCGCAGCGGACGGTACGGCCGACATCACCGTCAGCGCAGCCGAATATCCCGAGCTGCTGAAAGCCGTGTACAAGCGCGCCGACTTTCCCAAGCCGCGCAACCTGATCGGCCTGGCCAAAGACCTGCCGGTGAAGGAAATGGAAGACCTGCTGCTGGCCAACCAGCAGGTGTCCGAGCAGCAGATGCACCAACTGGCGGTGCAGCGTGGCGTGGTCGTGCGTGACTATCTCGCCGCGCAAAAGTTGCCGCTCGAACGGCTGTTTCTCGGCGCGCCGAAAGATGTCGGCTCCGACACCAAATGGACGCCGCGCGCCGACTTGACGCTGGCCACACCCTAGCCAAACCGCGTGGTTGAACCGGCGCCGTGGCCCGGTTCCGGGGGGCATTCTGGAGCGCCGCGCAAAAAGCAGCGAAAATAGCGGTTTAGCCCCATCCGGACGCATGTGCCGTGCGGGCATGGTGGCCATGATGGCCACTTGTTTTTTTGATGTATTTTTCAATGGCGGCCGTTGCCGCTTTGCCTTTCGGCTCACCCAAAGATTGATTGCATGTTCGGCTTTTCCGTACCCAAATCCACGCCCGCAACTTCCCCCGAAAAAACCGTGACCACGCCCACCAAATCCCAGGAACCGCATCCGCTGGACGGCATGACCGGCGGTGCCTTTTCCGCACAGACCGCTGGCGAACGCGCGCAGCGCATCCGCGACTGGCTGGCCGGCAATCCGTCGGCCGAGCAGATCCAGCAGGTGTTCACCGAGATCAGCGTGCGCGACCGCGGTGCGGCCAAGCCGCTGCGGGAAAAGCTCGACGAATTGAAGCGTGCCAAGGGCCAGGAAGTGCTGGCCGCCGAGTGGGCGCGCAAGGCATCCGCCCTGCTCGAATTGCCCAAGCTCAACATGGCCGATGCCATGGCCTGGCAGCGCGATGCCGCCAAGGCCGGCGCGCCGCTGAGCAAGGAGCCGCTGGCATCTCTCAAGCTGCAATTGGCCGACCGGGTCAAGGGCATCGAAGACCTGCAGCACCGTGTGCAGGTGCAGCGCGAGGCCGCCGTGCTGCTGGCCCAGCGCATCGAAGTGCTGTCGACCAAGCCATGGCGTGACGCGCAGGTTGCGCTCGAGGTGCTGCGCAACGACGTGAGCCATTGGCAGGAACAGGCCGGTGCATTGGCCGTCGACCCGAACTGGGCCAGTGTCGATGCCAAGTTCCCGACCATGCTCGACGCCTCCAGGGGCCAACTGCTGGTGGTGTGGGAAGCCTTCCAGGGCGCGCTGGCGCTGACCGTTGCCGCCGCTGAAGACCACAATGCGCCGCTGCCGCCCGTCACCATGTGGGCCGACGAATTGCGCGCGGTGCGCGGCGTGCCGGCCGAAGCAGAGGCCAAGCCGGCGCAAAACCAGCGCGCACCCAAGACGCCGGTTGATCCGGCGCTGCGCGAAGCCGCCAACAAGGCCGTGCAGGACGCGCTGACCAAGGTCGAGCAGGAAGTCGCCGAGGGCCATGGCAAGGCCAGCGCCGGTGCCGCCGCCGCGCTGCGCAATGCGCTGAAGGAACACAACAAGCTCGTCGATGAAAAACTCGGCAACGCCGCGCAGGCCGCATTGGCCGCCGCGGGTGAACTCGAAGGCTGGCAACGCTGGCGCGCCGACCAGCTGCGCGAGGAACTGCTGATCAAGGCCGAAGGCCTGCTCAAGCGCCCCGAAGGCCATGCCCTGGGCGGGCGCAAGATGCAGGAAACCCTGCGCCAGATGCGCGAACAGTGGAAGCAGACCGACCAGGGCGGCGTGCCCAACCATGCGCTGTGGAAGCGCTTCGACGACGCCTGCAACGAAGCCCACAAGGTGGTCGAAGCCTGGCTTGAAAAGGTCAAGGCCGAATCGGCCGAACACAAGGCCCAGCGCCTGGCGCTGATCGAAGAAGTCAAGGCCTGGGCGGCCGACAACACCACCGCCAAGGACGGCGACTGGAAGGGCTTCAACCGCGTGCTGCACCAGTTTGGCGACCGTTGGCGCGAAGCCGGCCACCTCGGCGAAAAGGCGTTTGCCGAAATGCAGCCGCTGTGGAAAGAGGCCATCGGCCTGGCCGCCGCGCCACTGGAAAACCTGCAAAAGCAAAGCGTGGAACGCCGCCAGGCCATGATCGAAGAAGCCAAGCTGCTGGGTGCCGCGCCGGTGCTGCGCATCGACGCCGTGAAGGCGCTGCAGCAACGCTGGCAGGGCGAGGCGCAAGGTGTGCCGATGGACCGCAAGTTCGAGCAGAAGCTGTGGGACGCCTTCCGCAAGCCGATCGACGACGCCTTCAACCGCAAGACCGAAGAACGTGAAAAGGCCGCCAGCGCCCTGAGTGACCGCGACCGCATCGTGCTCGACGCGGCCAAGGCGCTCGAAGCCGCCAATGCCACCGGCGACGCGGCAAAGATACACACGGCCATGAGCGCGCTGGACGCGGCCCTGCGCGGCCAGGCCCAGGCCCAGGCCGTGGTCAACGCCGACAAGGCTGATGCCGCGGCCCAGTCCGCCGCGCAAGCCGAGTCGAAGGCTGCAGCACCTGCCGCCGATCAAACCGCGCAAGTTGAGTCTTCCACGGAGGATGCACATGAGGCATCGGCCGCGGCCGCTGGTGAAGAAGCCGCTGCCGAGCCCGCCGCACCTGTCGAGGCCCCGAAGCCCGCGCGCAAGCCGGTGGTGGCCATGCGCGGCGATGACCGCCCCGGCATGAAGAAGGCGGAACCTGCGGCCGCTGGCCGTGGGGGCAAGTTCGGTGACCGCAAGGACGGCCCGCGTGGCGCACCGCGGCCTGGCGACAACAAGTTCGAGCCGATCCGCAGTGAACGCGGCGATCGCCCATCGCGCGATGGCGGCCGAGACGCAGGACGTTATGGTGACCGCCCCGCGTTCGAAGACCGCGGCCCGCGCCTGGGCGACGTGGCTTTCCGTGCCCAGCGCGAAGCGCTCGAACACGCCCAACTGGCGCTGAAGAAGCTGGCCGCACAAGCCCACGGCGAAGTGCTGACCGAGCTGCTGACCGCCTGGGAAAAACGCGATGCGGCCCAGTTGCCGAGCGCCCAGGCCTTGGGCCATGGCGTCACGCCGGCCACCCGCACCGTCTGGTCGCAAAGCCTGGGCGCCGCGCCCAAGGCCGACGAGAAAGCCACGGCCGAAGCCCTGCTGCGCCTGGAAATCGCCGCAGAAGCGCCGACCCCGGCCGAACACGTCAGCGCGCGCCGCATGCTGCAGCTGCAGTTGCTGACGCGCCGCAACGACCCCGCACCGGCGCAAACCTGGGCGCAAGACGCCGCCAAGGTCTGGGCCAGCGGCTTCGATGCGGGCAATGCACGCCGCATGCAGAACGTGCTGAAGGTGTTGCTCAAGCGCTGAGCGCGATGGCCGGCGTCACCGTCCGGCCATCCACCATGTGGTCAGTTGAAAGGGCTCCTCAGGGAGCCTTTTTGCTGGCGGTCCGTTTTTCGATGCGCGACATGAATTCACTCGGCCATTCCGCGCTTGCATGGACCGTGAGAAAACGCCGTGCCCGGGTGATGCCCACGTACAGCGTGTTCAATTCTTCCTGGCTGTCCGCATGCGGCGCAGGGAACTCGCCCTGGGCCAGGTAAGGCAGCAGCACGCTGTCGAATTCCAGGCCCTTCACGCTGGCGATACTGGCGATCAGCAGGCTGGCCGACTTGGCGTTTTTGGTTTCGCGCTGTTTTTGCTCCGCCGCGTTCAGGTGCTGGAAGAACTGCACAGGGCTTGAAAAGCTTTCGGCGGCGCGGGCCAGCCAGGCGAGGTTGGTTTCGGCTTCCAACCGGCGCTGCTGCGAGACCAGCACGTTGTTGATCACGGCCTTGATCTGCAGTGCCGACAGCAGCGCTTCCAGCAGGCCTGCGCCCTGGTGTTCCCGTGCGACGCGCACCGCCGCGGCAAGGCGTTTGCGCATCAGCGGCTCGGCGTTGCGCAGGATCTGGTTGTCGAAGAACGAGGTGAGGAACAAGGGGTTGTCGGCCACGCTGCGGATGGCGTCGTTGAGCAGGTCTTGTTGCGACTCGTGCTCCCGGCCCTCCACCTGGATGCGCGAGGCCGAAAAGAACATCAGCGCGCGCATCACCTCTCTGCGTGTGGCCTCGACGGTGACGCTGCTGAGGTCGTCGGTGGCCACGGCCAGCAGGCCGCGCACGAACAGCACTTCGGGCCGCATCACATAACTGTCGAAGCCCTGGGTGGCGTAGGGAATGCCGGCTTCGATCAGCGCGTTCTCGATCTCGACCGACTGGAACGCATGGCGCAGCAGCACCGCGAACTCGGCCATCTTGGCCCTGGGCTGGGCCTTCCACGCCTGGGCGGCCTGCACTACCTGCTGCGCGCAGTCGGCGTTGTTTTGATAGGCGACGATGTCGACCTGGGTGTCGTGCGGCGCCATCGAGGCATAGGGTTTGTCGGCGATGCGGCCGGCGATGCCCGCCACGGCGGCGCTGAAGCGGAAGCTGTGGGTCAGCGGGTAATACACGAGCTTGTGGCTGCTGTGCGCGGCAAGCTCCGTGCGCATGAAGCGCGCGTCGGCGCCGGCCGCCTTGTGGATGACCTGGTCGATGTCGCCCACGCCGCAGAAGAAGCAGTGGTTGGTGGCCAGCAGGGCGCGCAGCACAGTGAACATGGCCTGGTTCATGTCATGCATTTCGTCGACCACGACGACCTTCAGGCGCTTCGGCCAGCGCGTGTAGTGCTGCACCGCCTCGCCCTCGTGCAGCAGGCAGGCCAGGTCGTAGGTGGCGTCCTGGGCGCCGCGGAAAGCCGGCTTCTCGGGGTTGGCGTGGCGGATGCGCTCGAACGCCAGGAAGATCATCAGCTGGGTGTATTCGACCCCGATGGCGACCGCGTAGTCGGGCGTGACCGACTGCTCCTGGCGTTCGAGCACATCGGCCATCGTGCCCTTGAGCACCTCGCTCTGCTGCAGGAAGGCGTCGGTCATGCCATGGTCGCCGAGTGTGGGCATCAGCAACTCCGAGCGCCAGCGCGCATCGGGGTGCTCGGCCACCCAGTCCACCGCCTGCCAGATGCAGGGGCTGAGCTGCTCGGCCTCGGTGAACACCGGCACCGCACCGCCTTCCATTTCCTCAAGCACCTCGGTGCAGAAGGCCTCGAAGGTGGCGATGCGGAACAGCGCGACCACGGCCGCCGGCACGCCGATCTTTCGCAGCGCAGCCTTCAGCGCGGCCGAGGCCGCTTCGGTGTAGGTCAGCGCCAGGATGTTTTCGGGATGCGTGTGGCGCGTCCAGGCCTCGGCCATGCGCAGGGCCAGCACCGTGGTCTTGGACGCACCCGCGTTGGCCTCGACGATGGCCATGCGCGCCGGGCTGATCTGGATGGCCAGTTGCTCGGCCGTCGGCGTGATGGCCTTGGGGCTGAAGTGGGCGACGGTCTTGGCTTGGGGTTCGGGCATGGGGTGTTTCATTCAGCCATAAAAAAGGCTCCCGAGGGAGCCTTTCTGCGTGTCAACTTGATTTCTCAAGTTAAACACGTTTGCGGTATTCACCGGTGCGGGTGTCGATTTCGACCTTGTCGCCCTGGGCCACGAAGATCGGCACGCCGAATTCGAAGCCGGTGGCGATCTTGGCGGGCTTGAGCACCTTGCCGGACGTGTCGCCCTTGACGGCGGGTTCGGTCCAGGTGATTTCGCGCTGCACGCTGGTGGGCAGTTCGACCGAGATCGCCTTGCCGTCGTAGAACACCACTTCGAGTTCCATGCCGTCTTCGAGGTAGTTCAGCGCGTCGCCCATGTTTTCGGCTTCGACTTCGTACTGGTTGTACTCGGCGTCCATGCAGATGTACATCGGGTCGGCGAAGTAGGAATAGGTGCAGTCCTTCTTGTCGAGCACGATCTGGTCGATCTTGTCGTCGGCCTTGAACACCACTTCGGTGTTGAAGTTGGCGATCAGGCTCTTGAGCTTCATGCGTACGGTGGCGGAGTTGCGGCCGCCGCGGCTGTATTCGGTCTTGAGCACGACCATCGGGTCCTTGCCGTGCATGATCACGTTGCCAGCGCGGATTTCTTGAGCGATTTTCATAGCAGTTTCTAGAGGTTGGGGCCGTTTGCAGTGCTTCAACGCTTCAAGGTCGAGGCATGGTCGTGGCGGTGATGAAAGGGGGCTGGAAAGGGTTCGGTGCGGCGCTGGCATGTCGACGTGAAGGCACGCGACCATGGCCCAGCGGGGCGGCGAGTTTTCGCAAAGCCTTGAATTTTATCGTTTTTCCAGCACGAATTGAAGCAGCTGGGTCACGAGGTCGTCTTGCGCCAGCAGTTCCGAGCGAACGTGCTCGGCCGCCAGCCGCCATTCCGCGATGTTTTCAGCCAGGCTCGGCAGCCTGGCTGCGGGTGTGCTTTCGTTCCAGGCCAGGTGCGCTTCGCGCAGCGAGGCCGGCACTTGCAGCAGGGATAAGAAGGCGTCGAGCTTGGCATGGTGCGCGCCGTCTTGCTGCGGGTAGATCTGCCAGACGAAGGGCTTGCCGGCCCACAGGGCGCGCACGATCGAGTCCTCGCCGCGCACGAAGTTGAGGTCGCAGGCCCAGAGCAAATGGTCGTAGTCGCGCTGCGTCAGCGTTGGCACATAAGAAATCGACAAGCGGCCGTGCAGGCTGACGCCGCCTTGCAGCACGGATTGGACGGCCGCCGTCGCCCGCCCGCTGGTCACCAGCAGATGTGTGGGATGCGCGGCCTGGTCGAGCTGGCGCAGCAGTTCGGGCAGGGCGGCGGGCTCATAACAAAACAGGGATATCCGCTGGACAGCGCCGGCAGGCGTTGGTGCCGCCAATGGTTCGGGCCTTAGCCGCGCTTGCAGCGCAGCCAGCCAGCTTGTTGCGTCGAACCCGGCCTGGCGCAGCAGCAGGTCGGCCTCGCGCAGCAGGCCACCGGTGCGCCGCGTGAAGCCGGGATAGAAAAACCACTTCATACCGCCGGAGACCGGCGCCTGCCGCACCGGCGAGGGCAGGGTGTGGCTGCGCTCCACATAGGCTTCGGCCGACAGGTATTCGAGGTTAAGCCAGACCGGCCTGATTCCAATGACTCCATTGATTCCGCTGGCTTCGATGCCTGGCGCGCAGGCCGCGATGAATTCGGGCGGGATGTCGCAACCGAAGGCCTCGATCCACACCTCGCTTGCGGGCAGGGCGGACAACAGGGTCGTATCGAGCGCCTGTGTCCACGGGCGTACTTCCACGCCGGGGCAGCCGCCAGGCGCCAGCCACGCCAGGGCGGCCGGGTCGTCGATCCATAGCCGCACCTGCTCGCCGCGGCTGGCCAGGTCGGCGCTCAGGCGCCAGGTGATGGCGATGTCGCCGAAGTTGTCGATGACCGTGCAAAAAATGTCCCAACGCATGACTTCAGCCTCCTTTGCCGACGCCGGTCCGCAGATGCTCCACCAGCAGCCGTGCCACGCTCGAGAGCGACTCCATCGAACGCACACACAGCGCCAGTTCGCGCCGCGCCCAAGGCTCGGCCAGTGTCACGGTGCGGATCTTCAGCGTGCCGCGGTACAGCGCGGCGCTGGCCCTGGGCATCACCCCGATGCCCAGGCCGGAGGCGACCATCAGGCACAGGGCGTCGTAACCGGTCACCTGGATGCGCAGCTTCAGCGGCAGGCCGGCCTCGTTGGCGGCGCGGATGAGTTGGTTGTTGATGGCGCTGCCCGGGTGCATGCCCACGAAGTCGTATACCAGCGCCTCGGCCAGCCGTGCCGACTTGGCGCGCGCCAGCGCATGGCCAGCCGGCACGACAAGCACCAGCTCATCGTTGCGGTAGGGCAGCAGCACCAGGTTTTCGCCATAACTGCCAGCGTTGAGGATGCCTACGTCGGCCGCGTTCTCGGCCACCGAATGGGCGACGGTGGTGCTGATCTGTTCCTGCAGCCGCACGTCCACCTGCGGGTGGGCGGCCATGAAGCTCTGCAGCTCGGCCGGCAGAAACTGCGTGATGGCCGAGATGTTGGCCACCACCCGCACATGGCCGCGTGTGCCCGAGCCGTAGTCGCGCATCTGGCTGGCGATGCCGTCCATGTCGTTGAGCACGCCGCGCGCCAGGTTCAACAGCGCGAAGGCGGCCGCCGTGGGCGCCACGCCCTTGTTGCTGCGGGTGAACAGGTTCACCCGCAGCGCGGATTCGAGCTCGGCCAGGCGCCGGCTTGCGGCCGAGGGCGCGATGTGTTCGCGCGTACTGGCGCCGGCGATGGTGCCGTCTTCCATCACCGCCACGAACAGGCGCAGGGACACGGGGTCGAGTTTCATGCGCGGATGGTAGCCGCACTGTCGTCTTCACCATGCCGGATGGCGATGGCAGCTTCGCACATCAGCGTTTTACGCACGGGCCGCTTGCTGGAATCATCGGCGCCTTCAAACAACATGCTGGAGACAAACGCATGCAAAACCAAACCAGTCCACTCACGCCGGCCGCGCTGCAAGGCGTGAAGGTGGTGGAGATGGGCCAGCTCATCGCCGGCCCGTTCTGCGGCAAGACACTCGGCGAATTCGGCGCCGACGTGGTCAAGATCGAAGCCCCTGGCGGCGGCGACCCGCTGCGCAACTGGCGGCTCATCAAGGAAGGTACCTCGGTGTGGTGGCAGGTGCAGTCGCGCAACAAGCGCTCCATCGCGCTCGACCTGCGGCAATCGGCGGGCCAGGACATCGCACGCCGCCTGATCGCCGAGGCCGATGTGCTCATCGAGAACTTCCGCCCCGGCACACTCGAAGCCTGGGGCATGTCGCCCGAGGCGTTGCATGCGCTCAACCCCGGCCTGGTGATGCTGCGCATCTCGGGCTACGGCCAGACCGGCCCCTACCGCGACCTGCCGGGCTTCGGTGCCATTGGCGAAGCCATGGGCGGCCTGCGCCATCTCACCGGCGAGCCGGGCCGGGTACCGGTGCGCGTGGGCGTCTCCATCGGCGACACGCTGGCCGCACTGCATGGCACCATCGGCGTGTTGACCGCGCTCTACCACCGCAAGGTCAACGGTGGCCAGGGCCAGGTGATCGACGTGGCGCTGCACGAGGCGGTGTTCAACGTGATGGAAAGCCTGGTGCCCGAATACAGCGCCTTCGGTGCGGTGCGCGAACCGGCGGGCAGTGCGTTGCCGGGCATCGCACCAAGCAACGCCTACCCCTGCAGCGACGGCTGGGTGCTGATCGCCGGCAATGGCGACAGCATCTTCAAACGGCTGATGGAAGCCATCGGCCGCCCCGACCTGGCCGCTGCGCCTGACCTGGCCGACAACGCCGGCCGCGTGGCGCGGGTGGCGGAGATCGATTCGGCCATCGGCGCCTGGAGCGCGCCGCTTTCGGTGCAGCAGGTGCTGGACTTGCTGAACGCCGCGCGCGTGCCGGCTGGCAAGGTCTACACCGCCAAAGATATCCATGAAGACCCGCACTTCCGCGCACGCGACATGCTGCTGCAGCAGGAGACACGGGACGGCTACACCGTGGAAGTGCCGGGCATCGTGCCCAAGCTGTCGGCCACGCCGGGGTCGATCCGGTCGAGTGCGCCGCATCTTGGTGACGACACCGATGCGGTACTGAAGGAGGCCGGCCTGACGCCGGCGCAGATAACGCTGTTGCGCGAAAAAGGAGTGGTCGCATGAACAACGGAGCGAAAATTTGGCAGGGTGCCCAGCGCCGCATCCACATCCAGGAAGTGGGCACACGCGATGGGCTGCAGGTCGAACAAGTCTTCGTGCCGACCGAGGACAAGATCGCGCTGGTCAACGCATTGTCGGAAGCCGGCCTGTCGAAGATCGAAGTCACGGCCTTTGTTTCGCCGCAGGCCATCCCCGCGTTGCGCGACGCAGAGACCGTGTTGCGCGAGATCAATCGCCGGCCCGGCGTGGTCTACAGCGCGCTGGTGCCCAATGTGCGCGGTGCCGAGCGCGCCATCGACGCGCGTACGGACGAATTCAATCTGGTGATGTCGTGCAGCGAGACGCACAATCTGGCCAACCTGCGCATGACGCGGGCCCAGTCTTTTGCCGCGCTCGGCGACGTGATCGCACTGGCCAAGGCCACACCTTCCGCGGTGCATCGTCCGGCGTTGAACGTTTCGCTGTCCTGCAGCTTTGGCTGCCCCATGGAGGGCGACGTGCCGAGCGAAGTGGTGTTCGACTGGGCTGCGCGTTTCATCGACCTGGGCGTGCGGGGCGTGACCCTGTGCGACACCACCGGCATGGCTTATCCGACACAGGTCGCGGCGTTGACCACGGCCTTCCGCACGCGCTGGCCGGCCACCGAGCTGACCCTGCACTTCCACAACACCCGCGGCATGGGCCTGGCCAACGTGCTGGCTGCCGTCGATGCCGGTGCCGATCGTTTCGACGCCTCGCTCGGCGGCCTGGGCGGTTGCCCCTATGCACCGGGCGCCACCGGCAACGTCTGCACCGAAGAGATCGTGCATGCGCTCGAACTCATGGGCTACGCCACCGGCGTGGACCAGGAGCGGCTGATCGCCGCGGCCCGCTGGCTGCCGTCGCTGGTGGGCCATGACGTGCCGAGCCAGATCGTCAAGGCCGGGCGCCGGCTCGACCTGCACCCGGTGCCGGCCGACTTCAACGCCATCCGCAAACGCGCGCTGGCGCGCAGCCCAAGCTGACCCATTTCATTTCATCAAAAGGAGACAACATGCAACGCAAACAATTCAATACACTGCTGCTCGCGGCATTGGTCGGCGCCGGCTTCGGCATGGCACAGGCCCAGGGCAGCTACCCGAGCAAGACCGTGACCATGATCGTGCCGACCGCCGCCGGCGGCACCACCGACCTCTCGGCCCGCATGTTGGCCCTGTCGCTCGGCCCGGCGCTCGGCCAGTCGGTCATCGTCGACAACCGCGGTGGCGGCAACGGCAACATCGCGGCGTCGGCAGTGAAACGTGCCGAGGCCGACGGCTACACCATCCTCATGCAGTATTCGGGCTACCACGTGATCACGCCGCTGGTCAGCAAGACCGCGCAGCAGTGGGAGCAGAAAGACCTGCAGCCGGTGGCGAATGTGCTCTCCGCGCCGCAGATCATCGTGGTGCGTGCCGGCCTGCCGGTGAAGACCTTGACCGAGCTCGTGGCCTATGCCAAGTCGCATCCGGGCAAGCTCAACTATGCGTCCTCGGGCAATGGATCGCTGCAGCACGTCACCGGCGCGATGCTGGAGCAGCAGGGCGGCATCCAGATGGTGCACGTGCCGTACAAGGGCACCGGCCCGGCGCTACAGGACCTGCTCGGCGGCCAGGTGGACCTGAGCTTCGGCACCGCGCCGCCATTCATGCCGCACATCCAGGCCGGCAAGCTGCGCGTGCTGGCGGTGACGGGCAAGACCCGGCTGCCCAGCCTGCCCGATGTGCCGACCACGGCCGAGGCCGGCTATCCGCAGGTCGATGCCACCTCGTGGTTCGCCGTCTTCGTGCCGGCGGCCACGCCCAAGCCGGTGGTCGACAAGCTCAGTGCGGAAATCGGCAAGGCGGTGAACATGCCGGCCTTCAAGCAGAAGGCCGAGGAGCAGGGCGCCACGGCCGACTACCAGAACCCGCAGCAACTGGGTGAGCGTGTGAAGGCCGACCTGGTGCGCTGGGCGGCGGTGGTCAAGTCGTCGAAGATCGAGGCGGACTGAGTCGGGTTGAGGTGTCCGGGGCTTGACACCGCCCCATCCCTGTTCAGGCCGAACGGGGATGAAAAAGCATGCTCAATGCCCCAGCACTGCAATGGCCAACCGGCAGCCGCGACAATACGCTCCATGTCTGAAGCGTTTTCCGAACAATTGCTGAGCGAGGTTGCGGCGCTGCCGGCTCTGCCGGGCGTCTACCGTTATTTCGACGCCGATGGCGCCGTGCTTTATGTCGGCAAGGCGAAGAACCTCAAGAAGCGGGTCAGCACCTATTTCCAGCGTGACCATGGCGGCTCGCGCATCGGCCACATGGTGGGCAAGATCGTGCGCATGGAGACCACGGTGGTGCGCTCCGAGGCCGAAGCCCTGCTGCTCGAAAACAACCTGATCAAGGCACTGAGCCCGCGCTACAACATCCTGTTTCGGGATGACAAGAGTTATCCCTACCTGAAGATCACCGCCTTGCCCGCGGCTTTCCCCGGCACGCCAGGCGCCGCCACCTTCCCGCGCGTGGCCTACTACCGCGGCGCGGTGGAGAAGAAGCATCGCTACTTCGGCCCGTTCCCGAGCGCCTGGGCGGTGAAGGAATCGATCCTGCTGCTGCAGAAGGTGTTTCGCCTGCGCACCTGCGAAGACACGGTGTTCAGCAACCGCACCCGGCCCTGCCTGCTGTACCAGATCAAGCGCTGCTCCGGGCCTTGCGTGAACTACGTGACGCCGCAGGACTACGCGCAGGACGTGCTCAATGCCGAGAAGTTTCTCGACGGCGAAACCAGCGCGGTGCTGCAGACCCTGCAGGCGCGCATGATGGCGCACGCCGAACGGCTCGAGTTCGAGCAGGCCGCCGAGCTGCGCAACCAGATGTCGGCCTTGTCCACCGTGCTGCACCAGCAGTCGGTCGACAACGTGTCCGACAAGGACGTGGACGTGCTGGCCGTGAAGGTGCAGGGCGGCCGGGCCTGTGTGAACCTGGCCATGGTGCGCGGTGGCCGGCACCTGGGCGACCGGGCCTACTTTCCCACCCATGTGGAAGATGCCGCTGCGCTGCAGGCCGCCGACCTGGAAGGCGAGGGCGCCGCGGCGCTGCAGCCGGTGGAGGTACAGGTGCTCGAGGCCTTCATCGCCCAGCACTACATCGATGTGCCGATCCCGCCGACCCTGATCACCAGCGAGCCGGTGGGCAAGGCCTTGCTCGATGCGCTGTCGTCGCAGAGCGGCACGCGGCTCACGGCGGTGCACAACCCGCGCGAGCAGCGCCGCCAGTGGCTGGAGATGGCGCAGAAGAATGCCGGCCTGCAACTGGCCCGGCTGCTCGCCGAAGAAGGCTCGCAGCAGGCCCGTACACGTGCGCTGGTGGATGCGCTCGACCTGGCGCCGGACGAACTCGAAACCTTTCGCATCGAGTGTTTCGATATTTCGCATACCGCCGGTGAATCGACGCAGGCCTCTTGTGTGGTGTTCCATCACCACAAGATGCAGAACTCGGAATACCGCCGCTACAAGATCGAAGGCATCACGCCGGGCGACGACTACGCGGCCATGCGCCAGGTGCTCACACGGCGCTACATCAAGTTCGCCCAGGCCGAGCCCGAGGTACTGACCTCCACGCCGGCCGACCAGGATGTGGCGGCGATCGCCGCAATCGCCGAAGCCGCCGAGCCCGACGTCGAAGCTGTGGCCGATGCCTTGGCCGCCAAGTCCCCGGCACCGACCGGCCGCATGCCCGACCTGGTGCTGGTCGACGGCGGCAAAGGCCAGGTGTCGATGGCCAAGGCGGTGTTCGAAACCCTGGGGCTCGACATCGGCCTGATCGTCGGCGTGGAAAAGGGCGAGGGCCGCAAGGTCGGCCTGGAGGAACTGGTGTTCGCCGACGGCCGCCACAAGGCCACGCTGGCGCGTGACTCGGCGGCGCTGATGCTGGTGGCGCAGATCCGCGACGAGGCCCACCGCTTCGCCATCACCGGCATGCGTGCGGCGCGGGCCAAGGTGCGGGTGGGCGGCAGCAAGCTCGAAGAGATTCCCGGCATCGGGCCGAAGAAGCGTGCCAGCCTGCTGCAGCGCTTCGGTGGCATCCGCGGCGTGGCCGCGGCGAGTGTGGACGACATCGCCAGGACCGAGGGTATCTCCCGCGAACTCGCAGAAGAAATTTACCGCGCGTTACGATGAGCCCCCCAACTTCTCACTGCGCTGCGCTTCGTGTAGTTCGCTACCCCCCGAGGGGGAGGCGCGGCCTGCCTTGGGGCGGCCCGGCGGCTGCCGCAGGTCTTTGAGCAAGCTCGTGCCACAATCCCGTCCCATGTTCTGGACCATCCCTACCATCATGACCTGGACGCGCATCGTCGCGATCCCTTTGATCGTCGGGGTGTTCTACCTGCCCCTGGACGAAGCCCACCGCAACCTGATCGCCACGGTGATGTTCGTGGTCTTCGCCGCGACAGACTGGCTCGACGGTTTTCTTGCGCGCCGGCTCAACCAGACTTCTTCCTTCGGCGCCTTCCTCGATCCCGTGGCCGACAAGTTCCTGGTCTGTGCCAGTGTGCTGGTGCTGGTGCACCTGCAGCGCGCCGATGTGTTCGTGGCGCTGATCATCATCGGCCGCGAGATCGCCATCTCGGCCCTGCGCGAATGGATGGCGCAGATCGGTGCCTCGCGCAGCGTGGCGGTGCACATGGTCGGCAAGCTCAAGACCGTGGCGCAGATGGTGGCCATTCCGTTCCTGCTGTTTCACGGCGTGTTGTTCGGGCGCATCGACACCCAGCAATGGGGCACCTGGCTGATCTGGGTGTCGGCGGTGCTGACGGTGTGGTCCATGGTGTATTACCTGCGCAAGGCGCTGCCGGAGATACGGGCCCGCACCAAATGAACGCTGCGGCCCGCCAGGGTGGGGCCGGCACCCTGCTGCGGCTGATGCCGGCGGTGTTCGTGCTGATCTGGAGCACCGGTTTCATCGTCGCGCGCTACGGCATGCCGCATGCGCCGCCGCTCAAGTTCCTGGCCTTGCGCTTCGGCCTGTCGGTGTTGTGCCTCGGCGTGTGGGCCGGGCTGTCGCGCGCGGCCTGGCCTCGGGAGCGCGACCAATGGAAACACCTGGCCATCACCGGCCTGCTGGTCCATGCGATGTACCTTGCCGGTGTCTGGAGCGCGGTCAAGCTGGGCATGGGCGCGGGCCTGATCGCCTTGCTGGTCGGCCTGCAGCCGGTGCTCACCGCGGTGTGGGTGTCGGCCCGCGGAGGCCGGGTTGCGGCGACGCAATGGCTCGGCCTGGCGCTGGGCCTGGCGGGGCTGGCGCTGGTGGTCTGGCAGAAGCTCGGCCTGGGCGAAATCCATCCCCTCAACTTCGCATTGGCACTGGGCGCGATGCTCAGCATCACCGTCGGCACGCTCTACCAGAAGCGGTTTCTCAAGCCCTGCGCCGTGCCCACCGCCAACTTCATCCAGAGCCTTGCCGCCTGCGCAGCCACCTTGCCGATGGCACTGTGGCTGGAGAGCGAGCCCATCCACTTCAACGCACCGCTGATCGCCGCCATGGCCTGGTCGGTGCTGGTGCTGACCCTGGGCGGCAGCTCGCTGCTGTACCTGTTGATCCAGCGCGGCGCGGCCACCGCGGTCACCAGCCTGCTGTACCTGGTGCCGCCTTGCACCGCGTTGATGGCCTGGGCCTTGTTTGCCGAGCCCATCACGGTGCTGACGCTGGCCGGCACCGCCTTGACGGCGCTCGGCGTGAGCCTGGTGGTGCGCAGCCGGACCTAGCGGGTCTGGCTTTTGAAAGGTCGATGTAAGGCTGCGCAAAATTGGTCACAGGCTGGCCAGCGGTCGCGCAAAACCGTCTAGAATCCGCCTCCGCGCCGTTGTTAAGCTGTTTGTTCGATTGACACCCGCGAGGTCCGTGGTTTTAATTGCACGGGCAGCGGCGCTGCAAAGTTACGTGATCTTCTGGCCTGATGGTTCTACGCGCTGTAGAACCTCAGGCCGGAGTTCATTTTGAATGTCTGTCGTATTGAACAAATTTGAGTGAGGGGCTCCTTGTGAACAAAACCGAATTGATCGAACACATTGCAAAGCATGCTGACATCTCCAAGGCCGCGGCAACGCGCGCGCTGGAGTCCACCATCGGTGCGGTGAAGACCACACTGAAAAAAGGCGGCACGGTTTCGCTGGTAGGATTCGGCACCTTTGCAGTCGGCAAGCGCGCAGCCCGCGCGGGCCGCAATCCGCGTACCGGCGCCGCGATTAAAATCAAGGCGGCCAAAGTGCCAAAGTTTCGTCCAGGCAAGGCATTGAAGGATGCGTTGAACTGAGTTCCTGTTTCAGGTGGGGTGCTTAGCTCAGTTGGTAGAGCAGCGCCCTTACACGGCGTAGGTCGGCGGTTCGAGCCCGTCAGCACCCACCACCTCCAGGCAAAGGCGAACAACTTGTTCGCCTTTTTGTTTTACAGAGAGTTTTTCCATGTTCGATTTCGTTCGCAAGCACACCAAGATCATGATGGGCTTGATGTTCCTGCTGATCATCCCGTCCTTCGTGATGTTCGGCATTCAGGGCTACAACCGCATGAACGAAGGCGGCGCCGTGGTCGCCAAGGTGGCCGGACAGGAAATCAAGCAGGCGGAATGGGACAACACGCACCGCAATGAAGTGCAGCGTGTGCTGGCCCAGTCGCCGGGCCTCGACCCCAAGATGCTCGATTCGGCCGAGGCCCGTTATGCCACGCTGGAGAAGATGGTGCGTGACCGCGTGCTGGCCGCCGCCGCCGAGAAGTCGCACCTCGTCACCAGCGACACCCGGCTGGCACGCAGCCTCGAGGCCGACCCAGCGATCGCCCAACTGCGCAAGCCCGATGGCACACTCGATGTGGAGCGTTACCGCCAACTGGTGGGCACGCAGGGCATGACGCCGGAAATGTTCGAGGCGCGGGTGCGCTCCGACTTGTCCGCGCGCCAGGTGGTCAGCGGCGTGATCGGCACCTCCTTCGTGCCCGCGGCCGAAGCCGATGTAACGCTGAACGCCTTTCTTGAAAGGCGCGAAGTGCAGGTCGCGACGTTCAAGGCCGGCGACTTCACCTCCAAGCTCAGCCTCACCGACGCCGAACTCGAAGCCTGGTACAAAGACCATGCCGCGCAGTTCCAGGCCCCCGAGCAGGCCAGCATCGAATACGTCGTGCTCGATGCAGACAGCGTGAAGAAAAGCATCGTGCCCAATGAGCAGGACCTGAAGACCTACTACGAGCAGAATGCCGCCAAGCTCGCCGGCCAGGAAGAGCGCCGCGCCAGCCACATCCTGATCGCCTCGCCCAAGACCGCCTCGGCCGACGAGCGCCAGAAGGCCCGCGCCAAGGCCGTGGAACTGCTGGCCCAGCTGCGCAAGGCACCGGCCTCGTTCGCCGATGTTGCCAAGAAAAATTCGCAAGACCCAGGCTCCGCGCCCAACGGCGGCGACCTCGACTACTTCGCGCGTGGTGCCATGGTCAAGCCTTTCGAAGACGCGGCCTTCGGCATGAAGGTCGGCGACATCAGCGACGTGGTGGAGAGCGACTTCGGCTACCACATCATCAAGCTCACCGACATCCGTACGCCCAAGCAGCGCAGCTTCGCGGAGATGCGGCCCGAACTCGAAACCGCGCTCAAGAACCAACAGGCCGCGGGCAAATTCGCCGAGGTGGCCGACAGCTTCACCAACGGTGTGTATGAACAGTCCGACAGCCTGAAGCCCGTGGCCGATCGCTTGAAGCTCACGGTCCAGACCGCCGTGGTCCAGCGCCAGCCGGCACCTGGCACCAAGGGCGTGCTGGCCAATGCCAAGTTCCTCGATGCCTTGTTCTCCGCCGACGCGATCGAGAAAAAGCGCAACACCGAAGCCGTGGAAACCGCACCGAGCCAGATGGTCGCCGGCCGCGTCACGCAACACACGCCTGCTCGCACGCTGCCGTTCGCCGAAGTGAAAGACCGCGTGCGCCTGCAGTTGATGGCCACCCGCAGCGCCGAACTCGCCAAGACGGAAGGCGAAGCCCGCCTGGCCGCCTGGAAGGCCAGCCCGGCTTCCGCCACCACGCTGCCCGCAGCCGTGGTGCTGTCGCGCGAAAACGCCCAGCAACAGCCAACCCAGGTCGTCGACGCCGCGCTGCGTGCCGACCCGGTAGCCTTGCCGGCCTGGGTCGGCGTCGACCTCGGTGGCCAAGGTTATGCGGTGGTCAAGGTCAACAAACTGGTGCCACGCGAGCCCGGCAAGGAAGACGTGCTGAAACAAGGCCGCGAGCAACTGGCCCAAGCCTGGGCCACGGCGGAGAACGCGGCCTACTACAACCTGCTGAAGGAGCGTTTCAAGGTCAAGATCAATGTGGCCCAGCCGAACTTTAAAACCGGCCTCACCGCATCGGACACCGTGAAGCAGTGAGGATTCGCGCTATAATCTAAATCTGCGGTGGCTGTAGCTCAGTTGGTAGAGTCCAGGATTGTGATTCCTGTTGTCGTGGGTTCGAGCCCCATCAGCCACCCCAAGTGAATAATGAAAGCCTGCTATCTACTCGGTAGCAGGCTTTTTTGTTTCCCTTGATCGCCCTTTCTCACCGAGTGAATGCGTGGCGGTAGAAGGCATGCACCGAATGCATTTGAGGGTAATGTGGTGTCGGAGCCGCTTCGCCACGCGCCCGAAGTCCGTGTGATCGAGTGGATCGACGCCCAGCCGATGGAGACGCTGTTTTTGTCAGCCATCACGGTTGCGGCGCTGCGCGCCGGGGTGGCGCTGCTCCCCGCTGGCAAGCGGCGCTCAGGGCTGCAGGAGAATCTGGAAAAGCGCGTCCTGCCCCTGTTCGCCGGCCGTGTGCTGCCCTTTGACCTGGCCTGCACGCAGGCCTATGCGGCGTTAATGGCAAAGGCCCGTACTGCTGGTTTGGCCATTGCCACGGCGGATGGCTACATCGCGGCTATCGCAGCAGCCAATGGGTTCGCTGTTGCGACCCGAGACACCAGCCCCTTCGAGGCCGCGGGCGTGGCTGTCATCAACCCATGGCAGGCATGATCTTGTGGGAGCACGGGCGTATTTTCTATCGCGAAGGCTAAAGCTTGTTTCTTGTTGCACGTCAACGTTGTGGATGACGGCATCTCAAGCCAGTACGTCACGTGCACCAGCGAGAGTCGGCGGCGCAGCGAATCTAAGCAGGCCCAAGGTCGGAAAAATTCTTGATCCTGACCTCGCCATCAGGAAATTTTGCCGTCACCACCAAGTCGCCGCCCATGGCTTGCACGAGGTTGCGCAAGGTCGATAGGTACATATCGGTGCGCTTCTCCATCTTGGCGATGGATGGCTGCTCAACGTGCAGCAAGCTGGCCAGCGTGGATTGCGTCAGGCCGCGCGCTTGACGAAGCTCGTTCAGCGGCATTTCTGCCAGCATGACCTTCGTCATTTCGCTGGCACGGGCTTGTGCTGCGGGGGGTATTTTTGCGCGCAGTACAGAAAAATTCTTAGCCATTTTGATTTCCTTCCTTCTTCAGCTCTTCCAAATGCACGTCATACAACTTGTCGGCTACCGGGACATGGATTTCATACCACCTGTCGTTGCCTGTCTTGTCGCCGCCAATCAGGAGGATCGCCGCACGGCGTGGGTCAAAGGCGTACAGCGTTCTGTAGGGCCGTCCTTCATGCTGGGTACGCAGCTCTCGCATATGGCCATGTTTTGAATCATTGATTCCACTGCTGTGCGGATGCTTCAAATTCGGACCCGCAGCCTCAAGTAGACCGGCAGATGCGGCGATGGGTTCTTGCTCTTCAGTGGTGAGGGCGTTCCACCAATCTTCAAATTCATCGGTAAATTCAACTTCCCGGCTCATGGATGAATTATGGCCTCCATGGAATATTCCGTCAAGGGAATGTTTTGGGGCTGATGGAATGCAGCCTTCCTCCGTCCAGCCCAGCTCCCCTCACTCCACCCTGCTCAACACGATCCCCTTGGTTTCTTTCCAGCTGAACACGACCGCCGCGCTGACCAGGCAGACGACGATCACATAGGCGTTGAAGATCCAGCCGAGCTGGTGGCTATAGAACCAGCTGGTGAGGTAGGGTGCGGTGCCGCCGAACAGGGCCACGGCCAGTGGCATGGCGGTGCCCATCACGCGGGCGCGGTAACGCGTGGGCACGCGCTCGGCGATGATGGCCGGCTGCGTGCCGCCGATGCAGGCGCTGATGGCCAGCATGGTGGCCTGCGCCATGAACAGGGACCACGGGTCGTTGGTGATCGAACCCATCAGCGGCACCGTCAATGCCGCCGTGGCCAGGTAGTAGAACAGCGTGAGCGGCTTGCGCCCGAGCCTGTCCGACAGCCAGCCCGCCACCGGCACCAGCACGATGTTGATCAGCTGCGCGCCGACGCTGGCGGTGAAGGCCCCGCTGGGCTCCATGCCGCGCTGGGTGATGGCGAACACCGCCACGAAGGACGTCCAGATGTAGTAGGGCAAGGTGGTGCCGGCCTGGTAGGCGAAGATGCCCAGGCCGCGCCGGAAGATCTTGCCCCGGCTCCATGCATCGGTTGCAGAGCCCGGTGATGTTGGTTGCTGATGCGCGTGTTCGTCCTGGTACACGTCACTCTCCATCATGTGGCGGCGCAGGTACAGCACCACCAGCGACAGCACCGCGCCGACCAGGAAGGGCAAGCGCCAGCCCCAGCTGTTCATGGCTGCGCTGTCCAGGTTGCGGGTCAGCAGCGAGCCGAACAAGGTGGCCATCAGCACGCCGATGCCGACGCAGAAGAACATGCTGCTCGACCAGACGGCGCGCCGCGCGGGTGGTGCGATTTCGGCGAGGTAGGCATAAGACGCGGTGGATTCGCCGCCATGCGCAAAGCCCTGGACCAGGCGCGCGATGACCAGCACCAGCGAGGCCCAGCCGCCGAGCGATGCATAGGTGGGTGCCAGGCCGATCAACAGGCTGGCAGCACTCATCAAGAGCATGGTGGACAGGAGCACGCCCTTGCGCCCGATCCGGTCGGCCAGGCTGCCGAACACCAGGCCGCCCAAGGGCCGGAAGACGAAGCCGACCGCGAAGATGGCCAGCGTGCTGAGCAGCGCCGAGGCCGCGTCGGCGGGGTTGAACAAGGCCTTGGCGATGTAGGGCGCGAACACCGCATAGATCGTCCAGTCGAACCACTCCAGCGTATTGCCCACGCCGGTGGCGATCATCGAGCGCGCGCGCAGGATGTCCTTCAGTGCGTGGGCTGGTGCCGCCGCCGGTGCTCTGCCGGGCACGGGTACGGTCACTGGCAGTTTCAGTTCAGCATTCGTTGTCATGGTCATGTCTCCTTGTTTTTTTGGTCAGAACGGGTAGTGGCCCGGCTGCGTCTCGACGGTGATCCAGCGCAGGTCGGTGAACTCGGCCATCGCGGAGCGCCCGCCGAAGCGCCCCCAGCCCGAGTCCTTCACACCGCCAAAAGGCATTTGCGCCTCGTCGTGCACCGTGGCACCGTTGATGTGGCAGATGCCGGACTGGATCCGCTCCGCCACCTTGAGCGCGCGGGCGATGTCGCGGCTGAACACTGCCGCGGCCAGGCCGTATTCGGTGTCGTTGGCCACGCGGATGGCTTCCTCGTCGCCGCGCACACGCACCACCGTCACCACCGGGCCGAAGCTCTCCTCGGCGTAGATGCGCATGCCGGGCTTCACGTGGTCCAGCACCGTTGCCTTGAGGATGCAGCCCTGGCGTTCGGGCTGGCTGCGCAGCGTGGCGCCTTGCGTCACCGCGTCGTCGATCAGCGCCATCACATGGTCCGCAGCCTCGGCGCTGATGACCGAGCCCAGCACCACCGCTTCGCGCGGGTCGCCCGCGGGCAGCGAGGCGGCCTTCTCGGCCAGCCGGCGCACGAACTCGTCGGCCACCGCCTCGTCCACCACGATGCGCTCGGTGGACATGCAGATCTGGCCCTGGTTCATGAAGGCCCCGAAGGCGGCGGCGTTCACCGCCTCGTTCAGGTCGGCATCGGCCAGCACCAGGAACGGCGCCTTGCCGCCCAGCTCCAGCAGCGCGGGTTTGAACAGGCCCGCGCACTGTTGCGCAATGATGCGGCCCACGCGGGTGGAGCCGGTGAAGTTGATGCGGCGCACCGCCGGGTGTGCGATCAGGGCCGAGACCACTTCGGCCGCGTCGGCCGGTGCGTTGGTCACCACGTTGATGACACCGGCGGGAAGGCCTGCGTCCTGCAGGGCCGCGCCAATCAACTGGTGCGTGCGCGGGCAGAGTTCCGAGGCCTTGAGCACCACGGTGTTGCCGCAGGCCAGCGGCATGGCCACGGCGCGCACGCCGAGGATCACCGGCGCGTTCCACGGCGCGATGCCCAGGCACACGCCCGCGGGCTTGCGCACCGCCATGGCCAGGCAGCCCGGCTTGTCGGACGGGATCACCTCGCCGCCAACCTGGGTGGTCATGGACGCGGCCTCGCGCAGGATGCCCGCGGCCAAGCGCACGTTGAAGCCGGCCCAGCCCGCGGTGGCACCGGTCTCGCCCGCCATGGCATCGGTGAAGTCGGCCATGCGCCGCTCCAGCGCGTCGGCGGCGCGCAGCAGCAGCAGGCGGCGTTCGGTCGGGCCGAGCGCGGCCCAGGCGGGCAGGGCGGCAGCGGCGGCATCGGCTGCGCGGCATGCATCGGCGGTTGACGCGGCCGGTGCCTGCGTGACGACCTCGCCAGAGATCGGGTTGCGGCGCACGAAGCGGGCACCGGATTGGGCAGCGGCTTCCTGGCCGCCGATCAGCATCTGGATGTTCATGGGGGTGTCTTTCTCGCGGCCTTCAGAGCCCGTTCATGTCGCACAGGACCTTGGCGTGCATGCCGCCATCGGCCGGGATGTTGGCGCCGCGGATCCAGCCCGCCGCGTCCGACAGCAGGAAGGCCACGACGGGGGCGATGTCCGCGGGCCGCCCTGGCCGGTCCATCACCCGCATGTCTTCCTCGGCACGCGCACCCAGGGTCTCGATGAAGTCGCCGAGGATCGGCGTGTCCACCGGCCCCGGGCTCACCGCGTTCATGCGGATGCCGCGCTCGCGCCAGGTCCAGCGGTTCTGCAAGGTCCAGGCGATCAGCGCCTCCTTGGCGAAGAAATAGCTGCGTGCGCCTTCGATGGCGTGGGCCTGGCAGAAGGCATCCACCTCGTCGAAGCCCAGGCCCTCGCTGGCGCGGATCGCGGCCACGGCCTGTGGCCAGCCGATGCCTGCCAGCGAGGCCAGGTTGACGATGGCCGCGCCATCGGCCAGCTTGGGCACCAGTTGGAGCGTGAGCTGCTTGAGGCCCAGCAGATTCACCTTCAGCACCTGTTGTGCTGGCCGCGTGGGCGGCACGCCGGCGATGTTGGCCAGCCCGTGGATGCCGGTGGGCAGTGCGCTCACCAGTGCTTGGATGGAGGCCGGGTCGGACAGGTCGGCCTGGATGAAGCGGCCCACCGGTTCGGCGGGCTGGTTCAGGTCCACCGAGATGATCTCGGCCCCCTGCGCGGCCAGCAGTTGTGCGGTGGCCGCGCCGATGCCCGAGGCGGCACCGGTGACGACGATGGTTTTGTTTTTTGGCATGGGTTGTCTCCAGTTGAAGTGGGTGGCGTGAGTGGCTGCGTCTGGTCGCGCATTCAGGGTGTGGCTTCGACCGCCTGCGTCTGCAGGTAGCCGTCCGGGTGGAAGCTCGCATTGGCCTCGCGGAAGGCGTAGGCGTAGTCGGGCCACACCAGCGTGAGGCGGCGGCTGCGTGTGTCCACGTACCAGCTCTTGCAGCCACCGGCCAGCCACACCGTGCCCTGGGCGCGGGTGTCGAGCATGTCCATGTAGCGGGCCTCGGCGGCGGCATCGGCTTCGAGTACCGCCACCTGCTGCTGCTCGGCATGGGCCAGCGCGCCGAGGATGTAGTCCACCTGCGCCTCGATGATGTAGACCACCGAGTTGTGGCCCAGGCCGGTGTTCGGGCCGTTGATGATGAAGAGGTTGGGGTAGCCATGCACGGCGATGGAGTCGAAGGCCTGCATGCCCTGGTCCCAGTGCGCGTCCAGGCTTTGGCCGTCGCGCCCATGGATCAGCTTGGCAAACGGCGGGCGCGTGGCCTCGAAGCCGGTGGCGCAGACCAGCACGTCGAGCTCGAAACGTTCGCCGCGCGCGCTGATCGCGGTATGGCCCTCGACCCGCTGCAGCGCCGAGGCTTCGAGCCGGACCTTGCTGCGCGCCAGCGCCGGGTAGTAGTCGTTGGAGATCAGCACGCGCTTGCAGCCGATCTCGTAGTCGGGCGTGAGCGCGGCACGCAGCTGCGGGTCTTCGACCTGGCTGTGCAGATGCGCCAGCGCCATCTCCTTGGCCTCGCGCACGAAGCGCGGCAGGTTGCGGCGCTGGGCGAAGTTGGTTTCGCCCGCCCAGAACAGCTCGGCGCGCAGCTTGTCCATCTGCGACGGGTCGCGGGCGAACAGGCGCTTTTCGGCCTCGGTGTAGCGGCGGTTGGCGCGCGGGATCACATACGGCGCGCTGCGCTGGAACACCACCAGTTCGCTGGCGATGGCGGCCATCTCGGGCACGACCTGGATGGCCGATGCGCCCGAGCCGACCACGCCGATGCGCTTGCCCTTCAGCGCCACGTCGTGCTTCCAGCGCGCCGAATGGAAGATGTCGCCTGCAAAGCTGGACAGGCCTTCGATCTCCGGCAGATGTTCGTCGGCCAGATGGCCCGGGCAGGCGATCAGCACCCGGCAGGTGAACACGCCGTGCGAGGTCTGGACCGACCACTGCCGATCGGCTTCGCTCCAGCGCGCGTCGCGCATGGTGGTGCCGAAGCGGATGTGCGGCAGCAGGCCTTCGTCGCGGGCGCTGTCGCGCAGGTACTGCTGGATCTCGCCGCCGGGCGAGAACACATGCGACCAATGGGCGTTGGGCCGGAACGAGAACGAGTAGAGGTGCGAAGGCACGTCGCAGGCCACGCCGGGGTAGTGGTTGTCGCGCCAGGTGCCGCCCACGTCGTCGGCGCGCTCCAGGATGAGGAAGGCGTGTTTGCCGCGCCGCTTGAGCTGGATGCCCATGCCCAGGCCGCCAAAGCCTGCGCCGACGATGAGGATGTCCGTGAAGGTCGTGCCCGACCCTGTTTCGATGTGGTTCATGGATGTTTTCCTGCAGCGCGCTGCGTTCAGGGCCGGGAGGCGGGGAGGATCGAACCGGCGGCGCTGGCCGAGGGTTCGCGGAGGAAGGTATCGACCAGGCGCAGCAGCTCGGCCGGGCGCTCGAACACCACGGCGTGGCCCGAGTCGATTTCCGTATAGCGCGCGTCGTCGATGGCGCCGAAGAGTTGCAGGCTGTGCGCCTTGGGCACCATCTGGTCTTGCGTGCAGCCCACCACCAGCGTGGTGGCGCGGATCTTCGACACCTGATCGACGATGTCGATGCGGCCGTTCAGGTCCATCTGCTGGTCGACGAAGCCGTCCAGCGTGATCTTCTCGGCCATGCCGGCCAGCTCTTGCGGCGTGCGCGCGGCGATGAAGCCCGCGCTGAAGGCGCAGAACAGCATGGTGTTGCGGATGGCCTGCGAGCTGGTGCTGCGCAGTTCGCGCCAGATGCCGTTGCGCAGTTGCTGGTGCGCATCGGTCTTCATCCAGCCTGCGACCAGCATCAGGTTGCGCACGCCGTCGGGTCGCTCGGCCGCCACGGCCGCAGCCACCACCGCGCCCAGTGAATAACCCATCAGGCTGACCGGCTTGCCGCCGCTGACACGGTCGATCACCGCGCCGACCTGGCGGACCAGTTGCGTCAGTGTCAGCGCGCCATCTTGTGCGGGTTGCCGGAGGTCGATCGACACCACGCGCTGGCGAAAGGCCAGCATGGGGAAGAGGTAGCCGTAGTGGCTGTCGGTGCTGCCGGTGCTGCCGTGCACCATCACCAGCACCGGGCGGTCGCCCTGGCTTGCGCCAGCGGCGTAATAAGGCACTTCGGTGCCGTCCACGAAGACGCTGTCGGTGCTTCGGTTGTGATCGTTGGGGTTCATGTCAGTAGGTGGCGCGGCCACCGGAAAGGTCAAACACAGCGCCGGTGGAAAAACTCACCGACGGACTCACGAGAAAGGCGACCATCTCGGCCACCTCGTCAGGCCGCCCCGCGCGTCCCATGGGAATGCGGTTCAGCAGATCGGCCTTGACCTGGGGGTCGAACCAGTCGCTCGACAACATGCGCGACTCGATCAGCGCCGGTGCGATGGCATTCACCACGACACCCTTCTTGGCCAGTTCCTTGCCCAGCGTCTTGGTCATCGCGATCACACCGGCCTTGGCCGCCGCATAGGCACCGCTGAGCGGATGGCCTTCCATGCCCGCGGCCGAGGCCACGTTGAGGATGCGGCCATAACCCGCCTGCACCATGTGCGGCACCACCGCGCGGCACATCAGGAACTGGCTGGTGAGGTTCACGTCGAGGTCGCGCCGCCACGCCGCCAGCTCCACCTCCCACAGCGGCAGCATGGCGCTGCCCATGCCCGCGTTGTTGACCAGGATGTCGAGGCGGCCGAAGTGTTCCCTGGCCAGGGCCAGGGCACGCGGGCCCAGCGCCGGGTCACACACGTCGCCGACCAGTGCCACGGCCTGCTGGTCTTGCTCAATGATGGCCGCGACGACCCGCTGCGCGCCCGCAGCGTCCTGGTCCACCGCCAGCACGGCCGCTCCCAGGCTGGCCAGCTTCAGGCACACGGCCTGGCCGATGCCGCCGCCCGCACCGGTGACGACGGCCACCTGCCCGTCCAATGTTGGGGTCATATTTGTCTCCTCTATTTGAGTCCGTTAAACAGACTAATTTAAAAATCCACCGTGGATCAACTTGGTTTCAAATTGAGTGGTTGATGGGCAGAATCTTAGAATTCAAAAAAGAGAATGTGTAGGAATAGAGTCCGTTTAGTGGACGCTTAGTGGACGTACCTCAAGGAGCATGCGATGCCGGTGAACCAGCAAATGGCCGACGACCCGAACAAGACACAGGTGATTGGCCGCGTCGCAAATGTGCTGATGGCGATCTCGCGGCAAGGCGCGGGCGGTGCGCGCCTGAAGGACATCGCACTCGACACCGGCATCGCACGCCCCAGCGTGCACCGCATGCTCGGCGATCTGAGCGCCGTGGGCTTCGTCACCCAGCTGGCCGACAAGCGCTACGCACTTGGGCCGGCCCTGTTCTCGCTGGGCCTGTCGGCACCGAATCCGATACGCGACCTGGCCCGCATCCGGCAACTGGCCCAGGCGCTGGCCGACCACTGTGGCGACGTGGTGTATGTGGCGCTGCGCAAATTCGACGGCGTGCACTACCTGCTGCGGGTGGAGGGCAACTACCCGATCCGCACCCACCTGGTGGCGGTCAACGACAGCAAGCCCTTCACCGCCAGTTACTCGGGCCTGGCCTTGCTGGCCTCATTGGGCGAGAGTGAACGCCGCAGCGCCATCAACAGGCTGGCGCTGGACGCGCCGCGCGACTGGGTGGAGAAGCACCGCCGCCAGCTGGAGCGGCAGATCCGCGACAAGATCGCCGAGGTCGAAACCCTGGGCTACTGCGCCGGCAAGAACATCGTCATGCCGGGCATTGCCGGCATGGCCGCACCCATCCCGTCGGCCACGCGTTTGCCCTACATGACGGTGTCCATCTCGGCCGTCGAAGACCGGCTCCATGCCGAACGCGTGAAGGAGCTCGCGCCCCGGCTGCTGAAGACCGCGCGCGACATGTCGGCCTTCATCGATTGACCTTCGCCTTTAACCAGAGAGACCTATGCAACATCCCGACAAAAACACCACCACCCTCACCACCACCCGCCCCGTCGCCATCGTGACCGGCGGCCTGCGCGGCCTCGGCTTCGCCACCGCCAGGCAGATGGCCCAGGACGGCTTCGACATCGCGGTGATCGACCTGGCCCCACCGGGGCCGGAAAGTGACGCCACGCTGGCACCGCTGGCCGCACACGGTGCGCGCTGCCAGTACTACAGCCTGGACATCGCCGACATCGCGCGCCATGCCGACACGCTGGCGCAGATCCAGCGCGACTTCGGCCCGCTGGCCTGCCTGGTGAACAACGCCGGCATCGCCGCGCGCCCGCTCACCGACATCCTGGCGCTCGAAGCTTCGGCCTTCGACCGTTCGATGGACGTGAACCTGCGCGGCACCTTCTTTCTGACCCAGGCCTTCGCGAAGCTGCTGCTCGATGCGCCGCCGGCCGATGCGGGTGTCTATCGCTGCATCGTCATCGTCACCTCGATTGCCGCCGAGCTGGTGTCCACCGACCGCGCGCAGTACTGCGTGAGCAAGGCCGCCTTGTCGATGGTGGCCCGCCTCTTCGCCGCCCGGCTCGCGCGGCACGGCATTGCCGTGCATGAGGTGCGGCCGGGTTTCATCCAGACCGACATGACCGCCTCCGCCGGCAGCGCCGTCATCGACCAATGGATCGCCGAAGGCCGCGTGCCGGTGCCGCGCTGGGGCCAGGCCGAAGATGTGGGCATGGCGATCAGCACCCTGGCCTGCGGGCGCATGCCTTACAGCACCGGGCAGCCGTTCTGGGTGGCGGGGGGCTTGAACATTGCTCGCGCAACCTGAGGCGGGCTGACCTCGTTAACCGGCAGCGCCAATCTTGAGCGTGATCTCGCCAATACCTTCGATGTGGCCATCGATGCGGTCGCCGGGCAGGACCGGCCCCACGCCCTCGGGCGTGCCGGTGAAGATCAGGTCGCCGGGCTGCAGGTGATAGAACAGGGACAGGTCGGCGATGATCTCCCGCAGGTTCCAGATCAAGCGGTCCAGATCTGATTTCTGGCGCGGCTGGCCGTTCACCGTCAACTCCAGCGCGCCATGTTCCAGCACCACGCCGGGCCGCGGCACGATCTCGGACACCACCGACGACTGCTCGACATCCTTGCCCAGATCCCAGGGTCGGCCCTTGTCGCGCGCCACCAGCTGCAGATCGCGGCGCGTCATGTCCAGGCCGCAGGCGTAGCCATAGATGAGCTTGTGCGCCTCGGCCTGGCTGACCCGAAAGCCCGGTGCGCCGATGGCCAGCACCAGCTCCATCTCGTGGTGGAAGTTGCCGGTCTCGGAAGGGTAGGCCACGGTGGCGCCGGACTCGACCAGCGTCTGCGGCGACTTGGTGAAATAGAACGGCCGCTCGGCGCTTTTGTCCACGGGTTTGCCCATTTCCAGCGCGTGGGCGTGGTAGTTGCGGCCCACGAAGAAGAGCCGGTTGATGGGCAGCCGCGCGGACAGGCCGCGCACCGGCAGCGAATACACGGGAGGAGGGTTCCAGAGGTAGGTGGTGGTCATGGTTCGTTTCTTGAAATTCTTGGAACGCGTTCTTAGCCGCGGTTCTCGAAAACACCGAGCTTGCGGTGCAGTGGTGTCTCGTCGGCGATGAAGAGGAAGGCCGGTGTGTTGGACGCGGCGTTGGTCAGCGTCACGGCGGTATAACCCGGTGCGCAGCAGGTGTCGGCCTGGGCGAGCGTGAAGCCCTGGTCTTCGACCTGCAGCTTCACGCCGCCTTCGATGACGTGGAACACCATGGCCGGCGACCTGGCCGGCAGCCTGAGCGTCTGCCCAGGGCGCAGCATCAGCGCCTGGAAGCCGAGGATGTTCTGCGCGTCGCTACCGGTCTCCGGGTTGACGTAGCTGACCTGCACCGCCTCCAGCTGCGGCTGGTCGACGGCCAGCGACTCGAGTGCGGCGCGTGCATCGGCCCAGGGGTAGCGCAGCATCGGATAGGCCTTGCGCGAGCGTTCGAACACCGGTGTCGGCACCACGCCGCCGCGGCTATAGGCACGGTCGCCACGGCCGGGCTTCACCGCCTGGCGTTCGCCGTCGACGTGGTAGCTGGTCTCCATGTAGTAGACCAGCGGCAGGTCGAGCACGTCGAGCCAGACCACAGGCTCGTCGCCGTCGTGGCCATGTTCGTGCCACAGCCCGGTGGGCGTGAGGATCAGGTCGCCGCGCTGCATCGGACATTTTTCGCCGTCGACCGTGGTCCAGGCGCCGCTGCCTTCGACGACCATGCGCACCGCGTTGGGCGTGTGGCGATGTGATGGCGCCCACTCGCCCGGCAGCAGCAGCTGCATGCCGAGGTAGATCGCGGCACTGGCCTGCATTTTTTCGAGACCATGGCCGGGGTTGGCCAACACCAGCACGCGGCGCTCGGCCTTTTCGATGGGCGTGAGTTCACCGGCCTTGAGCAGCAGCGGCTTGAGCGCCTCGTAGGACCAGTGGGTGGCGCGGGTGTGGGGGCGCGGCTTGCCGGGCGGCAGCACGGCGCGCAGGCTGGGCCACAGCGGCACCAGGTTGTGCGCCTTCAGTGCGGCCACATAGTCCGCGGGCAGGTCTTCGATGCGTCCGAGTTCATTCATCATGTTTTTCCTTCGGGGATTTTTCAGGCGGCCGCCAGGCAGTTCTCGACCTTCCAGCCATACAGCCATTCCATCGCGTCGTAGAAGCGCTCGGGGCTGCGGTTCTTCCACAGGTCGTTGCGCACCAGCCGCTCGACGCCGCGGGCGTGGAAGATGCGGCCCATCTCGCGCGCCGACAGCACGATGCGCGCGGTACGCGCCACGCGCGAGCGCTGGTACAGGGCAAAGGCCTTGCCGAAATCGTTGTGGCACACACGCAGCGCCTCACCGAGCGTGACGGCATCTTCCATGGCCATGCAGGCGCCTTGGGCCAGGTACTGCAGCGTGGCGTGGGCGGCGTCGCCCAGCAGCGTGACACGACCGTAGTTCCACTGCGCGATCGGCTCGCGGTCGGCGGTGGCCCAGCGCTTCCAGTCCTTGGGCAGGTCGATCAATTGCCGTGCGCGTGGGCAGATGCCTTCGAAGTAGCTCTGCACTTCTGCGCGGCTGCCTTCGCGCACGCTCCACTCTTCCTTCTCGCGGCTGTGGAAGGTGACGACCACGTTGTACTGCTCGCCGCCGCGCAGCGGGTAGTGCACGAGGTGGCAGTTCGGGCCGACCCAGATGCTGGCGGCGTTCCACCGCAGGTCGGCCGGAAAGTCTTTTTTGTCGACCACCGCGCGGTAGACCACATGGCCTGACACGCGTGCCTCGTCGCCCACGTATTGCCGGCGCACGGCCGACTTGACACCATCCGCTCCGATCAGTGCGATGCCCCGGTGCTGCCGGCCCGCCGCATCGAACACCGTGACGCCGTCGTCGTCCTGCTCCACGCGCTGCACCGCCGTCGCGGTCATGATCTCGATCCGGCCCGTGGCCTGCGCACCTTCGAGCAGCGAGCCGTGCACGTCGGCGCGGTGGATCACCGCATAAGGATTACCGAAGCGCTGGCGGAAGGCCTCGCCGGTCGGAATGCGGCCGACCAGGTATTCGTCCAGCGCATCGTGCATCACCATCTCGTCGGTGTAGACGGCCCGGCCGCGGGCGATCTCGCCGATGCCCAGGGCATCGAAGGCGGCGAAGGCATTGGGGCCGAGCTGGATGCCCGCGCCGATCTCGCCCAGCTGCGGCGCCTGCTCCAGCACCTTGACCGCGAAGCCCTGGCGCACCAGGGCCAGCGCCGCGGCCAGTCCGCCAATGCCGCCGCCGGCCACGAGCACGGGTGATGTGTTCATGTGTATTCCTTCCATGACTGTCTCCATGTGTTGTTGAGCTGCATTCCAATGTCGGTGTCCTGGACTATTTCGTCAAAGCACATTAATGAATACATCGAATATCGTTTTTATATAATCTGACATGGCCAAACTCGATCTCGACTGGCTCGGCGTCTTCGTCGAGATCTACAAGACACAAAGTGTTTCGCGTGCGGCGCAGCGGCTGGGCATGGAGCAGGCCAGCGCCAGCATTGCACTCAACAAGCTGCGCCATCATTTCGACGACCGCCTGTTCTGCCGCACCTCGCAGGGCATGGAGCCGACGCCGAAGGCGCAGCGCATCTACCCCGAATTGCAGGAAGCCTTGCTGCGTGTCGAAAAGGCGCGCGGTGCAAGCGAAGTGTTCTCGCCGCGCGATGCCGTGCGCGAGTTCCGCATCTGCATGACCGACATCAGCGAGATCGTGCTGCTGCCGCGGCTGCTCAACCACCTGCAGCAGACGGCGCCGGGCCTGGCCGTGGAAGTGGACAAGATCTCGCCCGAGAGCAAGCGCCGCCTGGAGTCAGGTGAGTTCGATATCGCGGTCGGCTTCACGCCCGACCTGGAGGCCGGCTTTTACCAGCAGGCGCTGTTTGCACAGAATTTCGTCTGCCTGGCCTCGGCCGGGCATCCGCGGATTCAAGCCAAGCTGGGCCGGCGCGCGTTTGCCGCGGAAGGCCATATCGTGGTCACCGCGTCCGGCACCGGCCACTCCATCGTCGACAAGGTGCTGGCCCGGCACAAGGTCGCGCGCCGCGTTGCGCTGCGGGTGCCCAGCTTCCTGGGCGTGGCGCGTATCGTGGCCCAGACCGAGCTGCTGGTCATCGTGCCCAGGCTGCTCGGCAACACCCTGGCCCTGCAGGAACGTGTTCAGGTGCTCGAGCCTCCGGTGCCGCTGCCGTCGTACAAGGTCAAGCAGCATTGGCATGAGCGCTTCAACGCCGATGTGGGCAACATCTGGCTGCGGCGAACCATGGCCGACCTGTTCTCGCAGCGCAGCCTGGGTCTGTGAGGTTCAGCGGGCCGACATGGCCTTGAGCGCATCCGTGTTGTAGACCACGACGCTCAGGCGTTCGAGCTGGATGATGCCGGAGCGTTCCATTTCCTTCAGCACGGAATTGACGCGCTGGCGCGACGCACCGATCAATTCGGCCAGATCTTTCTGGCACAGGTTCAGCCCGATGCGTATTGCGCCGCCCTTGTGGCCCACCGGCACGCCGTGCCGCCTGGTCAGCGACACCAGTTGCTTGGCCAGCCGGGCCCCCAGGGGCAGGGTGTTCGCCTCCTCGATGGCCTCGTAGAGTTCCCGGATGTGCCGCGCCTGCAGGCGCATCACCGCGGCGCACAGCTCGGTGTGGCGCACCAGCAAGGTTTCGAGTTCGGCACGCGTGACCACCAGCAGCGTGGACTGCTCGTGGGCATGGACGTCGTGTGCGCAGCAGCCACCATCGAACAGCCCGGGGTCGCCGAACCACACCCCGGGCTGGATGTAGGTCAGCGCGATCTGCTTGCCGGTGATGCCGCTGGAGCCGACACGGACCGCGCCGCTGGCGCAGGCGAACCATTCGCTGCTGATGCTGCCGCGCGCGCTGATGAGTTCGCCCGGCGCGTAGCGCCGCAGCCTGGCGTGGCGCAACAGGTCGTGCCGCACCGAGGGCGACAGCGACGAGAACCAGCGCCCGGTGTTGATGGCGCTGCGCTCGCTCGGCGAAAGACCGGGTTGGCTCATCGTCGGTCTGTCCCTCACGCGGCGTGCAGCGCCGATATGTTGAATGGCCATCCGCGTGGTGCGCGGGCCTTGTGTTCCTTGTGTTCCGTGCGCACCTCCGCATCGTCCGCCTGCAGGAAGGCCGACACCAGCTCCGCACAACGCGGTCCGTTCATGCTCAGCAGCGCGTGTTTGCCGTCGAGCACATGCAGGGTCGAGTGGGGGATCAGCGCATGCAGGCGTTTGCCGTTGGCCACCGGCATGACCGCGTCTTTCTCGCCGGCCAGGATCAGCGTCGGCTGGCGCAGCCTGGGCAGCCAGAGCTGGCTGCTCCAGCCCATCACGGCCATCATCTGGGAGCCGATGCCGATGGGTTCGCTCCAGCCGACTGGCCGGTCGCCGCGGATCTCCATCAGCTCGGCGCGGGCTGCCGACATGTCCCTGCCTGCGCCCTGCGGCATCAGGCTGGAGCCGGTCGACACCAGCACCAGCCGGCGGCAGCGCTGGGCGAACTGAAACGCGAACTGCTGCGCGATGAGACCGCCCCAGGAAATGCCGAGCACGTCCACCTCGGTATAACCCAACTGGTCGAGCAGGCCGACCACCTGCTGCGCCAAAAAGGCGGGCCGGTAGGGCATGCGGGGCAGTGGCGATTCGCCGGTGCCTGGTGCATCGAAGACGATGGCCTCGCGGCCCTCGAGCCGCTGCACGAAGGGCAGCAGATGCTCCAGGCCGGCGCCGACACCGTTGAACAGCAGCAGCGGCACGCCGCTGCCGGGCCGCACTGCGACGCGGAACTTCTGCCCCAGGACTTGCAGGTGATGGATGCGCAGCGTTGTGGCTTCAGGTCCGGCTTGTGGGTTTTTCATGTATTTCCTTCTTTGATTACGTTTGGGTTTTGTTTTCTCGTTCCTGCAGCTCGCGCCACAGGATCTTGCCGGTACCCGACTTGGGCAGGACGTCGAGGATTTCGACGATGCGCGGCGCCTTGTAGGTGGCCATGTGCTCCTTGGCCCAGGACAGGATGTCGTCCACCGCGGCCCGGGCGTCGTCGCTGCCGCGCTTGAGCACCACCAGGGCCTTGACCGTCTCGCCGCGCTTGTCGTCCTTGGATGCGATCACGCAGGCTTCCTGGATCTGCGGATGGTTGTAGAGCATGGCCTCCACCTCGGCCGGCCAGACCTTGTAGCCCGAGGCATTGATCATGCGTTTCAAGCGGTCGACCATGAAGAAGTAACCCTCGCCATCGACCTTGGCCAGGTCGCCGGTGCGGAAGTAGCGGCGCCCGTCGATGTCGATGAAGCTGCTGCGCGTGGCCTCCGGGTTGTTCCAGTAGCCCTTGAACACCTGCGGCCCGCTGGAGACGATCTCGCCGACTTCGTCGGGGCCCAGCACGGCGCCGCTGGACTGGTCGATCACCAGCGCGTGGGTGTTGAAGATCGGCACGCCCAGGCATTGGCGCTTGGGCTTGTCCAGCGGGTTGGTGTGGGTGGGCGCGGCGGTTTCGGTCATGCCGTAGGCTTCGATGAATTCGAGCCCGGTCAGCGCGTGCAGCTTCTTCGCCACGGCCTCGGGCATGGCGATGCCGCCGCCGCTCATGTGGCGCAGGCTGGCCAGCTTTTCGCGGCTGACGTTGGGGCTGCCCAGCAGGTCGATCACCATGGTGGGGATGGCGATCCAGACGCTGATGCCGAGCCGCTCGATCAGTTCCAGCGCCGCCTCGCGGTCCCAGCGCGTCATCACCACCAGGGTCGCGCCCTGGTAGATGGCCGTGTTCATGGTCATCTGCATGCCGGTGATGTGGAAGAACGGCGCCACCGCCAGCAGGGTGTCGGCCGAGAACACACCGTGCAGCGCGCCGGCGACACCGATCACCGCCATCAAGGTGTGATGGGTGTGCATGCAGCCCTTGGGCCTGCCGGTGGTGCCCGAGGTGTAGGGCATCACGGCCAGGTCATCGGGCTCGGCCAGGTGCGGGCCCGGCGTGCGGCCCGCATGCAGGGCATCGCGCCAGGCGACCATGCCGGGGTAGTTCAGCGCCAGCGCCTTGGCGCTGACCACGTCGGGCACCGGCAGCTTGGTGGCCGCGCGCTTGAAGTAGTCGCCGTAGGCGGCCACGATGGCCCGGCTCAGCTTGCCCGGCGCGAGCAGCGGCGCCACGCGGTCGATCAGCTCGGCGCCGCACAGCACCACGCTGGCACCGGCGTCTTCCACGTAGTGCTCGAGCTCCTCGGTCAGGTTCATCGGGTTGACCGGTACCACCACCGCGTCGGCGCGCAGGATGGCGTAGTAGCCGATGATGAACTGCGGGCTGTTCTGCAGGAACAGCAGCACGCGGTCGCCGCGTTTCACGCCGCAGTCCTGCTGCAGGTAGCCGGCCAGCGCTTCGGCCTGTTCGAGCAGGGTGCTGTAGCTGGTGTCGCTGCCGTAGTAGTGGATGGCCGAGCGCTCCGGGAAACGCCGGGCCGACACGGCCAGGCCGTCGAACACGGTGGTGCGCGGTACCGGGACGGATTGGCGCGTGGTACCGGTCGCGCGCGCCGGGGTGCTGATGTCGTTCATGCTGCCACCTCTTGCAGGGCTCCCAGTTGCGCGACCAGCAGGTCGGCGATTTCCTGTGCATCGGGCACGGCGTTCGGGCAGGACAACACGCCGAACTCGATCCGGTCGAGGTAGCTGAAGATCGTGATGTTGAGCGCGGCGCCGTGCATCACCAGGCCCACCGGAATGTTGGTCCTGGCCGGCATGCCGGCGAACATCAGCGGCGTGCGCGAGCCCGGCACGTTGGAGATCCAGACGTTGACGAAGGGTGGCATGCGGTCGGTCATGCGCAGGTCTTCGGCCATCTTGAAGGCTTCCATCATCGAGCCCAGGTTGTTGAACAGCGGCATGCGCAACGAAGGCATCTCCACCTGCAGCCGGGCGATGGGGCGGGTCGCCTCCTGCCACTTCTTGGCCGCGCTGACGCTCTTGCGGATGGCGGGCATCCACTTGGACGGGTCGGCCTCCTGCACCGGCAGGATCGGCAGCATCATGCTGATCTGGTTGTTGGCCGTGGCGTCGCCTTCGCCGCGCACCGACACCGGCATGCCGACCACCAGCGGCTGGGCCGGCAGCTGCTTGCGTTTTTCCAGGTAGCTGCGCAGCGCACCCGTGCAGATGGCCAGCACCGCGTCATTGACCGTGCCGCCGTGGGCCTTGCCCAGCGCCTTCACCTCGGCCAGCGGCACCGTCGACATGCCGTAGCTGCGTTCGGCGGTGAGCCCGGTATTGAACGGCGTTTTCGGCGCCTTGGGCATCAGGTCCTTGAGCTGGCTCGTATCCAGCGTCGCGCCGGAATTGGCATTGGCGGTTGTGGCCTGCAGCATCTGCTTCATCACGCTGGCCATCTTGCGTGGCGTCTCCACGTAGTAGTTCATCGCGGTGGACCACAGCAGTTCCATCGGCTGGCGCTCCTGCTCCTTGAGCAGGGGCGTCTGCGGGGCCGGATCGGCCACGCCGGAGAACAGCGTCTCGATCAGGATGTTGGCCGCACCACCGTCGGAGGCGGCATGGTGCAGCTTGACGTAGAGCGCGAAGGCGCCGCCCTTGAGGCCTTCGATCAGCCAGACCTGCCACAGCGGGTGGTTGCGGTCCAGCATCGGCCGGTGCAGTTGAACCAGCAACTCGTTGAACTGGTCGCGCCCGCCGGGCGCGGCCACCGTGGCGCGCTGCACATGGTAGTTCCAATGGATGTCGGGGTCGTTGATCCACACCGGATTGGCCAGCTTGAGCGAGAGCGGATCGAGCCGCCGGTGCAGCACCGGCAGATGCGCCAGCTTGTTGGCCAGCAGTTCGCGCAGCGCGGCCTGCAGGTCCAGGCCGGCCTTGGGCTTTTCGAACATCAGGGCATTGCCGACGTGAAACGGCGTCTTCTCGGTTTCGCCGTGCAGCCAGCTGGCGTCGATATTGGATAGTTGTTGCATGTCGAATGTCTCCGTTAAATTAAAAGGAAAGGCACAGGGGAAAGGAGGGCGCGGATCAGGCTGCGGCGTGTGCCACTTCGGGGTTTTCGCTGCGGCCGCGGTAGGTGCGGTCGAGCAGCAGGCAGGCGATGCCGGCCACCACCAGCACGCCGGCGAAGAACTGGTAGGTCTGTTGCGGCTTCCAGCCCGAAGCCAGCAGGTAGCCGGTGAGGATGGGTGTGGAGATGGCCACGCAGCGGCCGAAGCCGATCATCCAGCCCACCCCGGCGCCGCGCACCGCGGCCGGATAGATCGGCGGGCTGATGGCGTAGTAGGCGGCGATGCCGCCGTTGGCGCACGCGCCTACCAGCACGGCCGTTGCCAGCGCCAGCGAAACATTGCCGAAGTTGTTGGCATAGGCCATGAAGGCCACGGCGCCGGCGAACATCAGCAGCGTGGTGACCAGGCGCGGGCGCAGCCTGGTCGACAGGGCTGCGAACAGCAACGCTCCCATCACACCGCCGAGCAAGACCAGGACACCGGCCTTTACGCCCATGGCTGGATTGCCGGTGGCATCGGCCAGCAGCTTGGGTGTCCAGGTGTTGGCGAAATAGAAGGCCCCGGTCAGGCAGGCATAGGCGACCCACAGGAAGGCCGTACGCCGGCCGAGCACGCCGCTGAAGATGACCTTGTGGGCCACGCGCGAAGCCGCCGTCGAGATGGCCGCGGGCAGGGCCTGGGCGCGGGCATAACCCAGCCGGTCGGCGATTTTGTTGTATTGCGCCAGCGCACCCGCGGGGCGGCGCTCGATCAGGTATTCGATCGACTCGGGCAGCGTCGCTATCGAAATCAGCAGCACGACGCCGGTGGTGATGGCGCCGAAGATGAACGGGCCCTGCCAGCCATAGGCCGCGATCAGCTGGCTGGTGACGGCGCCGCCGATGGCCGCGCCCAGCGGGAAGCCGATGCCGTAGATGCCCATCACCGTGCCGCGCCGTTTGTCGGAACTGTACTCCGACACGGTGATGTTCACCGAGGCCACCACCGCGCCGATGAACAGCCCGGCAAAGGCGCGGTAAGCCACCAGTTCGGCGACGCTGCTGGCCGTGGCCGACAGCGCCATGCCCAGCGTGATGAAGACCAGGCAGATGATGACGTGGCGGCGCCGGCCGATGCGGTCGGCCAGCGGCGACAGCAGCACCGCGCCGAGGCCCATGCCGAACACGCCGGCACTCAGCAGGTAGCCCACCTGCACCTGGCCGAGCTGCCAGACCTTGGCCAGGTGCGGCGCCACGAACGCCATCACCAGCACGTCGAAACCGTCGATCATGGTCAGCACCAGGCATATCGCCACGGTCACCACCTGCAAGCGCCGCATGGGTTGCGTACGAATCGCTTCGCGAACATCCATTTTTGTCTCCTTCATTTTTTATGGGCCTGCGCTTGTCGCCAAGGGCTTGGCGGCGCGGGCAGGCATGGCGCGCCGTCCTGGGCATTGGCGGCCAGTACCGTTCTTCCAATGACCAGGACGAGGTGCAGCGTAAAAGCTGGATACCGTGTGCACCACAAAGATTGCGTTTCGTGCACTCTGTGCACAAAATACTGCAGAGGCTGAATGTGTGTTCGTACTGCGCGATACTGAGCCCATAAAAATGGAGACATCCCCATGCGATCCTCAAGTGGCGCGAGCTACAGGAATGTGAACGGCCTGCAGCGCGGCCTGAGCGTGCTGGTGGCCGTCAACCGGATGCCGGCCGGCATCGCCACCGCCAACGACGTTGCGCGCGCCACGCAACTGCACCGCACCACCGCGCGGCGGCTGTTGGAAACCTTGACGACACAGGGCTACCTGCGGCGCAGCACATCCGACGACAGCTACCGCCTGCAGATCAAGGTGCGCGAGTTGAGCGAGGGTTTCACCGACGACGAATGGGTCTCGGCGGTGGCGGCACCCGAGTTGGGCGAACTGCTGCGCGAAGTGGTGTGGCCGTCGGACCTGACGACGCTGGATGGCGATGCGATGGTGATCCGCGAGACCACGCACCGCTTCAGTTCCCTGTCCTTCCACCGTGCGATGGTTGGGCGGCGCGTGCCGATGCTCTACACAGCCTGCGGTCGTGCCTACCTGGCGTATTGCCCGGAGTCCGAGCGTGAGCAACTGCTGCGATTGCTGGTGTCCGGCGACGATGAGCAGGCACAGTTCGCGCGTAATGCGGCCTTGGTCGAGCGCCTGATCGCGCGTGTGCGCTCGGACGGTTATGGCGTCAATGAAGGCGACTGGCGCGCGGAACCCCACATCGGCGCACTGGCGCTGCCGATCCGCTGCGGCGAACAGGTACTGGGCTGTGTGAGCGTGGTCTACCTGCGCCGCGCGCTCGGCACGGCCGCCGCGGTCGAACGCCTGATGCCCGCGCTGCGCAGATCGGCGCAGAACATCGAACGCGGCCTGGCCATGCGGGCCGGCGCTCAGCCGGCTCCTGTCACTGACGTCACTGACGTCAACGCCTGAAGACCGCCCCAGACCGGCCGCAGCAGGGCTTCGTCCATCGTCGCCACGTCGCGCACGATGGGGGCGAACTCCATCTGCTCGAGCACGTCGCGGCGCACGTCGATGCCCGGCGCCACCTCGATCAGCTGCAGGCCTTCGGGCGTGAGGCGGAACACGGCACGTTCGGTGACGTAGAGCACCGGCTGCGCAATGCGTGTGGCATAGGCGCCGGAGAACGAGATCTGCTCCACGTCCTTGATCAGCTTGCGGCTCTTGCCTTCCTGCAGAATGCGCAGCCGGCCGCCTTCGAAGGCGAGTTTCAGGCCACCGGCGGTGAAGGTGCCCATGAACACCAGCTTCTTCGCGTTCTGGGTGATGTTGATGAAGCCGCCGCAGCCCACCGGGCGGCCGCCGAACTTGCTGACGTTCACGTTGCCGTGCCGGTCGGCCTGGGCCAGGCCGAGGAAGGCAATGTCGAGGCCGCCGCCGTCGTAGAAGTCGAACTGCGACGACTGGTTGACGATGGCCTCGGCATTGAACGCGTGCGGGAACGCATCGCCCGAGCCCGGAATGCCGCCAATCGGCCCGAGTTCGATGGTGGCCGTGAGCCGGCTCGCCATGCCTTCTTCCGCGGCCACCGAGGCCACGCCTTCGGGCATGCCGATGCCCAGGTTGAGCACGTCGCCGGCCTTGAGCTGCAGCGCCGCGCGGCGCGCGATCAGCTTGCGTTCGTCCAGTGGCATCGCTTGCAGCTGGTGCAGGGGAATCCTCAGATCGCCGGTCAGCGCCGGGTTGTAGTGCGCGCCATCGGACTGGCGGTGGTATTCGGGCTTGGCGACGAAGACATGGTCCACGGTGATGCCGGGGATGGCCACCTGCTTGGGGTGCAGGGAACCGGCCTGGGCCAGGTCTTCCACCTGCGCGATCACGATGCCGCCGCAGGCGCGTGCCGCCTGGGCGATGGCCAGCGCGTCGGTGAGCACACCTTCGCGTGTGAGCGTGATGTTGCCGCGCTCGTCGGCGGTTGTGCCGCGAATGAGGGCTACGTCCACCTTGGGCGGCTTGAAGTACAGGACTTCCTCGCCATCGAGCTCGCGCACCTCGATCAGGTCTTCGGTAGCCCGCGCATTGAACTTGCCGCCTTCGATGCGTGGATCGACGAAGGTGCCGAGGCCGACCTTGGTGAACACGCCGCCGCGGCGGCTCGCCACCTGGCGCGGCATGCCCGCGAGCACGCCCTGCGGCCAGTTGTAGGCCTCGACCTTGTTGGCGCGCACCAGTTCCAGGATCTCCGGCCCACCCACACCGTAGTGCGCGGCCACGAAGCGCTTGACCATGCCTTCGTGGCGCAGGTGGGCCATGCCCTTGTCCTTGAAGTTGCCCTGGCCGGCGGCCATGTAGACCGTCAGGTCGCGCGGATGGCCGGTGGCCAGGAAGGACTTCTCGAGTTCGACGAAAGCCTCTTCGGCCATGCCGGCGAGCTGCACACCGGCGCAGTACAAGGTGTCGCCATCCTTGATGAGGCCCGCGATGTCCTTCGATTCGATGAACTTGGCCATGTCAGCGGGGCGCCATGCGCAGTGCACCGTCGAGCCGGATGGTCTCGCCGTTGAGGTGGACATTGGCCACCACGTGGGCGGCCAGTGCCGCGAATTCCTCGGGCTTGCCCAGGCGCTTGGGGAAGGGGATCGATGCCGCCAGCGACTCCTGCGCCGCCTCGGGCAGCTGCTTCATCAAGGGCGTGGCGAACAGGCCGGGCGCGATGGTGACGACACGGATGCCCCACTGCGCGAGATCACGGGCCAGCGGCAGCGTCATGCCGACCACGCCGGCCTTGCTGGCCGCATAGGCCTCCTGGCCGACCTGTCCGTCATAGGCGGCGACGGAGGCGGTCATCACCATGACGCCGCGTTCGCCGTCTTCGAGCGGAGGCAATGTGGCGATGCGTGCCGCCGCAAGACGGGCCACGTTGTAGCTGCCGACCAGGTTGACCCGCACGATGCGTTCGAACTCGTCGAGCGGTGCCGGCGAGCCGTCTTTTTGCAACACGCGCTTGGCACCGCCGATGCCGGCGATGTGCATGACGATGCGCGGCACGCCGTGGACGGCGGTGGCGTCGTCGAGCGCGGCCTGCACCGATGCGGTGTCGCTCACGTCGCAGGCCGCGGCAATGCCGCCGATGGCGTCCGCGACGCGGGCCGAGCCCTCGCGGTTGAGGTCGAGCACGGCCACTTTGGCGCCTTGACGCGCGAGTTCACGCGCCACGGCCTCGCCCAGGCCCGATCCACCACCGGTGACGATGGCGCTTTGTCCTTCGATCTTCATTTGTTTTCTCTTTTCTTCAGGTTCATGCAGCAGGGTTTTCGATCAGCAGCGCAATGCCTTGGCCGCCGCCGATGCAGGCCGAGGCCACGCCCCAGCGCGCGCCGATGTCGCGCAGCTCGCGGGCCAGCGTGATCGTCAGGCGAACGCCGGTGGCCGCCAGCGGGTGGCCCAGGGCGATCGCGCCGCCATGCACGTTCAGGCGTGCGGGGTCGAGGTCGAGCTCGCGCTGCACGGCCAGTGTTTGTGCGCCCTGGGCCTCGTTGATTTCGAAGCGGGCGATGTCGGACAGCTTCAGGCCCGCGCGGTCCAGCAGCAACCGGATCGCCGGTGCCGGGCCGATGCCCATGATCTCGGGCGGCACACCGGCCACTGCCGCTCCCGCCAGGCGCGCCAGCACCGGCCGGCCCCAGGCCTTGGCCACGGCACCCGAGGCAACCAGTGCGCCGGCGGCGGCGTCGGTGAGTGCGGAGCTGTTGCCGCCGGTCTGCACGCCGCCGGGGTAGACCGTGCGCAGCTTGGCCAGCACCTCGCGCGGCGTTGGCCGCGGATGGGTGTCGTGTTCGGCCAGGCTGGCCTTGCCCACCAGTCGGATGCTGCGCGGCTTGTAGCCCTCCAGCTCGAAAGTCTCGTTGCCCACCGGCACGATTTCCCCCGCGAACCAGCCGGCGGCCTGCGCCGCGACGGCCCGCTCGAAGGACGTGGCCGCGAAGTCGTCCACCGCCTCGCGCGTGATGCCGTATTTCTTGGCCAGGTTCTCGGCCGTCTGGAGCATCGAGATGCCGGCCGCGGGGTCGGTCAGCGACTCCCACATGAAGTCCTTGAAACCGATCGGCGCGCCGAGCCGGAATCCCTGCCGGTGGTCGAAGGCCGCGATCGGATTGCGTGTCATCGACTCGGTGCCGACCACCAGGGCCAGGTCGGCACAGCCCAGGCTGAGCTGCTCGCCGGCCTGCCGGAACAACTCGAAGCCGGTGCCGCAGATGCGCTGGGCGTTGAGCGCCGGCACCTCGATCGGCACGCCGGCGTACAGGCCGATGTGCCGCGCAATGTAGAACTGGTCGAAACCGCCCGGGGCCATGTTGCCGGTGATCACGGTGTTCACCGCGGTCGCGGGCAGGCCGGCGCGTTCGAGCAGCGCGCGCGCCACCTTGATGCCCAGGTCGGTGGGATTCGCGTCCGCGAAGGCGCTGTTGTAGTCGATCTGCGGTGTGCGCAGACCGTCCAGGATATGGACGTCGTCGAAGGCATTGAACAAGCCTTTGTAATTCATGCTGTCTCCTTGGGTTCGTAGCCGCTCAAAGCTTAAGTCGCGAGGCCCGGCGCGCCCAAGCCGAAGCGCGCTTTGTGCACTCTGTGCCCAAAGCCTGCTTTTTCCCTTTCGTGCACGTCGGCAATTTCCGTCTGGCCGGGCAGGGCGTCACTACAATCAAAATCACCCAGCTTGAAGGAGCCGAAAATTGGCAGCGCGCATCTATCTCCGCCGGTCCTAGCGGAGACAAAACAACATGAGGCGAGGGCGCGCGGCTTTGCGCAGTGTGTGCATGCGCTGCAGGGCACATTGCGCGTGACACCTGCCGGCTGGGCGCTCGTGGCCTGGCTCGCCCACGGGCGGGTGCCCGCGCAGGACATCCTGTTGTGGATCGGCATCTTTGCCCTGGGCTGGGGGGGGAACCTGCTGGTCTTGCGCAGCATCGTGCACGCTGGCGCCAACCTGGCGCTGCACCGGCCACGGTTGTTGGCGGTGGCCCTGATCGACGGGGCGAGCTGGGGCCTGATGGTTTTGCTGCTGATGACACACGACCGCTTCCTCGACTCGTGGCTGGTTGTCGTGCTGTGCGGCGCGGTGTCGGTCAACGTGCCGACCTACATCACCTATCCGCCAGCCTTCCGGGTGCTCGTGGCGGCCCTATGGCTGACGATCCTGCTGTCTTCCGCGCTGATCCTGTCCCACATGTATGCCCCGCGGCAACTGCTCTCGGGCTTGCTGGTCTATTTCGGCATCCTGGCCTATACGGTGCGGATCATCTCGGTGCGTGTCATCGAAGGGATCCAGTTGCAGCTGGAGAACGCGGCGCTGGCCGAACAGTTGCGTGAAACGCTCAAACAGGTGGAACACCAGGCCACGACCGATGCGCTGACCGGCCAGATGAACCGGCGCGCGCTGGACGCGATGCTGCGTCGTTATATGGACGCGGCCAACCATCGAGAGTTTCAATTCTCGGTGCTGATGCTCGACGTCGATCACTTCAAGAAGATCAACGACACCCACGGCCACCATGTCGGCGACCAGGCCTTGCGCGGCGTCGCCGACCGGATTGCCGCGCAGCTGCGGGGTGGCGACAGCTGTGCCCGTTATGGCGGCGAAGAGTTCGTCATCGTGCTGCCCGACACCTTGCTGGCCCGGGCCCTGGACATCGCGGAGCGCATCCGCGGCGGGCTGGCGAACATACCGCTGCCCACCGATCCGGCGCTGACAGCGACGGCCTCGATCGGCGCCGCGGAGTATGTGGCCGGCACGTCCATCGAGACCTTGCTGGCGGCCGCTGACAGCGCGGTCTACGTGGCCAAGCGCAACGGTCGCAACCAGGTGTGCGCGGGCGAGGCCGCAACCAGCCTGGGCGGCGTCGGCTCGGCTCACTGATCCCACTGATTTCCGGGTCGCTGCGCAATAAGCGCCTGCACCCGGTATGGCGCTATGTCCATCGGGTAAACACGGCAATGGTAATTTTCACCAGCTTGATAATGGCTGGCGGCACAACGGTCAGTCCCCCTTGCGGAAGGTGCCCCATGAAAAGCCGATCTGCGGACCATCGCCATCCCCGCAAGCTGCGCTGGCTGCTGCTGGCCGATGCGCTGGTGATGGTTTTGTTCGTTTCCCTGGCCGGCATGTCGCTCCAGGCCAGCCGTGAGGCTTACCGGCATCGTGCCTTGACCGCTGCGGAAAACCTGGCGGAGAGCCTGCAACAGAACATCGCGGCCCAGTTGACCCGGGTGGATACGGCCATGCGCGGCGTGGTCATGGAGCTGCAGCGCCTGGGGCGCGGCTACGGCGGCGACCGGGTGGCGACCGAGGCCTTGCTGAACGCGCAAATGGTGCTGGTGCCCGAACTGCAAAGCCTGCGCATCGCGGACGACGATGGCGTCGTGCGCTTCGGGCCCGGCGTGCCGGCCACGGAGCAGGTGGACGTCAGGGGCCGGGATTTCTTTCGGCGTGCGCGCGACGGTGACGGCGCCGGGGTGTTGCTGTCCGAGCCGCTGCTGTCGCGCATCAGCAAGAAATGGGTGATCGTGCTGGCCCGGCGTCTGGTCAACCCTGACGGTTCCTTCGGTGGCGTGATCTACGGCGTGCTCGAGACCGCACATTTCGAGCGGCTTTTGTCGCGGATGGACCTGGGGACCCAGGGGGCGGCCAGCCTGCGTTCCAGCGACATGCAGCTGATCGCGCGTTACACCGCCGGGCGCTCCGTGCTTGAAGGCCTGGGCAGCACCATGGTGTCACCGCAGCTGGCCGAGGCCGTGGCGGCCGACCCGGCGCGTGGCGCCTACATCGCCCGCACGGCGCTGGACCGGATCGAGCGGACCAATGCCTACCGCAAGGTGGGGGCCTATCCGCTGCTGGTGCTGGTCGGCCTCGGCACCGAGGAGTATTTCGCCCCCTGGCACACACAATTGCGCCAGGTGGCGGTGCTGATCCTGCTGGCCGGCGCGGTGGTGGCGGTGGCCTCGCTGGCGCTGCACCGGGCCTGGCGGCGCGAAGCCGTCGTTGCCGCGGCCCTGGCGCGGGAGGCCCGGCGTCACCAGACCTTGCTGCACACCGCCAGCGATGGCGTGCATGTGGTCGACCGCTCCGGCCGTCTGGTCGAGTTCAGCGAGTCCTTCGCCGCAGGGCTGGGCTACAGCCGGGCGCAAATGGCCGGCTGGCATATTTCGCGTTGGGATGCGTTGCTGCCGCTGGAGGAAATCGCCGGGTTGGTGAAAAACTTCCAGATCGGCCAGGCGCACAAGTTCGAGACGCGGCATCGCCAAGCGGACGGCCATTTGATCGATGTCGAAATCACCAGCGTGGCCGTGCTGGTCGAAGGCCAGGAGTTGATCTATTGCGCCTCCCGCGACATCACCGATCGCAAAAAGTTGGCCGCTCAGCTGGCGGCGTCCACGGCCGAAGTCCAGGATCTGTACGACAACGCCCCCTGCGGCTACCACTCGCTCGACCAGGACGGTAGATTTCTCTATGCCAACATGACGGCCGCCTCATGGCTGGGATGCCCGCGCGAGGCCTTGATTGGCCACAAGCGCATGACCGATTTCTTCACCGCCGAAGGGGGCGCGCAGTTCCAGCGCCAGTTCCCACGCCTCAAGGCCGAAGGCCGTGTCGAAGGGCTGGAGTTCGAACTGGTGGTGCCGGGCAGGGCCGCGCGGCGCGTCAGCCTCAGCGCCACCGCCGTCACCGACGCCGAGGGCAAGTTCCAGATGACCCGCACGGTGATGCACGACATCACCGAGCTGCATGCGGCGCGGGAACGTCTGCGCCAGTTGACGCGTGAGCAGCAGGTCATGCTGGACAACGAACTCATCGGCATCGTGAAGCTGCGCAACCGGCGTGTGGTCTGGATGAACCTGGCCATGGAGAGGGTCTTCGGTTATGCCGCGCAGGATCTGATGGGCCGCTCCCTGCAACACCTGCACCTGGACGAAGACTCCTACAACGAACTGGGTCGCCAGGCCTATGGTGAGCTGCAGAGCGGGGCGCATTTCCGCGCGCAACTGAAGATGCGGCACAAGGACGGGCACATCCTCTGGGTCGACGCCAATGGCGTCATGCTCGACCAGGACAGCCAGGAATCCATGTGGCTGCTGGCCGACATCACCCCCATCAAGAAATCGCAGGAACAGGCGGAATACATTGCCTTTCATGACCTGCTCACCGGCCTGCCCAATCGCCTGCTGCTGGCCAGCCGCATGGAGCAGGCCATGCCCATGGCCGCGCGTTACGGCCGGCATCTGGCGCTGTGTTACCTCGACCTGGACGGCTTCAAGCAGGTCAACGATGTGCACGGCCATGCGGCGGGCGACCAGTTGCTGCAGCAGGTGGCCACCCGGCTGCAGTCCGCGGTCCGTGCCAACGACACCGTCTGCCGTGTCGGCGGTGACGAGTTCGTCATCCTGCTGACCCATCTCGAGGATTCCGACGAATACATGCTGGTCCTGGAGCGGGTCGCGCTGGAAGTGGGCCAGCCGGTGTGCCTGGAGAATGGCCACGAGGTATCGGTGTCGGCCAGCATCGGCGTGGCGTTTTATCCTCAGGACGGGCAGGAACTGCAGACGCTGCTGGGCAACGCCGATCGCGCCATGTACCAGGCCAAGAAGTCCGGCAACAGCCGGATCTGTCTGTTCCAGGCCATGCAGCGCGGCCAGTGAGGCGCGGCGGCCATGATGTCTAGAAAGCCACGGTGCAGCGTACCCCCAGCGGTATTTTTCCCGCCGGATTCGGAAATTCCAGCCGCACGCCGAAGGTGCCGCTGGCCGAATCCACCACCGGGTCGACCACCCGTACCGTGGCCTTGTACTGGCCGGTGAACGGTGGCTCGGGCTTGATGTCGACCAAGTCGCCAGCCTTGATACGACCGTACATCGCAACCGGTAACACCACCTCCACCCGTGCCGGGTCGGTCTGCGCCAGTTTCAAAATGGCGCCCGCACTTTCGCCGGACTGCGCCATCTCGCCCGGATGCTGCAGGCGCTCGGTCACCACGCCATTGACCGGGCTGTTGATGCTGCGCCGGCCCAGTTCGGCGGCGAGCCGCTGCACCTCCAGCCGCGCCAGTTCGCGGTTGTCGCGGGCCTCCAGCAGGTCGGCTTCGGCCACGCGCGACTCGGCCAGCGTGTCGTCGCGGTCCTGGCTGGAGACGAACTTCTCCTTCACCAGTTCCTCGCGGCGCCGCAGCTTTTCCTTGAGGTGGGCCAGGCGCGCCTCGGCAGCGGTCACCGCGCCCTGCATCACGGCACGGTACTTGGCTGTGTCCAGCGCCGCCTTCTCTACCGAGGCGTCGAGCGTCACCAGCGGTTGACCCTTGCGGATCGTCGAGCCGCGCTCCACCGGCACGTCGATGATCTGCGCGGTGACGGTGCTGCGGATCGAGAGTTTCTGCGCCGGCTCGATGAGGCAGGGCAGGGTGTCTGCCGCCTGCGCCGCGGCCCATGCCAGGCCTTGCAGCGCCATCGCCAGGGTGAGGAGTTTGTATTTCATAAACGGCCCGACAGGGACATCAAGTCCGCCAGTTGATCATCCACCCGCAGCGCCTCGCGGCGCGCGTTGCGGTGCTGCCGTTCGGCGCTGCGCTGGGCCTGCCAGCGTGCCAGCCGGAAAGCGGCCCTGCGTGCGCCGGCATGGCGCAGGCTTTGGGCGAGCCTGGCCAGCGCGGGGGCGAACTGCGTGAACAGATCGTCATCGAGGGCCACAATGCATTGCGCGCTGCCCGGGTCACCCTGGCGCCCGGCACGGCCGAACAACTGCCGGTCGACCCGGCTCGATTCATGGTGTTCGCTCAGGATGACGTGCAGGCCGCCGCGCCGTAGCACCTCGGCGGGCAGCTTGATGTCGGTGCCACGTCCGGCCATGTTGGTGGCCACCGTCACCATGCCGGGCAGGCCGGCGCTGCGCACCAGTTCGGCCTCCGCCGCGTCCTGCTGCGCGTTCAGCACCCGGTGCGGAATGCGGCGTGCATTCAGCACCACGGACAAGGCCTCCGACGCCTCCACCGAGCCGGTGCCGACCAGCACCGCGCGCTGCTGGCCCACCAGGCTTTCGACCTCGGTTGCGATGCGCTGCCATTTGGCCGGCAAGCCTGAGGTGATGACGTCGGGCCAGCGCACGCGGGCCGAGGGGCGGTGTGTCGGCACCACCAGTGTGCGCAGAGCATAGCAACCGCGGATCTCGCGGCGTACCTCGCGTGCGGTGCCGGTCATGCCCGACAAGCGCAGGTAACGTGCGAAGAAGCGCTGGTAGGTGATGCGCGACATGGTCTTCGCGCGGTCCGACAGCGCACAGCCTTCCTTGGTTTCGATCATCTGGTGCAGCCCTTGTTCCCAGGTGCGGCCCTCCAGAACGCGCCCCGTGTTTTCGTCGACGATCTCGACCTTGCCTTCGCGCACCACGTAGTGCCGGTCCTTGATGAAGAGATGCAGCGCGCGCAAGGCCTGCACCACCCAGTGTTCCCTGGCGATGCGCACCTGCCATTCCCCGCCCGAGGCCCCGGACGAGCCGGCCAGCAGCAGGCTGGCCTGGGTGATCTGGGTGATGGCCTGGCGGCCGAGCACGGTGAGGTGGATGGCGCGGTGCCTGGGCTGCAGCAGAAAATGTTCATCGACGCGCAGCTGCGCGGCCAGTTGCAGCGCTTCGGCGAAGTGTGCGCTCTCAGCTTCCGGGCCGAGCTTGACGGCGAGGATCAGCGGCGTGCGCGCCTCGTCGATGAAGATGCTGTCGGCCTCGTCGACGATGGCGAAGTGCAGTCCGCGCAGCAGCGCCCGGCCGGCGGTGTCGTGGGTGACCCAGCTGCGCAACTGCTGGCGCGAGGTACTGACGTCGGCGCCGAAGTTGGCGCGGTCCTTCAGGTAGTCGAACACCAGTTCCTTGCCGGTGCAGTAGCAGATGTGCCGGGCATAGGCCGCGCGGCGCTGGTCGAGCGACATGCCGGTGATGATCGAGCCGACGCCGAGGCCGGCGCGCTCGAACAGCGGCGCCATCTCTTGCGCGTCGCGCTCGGCGAGGTAGTCGTTCACCGTCACCACATGCACCGGGATGCCGGCGCTGGCCGCCAGCGTGGCACCCAGGGCGGCCGTCAAGGACTTGCCCTCGCCGGTCTGCATCTCCACCAGCCGCCCGGTGAGCAGGCCCGCCGCGCCGAGCAGCTGCGCGGCATAGGGCTCCATCTGCAGGCTGCGCCGGCACAGCTCGCGCACGCAGGCCAGGGCCTCGGCCAGTTGCGCGGCGTCGAGCCAGCAGCGGTGTGCGCTGAGGCGCAGTTGGGCGAGCAGCGCCACATCGCCGAGCCGCCGCATGGCGCCCGCGCGGGCGACGGCCTGCCGCACGCTGCGGTGCAGGCTCTGGTCTTGCCGGTCGAGGGTTTCGAATTTCTGCCAGCAGGCGCGTGCCCAGCGATCGAGCGCGCTTTCGCGCAGGTCGGCGCGCTCCGGATAGGCGCTGCCGCTGCGGGCCAGGTCCAGGGGGTGAGAGAGCGGGTTGGCGGACACGTGGGCCTAAACGTTCAGGTGTGCCAGGAAGAGCCGCCGCGCATGCCGCCACCAGCGCCAGCCGATGGCTTCCGGCGCCTGCTCCAGTGCCACGTAGGCGCGGGTGCCGATGGCGCCGAGCGTCGGTGTGTCGGGGGTTTCGATGTCGAACTGGAAGGCGGTTTCCATTGCCGTCGCACCGGTGTCGTCGCGCGGGTCGATGGCGAACTTGCCGCCGCCGGTGCTGCCCAGTGCCGCGCTCGGCAGGTTGTGGCTGGCCTGCGGCGTGCTGCGCGCGAGCCTTCCACGGTAGACCTGCTCGACCTGGCCGGCCATGCGGATTTCGATCGAGTGCAGCGCATGCAGGTCGAGCTCGGCCTCGGCCTGGGTGAGGGCAACACGCACCAGCGGCACCGAGACGCCGAGCACATAACCCAGCATGTCGCCGCGCTTCACGAAGCGGCCCGGCAGGTCCTGTGCCTGCTCCAGCCGCACGGTGCCGGGCACGCCGGCGCGCAACTGCAGGTCGGCCACATCGGCCTGCGCGCGGGCCAGCGCGGCCTGCTCGGCGTTCACTTCCTCCTGCATGCGCGCGGCCAGCGCGGGCTGGTTGACCAGGGCCGCGTCGAACCTGGCCTGGGCCAGGGCCAACCGGCTGGCCTGCTCGGCCGCCTTGGCCACCAGGTCGGCGTTGTGGGTGGCAATGACCAGGTCGCCGGGCCGCACCGCCGTGCCTTCCTGGGCCGGGATCGTCTGCACGAAGCCATCGGCGCGGGCGCGCAGCAGGGCTTCCTCGGGCAACCAGGCGATGCCTTGCACCCGCAGGTGGCGCGGCAGCGGCACGGCCAGCAGCAGCACCAGCGCCAGGCCCAGGCCACCGAGTACCGCGCCCCAGGCGCGCCAGGGACGGGCGGCGAACATGGGCGACGACCACAGCGTGAACAAGCCCTTGCCGAGTGGCCAGGCCACGCTGGAGGCGAGTGTCCACGCCGCCAGCAGCACGCCGGCGAAGAAGTACTGCTGCGCCACGAACCAGGCGATGCCGAAGCTCACCAGCAGCCGGTACACCAGGGCCAGCGGCGCGTAGGCCGCGAGCCAGCCGAGTTCGTAGCGGCTGGCCGGCGGCATCCTGGCACCGCGTGCGCCGAGCACGAAGCGGCGCATCAGGAACTGCCAGAACGCCGTGGCGCGCTGCGACAGGTTGGGCACGCCGATGGCATCGGCCAGCATGAAGTAGCCATCGAAGCGCAGCAGCGGATTGCCGTTGAACATCAGCGTGCTGACGCTGCCCAGCACCATCAGGTTGTACAGCACCGAGCGCCAGAAGCCGGGCTCGATGGCCAGCCACACGAAGAAGGCGAGCGCGGCGATCCACAGCTCGATCACCATGCCCGCGGCGGCCACGCGCATGCGCGCCCAGCGGCTGGCGAAGGCGTTGGAGGCCGAGGCGTCCACATACGGCGACGGATAGAACATCAGCAGCATCAGGCCCATCTCGTGCACCTCGCCGCCGCGCCGCACCACGGCCAGGCCATGGGCCAGCTCGTGGGCCAGCTTGAGCAGAGGGAACACCAGCGCGGCGATGATGAGGTTGTTGGCGGCCAGCATCTGTTCGCCGAAATTGCGGCTCAGGTCGGGCCAGTGGGCCGGCACCAGCACCAGCGCCGTGCCGACCACGGCCAGCCACAGGCCCCAGACCAGCAGGGCCGGCAGCGACGGTGTGATGCCGAGCAGGCGCCGCAGGAACACATCCGGGTCCCACAGCGGCAGCTTGATCGACATCGGGTTGCCGACCGACTGGCGCCGCTTTTGCCGGCGCTGCTTGTCAAAACGCACCAGCAGCTCGGCGGCGTCGGGCGAGGCATCGACCACCAGCAGATCCTGCGCGTTCAGCTGGCCGACCAGTTGCAGCAGGTCGTCCTGGCTCGGTGTGTCGTCGCTGAGCTCGCGGCTCAGGCGCTGCCAGATCTGATCGAGCGAGCGCCGGCCGTCGAGCAGGCGCAGCACCTTGTAGGCCTGCATGTTGAGCCGGTGCTGGCGTGCGCCGCCGAGGTCTTCGAGCACATGCCAGACTTCGCCGTGCAGCACATGGCGGTGCACCCGCGCATGCGGCACCAGGCGCGGGCGCAGCTTCGCCACGCGGTGCCATTGCTCCGAGAGAAGTGCAACACTCATGGCAAATTCATGGCAGGTATTCCCAGACCATGACCCGCAGCCATTGCCGGAAGTGGCGCGTCCACACCATCAGCGCCGGGTCTTCGCCGGTATCGACCTTGGCCACGCCTTCCAGGCCCGGGCGCAGGCGCGGGTCGGGCTGGGTGAGCTTGGCCTCCACGCGGAAATAGTTGCGGCCGTCCTTCGCCGTGGCCACGGCGGTGATGCGGCGCACGGTGAAGTCGAAGGGCTGGCCCGGCAGCGTGGTCAGCACGATGCGCCCGGTCTGACCCAACTGCACCAGGGCGGTGTCGCGCTCGTCCACCTCCAGCACCACGCGCCAGTTGTTCAGCGGCGCCACTTCGAACAAGACCTTGCCCTGTTCCACCGGCGCACCGATCTGTTGCGACAGGTCGCCCTTGATGATGATGCCGGCGTACGGTGCGGTGATGCGTACGCGTTCGAGCTTTTCCAGCACCAGGTCGAGCTGGGCGCGGGTGCTGCCGCTTTGCGCCGCGGCCAGCCGGGTGTCGACGCGGTTGCCGGCGGCGATGGCCTCGCGCTCCTTGCGCAGCGACACCTCGAGTTCGGATTCGAGCCGCAGCCGGTCGAGCCGCAGGTCCTTGTCGTCCAGCGTGGCCAGCAACTGGCCGGCGCTGACGGCATCGCCGGCACGGGCCGAGGCCTGGCGCACATAACCGGCGAACGGTGCCACCGCGGCGCGCTGCACTTCGCCCTCGATCAGCGCATGGGCCATCACGCGCTGGGGCACGGGCACCAGCGCCGCCGCGGCGAGCAGCAGGGCCAGCGCCAGCGCGCCGAGTTTCAGCGCCGGATGCGAGGTGTCGGTGGCAGCACGGGCGGTGTCCAGGAGCCGGCCGCGCAGCCGCTCGCCCAGGCCCTGCGCGGCCAGGTCGTGCAGCGCGAAGATCGGGGCCATGCCGAGTGCGGCCACCTCCAGCGCTTCACATTCCATCGGGCTGAACGCCAGCTCCCGCTCCAGCATCAGCACCCCGGTGACCTGGCCCTGGTGCAGCAGCGGCAGCAAGGCCAGCGCGCCGGCCTTTTGCGCATGGGCATAGTCGGCCAGGGCCGCGGCGGGCAGGCTGCCTTCTTCGCCTGGCGGCCAGAGCAGCAGGGCGCGTTCGTCCACGGCCTCGTTCATGGCCGCTTCGGCCAGGCTGGTCAGCCGTGTGCGCGTGTCGAATGAGGCGGTGTTGCTGCGTGCGAACAGCTTGGTCTGCAGCCGTCGTACCTGGCCGATCTGCACCAGCGTCGCGTCCAGGCGCAGTGCCAGCATGTTGGCCAGGGCCAGCGCGGCCGGATGCGGTGCGGACTGGTCCAGCAGCAGCGCGTTGGTGTCGATCACGAAGCGGGCGCGTTCCAGCCGGGCCTGCAGCAACAGGCCGGCCTGCTGGTCGCCGGCGCGCAGCAGCCAGGCCACACCCCAATGCAGTTGCCGCATCAGCCGCTGCGTGTCCAGCGACGGCACATCGGCCAGCGCCAGGCAGACCAGCAGACCGGCGCTTTCGGTCTGAGGCACCGGGAAGTCGATGCGTGCCACACCGTCATGGCGTGCGATGACGGGGCCACGCGCCTGCCCCGGCGGCCCGGCGGGCAGCGCGATCGGCTTGAGCTGGGCCGCGTCCGCCAGCGAGGGCAGGCCGGCCAGCGCCGCCGTCAGCGGTTGGCCATCGGTGCCAAGCTGCCAGATCGCGGCGCGCTGCAGCTCCGGCGCCCACTGCGGCAATTGTTTGAGCCAGGCGTCGGCGGTGCTGACCAGGTCGACCGCGGTGCCGGCACCGGCCGGCACCTGCGGGGCTTCTGCTGTGGGGGCTGTGCGCAACATGGTCGTTCCTGCCCTGTCTGCGTTCATGCCACGCTGACCGCATACACCACACCCTGGGAGGAGGCGACGCGCAGCGAGCCGTCGGGTGCGAAAGCCAGGCCGGCGATCTCGTTGCCGTCGACCCCCTGGGAGGCCAGGTTGACGCGGCGGATCTCGGCCCCGGAGTGGTCCACCAGCACCACCTCGGCACCGCTGTAGTAGCCGCCGAGCCAGAAGTTGCCGGTGGCCGGGTCGATGGCCAGGCCGGTCGCATTGGTCACGTTGAACGGCGGGGTGAAGCTGGCGA
>Ga0307515_10000943_pt1 | contig 66586 bp, 52 predicted proteins | sample 17_EM_MG_FD_194513 | JGI IMG/M metagenome (GOLD analysis project Ga0307515, IMG submission 194513) | Populus trichocarpa ectomycorrhiza microbial communities from riparian zone in the Pacific Northwest, United States - 17_EM | ecosystem: Host-associated > Plants > Roots > Unclassified | place... | reverse complement strand
ATTGCTTACCCTAACACTCATCATTGTTATCATAATTTTTATATGGCAATATCTCAGGAGCAGCGTAAACATAATTTCTACTTTTAGATTTCACAAATTTTATTTATTTACGTATCTTTGTGCCCTCGAAATTTGCCCTATTTTAATTTTGATAAAGGCATTAAACATTAGGATTTAGGTAGTTAAAAGTATTGACTTGGAAGACAGAAAGAAAAAGGTTAAAAGTATATTAGTTACTTTATCAAAACCCGAAAACGACAAAAATCCGTACGCCGAGCTGGCTAAAAAGCTGAACCTGAAAATTGATTTCAGATCATTTATTCATGTTGAGGGCGTACCGGCAAAGGATTTCAGGAAGGAAAAAATTAACCTGGGCGATTTTACCGCGGTTATTTTTACCAGCCGCAATTCTGCCGACCATTTCTTCCGCATTTGTGAAGAGATGCGCTTTGAAGTGCCTGTAGAAATGAAATACTTCTGTTTGTCTGAAACAATTGCCCTTTACCTGCAAAAGTATATACAGTACCGCAAGCGCAAAATCTTTTTTGGCAAACAAACAGCTGCCGATTTAGCCGAAGTGTTAAAGAAGCATTCTGCCGAAAAATTTCTGTACCCATGCTCGGATGTAGCTGCCGAAGAGACCCAACGCTTCTTGTTGGAGAATGGTTATAACTTTACCCCTGCAGTGTTATTCCGTACCGTTTGCAGCGATCTATCAGACCTGGCCGAGGTGTTTTATGATGTTATCGCCTTCTTCAGTCCTTCAAGCATCCAATCCCTCTATAAAAACTTTCCCGATTTTAAACAGAACAATACACGCATAGCAGCCTTTGGTGCAACAACCCACAAAGCGGTGCTTGAAGCGGGTTTAATACTGGATATTCCTGCACCAACACCAGCTGCTCCATCCATGACAATGGCTATTGAACAGTATTGTAAATTGGTAAATAAATAAAAAAAAGGAAATTTATTTACCAATTCGAAACTTTTTTGTGGTTAATAGCGTATTAGTGACATCTAATTTACACTTAAGTAGTTAGTTAGTTCATTGTTTTTTGCACTGTAATTTATTAATAAAACAATGCTTGTAGCATTTAAAGGGGCCTTTTATTGCTTAATTTAAATGTTTTTTGGCGCGGTAACGCAAATTTGATATATTCGGGGGTCTTATAATGTTATATTTTTATAACTGATTTTTGATTTTAAAATGAAGCAGATATACTTTTTAATAGTTGTTTTAGCTGGTGGTGTGTTAAGTGGTTGCGGTGGCGGCGGCGATAGGGGCGAGCTAACCGGGGTGCCGCAGCGTTCTTTTAAGGCCGAAGTGCCTTACGGAATGGTTTATATACCAGGCGGTTCATTTATGATGGGGCAAACCGATCAGGATGTAACATTTGCACAAACAGCCCAACCAAAACAGGTAACAGAAGCACCATTTTTTATGGACCAAACAGAAATCACCAACAGTGAATACAAGAAATTTGTGTTTTGGGTGCGTGACTCTATCGCTATCACCAATTATGTAAACGACAATAAATATTATTTGCAGCCAAAAGGCGGCCGTGGGGCCAACGCAAGCGGTAAAAAATATATCAATTGGGCTTATGTAAAAAAGAACCCGGTTTGGAGTAACAAAAAAGGCGCCGCAAGCAACAAATCGAAGCTTCAGGGGATGTTTTACCAGAACGAAGACCGCGTTTTTGATCGCGACGAACTGGATGTACGCCTGCTTAAATACAACTACGCGCTTATGGTGCTGCGCGATGCTGCAAACCACCGTAACGATCCAAAATCAAGGCGGTCGGATTTCATTCTGCGCGATACCGTTACGGTATATCCCGATACATTGGTGTGGTTAAGTGATTTTTCATACGCGGCAAATGAGCCCATGGTTGAGGCTTATTTTTCGCACCCTGCCTTCCGCAATTACCCTGTAGTAGGTGTTACCTGGAGACAGGCAAGGGCGTTTACCGTTTGGCGCACACGCTACAACGAAGCTTATAAAAATTCAAGACATTTACCTCCACGTGCCGATTACCGCTTACCTACCGAAGGGGAATTTGAATACGCTGCCCGTGGCGGCAGGTTAGGTACCGATTACCCATGGGGCGGTCCTTATATTAAAAATGCAAAAGGTTGTTTATTGGCAAACTTTAAACCAGGCCGCGGTAATTACACAGATGATGGCGGTGCGTACACTGTAAACGTACGTTCCTATTTCCCTAATGATTACGGCTTGTATAACATGGCCGGCAATGTGGCAGAGTGGACATCATCAGCTTTTGACGAGTCTGCTTCAACATTTGTTCATGACCTTGCTCCAACCTTTGCCGTTGAGGCAAAATCTTCTGATCCCGAAGTGCTTAAACGTAAAGTTGTACGGGGTGGATCATGGAAAGATATTGGTTATTTCCTTCAAAATTCTACCCGTACCTACGAGTACCAGGACACAGCTAAATCATACATCGGTTTCCGCTGCGTAACAAGTTACCTGGGCCGGGACATCAAAGACAAACGATAAACAAAACAAAAACGTAAAATCTAAAAACAAAGTTATTTCTGATTATTATGGCTGGAACAGGAAAGAAAAAACCATTTGGAATAGGAAACATTATTTCAATCGGGGCAACGGTAGTTATTATCGGTTTGTTATTTAAAATTCAACACTGGAAATATGCTTCTGAATTTATCACCGCAGGTTTAACAACCGAGGCTATACTTTTCTTTATTTTAGGATTGCAACGTGAAGATAAAGAGGTTGATTGGGTGCGGGTATATCCTGAGTTAAATGAGGATTTTCAGGGCGAACTGCCAAAGTCATCATCGCACCCGGTTGCTATTGGTGCAACAAACACTACCGCAGCTTTAGATAAAATGCTTGATGATGCCAAAATTGGACCGGACCTGGTACGCAGCCTGGGCGATGGTTTAAGAACCTTTGGCGATAAAGTTGCAGCTATATCAAGAGTAACTGATGCCGGCGAAGCTACCATTGCTTTTACTGCTAAAGTAAAAACAGCAACCGCAAGTTACGATAACCTGAGTGCAGCATTTGAAAAAGCTTCGGCCAACTTAGCCGAAATGGCCGATACCAATGTAGATTCAAAAGCTTACCACGAGCAGGTAAACAAACTGGCTAAAAATTTGGGATCATTAAACGCGGTTTACGAATTGGAGTTACAGGATTCAAACGCGCACTTAAAATCGATGAGCAAGTTTTACCAAAATATGGCCTTAACCATGAATAACTTTAACGAATCGTTAGATGACTCGAAACAGTTTAAGGAAGAGGTTGGTCGTTTAGCAAAAAACCTGGGATCATTGAACGCTATATATGGCAATATGCTTACAGCCATGAATCAGCCACGTGTTAGTTAATTTATTAAACAGAATTTTTTAAAAGCTAAGATTTATATAGATGGCCGGAGGTAAGGAAACCCCAAGACAGCGAATGATAGGTATCTTATACCTGGTGCTTTTAGGCTTAATTGCCCTGAACGTACCAGAGAACCTGTTGGATGCTTTTAAAAATATTGCAAGAAGTTTGGATGCATCTACAAAGAATGTAAATACCAGCCTACAAAACACATATAGTTCATTTGAGGAAAAGGTAAAAGCCCAGCCCGATAAGAAAAAGTACTACGATGCTGCTAAACAGGCAACAGCGATGACGGATGATTTGAGTAAGTACATTGATGACCTGAAAGCTGAGCTTAAGGAAAAAGGTGGGGGTATCAATCCTGAAATTGACGATATTAACGCTCGCGACAATTTAGATATATCATCAGAAGTGATGATCAACGGCAAAAAGGCCGATGTTCTCAAGGAAAAAATAGAGGCTACACGTGCCAAACTGCTGCAATTATTAGGCAAGGATGCCGAAGGCGTAAATTTTTCTTTAAATGCTGATGCACCAAAAGCAAACGCCGGGATGCAACAAAAAAGCTGGCAACAAGCTTATTTTGGCGAAGGCGTCCCCTTGGGAGCAACCATAACCACGCTTGCCAAAATACAGGCAGATACAAAAAATGCCGAAAATGAAGTTGTTAAGAAATTATACAGCAACGTTGATAAAGCCGAAGTAACGCTAAATGCGTTCCGCGCAGTGGCGGTTGCACCAAGCAGCTATGTTTTAGCAGGTCAGCAATTTAAGGCAGACATTTATTTGACGGCTTATGATTCACATACCAATCCAACTATTACGGTAGGAGGATCGGCTGTGCCGACTAAAGATGGTATTGGAACTTATACAACTACGGCAAGTGGCGAGGGTAAGCATACTATGAGTGGCGTATTGGTTGTTAAAGCAGTTGATGGTGGACCGGATAAAAGGTACACATTTTCGCAGGACTATATGGTTGCAAGACCATCGGCTGTGGTATCGCCTGATAAAATGAATGTATTGTATATAGGTGTTGCTAACCCGGTTTCAGTATCGGCGCCGGGCGTGCCTACTTCAAGCTTAAATGTGAGCATGAGCGGTGGGTCTATCAGCGGCTCCGGAGGGCATTATACAGTCAAGGTAAGTAATGTTGGTGCTGCAAAGATTACGGTTACAGGTGAAAAAGGTATGGTTTTAGGCGCATCTGATTTTCGCATAAAACGAATCCCGGATCCTAAAGCGCAGTTTGGCGGTAAAAGTGGTGGTTCAACCAGCGCTGCTAACTTAAGGGCTCAAGACAGGCTTTTTGCCAAACTTGACAACTTTGATTTTGATGCCAAATTTAATGTTACACGTTTTACTGTATTAATAATAAAACCGCGCCAGGATGCCATTATATATTCGGGCTCAAGCGGTGAGCTTACCGGAGCAATGAAATCGGCATTGAATACTGTTACACCAGGTACTACAGTTGTATTTAAAGATATTGTGGCTGTGGGCCCGGACGGCACACCACGCGGACTGGACGCAATTGTATTATCCGCAAATTAAACGCGTATGAAAAAGAGAATTTTAATCGTTTTACTTTGTATAGCCTGTATTGGCGCTTATGCGCAAAAGAAGCCTGCAAAAAAATCAACCCGGAAACCAACAGGTACCTCTGCAGCTGCAAAAAGAAGAGCCACGCCTCCACCACCATCAAATACAGTGGCCAGCCAGCCAACTCCTGATACCGCTAATAAAAAGCCAATGAAGCCCTTTGAAAGGCCGCTTGATGGCTACTATAAAAAGAACAACATTTTAAGCGCTAAAGTAACCCCTTACCCTAACCTGCGAGAAAGCGACGTTGCCTTTGCAAAAAGGGTATGGCGCGAGATTGACGTACGCGATAAAATGAATACTTACCTTGCGTCGCCAAAGCGCCGGTTAATTGATGTTTTGCTGGATGCTATTACAGCTGGCGAACTAACGGCTTATGACCCAACGCCAGGTAAAAAGGATGACGTTAACGGCGATAGCTTTAGTACACCCTTAAGTGGCTCACAGGCCAAAGGACGTTTATCAGGCGCTGATAGTAGCGTGGTTAAGAAATTTGATGCCAACGGTAACGAAATTGGATCTACAATGGTAGCCAGTGAATTTAACCCAGATAGCGTACTTAAATACCGTATAAAAGAAGATTGGGTGTTTGATCGTCAGCGGTCTATATTTGAGCCACGCATCATCGGTATAGCGCCGCTTGTTAAGCCAAAAGGCGTAGGTGGTGCAGACGTGGATTATCAGCCGGCTTTTTGGATTTATTTTCCTGAGGCCCGCCAGGTATTGGCAACCAAAGAGGTAGTTAGCCGCGCCAGCGACGCCACAGGTTTAAGCTTCGACGATGTTTTCATGAAACGGATTTTCTCCAGTTACATCGTGAAACAAAGTAATGATAAAGACGAACGCGTTAAAGATTACGCCCAGGGCATAGACAAGCTTTACGAATCGGAAAGGATCAAAAAGAGTTTGATGGATTGGGAACTTAACCTTTGGCAGTACTAACTGCTAAGCCAAAATTCAAAATTCAAAAGTCAAAACTGGTATGGTTTTGACTTTTTGCGTTTTATATAAAATTATTTTCCAAAACTACCGTCACTGCGAGGTACGAAGCAATCCCGAACTATGTGGGACTTAGCATGTAGGGGGATTGCTTCGCGCCTTGCAATGGCGGATATTTGATAGCACCAATCAACAACTTAATTTTGACTTTGATCAAAGTATCCCAAAATCGCCTTAGCCTGTTTTAAATTAACAACTTCCAATAGTAGTTCCTCATTGGCTTCGCGGATCTTTTTTACCGATTTAAAGTATTTTAACAGTTTTTCGGCAGTGGTTTTGCCTATGCCTTCTATCAGTTCCAGTTCGGTAGCCAGTGTGCCTTTGTCGCGTATTTTACGGTGGAAGGTTATACCAAAGCGGTGTGCCTCATCCCGCAGGTGCTGGATCACCTTAAGCGTCTCTGACTTTTTATCCAGGTACATGGGGTACTGGTCATTCGGGTAATATAATTCTTCCAGGCGTTTGGCTATGCCTATCACGGTTACTTGTTTGTCTATCCCCAATAGTTTTAAACTATGCATCGCGCTTGATAGTTGCCCCTTGCCACCGTCTATAATGATCAGTTGCGGCAGTTCGGTGCCTTCGTCAAGCATGCGGCGGTAGCGTCGGTGTACGGCCTCTTCCATTGTCGCAAAATCATTCGGACCTTCTACCGTTTTTACGTGAAAATGGCGGTAATCCTTTTTAAATGGCTTACCGTCCCTGAAAACCACAATTGCCGAAACAGGATATTTGCCCTGGAAGTTGGAGTTATCAAAGCATTCAATATGGCGGGGCAGTTGGTTCATCCGTAAATCCTTCATCATCTGCGTTAGTAAACGCTCGGTGCGGATTTCCGGATTCAGCTTTTCGTACTGGTCAATTTTTTCCTTTTTGAAGTAATGCACGTTCTTTTGCGACAAATCCAGCAGCTTACGTTTTTCGCCCAGTTTTGGTACTGTGAATTTAATGCCGGGATGGTCTTCCACATCAATATCAAACGGCACAATCACTTCTTTTGATGTGCTGTTATACCTGCTCCTGAATTCAATAATGGCTAAAGTAAGTAACTCCTCGTCGCTTTCGTCGAGGCGTTTCTTAAGCTCGATGGTTTGTGTTTGGATAATTGTGCCATTCATCACCTTTAAGTAGTTTACAAAGGCCAGCTTCTCTTCTGATGCTATATTAAACACATCCACATCGGTGATGGACGAGTTGACGATGGTTGATTTGCTTTGGTAATTCTCCAGCAAATCAAACTTACGTTTCAGGCGATGGGCAAGCTCGTAGTTGTATTCGGCTACAGCTGTTTCCATCTCGCCTTTAAGGCGGCGTAGTATAGCGCCTATTTTACCATTCAGGATATCGGTGATGTCGGCTATGCTGTTGTCGTAATCGTCTTCCGTTTGATAGTTTTGGCAGGGCCCTTTGCAGTTGCCCAACTGGTACTCCAGGCAAACCTTGAATTTACCCTTATCAATATTTTCGCGGGTTAGCGCCAGGTTGCAGGTGCGCAGGGGGTAAGTTTCCTTTATGAGTCCCAAAATGTTGTGCATCATGCTTATGGATGCATACGGACCTAAGTATTTTGACCCGTCTTTAACAATACGCCTTGTCCAGAAGATGCGGGGGAAGTTTTCGTTTTTGATAATTACCCACGGATAAGTTTTATCATCTTTAAGCAGTACATTATACCTGGGCTGGTGCTTTTTGATCATGCTGTTTTCCAGCAGCCAGGCATCCACCTCGGTATCAACAATGGTAAAAGTTATATTGCGGATTTTTGATACCAAAACCCGTGTTTTGGCATTAATGTTAATGTCTTTATTGAAATAAGACCCAACGCGGTTACGCAGGTCTTTAGCTTTACCGATGTATATCAGTTCCTTCTCCTCGTCCCAATATTGGTAAACTCCCGGTTTATGGGGGATGTTTTTTAATGCTTCCCGGTAATCGAATTTCTCCATTTGGTTCATTGGTTCACTGGTTCATTAGTTCATTGGTCTGCTTTGAGACCAGAACAACTGCCAATGATTTAACTTGTTTCCTGTCTATTGATCTGTTTTCTGAGCAGTAGTTTTATCAATAAACTTTGAATATGCTTTATAATCCTTCCGATTTTGTCGCAACTTTTTTGCTAACTTATCTACATCCAAGTCTTCAAGATTACAATGACCGATATTGAGCTACTTAATCAATCGGCAAATCTATTGAACTTTTCACCAATGAACTAATGAACCAGTGAACGGATGAACAATTTTAAAAATCTAATTTTTTATCCACCTCATTTGTCCCCTGTTGCTGTTGGGTATACTGCCCACAATCTAATACAATGCTTACACCTGTTTTGGGTGCGTCAAAATCAACAGTTTTTTTGATGCCGAGGGCAGCGTTGGCGTACACCTTTTTCATGTATATCGCAAATATTGGTAACGCGCTATTTGCTCCCTCGCCCAGGCGGGTTGATTGAAAGGCGATGTCCCGGTCTTCGCAACCAGTCCACAGGCCGGTTACCAGCTGTGGGGTTATGCCAATAAACCAGCCATCGGAGTTGCCGTTGGTGGTACCGGTTTTGCCGCCGATAGGGTTACGCAGCCCGTATTTATAAGCCAGCCTTGAGCCTGTTCCATCCTCAATAACGCCTTTTAACATATAGGTCATTACATATGCGGTTTGCGGGTTCATGGCCTGCACCACTTTTGGGGTATGGCTATATAGTACGTTGCCGTTTTTATCTTCAATACGTAATATATAAGTGGGCTCGGTCCATAAACCGTGGTTGGCAAATACCGAGTATGCTGCCGTCATTTCAAATACCGATGCATCAAATGTACCCAGGCATATAGATGGGTAGGCGGGTACGGCGCTGGTTATCCCCATTTTTTTAATCAGTTCTACAACAGGCTCGGGCTTCACTTCACTCATTACGTGGGCGGTTACCCAGTTTTGCGAGTGGGCGAGGGCCTGACGCAGGGTTATAAAACCCGGCAAGGTTTCTGACGGAGACGAGCGGGGGCACCACGGATCGCCATAACCGCGGATGGTATCCGGTACGTTGTTTATTTTTAAACATGGCGAGTAACCGTTATCAATGGCCACCGCGTAAGTAAAGGGTTTGGCTGTTGAACCTACCTGTCGGGTGCCATTTTTAACCTGGTCGTACTTAAAATGCTCAAAGTTGGTGCCGCCTACCCAGGCTTTAACATAGCCGGTTGTAGGATCCATGCTCATGAGGGCATTGCGCAAAAGCATTTTACAGTATATAATAGAGTCGGTTGGCCGCATTACGGTATCAATATTGCCATGCCAGGTAAACAGGTTCAGGGTATCTTTGGTATCAAAATTGGTTTTAATATCCTCATCGCTCATGCCCTGCATTTTAAGCTGTTTGTACCTGTCGCTTTTTAGCATCCCCTGGTTTATCAGGAATTTAAAATTGTGGATGCTTTTGGTCAGGTTTTGCCCGCGCCAGTGGTCATTAAATTGCGCTTGCAGGTTTTTCATGTACTCCTGCTGTGCCTCTTCGGCATATTGCTGCATGGTGGCATCAATAGTGGTGTAAATTTTTAGTCCATCCAGATCAAGATCATAAGGTGTACCATCGGGGCGATTGATGCTTTGCTCTTTAAAAATCTTTTGAATCTCTTTTTTTAACACCGACCTGAAGTAAGGCGCCGGGCCATCAAAATGGTTATTCTGGTGAAAATCTAATCCAAGTGGTTTTTGTTTAAACTCGGCAACCTGGCCATCGCTTAAAAAGCCTTGCTCCTGCATACGGTTAAGTACAAGGTTGCGGCGATTTATAGCATTTTTTGGATGCCGGATAGGAGAGTAAATGCCAGGGCCATTAACCATCCCGATTAATAAGGCAGCCTGATCCGGCGTCAATTTATCTGGAGTGGTATTAAAATAGGTGCGCGCGGCCGATTTTATACCGTATGTATTGTAAGCACCAAAATCAACGGTGTTTAAGTACATGGTTAGTATTTCTTCTTTAGTATAATGGCGCTCTAATTTAACGGCTGTTATCCATTCCTGCAGTTTTTGGGTTATCCGTACAAATGGGTTGTTTGATTTTTCGGTAAATAAATTTTTTGCAAGTTGTTGGGTTATCGTACTGCCGCCCTGTTTTTGGCCGATAAGCAGGTGCAGGAATATAGTAAAGCTGCGCCCGAAATCAATCCCCGAATGGTCGTAAAAGCGTTTGTCTTCGGTAGCAACTAAAGCATTAATAACGTTAGGTGACAGCTCTTTATAGGTAACGTTTGACCGGTTCTGAACATAATAGGTACCTAAAACCTGCTTGTCAGATGATATTACTTCTGATGCGAGGTAGCTTTTCGGGTTTTCCAAACGGTAAAACGGAGGAAGCTGCCCAAATACATCAAAAACAGTAAGCGTTATCATCAACCCCACAAAAGCAAAAAGGGCTATTACGGCGCGCCATATATACCAGTTGTAGTGTCGTATTTCCTGCGGACTAAGGGCTGGTTTTTTATTGTAGATCTTCATTTTTTTTCAATAATATCTTTGATAGTAATCAATATAGCTATCTAATGTTTTTTTGTCGGCTAATTTATCCAGATTTTCCCTGGTAATGATAAAAAAACTGTATTTATCCTTGGGCACTTTCATAATATCGGGCATTACCGGGATAATGGAACGCGCATACTTTTTAACATCCTCGAGGCTATAAAAGCGGCCCACGTATATAAGCTGATTATCGTCGCCCAGGGGCTTCAAATCGTGTTTGATGGTACTACCCGAAAACCTGCTGCGATTGAATTGCCCTATACCAAAACGCGACGATGCCAGGTTAGTTGTACCGGTGCCTACATTTACAACAAAATAATAATTGCTGCTATCGCGCAAGCTAAAAATATAGTTTACAGGCGTAGCGGCTATTACAGGTGTAGCGCTTGCCGGTGTTTGTGTTTGTTGTGCCTGTTTGGCTGCGGCAAATTGATCAAGTAATTTCCTAACTGAGTCAACGCTTGGCGCGGCGTTGGCATTATTTGGTTGCGAAGGTAGCTGAACCACTGTTTTTACAGAATCCTTGTGGGGCACGATTACGGCGCTAACCGATGTTTTTACAGAATCTTTACGGGATGTAACTACAGTGCTAACCGCCGGTTTCACCGGAGGGCTGGATTTAGGCTTTTCGACAGGCGGAGCTGGTTTTGCCACGGTTACCGCGGGAGGCGGCACAGGTTTTCGCACCTCGGGTATTAACGCAACCGCTGCGGATGGATGATACTCCGGGCGGTATTCTGTTTGTTTTTGATATGCCACCGGTGGTGTAAAAGGTATATCATTAACATCGTTGCCGGTTAATACCACTGTACGGGTTTCCATCTCCACCCGGTTCGAGTCGATGTAAGTTAAATGCTGGGCAGCTAAAGGAGTTACCAGTTTATCATCCGGGTATTTGGCTACTATCTGCTGCAAATCGGTCATGAATGGTGCAAGCTTTTCCTGGTGGCCGGCAGCTATGGCGCGTAAATAAAATAGCTGGGCTGCAAAGCGGTTGTCGGGATATTTGGCCAGCAAATCATTTGCGCGGGTAATTACTTCGGTGTATTTTCTTTGTGCGTACAAATCATAAACGCCGTTATATAAAATCGTGAATTCTGCATTGGCATCGTCAAGGTGCTTGCTGTACTCAGGGTCGAGGATGATCTTGGCAAAAACACTTTGTCCGAATTCTTTCAGGATCATGTTCTTGTAAGCTTCGGATTTGCTTGCATCTATATCGGCATAAAGGCGGTACAGGTTATAATATAAGGCCGCTTTATCGGTGCTTTTGGGGAAGCGCGTTAGTATAGCTTCATATGTTACAATCGCTTCTTTTTTATCACCTAACAAATCGCGGTAAAAATTGGCCATATCCATGTAGGCGTTATAAACCCGCAGGTTTGAACGGTTAAGTAAATCGGGGGTCAGGGGCAGGTTTTTAATCAAATCCTGCCGGTAGCTGCCTGCATCGCCATTGGTCTGTGTAGTTGCATCCTGTGTGGTGGGGGCAAAAGGATCATCGGCCGCCGGTGCGTTGGTGCCATTGGCTACCAAGTTGGCGGTCGATCGTTTACTGCGGCGCCAGTTATCTTCCAGTTTGCGGTTGCCCCATTGTCTTTTAAAGTCGTTTACGCCAAGGCTTATTGCGGTGGAGTTATAAAAATAAAATGTGCTGCTGCCGCTTTTATTGGCCTGTTGGTTATTGAGATTATTGCCGCTTCGGCTATTTTCAAACTGTCCATTGTTACTTGCCGCTGTAACAGTTGCCGCTTTATCCTGTAATATTTTCCGGTTAACCATGGCATCAATGCGGGCGGCCCGTGTTTGCTCGTCAAGTGAGGCAAGCATTTGCAGGGTATCTTCGCGGCTGATGGTTTGCAGCAGGCCCGTTAGTATTTGCAGGTTATTGGCCTTTTTGCGAATGATCTGGTACCCCGGATAGGTTGGCGCCAGGTAGGTAAGCGTACTATCGTAATATAATTTGGCGCCTGCATAATCGGCTTTGTTCTTAAAATCGATATCGGCAATACGCAGGTACGAGAGGCCTTTCTGATTTTGGTTTTTAACGCTGTTGCGTACCGATAGTTTATAGTTTTTTATAGCGCCGTCAATATCGCCGGTGGCGTAAAGTTGTTGTGCTACCTGGTAATAAATCTGATCGGTAAACTCTTTGTTGTTTTGATTTTTAAGGAGCTTGCGCAGGCGTTCAACCTTATTTTGTTTGATGCCGTTTTCCTGGTCTTGCAGGCGGATGCGGTTCAGGTTGGCGTTAAAGGCCATCTCAAACGACGAATTGCTTTTGGCGATGCCGGCGTAATTAACTATGGCAGCATCGGGTTTTTGATTAAGCTCCTGCAACTGGGCCAAAATGAATGTCCAACGGAGCTTCAGTTCGCCATCGTGGCAAAGTTTCAGGGCTGTTTTGGCACTTTCCTCGGCGGCGGGGTAATCTTCGGTATTAATATTGTATTGCAGCTGTGTGGCATAAATGCCTGCCGGAATACTTTTTTTAGGGTTGATGTTTTTGATGGCGGTATCTATCGCCACTTTAGCTTCTGATGGATTATTGAGATACAATAGTGCCCGGCTCTTCCATATCAATGCTTCCTGCTTAAGATTAGCCTGCTTGCCGTACGATGCAATTACATAATTAAAATATTCTATCGCATCAAAATAACTGCCTTCCAGGAAACGGGCTTTGCCCATAACCAGGTAGGCATCGCCCAAATAATGGCTTTGCTCTTTAATGTTGATGATTTTATTGGCTTTGCTAAAAGCCAGTTCCAGGTCTTTATCGGGTGTGCTGCTTTGGCTTACCGTATCGGGGTAAACATTTAGCAGCTCGTTATAGGAGTCAACAAAACCGGCGGCATAGCTTTCCTGCTTAAGGCGCAGCAATTCATTTGCATTAAACAGGATATTGTAATGCGCCGTAAGGTTTTGCATCTGGCGGTTAAAACCGCTTTCCTTTTCGAGCGAGCAGCCTGCTATGATGAATAATAGCCCGGGCAACAATAATTTACGTGTTTTAGATAGGGAAAATATGCTCACTCGCCTCAAAATATGATCTGGTTATAAAAGCATTGCTAAAATACTAAAGATTATACAATAGGTTTAATAAATTTGCGCATGGCCCAAAATGAAAAAGATGACGATAAGGATAACGCTGGTAAAGAAGTAAACAGCTATGCTAAATTTAGCGGCGTGGCTTTCCAAATGATAGCCGTTATTGGGGTGTTTGCCTTTGCCGGTTATAAAATAGACCAGGCCGGTAACCATCAAACCAAATGGGCCACGGCCGCTTTATCGCTTGTTGGTGTGTTTATTTCGTTGTACATTGTTATCAGATCTGTAAAAAGTTGAAACTACTTCCTACCGCATTATCTTTTCTTGTATTTATTGTTATTATATCGTTACCTCCACTGCTTTCGGGCTACGGCGGCTTTGCCGGTTTACTTATAGAAAAGTTTTGGCTGCTGTTTTTTTTCGTCGGTGGCCTTACCTTTTTTACCGTAATGGCCATTGTATTTGTAGGTCAAATTAACAAAGAAATGTATGCACAAGCCTTTTTAGCGGCTACAACGGTTAAGATATTGGCCTGCTTGTTTTTTGTGCTCTTTTTTTTGAAGAAAAACGCTGTGAACAGGTACGTTTTTGCCGGCGATTTTTTTTACGTATATTTTCTAAATATGGCCTTTGAAATTTATGGTTTGTTACGTAACTTGCGCAACCAAAAAATAAGGTAGAAAACTTCATTTAGATGTATAACAGCTCGATTTTGAACTCAAAAATATTTAAAACATTCCTGATTTCCGCGCTTTTTTTGTTGTTAGGTGTAATGCCTACACTTTCATTCTCGCAAGAAAATGTCAAAAAAGAAGAGTCAAAACCTTTTGATCCGAAAGAGGTAGTATTTGAACATATCGGCGATTCACACTTCTGGCCAGTAACAATTCCGTTGATGCACGAGCACTTTATTTCGCTGCCGGTGATATTGTATACTGATAAAGGATTGGAAATTTTCTTGTCTGGTTCTTTATTAAAAGAAGAAGGTAAAGAAGAAGGCCCGGTTTATAAAGGCACGCACTACAGCTACAAGCTCGAAGGCAATAAAATTGTTGCGGTAAACGAAGCTGGTGAGGTGGATAAAGCTGCCAAGGTTTACGATTTTTCAATTACCCGTAACGTAGCCAGTATGTGGATGGGGATGATTATTTTGTTAATCGTTTTCTTCGCTGTTACTTCGGGTTATAAGAAAAATGTTGGTAAAGCGCCTAAAGGCATCCAGGCATTGTTGGAGCCGGTTATTCTTTTTGTACGCGATGATGTGGCTATTCCTAACATAGGTATTAAACACGGAAGGTACATGCCTTTATTGCTTACTATATTCTTCTTTATTTTAATCAATAACCTGTTGGGCTTAGTCCCGTTTTTTCCGGGAGGCTTTAACTTAACGGGTAATATTGCGGTAACCATGGTTTTATCAGTAATTGTGCTGATAGTTATTAACTTTAGCGGTAACAAATACTACTGGAAACACATTTTTACTCCTGATATCCCTTTTTGGTTATATCCTATCATGGTTCCGGTTGAGCTTATTGGTATCATTTCAAAGCCTTTTGCGTTAATGATACGTTTGTTTGCAAACATTACAGCAGGCCACATTATTGTTTTGAGTTTAATATCATTGATCTTTATCTTTAAAACCGCATGGATGTCGACAGTTTCTGTTCCGTTTGTGGTTTTTATGGATATGATAGAATTGCTTGTGGCATTTTTACAGGCGTTCATTTTTACGATGCTTACATCCCTGTTTATAGGTATGGCTGTTGAAGAGCATCACCATTAATCTGAATTAATTATAATTATATATACACGTTTTAAATTATCAAACAATGAGTGGAATGATTGGAACAATTGCTCAAGCTGCTGCAACAGGTGTTGTTAGTCTTCAAAAACTTGGTGCAATTGGCGCAGGTTTAGCTGTAATTGGCGCAGGTATCGGTATCGGACAAATCGGTGGTAAAGCCGTTGAAGGTATTGCCCGTCAGCCAGAAGCTGCCTCAAAAATTCAAACTAACATGATCATCGCTGCAGCCCTTGTTGAAGGTGTTGCTTTGTTTGCCGTGGTAGTAGCTTTGCTCTAATTAGTTTTAGGCAAAAAAGAAAAAAACAACCCGGGGCGATTGGCTCCGGGCTTGTTTTAATCCCGTTAAAAGAATAATATACAAGTAATAGCTATACAGAATTATGGATTTAGTTACTCCCGCATTAGGCTTAGTTTTCTGGACAACGATATCATTTGCGGTACTGTTGTTTATATTAGGAAAATTTGCCTGGAAACCAATCTTGGGCGCATTAAGTGATCGTGAACGTTTTATTGAAGACTCTCTTCAGAAAGCCGAAGCTGCCAAAGAAGAAATGTCCCGTTTAACTAACGAGAATGAATCGTTATTAAAACAAGCCCGTGCCGAGCGCGATCAGATCCTTTCTGATGCCCGCAAGGTTAAAGACCAGATGATTGTTGATGCTAAAGAAATAGCACACAAAGAAGGGGCACGTATGATTGAACTTGCCCGTGTTGAAATTAACAATCAGAAAGCTATCGCGATGGCTGATGTTAAAAACCAGGTAGCTACCTTATCGCTGCAAATTGCCGAGAAAGTATTGCGTAAGCAATTTGAAGATCAGCAAAAACAAGACGAGCTTGTAAGCCAGTTATTAAAAGAAGTGAAATTGTAATTTCGGATTTCGGAATTGGGATTTCGGATTTTGAAATCGCAATTTTAGAATTGTTATTTAATAGGGAATTTTGAATTGGAGGCCCGGGTGATAAATCCGAAATCGAAAATCCGAAACCCCAAATAAAAAGAATATGTCAGAATTAACGGTAGGAACCAGGTACGCTAAATCCCTTATTGATCTTGCACAGGAACAAAACAGTGTTGACGTGATTAAGGCTGATATGGATCTTTTTATCCATACCTTAAAGGCAAGCCCGGAGCTTAAAGCTGTTTTGAGCAACCCCATCATCGCCCACAGCAAAAAAACCAAGATACTTGATGCCGTATTTTTAGGTAAAGTAAATAAGGTTACCATTGCGTTTTTTAAACTGATGGTTGATAAAGGCCGTGGCGAGGTTTTATATACAACTGCCCACGAGTATATAAACCAGTTTAACATTAAAAAGCACATAACAAAAGCTAAAGTTACATCGGCTACCGAGTTATCGGCAGCTAATAAAGCCGTGCTTACCGCTGAAGTGCAAAAGGCAGTTGGCGGAACCGTTGAACTGGAAGCTAAGGTTGATGCATCATTAATTGGCGGTTTTGTACTAACCGTTGGCGACAGGCAGGTTGATACCAGCATTGCTGCAAGCTTGAAAAAATTGAAAAAAGAATTTGCCGAGAAGGTAATTCAATAATAATAAAAACAAAACTCTAAATAAATTTAAACAATGGTAGAGGTAAGACCAGACGAAGTATCGGCAATTTTGCGTCAGCAATTGGCAGGCTTCAAGTCAGAATCTGAATTAGAAGAAGTGGGTACTGTACTCCAGGTGGGTGACGGTATTGCACGCGTTTATGGATTAACAAAAGTACAATCAGGTGAGCTTGTTGAATTTGGAACAGGTTTACAAGGTATTGTACTTAACCTTGAAGAAGATAACGTGGGTGTGGTATTGTTAGGTAAATCTGACGATATTAAAGAAGGTGATACCGTTAAACGTACCAATCGTATTGCATCAATTAACGTAGGCGATGGCATGCTTGGCCGCGTTGTGGATACTTTAGGTACCCCGATTGATGGTAAAGGACCAATCACCGGTACTACTTACGAAATGCCTTTGGAGCGTAAAGCGCCAGGTGTTATCTACCGTCAGCCGGTTACCGAGCCGTTACAAACTGGTATCAAAGCTATCGACGCGATGATCCCTATCGGCCGTGGCCAGCGTGAGTTGGTTATTGGTGACCGCCAAACTGGTAAAACTGCGGTTTGTATCGATACCATTATTAACCAAAAAGAATTTTATGATGCCGGTAAACCGGTTATCTGTATATATGTAGCCTGTGGTCAAAAAGCGTCAACTGTGGCAAACATTGTGCGCACGCTGGAAGAAAACGGTGCTATGCCGTTCTCTATCGTAGTTGCGGCAAATGCTTCTGACTCTGCTACCATGCAGTTCTTTGCTCCTTTCGCCGGTGCTGCCATTGGTGAGTACTTCCGCGATACAGGTCGCCCTGCATTGATCATCTATGATGATTTATCAAAACAAGCTGTTGCATACCGCGAGGTATCGTTGTTATTACGTCGTCCACCGGGCCGTGAGGCTTACCCTGGTGACGTATTTTACCTGCATAGCCGTTTATTAGAGCGTGCCGCTAAAATCAACTCCAATGATTCTATCGCGCAGCAAATGAACGACCTGCCGGAGTCAATCCGTGGTATCGTAAAAGGTGGTGGTTCGCTAACCGCGTTGCCTATTATCGAAACACAAGCTGGTGACGTATCTGCATACATCCCAACCAACGTAATTTCGATTACTGATGGTCAGATCTTCTTAGAATCTAACTTATTCAACGCGGGTGTTCGTCCGGCTATTAACGTAGGTATCTCGGTATCTCGTGTGGGTGGTAACGCGCAAATCAAATCGATGAAGAAAGTTGCCGGTACTTTGAAACTTGATCAAGCCCAATACCGCGAGTTAGAGGCTTTCTCTAAATTCGGATCGGATCTTGATGCATCTACCAAAAGCGTGCTTGACAAAGGTGTGCGTAACGTAGAAGTATTGAAGCAAGGCCAGTATTCACCAGTATCTGTTGAAAAACAAGTAGCTATCATTTACTTAGGTACTAAAAACCTGATGCGTAGTGTACCTGTAAAAGATATCAGGAAGTTTGAAGCAGAATACACCAGCCAGTTAGAAGAGCGTCACCCAGAAGTATTAGCTGCCCTTAAAGCAGGTAAATTCGACGATCAGCTAACAGGAGTACTGGAAACAGTAGCTAAAGAACTGGCAGGAAAGTACTAAATATGCAAATGTGCGGATTCCAGATGTGCAGATGATTTGCGCATCCGGAATCTAGACATAAAATAATAACCAGTGTGGTGTAGCAATTTGCACATCTGCACATCTGAAATTTGCACATCTTAAAGAATGGCTAATTTAAAAGAAGTAAGAAACAGGATAAAGTCTGTATCGTCAACACAGCAGATTACCAAGGCCATGAAAATGGTTTCGGCGGCTAAGCTGAAACGCGCTACAAACGCTATTGTTCAATTGCGCCCATACGCCAATAAGCTGAAAGACCTTTTGGCAAACTTATCTGAAAGTTTGGAGGATGGCGCATCACCATACTTACAGGAGCGTGAGCCGGTACGTGTATTGGTGGTTGTGGTATCATCAAACCGCGGTTTGGCAGGTGCTTTTAACGCCAACGTTATTAAAACGGCCAATAACCTGATTGCCGAGAAATACAGCAAGCAACTGGCAGCCGGTAACGTTTCAATAGTAGCGATTGGTAAAAAAAGCCAGGAGTTTTATGAAAGGCGCAAGTACAACGTAATTGGTAACAATAACGACTTGTACCTTGACCTCAACTTCGAAAATGCTTCCAAAATTACTGAAAGTATTATGGAAGGCTTTGTGAATGGCAAGTACGATAGGGTGGAGTTGGTGTACAACCATTTCCGTAATGCTGCTGTGCAGTTTTTAATTGCCGAGCAGTTATTACCTGTTCCGAAACCTGAGAAAAAAGAAGCTGTAAAAACCGCGAATGTTGATTACATTTTGGAGCCAAGCCAACGCGAAATTGTGGAGCAGCTGATTCCTAAAAATATCAAAATTCAGTTGTACCGTGCAGTGTTAGATTCAAACGCATCTGAGCATGGCGCACGTATGACAGCTATGGATAAAGCAACCGAAAACGCCGGTGAACTGCTGAAAGCCTTGAAACTTTCATACAACCAGGCCCGCCAGGCAGCTATTACTACCGAGCTTACCGAAATTGTAAGTGGCGCGGCAGCACTGGCCGGATAAGCAAGCCCATCATAAACTTATTTTATATGAGCCTCCTTGCAAAAGGGGGCTTTTTTGTGTTTTAGGCCAGGCTTTTGGTTGCTATATGCCTCATTATTGTTAATCTATAAGGCAATAGTGATTGAACTGACGCGAAACATATTAAAGGAATATATTAAAAGTAGCCGCACCTAACAAGTGATTATTTGCGGTTTTGATAAAAAAACATCGAGGTAAAACGATTTACGCGAAGAATATGGGCGTAAAACATGAATAGTTATATCGGTTACAATTTGTGTTTTGCTTAACTAAAGCTTAAATGACCGGAGAAAGTTTGGAGGTAGCTGACTATTTAGGCGCTTATTTATCCAGTTTTTGACCAAAAATTCGCGGTTTTAAGGCTTTTTAAGATAAAAAAGATCATATTTGCCCTAAAATGAGGTGGTAATTGATCTTTAATCGTCAATTAAGATGAATTTTTTATGAATTTTTCGTTTTTTAAAAAGTTTTGCATTTTTTGATATAAAAAAGCGCTGTTTTTTCTTTATTTTTAATAAAAAGTCGGCAACGTTAAAAATTTTATTTTATTGTTTGCGCATTGATGCGAAAATCATAATTTAGAAAATTAACTTAACTGATTTTTATACGATGAAAAAACTTTTATTCACAAGTTTTTGCGTCCTGTTGTTATGCTTAACGCAGGCGCAAGCACAAAACCGTACTGTTACTGGTACGGTTACCGCCAAAGATGATGGCCTGCCCATCCCGGGGGTAACAGTAATTGTAAAGGGTACAACCTCAGGTACCCAAACTAACGCCGCCGGTAAATTCTCATTAAGCGCTCCGGCAAATGCTACCCTTGTTTTCAGGTTTGTTGGTTACACACCGGTTGAAAAGCCGGCCAGTGCAGATCCAATGGCTGTAGTGCTTACGTCGGTAAGTAACCAACTGGGCGAGGTTGTGGTAACGGGCGCATTCAATACCAAGCAAACTTCACGCGCTATTTCCTACGCGGCGCAGGTTGTAAAGTCTGATGCGTTAAACACTATCCGTCAGCCAAACGTTAACAATGCGTTAGCGGGCAAGGTTGCAGGTTTGCAGGTACGTAGTCAGTCGGTAGGTGCTTTGGGCCGTAACACACAGGTAAGGCTTCGCGGTGCTACCGGTTTTGGCAACAGTTCAGGTGCCCTGTATGTTGTTGACGGTACTATTTTGCCAAACTCCGATGACCTTAACCCCGACGATGTTGAAAACATCACCGTATTGCAAGGCCCCGCTGCATCAGCGCAGTTTGGTTCTGCCGGTGCAAATGGTGCCATCGTTATTACTACTAAAAGAGGTGGTAAAGTTAAAGGTGTTGGCATTGAGTTAAATGCCGGCGTAAACTTTGATAAAGTTTACATATTGCCTAACTACCAAAATACTTATGCCGGCGGTGCGTCTGCAGATTTAATGCAATATCATTACAAAGCAGGCGATCCTGAAGGATGGAAAGCTTTGGATGGCAAATATTACCCGGATTATACAGATGATAGCAGCTGGGGTCCTAAAATGGTAGGCCAGGAGTATATTCCATGGTATGCATGGGCTCCGGGAACCAAATACTCGTTTAAAACAGCAAAGCTTGTTGCTCAGCCAAACAACGCTCGCGATTTCTTTGAAACAGGTACTACCCTTAACAACGGCATTGCCTTCACAAAATCGGCTGATGATTATAACATCAGGATGTCGTACAACAACCAGCATGTAAATGGTATAGTTCCGTATACCGCCCTGATGAAAAACGTATTCAACTTAAATGTTAACTACGATTTAGGTACACACTTTACTGTTGGAGCCAATGTTAACTTTGTTAGCCAAAAAGTACATGGTAACATAAGCGATGGTTATGCCAATGCTTCTACAGGTAACTTTAACCAATGGATGCACCGTGACCTTGATATGGGCATCATAAAGGAATTGAAGGATTTAACAAGCCCTGATGGTACGTTGGTAAGCTGGAACCACCAGAACCCAACTTCATATACAACTGATAATCCGGGTTATTTTTATGCTGGTAACTACTGGTATAACATGTACAAAATAGCCGAGCTTAATACCAAGGATAATCAGCGCGACCGTTTTTATGGTAACGTATATTTGCAGTACAAGCTTAACAAGGATTTTAATATTAAGGCAACTTACCGTAAAAATTCAAGAAGCGAATGGCAAGAAGAATTTATTCCTGCTATCCTTCAAAAAAGCGGATCGCAAACAGGTGTAAAAAATTACTACCGTACTTACAATGTTTACGAGAACCGTGAAAACTACGAGTTACTGGCAAACTACAACAAGCAGATTGCCGATTTTAAAATTGATGTAAATGCTGGTAGCGATATTTATAACAGGAGTTACAAAGATAATGGTGGTAACACTGTTGATGGTTTAAGTATCCCTGATCTTTATAATATAACCAACTCGGTTAGTGCGCCATCGGTATTTAACACCCGTACAAATGAGCAATACAGGGCGTTATTTGCAAAGGCTACATTAGGCTACAAAAACTTTTTGTTTATAGATGGAACTGTACGTAACGATTGGTACTCCTCATTATTCCCTAAAGATAACAGCGTATTAGCTAAATCATTTGGTGGATCATTTGTTTTCAGCGAGCTATTGCCACAATTTAATAACTGGTTAAGCTTTGGTAAGGTAAGGGTATCCTATGGTGAAACCCCACAGGCGCTTGCAACTGCTAACGATAACTACGGCGGATACAGAAATAACACCGTTTACGGTGTTAACCAATACAAATTTGGTACAAACATATTAATGAATACTCCAGACCAAAGCGTTGACCCTGCCTTACACGGTGCTGTATTTAAGCAAACAGAGGTTGGTTTGGATTTAAGGTTCCTTAACGATAGGTTAGGTTTATCTGCCACTTATTACGCAGGTACCGATGTTGATTTCCCTGCTTCGGTTACCGTTAACCCTGCCAGCGGTTTTTCGAGCATATTAACCAACTTTGGTAAAATTCAAAGAAAAGGTATTGAGCTTACCTTAAGCGGTACTCCTGTACGCATCAATAACTTTAACTGGGATGTAACCATTAATGGTGCGCGCCAGCTTCAGAACAAAGTGATAGAGGTTAGCAAGAAATATGGTGTAACCCGCTATACTAACCCTAACGACCAGGTTTGGGGAACAGATATGCCTTACATGGTGTTTCAGGAAGGTAAAGAATGGGGCCAGATATATGGCAACGGTATAAAACGTAATGCAGCCGGCGTTCCAATTATTGCTGCTAACGGTATGTATGCTAATGATCCGAACGTATATTTTGGCAGCGTGCTTCCAAAATGGACCGGTGGTATCCAAAACTCATTCACTGTATTTAAAAGCTTCGTGCTTAATGCCAATATCGATTACCAGATTGGTGGTAAATTTGTTTCATTATCAAACAGGTGGGGACAGTTTAGCGGGTTAACTGCTGCAACGGCTGCGCTTAATGATAAAGGAGTTCCTGTTCGCGATCCGGTTGAAGACGGTGGTGGTGTTAAAGTTAGCGGTGTTGACGCGGATGGTAAATCTGTTTCTAACTACATCGATGCTAAAACCTATTTCCAGGGCTTAACCAACAACAAAACTTACGATTCATATATCTACGATTTAACATTTGTTAAACTTCGCGAGGTTTCAATCGGTTACAAAATACCGGTAGCTAAATTAGGTTTAGGAAAAGTTATCCAGTCGGCAAGGTTTGATATAACCGGGCGCAATTTGTTGTTAATCTATGCTAAATCAAAAGATTACGATCCGTCTGAAATTAGCTCACAACAAGGTGAAACAGGTCAGTTACCAGGCACAAGGGGCATAGGTTTTAACCTTAAGGTAACTTTCTAAGCAAACACAAATTAGATTCAAAGAAAATGAAAAAGAGATATATTTATACACTAACAGCCGCGTTTGTTTGGTTAGGTACGGGCTGTAATAAGTTGAAAGACTTTGGTGACGTTAACCAAAACCCTACCGCAACAACTCAGCCTATTGTAGCTGGTTTGTTAACCAATGCCCAGGTAAGTGTTACCGGCCTGTCATCAACAGGTACCCCTGCGATAGCAGGAGGCCAGTACGCGCAATTTTTTACCGAAACCCAGTATTCTGGTACATCGTTATATACTTTGCCACAGAATGATTTTACACCTTATTACTCTGGCCCGTTATATGACTTGCAGAATATCATTAACCTTAACCAAAGCAAGGCATCATCTGCAGTGTCCAAAATTTTGCAGCAATATATATTCTGGGTTGTAACAGATTCATGGGGCGAAGTTCCATACAGCGACGCTTTAAAAGGTTTAACTTCTATCCAGCCGAAATATGATACGCAGGAGACTATTTATAAGGGTATTATAGCCACGTTAACATCTGCCCAGGCCGAGCTTGATGGCTCGTCATTAGCAGGTGATGTAATTTATGGTGGTGATGTTGCTTCTTGGAAACGTGCAGCAAACTCTATTAAACTGTTAGCTGCTGTTCAGCTGTCAAAAGTTGTTCCTGCTGCAAGCGGTTACGCTGCAACTGCCGTTAAAGAAGCTATTGCTGCCGGGGTTATTGAATCAAACAGCCAGAACATGAAGGTAACTTTCCCTGGTGGTGGTATTAAAAGCCCTTGGTATACCTTGTATGATGGCCGTAAGGATTTTGCAGAATCTGCTACAATGACCGACATACTTAAGGGGCTTAATGACACCAGGCTTAGCGTATACGGTGGTAAAAGCGAAGCAATTGGCAATACAGAATCATCTGATATCGGTGTTACATACGGTTTGGCCCGTAACAACGTGCTGGCATTTATTGAAGCTAACCCCAACTGGGCGCGTGTAATGCGCGGCGATTTCCGTACAACTACCGGTTCGGTAACTATTGTTACTGCGGGTGAGGTTTACCTTGCCAGAGCAGAGGCGGCATCATTAGGATGGACCGGCGAAGTTGTTGCAACTGATTACGTGGCTGGCATCACTGCTTCAAACGGGCAATGGGGTTTAGCGGCACCAACCGCTGCTTATATTGCAGCTGCACCTCCAACCATTGCTAACATTACTATCCAAAGGTGGATTGCAAGTTATCCTGATGGGCACCAGGCATGGGCTATATGGAGAAAGTCGGCCACTACTACTAATCCCAAAGGCTACCCTGCACTAAATCCGGCACCAGATGCTGTTAATGCTTCTAAAAAGATTGTAAGTCGCTTTGTATATCCTACCAGCGAGTATAGCTCCAATGAAAAGAACGTTAACGCGGCGGTTGCCAGGCTTACAGGCGGCGATATCCAGGACGCTCACGTATGGTGGGATGTAGACTAATCAATTGTAACTATTAATAAAAAAGACATGAAAAGGAATAAATTTTTAAATCATATTCTTCTTGCCTGCTCTGTTTTGGTATTGTTTTCTGCCTGCCGTAAGGTGCCGGCGGGCGACTTATCAAATGAGAACTCAACGGCAGGAAAATCATACATCGGATTTCCAAACGGACTTGAACAAAATCTGTTTTTTGACCCCTTTACTACAGTAAAAACTATTGATGTTTTTGCTATGAAAAAAGATGCGGCAAATAATACCGAGTTGCAAAAGGCGCAAACTATTGTTTTAACCCCGTTGCCGGCAGCTATTGACAAATACAACGACGATAACGGAACAGAATACCAAATGCTGCCTACCTCATTGTATACCATAAATGCTGCCGGGGTTACTGCGGCGGCCGATGGTAAATTGTCATTCAATTTTGCCCCCGGCGACTTTCAAAAGTACTTTACAATAAAACTTGATGGTAGTAAATGGGATTTGAGCATTAAATATGCGCTTGCATACAAGATAACAAGCGCCGGCAGTTTGAGTATTCATGCGGCAAGTAAAGATACACTGTACGCTTTTTTTGCAATAAAAAACAAGTATGATGGCGCATACCACTCAACCGGTAACTTCGATCACCCTAATGATGCTAATGACAGGGCAATTGATCGTGATAAAACGTTGACTACTGCTGGTCCTACTGCGGTTAGTACCGAAATTGCCGATATAGGTGGTTCTATGATCCTTACCATTGATGAAGCAACCAATAAAGTAACGGTTAGCGGAAACGTAAGTGCAACTCAGGCTTTGGAACCAGTTCCGGGCTTAACAAACACGTACGATCCTGCAGCTAAAACTTATCACTTAAACTACCGGTATCTTGGTGGCGGCGGTTATCGCATAATTCAGGAAGATATCGCTCATAAATAAAATCTTGTTCTATAGTTAATTGAAAGGGCTGCCCATTTGGGTAGTCCTTTTTTATTTAAGGAGGTTTTGAACTTTTTTGTCTTTTAATCTACAAGGTACAAGGCCGCCGTTATGGAAGGTGTTTTTCAGCTTACCTGTTTTATTATACCTTTACGCTATCAAACAAAAAATAGAAGCTGATGCAGGATACCGCCATCATTAATGTACAGGACACCAGTAAGCAAAATAAGCTTATCATCTATTTTTTATTGCTGTGGACGGCGCTGAACATCCTACAGGCTGCCACGTTAGAGGTGCATGCCGATGAAGCTTACTACTGGCTTTATTCGCGTTTTATGGACTGGGGTTATTATGACCATCCCCCCATGGTGGCCGTATTTATCCGCGCCGGATATGGTCTTATACATAACCAATTCGGGCTTCGGCTACTTACGGTTCTCAGCAGCAGCCTGTCGCTTTGGTTTATCTGGCTAACGCTTAAAAAATACCGGGTTGATGCGCTTACGTTTATCCTGGTGGTATCCGGAATTTTTGTGTTTCATATTTATGGTTTCATCACCACGCCCGATGCGCCGCTGCTTATTTTTACTGTACTGTTCCTGTTTTTTTTACAGCAGTACCTTGAACAGGACAGCTGGAAGCTGGTGCTGATATTGGGTGTAATAGCCGCATGTTTGCTGTATAGCAAATATCACGGCATATTGCTGTTGGGTTGCACTGTTATATCAAGCCCTAAATTGTTTAAGCGGGCATCGTTTTATGGTATTGTGCTACTGGCGCTGGTATTGTTTATACCTCATATTTTGTGGCAGATTAATAACCAGTTTCCATCCATAAGCTACCATTTGGCCGAGCGGGCAGATAAGCCTTATGATTTGTCCTTTTCCTATAATTATCCCTTGGGTCAACTGCTTATGGCCGGCCCTTTAATTGGCTGGCTGTTATTTTATAAAGGCTTTACCCTGCGTGTTAAGGATGCTTTTACACGGGTGTTGCTGGTAAACAGTATTGGCATACTGCTGTTTTTTTTCCTGACATCATTTAAAGGCGAGGTGCAGCTGCATTGGACGCTAATTGCCTATGTCCCGCTATGTATGCTGGCGCTTATCCATTTTACACAACAGGGGGGCAAGCTTGCCTGGTTTAATCGTTTGGCCATTATAAACATCATTTTGATTGTTTTTGTAAGGTTGCTGATTATAACCGGCCTACCCGTACTAAAACAAATGCATGCGCTGAGGATTTTTTACGATTTTGAAGATTGGGCAAAACTGGTACATGACAAGGCGGGCGACAACTATGTAATTTTTAACGAAGGCTTCCAAAACCCATCGAAATATAATTTTTATAACAATACCCTAAAAGGATTTGATTACGACCCGCGCTATTACCGCCGTACACAGTACGAGTTTTGGCCGATAGAAGACAGCCTGCAGCACAAACGCGCGTATTATGTATTAGAGCACCCACAGGCGGGGTTAAGTACGGATACCATCAATACACCTGCCGGTACATGGTACGGCGGCTGGATAGACGATGTGCGCACCTATCAAAAAATTGAGTTTGACGCATCCGAAAAAGAGGAGATAGTATCACCCGGGCAACAGAAGATTTTTGATTTAACATTTAAAAACCCTTACCGCGTCCCCATTAGTTTTAGCAACAAAGGTCAGTTGCACAAGCTTGTTTTTGAAGCCAGTTTTATTGTTGATACTGATGTGTTAAGCAGTCAAAAGGCCGATGATAGCTTCTATAACATCAGCTTGAACCCGGGCGAAACAGCCCACTTTAAGTTTAAAGTAATAGCCCCAGCTAAACCTGGCAAATATCAATTGGTGTTTTCGTTACGTACCGATCCGTTTAACGGCGGACGCAACAGCAAGGCAATTGCGTATACGGTAAAATAGCCGCGGATTATTTAGATTTTGAGTACAACGGCTTTGCATCCTGGTAGCTTTTTGGCACGTAAGGGGTATAACTAAGCGCCCGAAACAAAGCCCTGGCTTTTTGTAAACCAGCCGTGACATTCACCGCGAAATACCAGAAATTTTCCACATCGCCATCGTTCATGCTCATTTGGGTAACACCTTGTGATTTATGTTCGGCAATTTCCCAGTTGGCTATCACTTTGTAGTTTACCCTGTTTTTGTAGCTGAAGGAAGCTGTGCGGTCTACCTTAAAGTTCGCCGTGTCTGTTAACGATTTGGTTTGTGCATAAGTACCGTAGCCGGTAAAATGGGTTGCTGTATCGGCCTTGTTACAGGTAGCCGCACCTAAAATAACCGGTCGGTTATTTGCCGGTAATGCTGTTATGGCATTTAGGGCAACCAGCGCGGCGGCTTTATGGGCGCCGTGGGTACTGGCCTCTGGCAACAGGGTAAATATAAAATCGTAATGGTTGCTGGTTAAAACCTGGTGCAGCCGGTTGTTTACGGTATTAACATTCCAGCTGGTATCAAGCGGTTCCTTTTCGTTTAAGGTATAGTGGGCATCTTTTTGATCGATAAAATAATAGTTGTTTACGCCCAGAATATGACCCGCGTTTACCAGCTCGCGCTTGCGGATGCGTGGCAGGTTGGCGCGGCCGGTTTTCTCGTCGGTTAGTTCAATGCCGTAATAGCTTTCGGCCAGGGTAGCGTACTTGTAGCCGGCTTCGCCGTTTGTTATTACAAACAAATCAACAATGCCATGTTGCTCTTTGGCAATTTTGTACAGTGTTACCGAAAAAGTGCTTTCATCATCGGGATGGGCCATAACTACCAGTACACGCGGCCCTGTGGCTGTAGCCTGGGCGTTGCCCAGTTTTAATCCCGCAAAATAAAATACAACAGTTAATAATAGTACACCCAGCTTTTTCATAGCATATTTTACATTAAACCCGGAGGCGTGAGGGTGGATTCGAACCACCGTAAAGGGTTTTGCAGACCCCCGCCTGAACCACTCGGCCACTCCGCCTTTTCATAACGCCTATCAATTAATATCACCCGAAGCAAACCAGCTTTAAGCTTTTAGCATTCTGCTTTCGGCTTTAAAAACGGCCATGCCGGGTATCAACCCCAAACATGGCCGTTTATCATTTTTAATTTACATCAAACCATAATTTGGTTGTCAATACGTCTGCACCCTGGCTGGCAACCGCCGCCTTGTAGTTGGCACCGTTTAACGATTGCTCTGTTCCGGGATAAATAAACCTTACCGGCAGTTTGCCGCTTAACGTACCCGCTACAGCAGGCTGCAGCTGCGGGTAATCAAGCCTGCGCCACTCGGTAAAACCTTCCAGTCCCTGGCCAAATAGGGCTATCCATTTTTGCTCGCCAATTGACTTTTTGTAATTGGTGGCATCGTATTGCACGGCTGGCAGGGCAGTGTAAGTGGCAATATCCGCATCGGCAATGCTGTATTGCTTTAATGATGCAGTTACCGCCTGTTTGTATAACCCGGCAGCATCCCCGGCAATAAAACCGCGTGCTACGGCTTCAGCCTGGTCAAATAAGGTTTCAGCATAGCTGATGATTACGGCAGGGGCATGCGGCGCTAAAAAGTAAGTACCCGGTTTTGATGTTTTGGTAAAACCCAGGTTGCTGGCATCGCCAACCAGCAGGCCGTTGGGTATGCCCACGTAAGTTTGCGGTGTGGCATCCTTAGTTTTGCTGGCGTACACGGGGAGGCGCGGATCATTCAGCGCAACAAGTTTATCAACAATAGTTTTGCTGATGCGGTAATCGTCCCTGGTGTCAAACAAATTGCTGATAGGGTTTTGGTTTGGCGAATCTACATAGGTAAATTGCGCGGTTTCGGTATTAGCGCTGATGTAACTGCCACCCTCGGTTTGTATATCAGCCAAAACCTGTTTGGCTTTTGCAGGCTCTCTATCGGCAATGCGCAAGGCAATGCGCAGGCGCAACGAGTTGGCAAACTTTTTCCACAATGCAATATTGTTGCCATAGATAACATCGCCGGCAATGGCTTTGCCCGATGGATCAAGCGCAGTTTGGGCTGCTTTTAAATCATCAAGCAGGGCAAAATAAACATCCTTTTGGCTGTCATAAGCGGGCGTAAGATACTGATCTATGTTGGCCGCCTGCTTATAAGGGATATTGCCATAGGCCTCGGTAAGCAAGGTAAATACCCACGAGCGTAGTACCAGCGCCACACCTTTGTAATTGGTATTGGTCTGCGCATCGCCCAGTTTAATGATCTGGTTAAGGTTAACTATACTTTTAGAGTAACCTACCGTCCATAGCTCCTGGAAAGCGCTGTTGCTGTATATATACCTGTCGGGATCGGTGTATTGAATTTTGGCCCAGTATTGTACAAACAGTAATCCTGCTTCCATGTTGTTGGCGGTGCCCCAATACGTATCGGCAGTAACCTTGCTTGCTGCAGTAAGGAGGTAATCGGGCTGTGCCGTTTGCGAGTTATTAGGGTTCTGGTTAATATCTACCAGGTCTTTTTTGCACGATGCTGCCGATAATAACAGCGCGCCTGATAATATGATAGTTGTATATTTAAGTTTCATGGTTATTAAAATTTAAGGTTGATGTTGAAGCCAATGTTGCGTACGGTTGGCAAGGTAAGGTCTTCCAGACCCTGGCCGTTGCCGTTGTTAAAGGCGGTTTCAGGATCGATGTTTGGCGCGTTTTTATGGATTATCCACAGGTTGCGGCCAACAACAGATAAGGTTGCCGATTGCAGGCCGACGCTTTTTACCCAGTTTGAAGGGAAAGTGTAACCCAGTTTAACCTCGCGCAGTTTAATGTAAGATGCATCGTAAACAAAAGCTTCATCAACATTGGTAAACCCTTTGTAGTATGATTGGGCAGGTAATATGGTTGTATTTGTGGTGCCATCGGCTTTAACGCCTTTAAAGATCTTGCCATCATTGTAAACCGTTACGCCTGCGGGAGCGCTGCCGCTAACTTGTACTGCGGTTGCCGATGTATTGTTGCCGGGGTAATAATAGCTGATACCGCCGTTTGCAGTACCCCGGCCCGGCAGGGTAGAGGCCAGCACGCCGGTATAGGTACCCGTACGGTTGGTGTTTGAATAAATAGAACCGCCAAACCGTGCATCAATCAAAAAACCAAGATTTATGCGTTTGTAGGTAAAGCTGTTATTAATACTGCCCAGCCAGTTAGGTGTAAATTTGCCCAGGTATTGTTTGGTTGGATTAATAACAGGCGTACCATTGGCACCTATAACAATTTGCCCGGATGCATCGCGGGTGTAGGCGTTGCCATATAGGGTACCATAGGGCTGCCCAAGGGCGGCTAACACCTGCACGGTACGGTCGCTTCCTAATATGATGCTTTGCAGGCGGCCTTCATCATCCAGCTTAACTACTTTACTGCGGTTAAGCGAATAGTTGGTGGTTATATCCCAGGTAAAATCTTTTGATTTTATTGGTGTTAAACTCAGTTGCACCTCAATACCTTTATTGTTGATGCTGCCGCCATTGATTAGTTTTTGGCTGTAACCGGTTGATGGGCTTACATCAACGGTAACAATCTGGTTTATACTGTTGGTATTGTATGCGCTTACATCTAAATGAACCCTGTCCTGGAAAAAGCCCAGCTCAAAACCGGCTTCGGCCGATGTGGTGGTTTCCGGTTTTAGCTTGCTGTTCAAATCAACAGTGCCCAGGCTTTGCTGTGGGCTTGAACCAAAAGGAGCGGTAAAATTATAGTAATTGATAAGTTGATAAGGGGTTGTAGCTTTACCCACTTTTGACCATCCGCCACGTAGTTTGGCATAGGTTAAAATGTCACTTTTAATATCAAGTGCCTCTGAAAGTATCAAACTGCCATTGACCGAAGGATAAAAGTAGGATAGGTTGGCCGCCGGAAGGGTTGACGACCAATCGTTACGGCCGGTAAGGTTAATAAAGGCGTAGTTTTTAAAACCTATTTGTGCCGATGCAAAATAGCTGTAAGTTTTAAGTTTGCCATAATAGTTGGATGATACCAGCGGATCGCGCGAGTTACTTAAGGTGTACAAACCGGCTACTGCCAGTTTAGGTGCTATCTGGTCGTTTTGCTCATTTAATATGGTGCTGATGTTACCACCGCCCAAAACATCTAACGAGAAATCGTTATTGAGTTTTTTGGTGTACTGCAGCCTGGCTTCGGTATTGGTTTCGTTTACGGTGTAGGCATCTTCCTCGTATGATCCAAATGGGGTGCCGTTGGTCCCGTAAGCTACTTTAATTTTGCGCCTGTCGTTATAATAATCAGTCCCGGTACGGAAATTGGCCGATAAGCCTTCGATGATCTTATAATTTAGTTCAACGCTTCCTATAATGCGGTTTTTGTGTTGCCCTACGGTGTTTTCATAGGCCAGCCAGTAAGGGTTGCTATAATAGCTGTTGTTCCAGTTAAAGGTGTTGCCATTAGCATCTTTATAGTTTTTAAGCTGGCTGATATCAACCTGGCGGCCAAACCACGTAAACTGTAGCATGGTGCTGGTTGCACGTTTGCCGCCGGCGCCGGGCAGGTTATCGGCATCGTCTTTAATATAATTGGCAATAGTTGTAACCGTTAACTTAGGGCTAAGCTTGAAGGTAGAGTTAAGCAAAAACGAGTTACGGCCTTGCGAGGTGTTAGGTACAATACCGGTTTGGTGCAGGTTATTGTACGATAAGCGGTAGTCAGCCTTATCGCTGCTGCCTGCCAGTGCTACACCGTTATTTAAGGTTACGCCTGTATTAAAAAAGTTTTTTACATTATCTGGATGGGCCACAAACGGAACAGCCTGGCCGTTGGAGTAAAACTGCGGAATAAGCGATCCGTGAAGCGCGGGGCCCCAGCTTTCGTCAACGCCATCGTTAACGCCGCCGCCTTTACCATCTACATAGCTAAACTTGCCGTTTGATCCTTGGCCGTATTCGTTCTGGTAATCGGGCAGGATGTTTACGGTCGAGAAGCTGGTGTTGGAGTTGATAGTAACGCCAAGCCCTTTTGTGCCCTTACCTGTTTTGGTTTTAATAAGGATAACACCCGCCGCGGCCCTGTAACCGTAAAGCGCCGCCGCGTTTGGCCCTTTAAGCACACTTACCGATTCAATATCCTCGGAGTTAAGATCGGCTATGGCGTTGGCAAAATCTCTTGAACCATTGGTGCCCAAAAACTGGCTGTTATCAACAATAACGCCATCAACCACAAACAAGGGCTGGTTGTTATTGCCTATCGAAGTTTCGCCGCGGATAATGATGCGAGACGACCCCATATCGCCCTGGCTGTTGGTAACCTGCACACCGGCAATTTTACCGGCCAGCGCGTTCACCAGGTTGGTTTCCTTGGCTTCGGAGATATCTTTTGATTTCAATCCCTGAACCGAATAGCCCAATGTCTTTTTATCTTTAGAGATATTGAGCGCCGTGATCACCACCTCGTTAAGGGAGTTTGGTGCATCCTGCAGTACAATTTGCAGGTTGGTTTCGGCTTGCTTTACCGTAATTTCCTGCGTTGCAAAACCGAGATAGGAAACTTTAAGCACATCGTTAACATTGGCGTTCAGGCTGAATTTGCCATCGGCGCCGGTTTGTGCACCATTAGTGGTGCCTTTTACAGCTACACTTACACCTGGTAAGGGCAAGCCATCGGATTTAGCGGTTACCGTGCCGCTTATTTTAACAGATTGCGCCGCAACTGTTTGGATGAGAAAAAATGGCAACAGGAGTGCCAGTAGAAATTTGTAATTTTTTAACATGATGGTTAATGATTAATAGTTTTTATTGCCGGTATAGCAAAGCCGGTCATCAGCATTTTGGGCATAGCAATGCCTGCTGTTGAATTTATAGTACCGGTAAATTGATTGTTGATTGTGTTGGTTATAAGCAGAGGCGGCCAGCTGCAGCAGGGGACCCGTGGCTAATAACCGTTGCCTTTATTTAACAGTAACAACGCATACCCTGCATATAAAGGTAAACAGAAGCGGAGGAGAATGAGACGAATTTACTGGCAGGGGATACGCTTGGAAAAGGTGTTCTTGTTGTTTTCATAACAATTTGATATATAGATAGTAGTATTAAGTAGATAGTGCCGTTTTGACTCAAAATATAAGAATTTGACTAAAGAGGTTTTTGAAACCCGAAACTTTGAGCTTTATGCCTTCTGCTTTAAGCTTTTAATTAGTTTACAGATGCAGTTTTATTGTTAACCAGCGCATCAACCACTTTTAGCATCGATGCAAATTCCTGGGTATCATAAAGGCGGGTGAGGTATACAATTTTGCCGTCTTTGTCAATAACCACGTTGCGGGTTACACCGCTTTTTTTGTTGGCAAAGCGCCCGAAAATATCGGCACCAGGATCAAGCGCCAGCGGATAGCTGATGTTCATTTCCTGCTGAAAATGTTGCACTTTTTCAAGCGGTTCGTCCCTATCAACGCCGATAAGTACCAGGCCTTTGTTCTTATAAGCCTGCCATACATCTCTTTCAAGATGAGGCATTTCCTGGCGGCATACGCTGCACCAGCTTGCGGTAAATTGCAGGATAACTATTTTACCCCGAAGCTGTTTTAGTGAAGTTTGAGTGCCATCGGCCAGTACCAGTTTAAAATCATCGGGCGCTTGCTCGCCGGTTTTAACAATATAACCCCGGTCAATTGATGCAGGCAGGGGAGCAGGCGTTGTGGTTTGCGCAACGGCCAAATAGCCGGTTATTAATAAGGAGCAGGTGATGAGTAGCTGTTTAATTTTCATAACATAAATTTTTAACTGCGTTTTTTAATGCAGGGTTAAAAGCACTGGAATTTAAATAAACAAGAAATTTGGGCGATAACGATATGATGGCACAGCTATATAGCTGTAAGTAACGTAACATACATTATCTTTTCCGCCACTTAAATGGCGAACAGGAATTAGCACCTTTATAACAATTGGGCTTACAGGTTGCTAAGACATCACAGGGCCTTTCCCTCCGTCTTTCTTGATAATTAAATTAAAGAACTGTTTAGTGATGCAAATATATAATATATTCTACTAAATACATAGACATTATATAATTTAATTGTCATGAAATGACAGGCGGGTATTGAACGCTGGTCATGACTCACCATGACTAAGCTACCGGCCTACTCCGGTTCATGCTGCTGCAAAAGGGGTAACCCCAATTTTGTTTAATTGGTTCTATATGCGATATCCGGGTAAAAAATTAAACATATAAAACAAATACCTGATTTACGGAGGAAAGTAAGGCCATGTAAAACTGCGAGTTACAGGTTTTTTGAAAAAAAATGTGAGAGATTGAAAAGAAATTCTATCTTTGCATTCCGTTTCGAAAAGCACTCGTAGCTCAATTGGATAGAGCGTCTGACTACGGATCAGAAGGTTAGGGGTTCGACTCCCTTCGAGTGCACATATAATTTGCCTTTAAATGGGTTTAATCCATACAGGTACAAAGTTAATCCTAAGCCTTTCTGTGTTGTACCGAAAGGCTTTTAATTTATAACGAGCATGCTAAACCTGGTATTGTTTGGTCCTCCCGGAGCCGGGAAAGGGACTCAGTCACAAAAGCTTATTGAACAATATGGATTGATCCATTTATCAACCGGCGATCTTTTACGTGGCGAAATTGCACAAGGAACAGAACTTGGGTTGGAGGCAAAGAAGTTGATGGATGATGGCAAGTTGGTTCCTGACGCGGTTGTAATTGGTATGATCAGCAATAAGCTGGATAGTAATAAAGACGGTAAGGGTTTCATTTTTGATGGTTTCCCCCGCACGGTTGCACAGGCAGAAGCTTTGGATAGCCTGTTAACCAGCAAGCATTCGGCAATAACCGGAATGATAGCGCTTGAGGTTGATGATAATGAATTATTGCGCCGCCTATTGCTACGTGGTAAAGATTCGGGCAGGCCTGATGATGCCAATCCGGAAGTGATTAGCAAACGCATTCACGAATACAATGATAAAACGGCGCCAGTGGCCGGTTTTTATAAAAACCAGGATAAATTTAAAAGCATTAATGGTATAGGCTCGGTTGATGAGATTTTTGGCCAGATACATGCCATTATCGAAGCCTGGTTAAAAGATTAATATTAAATATAAGTCCGGAAGACGGTAAGTCAGTAAAGTCCGAAAGTTAGGAACGTCAAAATTCTTAAACTTTCGGACTTTACTGACTTTCGGACTTTCGGTCTCAAAAAGAGAAAAATTATGTCGCAAGGTTCCAATTTTGTTGATTATGTGAAAATCTGTTGCCGCAGTGGCCACGGAGGGGCGGGCTCTGCGCATTTACACCGTGATATATTGACCTCAAAAGGTGGCCCCGATGGTGGCGATGGCGGTCGTGGCGGCCACGTTATTGTTAAAGGCAATGCCCAGCTATGGACTATGCTGCACCTTAAATACCGCAAGCACGTTATTGCCGGCGATGGTGATTCGGGCGGCAGTTCATTACGTAGCGGCAAAACCGGAAGAGACGAGATTTTAGAGGTACCCCTGGGAACAACCGTTAAAAATGCCGAAACCGGCGAAGTGATCTTCGAAATAACCCAGGATGGCGAAACCCGTATTTTAACTCCCGGCGGCCGTGGCGGCCTGGGTAACTGGCATTTTAAAACCCCAACCCAGCAAACTCCCCGCTTTGCCCAACCCGGCGAAGATGGTAAGGAAGACTGGAATATACTGGAGCTAAAGATCCTGGCCGATGTTGGTTTGGTGGGTTTCCCTAATGCCGGGAAATCAACCCTGCTTTCGGTAGTATCTGCCGCCAAGCCCGAGATTGCCGATTACGCTTTTACAACCCTGGTTCCCAACCTGGGCATCGTATCGTACCGCGATAACCGCTCATTTGTAATGGCCGATATCCCGGGCATCATTGAAGGTGCATCGCAAGGCAAAGGATTAGGTTTTAGGTTTCTGAGGCATATCGAGCGTAACTCGGTACTGTTGTTTATGGTACCTGCCGATACTACCCGAACCATCAGCCAGGAGTATGAAATATTGCTCAATGAACTGCAGGAATACAATGCCGAATTGATGCATAAACCACGTGTGCTGGCAGTAACTAAAATGGATTTATTGGATGAGGAACTTCAGGCCGAAATGAAGAAGGAGCTGCCGGAGGGCGTGCCATCAATTTTTATATCATCGGTAGCTCAAAAAAACCTGGCCGGATTGAAGGATTTGCTTTGGGCCGAGATCAATAAAGCAAGTGTTTAAATTGCTTTAAATAGTTGGACTAAAACTGTATAAAACTTATACTTTTTTGTATTTTTTTGATAAAAATTGAAACTTATTTAGCAGAATACAGCACATATTTGTCACTCAGCATATCCATATGAAAGCCCTTATAACCCGGGAAACATTTACGGATAATGTTTGATTTTGGCCCCATATAACTTGCCGGCAACATGATGAAAATTGGCCCGGCATGACCGTAGTGTACGTAGTCGTCAAACTCTATTTTTACGTCGGGACCAATGGGATCTAATATCACATAGCGGTTATGGTTTATCTCCAAACCCAGGTCGGGGCTGATGAAGACAAAAATAGCATTGGTGTTTTTACGGTCGAGTTCCATGATCTGATCTAACGATGGCTGATCAATAAACAGCTGTGCTATCCCGGATGTCCCCCTGGCATTTTTGGTTGCATTTTGATAATAACTGGGGGCAAAATATCTGATGCTTAAAGCAGTAATAAACAGGCAAAGCAAACCAAATCCAATTTTAACGGGCAGCTTACTTAAACTTACCAGGTAAACAATGCCCGGTGTTATCAGCAAACCGACTATACGTAAATGCCTTCCCTCGTAGGAGATGTTGGCCTGTTTTAAAAAACTGTACCCAAAAAACAATATGGAAAGCAAATAAAAAACGCTAAGTAGCAGCGCATAGCTTTTATCTGGAACAACACAAACGATGCGTACTACTAATAATACGCTCAACACAGCCGCTATTGACAGGACAAACAACGACCACCCCGGATTGAGTATAGGGGCATTACTATGCGTTATAAGGCCGTTTAACATATCATCCAACGAAAGGCCCGTTAATAAGGGCGACGCCAAAGGAAAGCTTAATGCCTCCCAGCTAAATTTAAAGCCAAATGAAGTGCCTGCCGGGTTTGCTCCTTTAGACATGTATTGAAAATAAACTACAGCCAATGATAGTGCAGCGGGGATAGCAATCCAGGTACCATTTTTAAACCAGTCGATTAATGTTGTTTTCTTTTGAGACAGGCTGAGCCACAGGTATAAACATCCTGCCCCGTACATCCATAGAAAGGATGATTTGCAGAAGAAGCCAATCCATCCGGATAGCAGTAAAAATAAGGCAAGCTTCCAGTCAGCTTTATCAAAGCTGACACAGCCGTATAAAAACCAGCCCAGGAAACCGAAAAGTAAAACCTCGCCACCATTATAAAATATGTAGGGTATAACAAAGGCTTGCTGAATAACAATAATTAATACACTTATAGCAGCCAAATGCTTTGCAAAGCCGGCCTTTTTAAAGAAAGTATACCAGCCGGCTATACCCAACAATCCACAAACCAGGGTAGTAAGCGCTGCTGCACGCCCATCGTTAACGCTAAACAACGATTTAAAAAAGTAAGGGATCAAATATTGCCCCGGCGACCACCAGGATAAAAATTCACTATAGTTTTTACTAATGTCGGCAGGATCCGGCTTGTTTGTAATGTTAAAGGCCCCACCGGCCTGCATCTTGTGCATCACCTGGAAACCCCAGCTTGGATCTGGAAACATTGCCGAGGGGGCTATAAATATCATTACACCCAAAATGACAGTGAGCAGGCTTAAAGCTATTAATATAATTTTGTGGGTATGTGATTGCTTTACGGTCATAATAAAAGGTAGTGTTATGTTAATCGTGTAACAACGGATAGTCTTAAGTCGAAAGTCTTAAGTTCTAAGTCAATAAAAGAGTAAATTTAACTTTTGACTTAGTACTATTAACTTAACAGTAGTGGGTTACTTATAGGCCGATTTCGCGGTCACGGATTTTTACTGCCGGGTTACCCTGGTAAATGCTGTATGGTTCCAGGTTTTTTGTGGCTATCGAGCCGGCGGTAAGTACAGCATGGCTGCCAGCTGTTATACCCAGGTTTATTATTGCAGCTGCGCCTATCCAAACGCCGTCTTCTAAAATTACACTTTTGGTTATCAAATCAAATGATGTTGTTTTATAGTTGTGGCTGCCGGTAAGCAACACGGCCCCCTGCGATAAACATACGTTGGCACCAATACTAATCATTACCAGGCTATCTATCCAAACGTTTTCGCCAACCCAGGTGTTATCTCCAATTTGCAAAAACCAGGGATACTTGATATTTACGCAAGGTTTTATAGTTACTTTTTTTCCTATCCTGGCGCCAAACATCCGCAATACAAATACTTTGAAACTGCTTGAGGGTATAAAACTGCTTTTAAAAAAAACAGCATTAACATAAAACCATATCAGCCTTTTTAAAGCGTTGCCACCCGGGTGAAAAGGGTAGTTATTATAAGTAGACAGGTCGGTTTTATGCATATTTGTCTGGTCGGTTATCATTTTGTTTGACCCAAAAATACAGGCTTATCATAATAATAGTGTACAAAATGATATTAAATATGGTGTGGTGATCAACTATACGGCTTGCATTTTTATTCCAGAACAGGGCCAGCAGTACAAAACGCAGAATGTTTAAAAGCTGGATGACTACAATTCCCGAAGTTAAAAAGATCAATTTTTGTTTTGTTTTTTTAGGATAGGCAATTACAAATGCCGCAAAAAAGCTCATCAGCCCAAGGCCAAGGCATGAGTACACCAGGATAATAGCCCCTTTGCCCGCAACCAGCAATTCGGTGCCATTATGAATAGCCGAAAAGCCGAGCCAGTTAAGTACCTGGGTGCTCATGCTCAATAATAACCAACGGAGGCCCTGTATATAATTTAGGTTATTGGCCAAAAACGGGTTATAATGGCCGCCCGGATTGGTTATCCCAAAAAATAAAATGTTGAAATAATAGAAAAGCAGGAACAGAAACAGGAACCTGAATACAAATTTGCCTGGCGAGAGTTGACCCCGGTTTGCCGGTGTGTTTGGCTGTTTGTTTTTGAGGATCTCGTCAATTTTAACATCCACGATCAGCCTGAACCAGAAAGCCTGCAAAAAATGGAATATGACGCCTATACGTCCTTCTAATATGCCTAATTGGAATATCATCCGGTAAGTAAAGTAAAGCAATGGCCTTACGTAGCGGGGCAATTGCCACCACAACTGCTTAAGCCAGGCTGTGCGCTCGTCGGGCGAGCCAAACAATGATGGTTTAAGGGTTTGTTGCCGCATTTTTTGCATGCGCTCCACCTCTTCTTGCGCCAGCAAATCACTATACCGGTTATGCTTGGCTATCCAGAAACTGATGTTGTTTTCTTTCAGGTTTTCTTCAAGGATATGGCCGTCTTTCCAAATCTCGGTTTTACCCTGTACAATGAACCTGTGATCCATATTTTCATTCAAATCGGAGTAACCTACACCAAAGCGGATCATTTTAAGCAGGTAAAAAGGATAGTACCCGCCATGTTTTATCCAGCTGCCTTTAAAAAAATTCTTTCGGTTAAAGTAAATACCGTCAACATCCTGGTATTCCTGGTTTTTGAATTTTGCCAGCTTCTCTTTCAACTCCGGAGTAACCACCTGGTCGGCATCTAAACAAATAACCCAGGGAGTTTTGATATCGAAGTTTTTTAGGGCGAAGTCCCACTGTTTAGGGTGATTTTCGAAAGCATGCTGCAAAATGGTAGCGCCGGCTTGCTGTGCTATCACGATAGTATGATCATCGCTGCCTGAGTCTAAAATAAAAACAGGCGCATCTAACCCGTCGATAGATTGCAGCAATCGCGGTAGGTGCTGTTCTTCGTTATAGGTAATAATGATAAATGAATATGGTGGGATCAATGCTTTGCGATGATTTTTGTATACAAACCTAAATATTTTTCAACCAGGCTGCCAGCACTAAAATCAGCGTGGATAATACCAGGTGCTTGTTGTCTGATGCGTTCCAATTCAAGAGGAAGGGCCACAACCTGGTTAATAATTTCTGCAACAGACACAGCGCTTGTTTCGCATAACCAGCCAAGCTTATTTTCACTAACATAATCGGCAAGGCCAACTTCATGGCTAATGAGTACCGGCGTCCCAACGCTCAGGCTTTCAATTACTGCGTTGCCAAAGTTTTCATCATATGACGGTAGTATAAAAAGATCATGTTTTTGCAGCGCCTCAAACTTATCTTCATTAATAAAGCCGGCCCATGTTATCTTATCGCTAACGCCATTATCGGCAGCTAATTGTTTCAAGCTGTTAACATAAGCTTCGCTGCCACTGCCTGCAATGGTAAGATGGAAGGGGGCTTTGATTAAAATTAATGCGTTGAGCAATAAATCGAGTCCCTTTTTTTCTTCTATCCTTGAAAAAAAAATCAGCTTAATTGGAGTTGCTACCGAGTTTTGTGCAGCGGGCCGGTAAACAGGCAGCTTTACAAAATTAGGTATAGTGGTTGAGCTTTTAGGCACGATGATGCTATTCACGGCCTCGTTTTCGCGTTGCGAAGTGGCATGGATATGGCAGCGCTTTAATATCGGTTTGCTCAATAAGTTATGGATGAGCAATTTGATTGCCCTGTTTTTATTTTGAAAAGAATAGGGACTTAAAGTTCCCCTGGCAGATACCACTACCGGAACGCTACGTATTACCGCGATAAGGCAGGAGAGAACTGAAACCAGGTTCCATTTTACCCAGGCACTTCTTCTGAAATTCGGCATCGCCAACGGCCAATACTTCATCGACAATCAATATTTCCGATTCCAGGTGAGCAGCCACGGCAAACGCAAGGCGCACATACATGCCCGATGAATACCGTTTTACCGGCGTATCCACATATCGCTCAACTCCTGAAAAATCTACTATCTCATCAAATTTTCGCTTAATTTCGGCTTTGCGCATACCCAGGATAGCACCATTGAGAAAAATATTTTCTCTGCCACTCAGTTCAGGGTGAAAACCTGTACCAACCTCCAGTAAACTGGCTATACGCCCCTTTAGTTTAACCGAGCCGGTAGTAGGAGCAGTAACCCGGCTTAGTATCTTAAGCAATGTGCTTTTGCCAGCACCATTACGCCCGATAATACCAACAGCATCGCCGTGCTCTATATCAAAATTGATATCCTTTAAACTCCATACAACATCGCTTTCGCCTTTCTTTGCGCGATCGTTAATCTCGCCTATTTTTAAAAAGGGATCCTCTTTACCTCTCACCCTTGCCCAATACCGTTCCAGGTCGCGGGACAGGGTTCCTGTTCCTATTTCTCCCAGCTGATAAGCTTTTGAAAGATTTTCGACTTTAATTACCGTGGCCATTATACAGTATCAATAAAGGTGCGTTCAACACGGTTAAAAATTATTATTCCCGCTAAAAGTATACCGACAGTTATTAGTGTGGTGATACCCAGCGATAGCATGGTAAATGTTCCTTTGCCCAAAAAACCGTATCTGAAAGCTTCTATAATAGGCGTCATGGGATTGTACTCTACCAGCCAGGCATATTTGGGGTATTTTGCTTTTACCGCAGATAGTGGGTATATAACCGTAGTTCCATACATCATCAGCTGGATGCCGAAGGTAATCAAAAAGCTCAGGTCGCGGTATTTTGTGGTTAATGCAGATATGATCATCCCAAGTGCCAAGCCCAGCATAGCCATTAACACAAGCAAAAACGGAAACAACAAGAGGTAAATATTAGGATGTACGTTTGAGCCGTGAATAGAATAAAAGATCATGGTTAACAAAAAAAGCACCATTTGAACAGCAAAACGAATGAGGTTAGAAACCACTATGCTTAGTGGAATAATTAACCGGGGAAAGTAAACCTTGCCAAATAAACCAGCATTGGCTACAAACACTGTAGATGTTTTGGTAAGGCAATCGGCAAAATAATTCCACGCGGTAATGCCGGCCATATAAAACAAAGGTTTGTCTAAATTATCGGCAGATATATTGGCCAGGTTTCCAAATACAAAAGTATATATGATAGTGGTAAACACCGGCTGAATAAAAAACCAAAGCGGGCCAAGTATAGTTTGCTTATAAAAAGAAACAAAATCGCGCCGTACCAGCAGTATAAGCAAATCTCGGTAATGCCAAACGTCATTAAGTTTTAAATCGAGTAAGCTGCTGTGCGGGGTTAATTCAATATCCCATTGTTCGTTGGTAGGTGTGCTCATTCGTTTAAAAGTAATAGTAGCTTTTGCATGTAATCTGTTTCGTTAAAATACATCAGGCATTTTTTTTGTAAGTTTTCGCGTTTAATCGGTGTTAATGGAGTCTCCAGAAATTCGGTAATACATTTGTATAGCTGTGCAGGGTCATCGGTATTAATGGCTCTGCCCAGTTCGCCGTTTCTGATGGCATCAATGCTGCCATCGGCATTGCCGCAAATAACAGGCAGGCCACATGCCAGCGCTTCAATAAACACAATGCCAAACCCTTCTTTTTTGCTTGGCAGTACAAACATATCAGCAAGTAAAAAATGATCAGCAAGCTCGTGCTCCTCAATAAAACCGGTTAATATTACCTGGTTGGCTACATCATGTTGCTCTATTAGTTTTTTTATCCTGATTTCTTCTTCGTCATCGTATTTCCCTGCCAGGATATATTTAATATCATGGTAGCTGCTTTTTATTTTACTTACCGCCAATATTACGTGCTCGTAACCCTTGTATTGCTCGGTAGATGCCAGGCGGGTTAGCGTAAAAATTACTGGTTGGGTTGCGTTTAAACTATAACGTGCCAATAAATACTTCGGCTTTTGAAAATTGGCGGGCAATTTCATAAAAGGGTCAATGGCATTATTTAAAACAACGCAAATAGCGGGATTAAGGTTATGCCTTACTATCATTTGCCCACGGGTAAAATTACTTACGCATACTACCTTGTCGCAGCGTTTTAGCAAATATTCTTTAACCAGCGAAAGCGGTCGCCAAACTTCAATGCCATGCGCAATAACCCATACCTTACATTTGGGGTTAACCAACTTTATAAATAAGCCGACAACCGCAAGGTTGATATGGCTTAAAATGATTATATCCGGTTTTACAGATCTGCTTATGGCTTTTAAAACAAAACCTATCCGGTTTACACCGAAGCCTTTAAATGCACTGGCAGGCAGGTATTGCGGCATCAAATCACCCGGCCTGTCGTACGCCGACCATAGTTCAAAATGCAAGTTAATATTTTGCGATAACTGATATAAGGAATGCCCCAATGTACGGGTCATTTTTTGGATACCACCTGTGGTACTAAACGTCTGCAATGTAAATAAGATTACTTTTTTAGACATAAGGTTGTATCTGGTAAAGTGCAAAAGCTTTTGACCAGTGGATTTGGTTGTTGTTAAAGTTTTTTATCGCGTTTTGTGCAAGTTTTCCTTTGTATAATGTGCTATCGCTTATTGGCTTATATTCGGCCATCCAGCGTTGCAAAGGAAAACTGAAGCCCATTTTTTGCCTGTTCCAAACGGCCTGTGGCAGCAAATCGTGAAAGCTATCGATAAGTAGCTTTTTGGGTTGTAGCCCGCTAAAGCGTACCGTGGGCGAAATGTGCTCGGCAAGGTTTGTAAAATCCTCATCCAAAAAAGGCACTCTTACTTCTAGGCCATGGTTCATGCTCATTACGTCGGTATCTCTCAATAACTGATTTTGCATGTAAATGTTTGCTTCAAACCATGATGCTTGTTTGGCGTCATAATTATAGTTTTTCGGCAAATTAGTGCTGCCAAAAAGCACATCCTTTACCTCGTTGATGCTGATGTCAAGTGCACAGGCGATGTCGGCGGGCGAAAATAGCCCCCTCAACAGAAGATAGTCGGCTATGGGGTGGTCATTTGCCAAAAAGGTAAGTTTTTTGTATGGATCGGGCAGTAAGTCATGAACGGCAGAGAAAAGGATCGGCGGGATCCTTTTTAAGTGCTTTATGTGCCGTATTCTGTTGAATGAAGGATAGCCGCCGAAGTATTCATCGGCGCCTACACCCGATAATACTGCTTTTAAACCGTCCTCGTGAGCGTATTTACTGATAAACCAGCTATTGATGCCATCGGTAGTTGGCATATCCATAGCGCTGATGATTTGTGGCAGGTGGTTTTCAAAATCTTGTTGCTTTACCAGGTGCGAGAAGTTTTGCCCGCTTACCTTATCCAGCACAAGGCGCTGATAGGCTTGTTCATCATAGTTTTTTTCGTTAAAAAAAATAGATATGGTTTTAAGCTGTTCCTTTTTTTCTTTATCTGCCAGTAGCGTAATCAGGCTGGAATCGGTGCCGCCACTTAAAAATACGCCCAATGGAGCATCAGCTATCAGTTGGCGGTATACTCCCTTTATCAAAGCTTTTTTAATCAGGTGCCGTGCTTCGTCAGGATCGGTTATCTGATCTTTAGGTTGTCCTGTTATTTTGTAAGCATTTATAACATGGGTAGCAGACGCGTGGTCCCAGCATAAATAATGGCCTTTGGCAAGGCTGAACACATTTTTTAGGGTAGTATAAGGTTCTGGCACATGACCAAAAGCTAAAAAACGGATTGGCCATGCGGCCTCATTTTCTGTTGCTATGCCTGCAGCAATAAAAGCCCTGGTTTCTGATGCAAAACTTAACTGGCCGGGCCTGGTAAAATAATACAAAGGTTTTATGCCGGCGGTATCACGTACAAGATAAGTAAGCTTTTTAATGCTGTCAAATAATGCAAAAGCAAACATTCCCCTAAACCGCGCAAAGGCATCAGTACCCCATTGCAAGTAGGCGGCTATTATAACCTCGGTATCAGTAGCCGAAGTAAATTGTGCTCCAAGCTTTAAAAGCTCACTCCTCAGTTCAAGATAGTTGTAAATTTCGCCGTTAAAAGTTATCCATGTTTTTTGCTTTACATCGGCCATGGGCTGGTGTCCGTTTGCGCTCAGATCAATAATAGATAACCGGCGGTGACCAAAAACAAGATTGTTTTTTTCGTCAAAAAACATACCCTCATCATCGGGGCCGCCATGTTGCAGTGCCTGGCACATGGCCTTAACCTGCCCTCTGATTAATTGAGGCTGTATATGGTTGTTAATTACTCCTGCTATCCGGCACATTGTTAGTTTGATCTGTTCATAGCTTCGCCCCGTAAGTCACAGGGCATATCTGTAACTTATTATAAAACAGCTGTTTGTTTTTCACTTAATATAAGCGGCCGTTGCCATGTTTACCTGTTTGCAACTGCCGGTTTTACTCTTTATTTTAAAATAAATAATTTCAGTTAAAATCTTTCAATGTATGATGCTGCAACGTGAACTATTATAGAGCAGCCAATGCTTTCGAGCCTTAATATTAATTGCTTTTGAGACCGTTGCGATATTATTTCACCTGTCATCCCTTTTAGCGGCCCGGCTTTTATCATGATTTTTTCCCCGGTCTGCAGGTTCTCCTCGGTTATTTCTAACTCATAGGGGCTGGCCATTAATAACTTTAGCTCGGTTATTTGGCGGTTGGGCATTGATGCAGGCTTCCCCATGAAATATAAAAACCTCGATATACCTTTTGTCATTAATATATCAGCCTGCTCATGTTGGGCAATGTTAACAAATATGTACGATTTAATGAAGGGTTCTTCAACCCATTTTTTGCGGTCGCTCCATTGTTTTAACTGGCGGTGCAACGGTAGGTAGGCTTCAACACCCTTATCGGTTAATGCCTGGAATGCTTTTTTTTCGGCCCGTGGCTGAGTATAAACCGGGTACCAGTTTTTTGTTGAACTTGCATTTAAATTCATCCTTTTTAAATAAGCAAATTTTTATTTAAACCATTGCCGTATATCCCACCATTTATTTTTTTTGTCGTCCACGTAATATCCGGATCCTGAATAGCCATTATAATCCGCATAATAGTAGTATCTGGTTCCCGTATTATCGCCGCCAAATTTGGTCGTATAATATCTTGAATGTAAAAGGTCCTCTTCAAAGGCATTAAGAACTATCACGGTGTTATCAAGGTGATATTCCAATGCAATTCGCTGTGGAACGGTAGCGGCATAAAATTTTGATTTGCCCGACCGGATTACAAAAACATTAATATCGCTTACCCTGATCAACGGGATGGCGTCAGATACCAGGCCAATAGGCGCGGTATCAATCATTATTATATCATATTTTAATTTTAGCTGGCTTATCAGGGTCATCATCCGGTCGCTGTGTAGCAACTCAGATGGATTAGGTGGTACAGGACCCGAAACAATAAAATCAAGATTCTCCTGGTCGGAATGTAAAATAATGTCATCCAACTCACTTTGATGAGCAAGATAGTTGCTTAAGCCCCGGTCATTTGGCACATGGAAAGTTTTATGTAATTGTGATCGTCTTAAATCGGCCCCGATAAGGATTACTTTTTTATCAATAAGAGATAGGGTGCTTGATAAATTTAGCGCTACAAACGATTTGCCCTCGCCGGCAACTTCAGATGTGATGCAAATTACTTTGCTCAGTTTTTCTGAGGCAAGAAAACTCAGGTTAGTACGCACAGAACGTACAGATTCGGCAAAAATAGAACGAGGCTTGCTTAGCGCCAAAATCTGTTTGCTATTTTCATTAATTACTTCGGGATATTTTCTGATAATACCTAATATTGGTATGGCGGTAAGGCTTTCGATGGTTTCCTTGTCATAAATATAAGGATTTAAAACGCGTATCAAAATAATAAGCCCCAGGCCAATTGCCAGGCCAAAAATTATTGCCGACCGATGGATATCATGTTCATTTGGCGATACTGCGTTAAAGTTGGGCTGGGCAAATTCAATTACTGTAGCGCCAGGCAAAATTCCGGCACGGCTTATCTGGGCTTCAAGTTTTTTCTCAGATAAAAAGGAGTATACCTTGTCATTGATTTCAAAATCCCTTTGTAAGCTTACCAGGTCGCGTTGGGCAGCAGGTAAAGCCATTATAGTTTGATTTATCTGCGATAACTGGCTATCCAAATAAACAATGTTTTTTTCAATACTGCCACGAATGCTCTTGATATTATTTAGTGCGGTGAGTTTGGTTTGTAAAATTTGCTGGTTAACGTCCTGTAGTGGCTGCGAGTTTGGGGTGAACGTTTTTAATAAGGTCGATCTTTCTGATATCAGTCCATCTAACTTATTTATGAGCGCATTAAGTGCAGGTAAATCTGTTCCGCCAGCGCTGAAATTTAACGTCACATTATCTTTTTCTTTTGTAATTTGATCTTTAAGCTGATCAAGCGAAATAAGTTGAATTTTTAATAATGATCTGTTCGATTCAATTTCGGCAGCCTTTGTGGCAGACGAAGTTGACGCTGAGTTCACGTCAAGTATCTTATTTTTGTTTTTATACTTTTCTATAGAACTTTCGGACCCCTTTACCTCGTTTGACAGGAATGATAGCTGGCTGTCAATAAAATCGATCATTTGCGAAGCCGATTGCGCTTTTTGGTTACGATCGAAAATTACGTACTCTTTCATGATATTATTAAGTACGTCGGCCGCAAATTGCGGGTTCGAGTCGGTTTCCTGGATAAAAAGTATATTGGTGTTTTTTCCGGTTTCGCCAGCTCTTAAGCCACCCTGCACCCTGCCAATGTAATCCTCCGGAATGTTAAAGTTAAAGATGTAAATGGTGCTATTGTCAATAGCGCCCGGATATTTTATATTGAAGCTTGTATTACCAATTGTAATAGGGCTGTTATACTGGTAGTTGTTTTTTATTTCTTTATCGCCGGCTTTATAACTCAGGCTAAATGTTTGCCGGTCAATCGGTTTATAGCTAATTTGTTCATGAAAAAAGTTTAAGCTATCAAATTTGATCAATTGAATGTTAAGGGGTTTGGATGGGTAGGTTTCTGTAGTGCGCACACGGCCCGACAGATAAAAACTTACCCGGTAATCAATGTCCTTAATGGCGCTAAGTATAACGTTGCGGCTTTGCAGTACCGATGTGATGCTTTGTATTTTTGAGGGCCCACGCTCGGGCACTGTCATAACAGTTATAAGGTCAGATACTTCAGATTTTTTTTCTTCAATTTTAAGCGTGCCTGATGTTGCGTAGGTTTTTGGTGTATACCATAAATAGGTATAGGATATAATTACTGCAATACATACAGATGCTGCTATCCAGTACCAGCGGCTAAACAATATTTTGCCGATCTTAAAATAATCAATTTCTTGATTGGGGAGTTTTCTTTGAAATTTTTCTGTCTCTTCCATTAGCGGCGTGAAAGCGATAATATTACTAAGGCCGTATTAAATAAAAGTAATATGGGCTGTACAAGGGTTGATACATTTTGTAGGTTTTCATTGCGTATTGAACGCTTGTTCTGGGATACATAAACAATATCGCCGTTTTGAAGTATGGCTCTGGGGTCGTTTATTGATTGTATATCTCTTAGGTTAATGTAGGTCACCTGCGGATTCAATTGGTCGCCTCGTATAATTTTTATATTTGTTTCATTCGCCTTGTCTGAAAGGCCCCCCGCTTGTCCAATCATTTCAACCAAAGTAGTCCTGTCTTTTACCAAAGGAAAGTTTCCCTGTCCTTTAAATTCTCCAAGTAAAGTAACTTTCAAATTCGTAATTTTTAATTCAATTATTGGGTCTTTAAGCAGGCTTTTACGGTAAAGGTCCTCAATAAGTTTTGCGGCTTGCACGCGGGTAAGGCCTGCCACAGCTACATGGCCAATAACAGGCAGGGCTACCGAGCCGTCTTCATCTACCTGGTAAACCTGGCCGGTACCGCCGCTTCCGCCACCAGCGCCCGATGTCGACGGGGTTTCATCAACTACATATTTGATGTTTTGCAGGTTTCTGATCTGCAGCATATCCTGTGGTTTTATATGATAGTTAACCAAATCATTATTCCTGCTTCGCGATGTATCTGTATTAGCCACCTTTTGTTCAAAAAACATCTGATATTGTTTGCCTGAGCATGAGGTTAAAACAAGCGTTATTAAAAAGAAAGAAAAAAAGTAGATTATTATACGCATCGCGACGATAACTTATGCTTAATATGTTATAATTGTATATAATTTCAAAATTACACAATTTGCGGGTATAACCACGGTGTATTTTTTCAATTTCAGGGTTTGAAGATATCAATAATCACAGTTGTTTATAATGCCCAGGATACAATTGCCAGATGTATCGAATCCGTCATCAGCCAAAAACACTCCGATATTGAATATATAGTCATCGATGGCGGATCAACTGATAATACGCTTCAAATAATCAACCGGTACCGCTCATCAATCAACCTTTTTGTTTCCGAACCGGATAAAGGCATATATGATGCCATTAATAAAGGGATTAAACTGGCTACCGGTCAAATTATAGGAACACTGAACGCCGACGACTGTTTGGCTGATACGGATGTTTTATCGGCAGTATCTCAAGTATTTACAGAGCGTAGCGCGGAAGTAGTTTATGGAAATTTGATATATGTGCATCCCAACGGCACAATTAAACGTAATTGGAATTCTAAACAGTGTAGCGTTAATTCCTTTAATCGGGGATTTATGCCCCCGCATCCTACATTTTATTGCAAAAGGGAATTGTTTGAAAAATTGGGGTTTTACAGTCTTGAATACGGGTCTGCTGCCGATTACGAATTGATGGTAAGGTTTATGCATCAACATAAAACAGAAAGTTTTTTCTTAAATAAAGTGATGGTAATTATGCAGGATGGGGGCGTAAGTAATAGAAGTTTAAAAAACAGGTTTAAGGCCTGGGGTTTTGATTTAAAAGCCATGAAGAACAATAACATCTTAATTCCCGTGCTTGCGCTTGCATTAAAGCCCCTCCGAAAGATTTATCAATTTTTTTAATTTGAAATTAAACCTTTGTTAGGCGCTTGCGTATAACGGCTTAACAATGAAAATAATAATCAAAATTCCCCTACACAATGATTGAACTTTTACATTCGTCACATCTTATTTACGATATTTTGATAGTTCTGTTTTCAGGATTGATCACACTATTATGTATCCCTTCAATTTTACATGTGGCACGATCAAGGCACCTTTATGACGATGTTGGCCATTTCAGGAAACAGCATGATCATGGTATTCCGCGTTTGGGTGGCGTGGCTATTTTTGTAAGCTTTACCATAACTATCCTGTTATTCAGTGTAATTGATAAAGCGCTGCCCATCAGTTACCTGCTTATTTCCTGCATTATCCTTTTTGCAATGGGGCTTAAGGACGATCTTTCGGGCGTGAATTCAAGTACTAAGTTTTTGATTCAATTTGTGGTAGCGTTTATATTGGTAGTGCTTGGCGATATTCGAATAACCAGTATGTATGGTGTGTTTGGCATTACGCAATTACCATACATACCAAGCGCGGCATTGTCCATACTACTCATTATGCTCATCGTAAATTCTTTTAATTTGATAGACGGAATAGATGGTTTGGCTGCTACTACGGGCATTATTGTAAACAGCGCTTTTGCTTTTTTATTTATGTATATAAGACAATATGAGCTTGCGGCTATTTCGCTGGCTATGGTAGGTGCAACTATTGGATTTTTGAAATATAATATTACTCCTGCTAAGATATTTATGGGAGATACCGGCGCATTGCTCATTGGCTTAATATCGGCGGTAATGGCCATTAAATTTATCGAGGTTACAAAAATTGCGCATATAGGTGTGCCGGCTTTAAGTAGCGCCCCTGCATTAACCATAGCCATATTAATAGGCCCTGTGTTTGATACTTTACGGGTGTTTACGTTGCGCATAGCAGGTGGTAAATCGCCTTTTGAGGCCGACAGAAACCATATTCATCACCGTATATTGAGATTAGGGCTTAATCACCTGCAGGCAACCTTGTGCTTGTCGGCAATAAATTTATTGTCAATAGGCATGGTGTTTTTGTTCAGTACTGTAAGCAATTCTTTACTTATAGTTCTAATCCTGTTAATTTCAATAATTGCTAACTGGGTTATTACATTTAGCCTGCGCTCAAAGGAGCGCGAGCATTTTGCCCTTCGCAATTTTTTTGCTTGATTACGCCTGTTGCACCGTCTTTTGTAAAGTAGTTTTAGCGTCACTAAATTGGGGTTGCTATAAATAGCCATTCATCTTCATTAACTTTGCGCCCTTTATAACACACAAAGAAGATGAAGATTGCTATAAATGGTTTTGGCCGGATCGGGCGTATATTTTTGCGCAACATCCTAAACCGGCCAGGTATTGAGGTTATGGCTATTAATGACCTTACCGATACTGAAACCCTTGCCCACCTATTTAAATATGATTCGGTTCACCGCGGTTTTAACGGCGAGGTACATTTTGATAGCAGTAATTTGTATATTAATGGTAAAGCCATAAAAGTTTTGGCCCAGAGTGACCCTTTGGCATTACCTTGGAAAGACCTGCATATCGACCTGGTAATTGAATCGACGGGTAAATTTACGTCAAAAGATGGCGCGCAAAAGCATATAACTGCGGGCGCAAAACAAGTTATCGTATCGGCTCCCCCAACTGGTAAAGGTGTGCCAACAGTGGTATTGGCTGTTAATGATGGCGAGGTTGATTTATCGTCGCCTATATTATCAAATGCTTCATGCACCACCAACAATGTAGCAGCCATGGTAAAAATACTCGACGAAAATTGGGGTATTATTGACGGCTACATTACCACAGTACACTCCATGACCGGCGATCAGAATTTACACGATGCGCCACATAAGGATTTAAGGCGCGCCCGCGCAGCATCAGCCTCTATAATTCCAACCACAACTGGCGCAGCCAAAGCAATAACGGCTATATTTCCGCACTTAGACGGTCATTTAGGTGGGGCCGGCATAAGGGTTCCGGTACTTAACGGCTCGTTAACAGATTTTACCTGTAGTTTGAAAGAGCAGCCTACCGTTAGTGAAATTAACCTTGCATTTAAACATGCGGCCGATGGCCCAATGAAAAATGTATTGGAATACACCAACGATCCGATAGTATCAACAGATATATTGGATAATCCTCATAGCTGTATTTTTGATGCCCAACTCACCTCAATAGTAGGAGGGCTGGTAAAGGTTGTGGGTTGGTACGATAATGAAATGGGCTACAGCAGTCGTCTTGCCGACCTGGTTGAAAAAATAGCTCAATTCAAAAAAACATAAGTTGATTTACTTTTTGATACAACAAGGCTGATGGTTGTTGTACATGATGAAAAATGTAACCTATTGGCACTTATTTTTAAACATGATAAAATTTATTGACGTTGAAGCACTGCTGCCTATCCGGAATGAAATATTGCGCGAAGGACGCCTTACGCCAGATGAATGCCGTTTTCCTACCGATAAAATAGCAGGGGCTTTTCATTTGGGGTACTATAAAAATGATGAGCTGGCTTGCATTGTATCTTTTCACCCCCAAAATTATGGCAAATTTATTGGCACAGGTTACCAGTTAAGGGGTATGGCTACAATTGAAAAATACAGAGGCCAGGGGCTGGGCAACCAACTGGTTAATTTTGCCCTTACCTACCTGCGTGGGCAAAAGGCAAACTATGTTTGGTGCAATGCCCGCAAAAAAGCAGTGCCGTTTTACCTTAATACTGGTTTCGAGATTGTTTCGGCCGAGTTTGAGGTACCCGGAATAGGGCCGCATTTTGTGATGTACGTTAAGTTAATGTGAAATATTGGGTGAAATAGACCGGCTTTTTACTTTTTTAGTTAAGAATTTAGAATAAAATGCTGAATTTGCGCGCCTTACCATTAAACGACCCATATAATTATATGAAAACCGTAGATCAAATTAGTTTTGCAGGCAAAAAAGCCCTTATCAGGGTTGATTTTAACGTGCCTTTGGATAAAGATTATAACATTACCGACGATAACCGGATGACGGCAGCATTGCCAACTATAAAAAAGATTTTGAAAGATGGCGGCAGGGTTATCCTGATGTCGCACCTGGGCAGGCCAAAAGATGGCCCTAACGAAAAAGACTCTTTAATACACGTAGTTGCTCACCTTTCTGACCTGTTGGGTCAGCAGGTTCAGTTTGCCAATGATTGTATTGGTGAAGAGGCAATTGAAAAATCAAAAAACCTGGGCAATGGCGAAGTGCTGCTGTTAGAGAATCTTCGTTTTTATAAAGAAGAAGAAAAAGGTGATGTTGCTTTTGCCGAAAAGCTTTCAAAATTAGGCGATATATATGTAAATGATGCTTTTGGTACAGCTCACCGTGCACACGCTTCAACATCTATCATCGCTCAGTTTTTCCCGGATGCCAAATATTTTGGTTACCTGATGGCGGGCGAATTGGCTAACGCCGAAAAAATCCTGAATGGCGCTGCAAAACCTTTTACGGCTATCATGGGAGGGTCTAAAGTATCTGACAAGATTCAGTTAATTGAAAAACTATTGGATAAAGTGGATAATCTTATCATCGGTGGTGGTATGGCTTACACTTTTGCCAAGGCAGATGGTGGTAATATTGGTACCTCGTTAGTAGAGGCCGATAAACTTGATCTTGCTATCAGCCTGAAACAAAAGGCTAAAGATAAAGGCGTAAATCTTTATTTGCCAGTAGATAACGTTATTGCCGACGCTTTCTCAAACGATGCTAAAACCGGCGTTGCCAAAACCGGCGAAATTCCTGATAAATGGATGGGATTGGATATTGGCCCCGAAACTGTAAAATTATTCAGCAAGGTGGTTGAGGAATCAAAAACCATTTTATGGAATGGCCCGATGGGCGTATTTGAAATGGAAACATTTTTGGTGGGTACCAAAGCTATTGCCGAGGCAGTTGTTAAAGCAACCGAAAATGGCGCATTTTCCCTGATTGGTGGTGGCGATTCTGCGGCGGCTGTTGCTAAATTTAACCTGACAGATGAGGTTAGTTACGTATCAACAGGTGGTGGCGCATTATTAGAGTACATGGAAGGTAAAGAGTTGCCAGGCGTAAAAGCTATCAACGAGTAATAGATATAAAATATAAATTAGGAAAGTTCGGCTGGTAACATGCCGGACTTTTTTATATTTAGGGAAAAGCTTGTACATGGAAATAAAATTAATGTTGAACGCAGATGATTATCTAACCTATCATTTGTATATCGCATCCCAAAGCAAAACGCAAAAAAATAAAAGATATAGGTCATGGGTAATATTAACTATTACCTTTTTTGCGCTTAGTTATGTGTTGAAAAACAACGATAAATTTCTTACATGGTATTTTTTATTTACCGGCTTTTCATGCCTCATTTTTTATCCGTTTTACCAACGGTATTATTATAAAAAACACTACAGGAAGTTTGTGAACGAGAAACTCCAATATAAATTCGGGAAAGAAAACATTATTGATTTTAATGAGGATGCCATATACTCCAAAGGTGTTACCGGCGAAGGCAAAATTAACAGCACAGAAATTGCTGAGATAATAGAAATAGGTACACATTATTTTTTAAAGTTTAAGAGCGGCGATTCACTTATAATTCCGAAGGCATTAATAAAAAATGAATTGTTTGTACCCGAGTTGATGGCCGTTTTAAAAAATCCGGCTATTATATTAACTAATCACCTCAACTGGAAGTGGAGATAGCCGGTTGTATTTTGGATATTTTAAAGAAGATAGCTATTGCTAAAATGGGGCTTTTCCAACAGGAAAGCCCCGATTTGTTTTTAGTTTATCTTAACCGATGATACTACATCATTGGCATTTGGCGATAGGGTTGTAAAGTTGGTGGTATTGGCAGTTATTGTCCACGATGTACCGGCAAAATTATCATTGCTATACATGGTAATAGTCCATCCTGACGGTACTTTTATAGACGATGCCCAGTCGTTTACAAAGCCGTAAGCCTGCAACTGCGCTAAAGTATAATTGCCTTTAGGTATGGCACCTGTTGCAGTACCGGCGTAATTAATATCCTGGTAAAAATTAACGCCTGCCGCAGGCGTTCCGGTATTAAAAGTGGTGGCCTTGCCATAAAGTGCGTTAGATACGCTGGTTAAATAAGTATGTGTATCGGCGTTTGGCAGGTTATAATACAAATAAACGCCATAATTATTATTTACAGTTTGGGTAGCCAATGATGCCGCCGTTGATGCGCTGGTGCTTTGAATGTCAATAGCCGCGGGCCCAAGGTTAGCAGCAGCAAGTCCGGGCACGTTGGGTACCGAATAAGTGCCATAAATGGCATTCCAGCTATAATCAACTTTCGAGCCTACCGTTACGCCATTAAAGCTCAGTCGAGATGCCGCGGGGCCGTAATCGTAAAAGGAAATGATTTTGTTAGGCATTAGCTGGCGTAAAGCAGTTACCAGGTAAACAAACGAACTTGAATTCGGCTGCCCGGTGTTGTTGGCGCCATAATCGGCATATTCGTCGTCAAAGTCAATTCCATCTAAGCCATAGGTTGTTACAGTATTGCTAAGTATTTGCGCGTAGGCCTGCGCCGAAGCCTGGTCTGGAAAATTGCAGATGCCCGCGCCCTGGTGGTTGCCTAAAATGGATAGTAAAACTTTAATACCCTTGGCCTGGAGTGGTTGTATATAAGTTGCTTTGTTGCTAAGTACATTAGTTACCTGGGTATTAAAAAATAGCTCGGCTTTTTGTGTTGTTGTGTTGTAGTTGATATTGGCCGCAAAAATAATAGCAATATCAAACAACTGTTGCCCGGTTGAGAGGTAGTAATTGCCCACATTCCGGATATCATTGTTGTTTACCTCTACATAGCAAACGCCTTTTGGGCCGCTTACGCCTATGGCATTGGTGCCTGTTTTTGAAGCGTTGTTTGATTTTGACGATGCGAGAGGAGCGGGTGCCTGGTCCTTTTTGCAGGCAGCAGTCATAAGCATAAGCGAACCGAATAAAACTGTTAAGTTTTTGGTTAGGGACACATTAAAATTTGTTCTCATAGTGTTGTTTTAAATGATGAATAAATAGATATATAAAGGTCTTGTTCCCTCGCCGTGCAGCCAGGAATTAGTGAAACATCAATTTTATTTATCTTATCAGGTTGCCTGTGTATAACCGGGGAATTTATACTTCAGGTTATTGGTTTATAACAAAAGGACAATTTAATTGGTGATATCGCTTACAAATATTGCTTATTATTTTATTAAAATAATATATTGATTAATATAAATTATCTCGATGGTTTAATTCGAAAAAGAGGCATCGCTTTTTGTAACAAATACACGCATTTTATAAAATGCCAGACCGCCGGGTTGCCCAATTTATTTTATTCGACTATTTTAGGGAATTACTATTAACATGATATGAAAAAATCTCTCCTCATCGCTTTATGCTTTGTTTTTTCGGCCATTTGGTCGCAAGCCCAGCCAAAAAGCCCCGATGCTGATTATATAAAGGCTAATTATACCAAGTACGAGTACAGCGTGCCCATGCGCGACGGCAAAAAGCTGTTTACATCGGTATATGTACCAAAAGATCAAACCCAAAAATACCCCATCATGATGGATAGAACGCCTTACAGTGTAGCGCCTTATGGTGTTGATGCCTACAGGGGCGCCCTTGGTCCGTCGTCGTTATTTGTGCACGATGGTTATATTTTTGTTTACCAGGATGCACGCGGCCGATGGATGAGCGAAGGCATTTTTGAAGAGATGACTCCCGAAAAGGAAGTGCACAAAACCAAAAATGATGTTGATGAAGGTACTGACACCTATGATACTATTGACTGGTTGCTTAAGAACATTAAAAACAACAACGGCAAAGTAGGCGTCTGGGGCATTTCTTACCCCGGGTTTTATACAACGGCAGCATTGTTAAGTCGTCACCCTGCCCTGGTAGCTGCATCGCCGCAGGCGCCAATGGCCGATTTGTACCGCGATGATGCTTTTCATAACGGCGCATTTATGCTTACCGCCAATTTTGGCTTCTACCCATTTTTTACCAACCGCCAGGATGATAAACCTACACAGCGCCGCGGCAACGGATTTAATGCCGGCACAAATGATGGTTACGCCTTTTTTATGAGGATGGGGTCGGTAAAAAACTCCAACGATAAATACTATAAAGATACCATCCGTTTATGGAATGAGATGCTCGATCATCCCAACTATGATCAGCACTGGAAAGATCGTAATGTACTTTACCACCTGCACGATATAAAAACTGCGGTGCTGGTTACCGGCGGCTGGTATGATGCCGAAGATTTGTACGGCGCTATCAACACATACAAAACACTGGTTAAGGAAAATCCTAAAACCCCGGTTTACTTTACCATGGGCCCCTGGGTGCATGGTGGCTGGGCGCGTGGCGACGGCGATCATTTAGGCGATATCGGTTTTGGCGGCCCTACCGGCCCGTTTTACCGCGAAAAAATTGAATTTGCTTTTTTTAGCCATTACTTGAAAGGTACCGACCTTAACCTGGAACCGGTTTCGACGTTTGAAACGGGTGTAAACCAATGGAAAACTTATAAAACCTGGCCTCCAAAAGAAGCCGTTGATAAAAGCCTGTACCTGCTGCCCGGCGGTAAGCTTTCATTTGACGCTCCCGCGGCGGGTGTTAGTTTTGACGAGTTTATATCAGATCCCAATAAACCGGTGCCATTCATCAGCACGATTGAAAACGACATGAAGCGCGAATACATGACCGCCGACCAGCGCTTTGCAGCGCAACGCCCGGATGTGCTGACTTATGAAACCGATGTGCTTGACAAAGATGTAACCCTTGCAGGCAACATATGGGCCAACCTTAAAGTATCAACCACCGGCACAGATGCCGATTGGATAGTTAAAGTTATTGACGTGTACCCCGATTCAACTAAGAACGACAAGTTTACGGGTAAAGACGTGTACCTGGGCGGCTATCAGCAAATGGTACGCAGCGAGGCCATGCGCGGCAAATTCCGTAATGGCTTTGATAAACCCGAGCCCTTTGTACCAGGCAAAGTAACCCCTGTTAATTTTGAACTACAGGATGTGCTGCACACCTTTAAAAAAGGCCACCGCCTGATGGTGCAGGTGCAAAGCAGCTGGTTCCCGCTTATTGACCGTAATACCCAGCAATTTCAGGATATTATGAAAGCTAAGGACACCGATTTTAAAAAGGCAACCCACAAAGTTTATACATCTAAAGATGAACCAAGCTTTTTGAAGGTTAGGGTGATAGAATAATGGTAGAGCTTTTGGTGAAATCGGTATTTACCATTACTTCGAGAAACTTAATTGGCATTATCGGCATACCCCTAAGTGGCGAAATTAAAGTAGGAATGTTTCTTTTTTCCGCGGATGGTATACAGCGTTGTCAAATCGCCACAATTGAGGGAGTAAGATCTGATAATCATGCCGATGTTGGTTTTCTGGTAAAATATGAAAGCCCCGAAAAGCTGATCTACTTAAAAGAAATGGAAAATAAAATTGTCAGAGTTGATATTTTGTCCTGAGAATTGTTTTAAATTTAAAAAAGGCATCTTGTTAATTTCAGCAGGATGCCTTTTTTTTCTGTTGTATCATTTAGTTTTTATCATCCGTAATGTTTTATAAGCAATTTATAAACCGTCATCATGATGAAGCAAATATTACCACTCCTGTTAATCGCATTCTGTTTCTCCTGCAAAAACAACAAGCAAAGCAACGGTTGTGGTATGCAACCCTGTACCGCCAGCTTCGCCTACCTGGGTATCCGGCTTATCGATAACCAAGGCCATGCTGTAACGCCTAAAAATTTTAGCGCTGTTAATTTACGTACCAGCAAAACTTTAACGCCAATGCAATATCCACCGGCCATTGATTTTGTTGCTGGTTTTGTGCTAATAACCTCGGATGCAAACATCAAAGATTTTTCGACCGAAGGCGACGATGTAAAAATTACCGCTACAGATTCCCTTACTAATCAAACTAAAACGACCACTTTAAAAATTGCCGGTGGTTGCAATTGTCATATATCTAAAATATCCGGGCCGGATACAATTGAATTTGATTAAGAGCATTTGCCATCGGCCCTATCGTTTTGTTATAGTGGCAGGTGTGTTGGTTTTAACCTGGTAAAGTACATAATCGCCTTTTTTACCATGCATCAAGCTAACATCAACAGCTTTGCCATTTTGGGTAACTTCGGCATTTTTCCACCCGGAGGGCAAGTAAGTTTTGAGTGTTAGCGGTATATTGTAAAAACGCTTATCAAGCGGGTGGCTTACTTTAATTATCAGTCGGCCATTTTGCACGCCGGTGGTAAGGTTTGCACTTTGGCGTTCGCGAATGTATTTGGTAACGTCACCAAAGGTGGCAATCCAAAGCTTGTCGTCGTGGTTTTTGATGTAGGTAAAATATTCATCCAGCTCGGTAGCCGGCAAGGCCTCCCAACCAATGCCCTGCACACCATGGTGGGTAAGTACCAGCCATGTATCGTGCCTGTTCAGGGTGGTATCAACCCAGGCTTTCATCATGGGCAGCGGCGTTTTAGTGGTAGCACCGCGCTGGTACTGTACATAGGCTTTACCGGTATTACCCGGCGTATCTTTATTACCCCGGCTAATCTCTTTCAGCCACGGTTCGGGCATGCGGTTGCGCAGGGCGGGGTAAATCCTGCTTAGGTACGATACCGCCCGGTCGTTTTCGGTGCCAAAAGGCCCTTCGGCGCTAAAAGTGTATCGCAGACCAAGGTTATGCAAAATATCCAGCCGGCTTTTCTCCATCTCATAAAGCATATTGGGCTCGTCGAGCGCGGCCAGGCGGGGGTGGGTAACCATGTGGCTGGCAAATTCGTACCCCTGCGCTGCGTATTGTTTAATTTGGGCCCAGGTGGTGCCATGCGCGTCATTGTATTCGGTATTATGCTCAACGCCCGGTTTAAAATCACCATGCCGCACTTTACTGTATAGTTCGTCTATCACCTTATAGGCCGCTTCGGGTTTATTATCGTCAATTAATGAGCCGGCTTTATAATGATATTCGAGCGTACCAATCAATCCCAGGTGCCCCGCTGCCGATGCACGTTCGTAAAAATTATCCTTGTTGGTAGGTGTTGTGGCGGTTTCGGCAATTATCTGTTTCAAAGGCCTCCCGATAAATTTCGCCTGGTATTGCGACCCGGGTATTTGCCCCGTAATAATAAAAAACGTGCTTTTAATCCCCAGCCTGTTTAAAATGGGCAGCGCAACTTTAAACTGGTTAATGGAGCCATCGTCCCAGGTGATAGATACCGCGCCATTGCGGCCGTATTGCCATTTAGTTATCTCGGTTTTACCCGGCTGCGCCTTTAAACAGTTTATAAACAATGCCATGAGCAACAGGGCAACAACAAGCTTTTTCATTTGAGGAAGGTTTACACCTGCTAATATATGCAGATGCCTGCTCCCTTTGGTGTTGTAACGAAATAGTTATGCGGTTCAGCTCTTGCCTTATTTAAACTAATTCTAAATAAAAGTTGTGAATTAAAATTGAGTTGTTATTTTTGCGCTTAATTAGACTTAATCTAAATAGAATGTTGAATCCTCTACAGAATTACCTGCAAAAATTTACGCTCCTCTTTCTTTTCGTATTTATAAATATTTTAACCCTTAAGGCCGATGATGATGGCAATAGCGGCAAAATTAACGGCTTTGTAAAAACAACGGATGGTAAACCTGCAGCATACGTAACCGTAGCTATCAAAGGCTTAAACAAAAGCACCACTACCATTGATGATGGTTCGTTTACCTTTGTTAACCTTAAGCCGGGAGTATATACTTTAGTTACCAGCTTTATGGGCACTAAAGCCGAGCAGCAAACGGTTACCGTTGTAGCCAATCAAACTACCCAGGTGAATTTTACCTTAAGCGAAACTTCGGCACAACTGGATGAGGTACTTATTTCTTCAACAAAAACCATCAACACCAAAAAGCTTACTATTGGTAAAATGAATGTGGCGCCTATGGATTTGCCGCAGAGTGTTACGGTTATCAGCAGCAATACGCTTGCGCAGCAGCAATCTATCAGGTTAAGTGATGTAATCAGGAATGTTAATGGCGTTTACCTGTATAGCGCCCGCGGCAATACCCAGGAAACTTTTGGTGCGCGTGGCTACAATTTTTCGAGCACCAATATGTTTAAAAACGGTTTCCGGGTAAATTCGGGTGTTGTGCCTGAAGTGAGCTCGCTTGACCGTATCGAAATACTAAAAGGCAGCGCAGCTTTATTATATGGCAACGTAGCACCCGGCGGTATTTTAAACATGGTAACTAAAAAACCATTGTTTGAGGCCGGCGGTAAAGTATCTATGACCTATGGCAGCTATGATTTGTACCGCCCCTCGTTTGATGTTTACGGGCCTATCACCTCAAAACTGGCCTACCGCTTAAACGGTACTTACGAAAAAGCAAACAGTTTCCGCGATAATGTAAAATCCGAAAGGGAGTATATTAACCCATCGTTCCTGTATAAAATAAGCGACAAAACAACTGTTATTGTAGAGGGCGATTACCTGAACTATGATTTTACACCCGATTTTGGAACCGGGCAAATAAACAACGTAATAGCTAATGTGCCGCGCAACCGCTATCTGGGTGCTTCATGGTCAACAGGGAATACCAAACAATCAACAGGTACCGTTACCATTAACCATCAAATTAACAGTCTGTGGCAAATAAGCGGCGGCTTAAATTACCAGCATTTTAACAGGCAATACCAAACAACCGAGCGTGTACTACCCAATGCAAACGGCGATTGGGGACGTACGCTTAACCGTGCAAAAACACTGGAAGACTATTACACCGGCCAGTTTAATGTAACCGGCCAGTTTAATACAGGGGCCATAAAGCATAATATTTTGGCCGGTATTGATGCCGACAGGTACAATAACACGGCTTATACCTACGTGGCTACCATCAATAAGGTATCAAGTTATTGGGATAATGGCACATCATTAAAATCTGCCGTTTACGATACCATCAATATTTTTAATGTAAATAAATACACCCTGCGCACAGATAAGCCGCAGATGAACCCTTTTTACAGCATCCTTACAAAAACCAACCGCTTTGGGGCTTACTTTAATGATTTGATAAGCATATCAGATAAAGTTAAGGTGTTGGCAGGTATCCGCTGGTCGTACCAATACATTGCGCCAACGCAGGTAACCAATTATTATCTGCCGGCTTTAACCACCCAGGCGGCAGGTAAAGAGGATAAGGCATTTTCGCCCCGCGTTGGTATAGTTTATAAGCCTGTGGCCAATACAGCGTTATTTGCCAGCTATTCCAACTCGTTTATCACCAATACAGGGGTAGATGTTAATAATAAACCGCTTTCGCCATCATTGGTAGATCAGTACGAGGCCGGGGTTAAAAACGATTTCCTGAATGGTAACTTATCGGTAAATGTAACTGCATACCGTATCATTAATAATAACCTGGCCCAAACAGCGCCGTTTTTGGCCGATGGCACCACAGTGAACATTAACACCAATATTAAAGAGCTTGTTGGCCAAACCAAAAGCGATGGTGTTGAACTTGATATTGCGGGCCACCCCGTAAAAGAGCTTGATTTAATGGCGGGTTACAGCTATACCAACGCGCGTTATTCAAAAACGTCAACATCGGTTGGCAGTAATATAGCCGGCCAGCCATTAATTAACGTACCTAAGCACACCGCCAATGCCAGCGCCTTCTACAACTTTTACAATGGCGATTTGAAAGGCTTTAAAGTAGGGGCTTCTGTGTATTACCTGGGCAACCGTACCGCCGGGAATGCCAACACGGTTGGGCAAACCCAAACCATATCAAGGCTGGTTAATGTACCGGGCTTTACCACGGTTGATGCCTCGGTTGGTTACACCTATAAAAAGGTTTCCATTATTGGTAAAATCTCCAATATAGGCAATGTACTTAATTACAATGTGCACGAAAATTACAGTATTAACCCAATAGCGCCAAGGCAGTTTTTAACTACCGTAAGCTATAGCTTTTAATACATTAACGTCGTGTCAACGATAAATTGAAGGATAGTCTTAAGCCTAAAGTTCTAAGTAAAAGAGAAAAAATCAACTTTAGACTTACGACTTGGCACTATTGACTTACTAATACATATTTTAATAAACAAACCGGGATATGCCTTAGTATACCCGGTTTTGTAATGAAAGCCATGAAAGTATTTTTCCGTACCATACATCTTTATTTGAGCCTTGCGGCAGGCATTGTTATTTTTTGCTCATGCCTCACGGGCACCATGCTGGTTTTTGAAAAAGAAATTGAGCATACCCTGCACCCCAAACTTTATTACGTGCAGGCCGCAGCTACACGGGTATCGCTGGAGCAAATGATTAAGGCAGCCCTTAAACAGGTGCCCAAGGCAAAGCTGGCCTCGATAATGGTTTATAATGATGTTGCCAGAACTGTTGAGATTGGCTTAATTGTACCCGAGAAGAAAAGTAAAAAAGGTAATGCCACCCAGGCCGAAAAGGGCAGGCCCGCAAAGACGCAGGGCGATAAAGATAAAAAAGGTAAGGATGCCGACCGGGCAAATTTAAGCGTGTTTGTAAACCCCTACACCGGCCAGGTAACAGGTGAGTATAGCCGCAGGCAGTCGTTCCTGTATTCGGCCGAGATGTTTCACCGGTTTTTACTGGCAGGTAAGGATAGCCTGGGCGATTGGGTGGTGTCAATCTCGACACTGCTTTTCCTGTTTATATTAATAACCGGGGTAATACTATGGTGGCCTAAAACCAAAAACGTTATGAAGCAGCGGTTAAAAATAAAATGGGGCGGCAGTACTAAACGCCTGGTACATGATTTGCACCTGGTTACCGGCTTTTACACTTCGATATTTTTAATTGTGATTGCGTTAACAGGCTTAATCATGACGTTTAAGCTGGCTAACCAGGCATTATTTGCTATAACCGGTTCAAAGCTGGTAAAAGAGCAGCCTAAAGCACCGCAATCAAAATACCAGGCCGGCGCCGAAGCTTTAAAGGTAGATGCCGCATTACAGTCCGTAACAGCACAAACCGCATTGGCAGATTATTATACAGTAAGGGTGCCTAAAGACTCACTGGCCGTTTACAGCATAAACATTTTACCTAAGGGTGCAGTTGAAACCACCGCCGATACCTATTACGTTGACCAATATAGCGGCGGCATAGCAGGCGCGCAATTGTTTGCCGCCAAAAGCTTAGGCCAGCGGGTAAGGGCTTACGTAAAACCGGTACATACCGGCTCTGTTTACGGCCTGCCTACCAAAATAATCAGTTTTATTGTGTGCCTTTTATCGCTCATATTCCCGGTAACAGGGGTAATGATGTGGCTTAACCGTACCCGTAAAAAAACTAAAACCTATAGGAAGATGGAATTGGTTTAAATTATTTGATAGTTTGTATGTTTACAACTCAGCAAAATAATAAAATATGCCAGCCAGGATCCTCGAAGTATGCGCCTTTACTATTCAAACCTGTATTATAGCCGAACGCGCTGGTGCTGCGCGGGTTGAGTTATGTGACAACCCTATTGAAGGCGGCACCACGCCAGGTTATGGCACCATAAAACAGGTGCGCGATAAAATAGGTATCGATTTGTTCCCCATCATCAGGCCGCGGTCTGGAAACTACTTTTACAACGAGGATGAATACGCTATTATTAAGCACGACATACAAATTTGCCGTGAGTTGGGCTGCAATGGCATTTCGGTGGGCACACAAACCATAGATGCTGAAATTGATACCGAATGGCTGAAACGCATTGTTGAATGGGCCGGGCCAATGAGCGTTACCTGCAACCGTGCGTTTGATGGTACGCCCGATCCTTTTAAATCGTTAGAAGAGCTGATAGCTTGCGGATGCCGGCGGGTACTCACCTCCGGCCAAAAAAGCGCGGCGCCTGATGCCGGCCAGTTGTTAGGTAAGCTGGTTAAACAGGCCGCCGGCCGCATTACCATTATGCCGGGCGCCGGTGTTAAATCAACCAATCTGCAAAAACTGGTAGCCGAAAGTAATGCAACAGAATTCCATTCATCAGCACGCGCTATAGCGCCAAATCCTTTAACTTATATTAATAAAGAAGTAAGCGATTACGGCAATGTATATATTGCCGATGAGGATGAAGTAAGGGCGATGGTGGCAGTTTTGAGGTGATAAAAGATTCTGATTTTGACGAAAAACGTGCAACGTATTGTCAAATCTCCTTGAGGAAATTATTGATCTTACTAACAGAAATACTGTTCCTGTCAGCTTTATCATAAATTGACAGAAGATAGATTTTTCCTTCTGATTGGTCGACTGAAATAATATGGGTGATTACTCTTGCTCCACCACTTTTTCCTTTGTTTTTTGTTGATATGGCCATTCTTACTTTATAGCAGGAGTTGCCCAGTGGTGTACCCATTTTAGGGTTCTGTAACAGTTGTATTTTTAGGTTTTCTAAATCAGCACGTAACGATTTGTGTTTTTTACTTAATTGTTTAGCTTCCCTTGCGAAATTAGGGATAACTCTGATCTCATAATTCATTTAACAAATCATCGAAACCTATCGATTCCAGTTTTCCTGATTTTATTGCCTTCATTTCTTTTACGGCTGTCTTTAAACTTTCGGCCATAGACGACTTTTCGTTTACTTTTTTTACGGTAACCCCCAATTCCTTTAAAAGCAACCTAACAGCTTTTTCTTTTTTTTCAGGTACAGTGATTTGTAAAACAGTCATAATCTCGATTTTCTTCTATCAAATTTAACAAAAAATATTAACAACTAAATGGTTTTAATGCCAATCTGATTTTGCCGCATAGCGTCAAAAGCCACCAAAAATGTTGAAAACTTTTTGGTGGTAAAAAGTGGTAATTTGTGGTAAAAGAAAATTACTTTTACCTATTAAATTAAGCCATAGTCTTATAATGCCGCATTTAACCGGAGAATTT
>Ga0307515_10000942_pt1 | contig 66591 bp, 55 predicted proteins | sample 17_EM_MG_FD_194513 | JGI IMG/M metagenome (GOLD analysis project Ga0307515, IMG submission 194513) | Populus trichocarpa ectomycorrhiza microbial communities from riparian zone in the Pacific Northwest, United States - 17_EM | ecosystem: Host-associated > Plants > Roots > Unclassified | place... | reverse complement strand
TCCAAAGAGCCGCCGCACGAAAACTCAAACCCAGAACTAGAGAACACCCGCCAAGGGAAACCTACAGGAGGCACCAGAAATTTCCACCCAGAAAAAACTAGATGGCATTGGGCGTCCCGCCTGCGTCAGTCGAGCCTAGCAATCCGGTTGGCGTTGAATCCGACTGACGCAGGCGGGACGCCTACGCCACGACAGGGCCGTCTTGGGGCAATTCAGAAGTACCCCGCCCGAATTCGATTCGCCACCCTCGCCGTAACGCGAAGCGGATGGCGCCCAGCGTCCCGCACACAAAGTCCACCCCGACTGTGGCGGCAAACAGGATCGCCCAAACAAACCGGAGTTCGTACGCGCTGTCCACCAGTCCCCGGATTGGCCCATCCACGGCTTCTCGTGGCCACTGGTAAAGGAGATTTCGGCAAGCGGAGCCAAACCCGCCATTCTGAATACGGGCCACCACCATCATCGTCGGAACGAACAGAGCGATTCCAACGGCCGAAAGTTTCGAAACCGTCGAGGGGCGACGAACGAAGTAACAGGCTCGCCCATAACATCCCACCAGCAAGAAAAGCAGCCAGTCAGGATGGAGCAGCCACGCCCAGAGGGTCCCCGTGGGAACCAACATGAACAAGCTGACCATCGCAAAAAACGCCAACAGCCAACGCCGCCGCGCCCTCTCCCAAAACGCGATGTCTGATCGAGCCGCCAACCCCGCCCACTCGCGCGCATCCCCAAACGCCTGAATCGTCTCCCGCTCCGCCGTTTCAAGATCGAGGCCAAGCTCCAGCCGCGCTTGAACCCCATCGTCGAGATGATCCTTAACCTCGGTCAGAAGTGCCTCCGCCACTTGCAGGGAAAGCACGCGGCGCGCCTCCCCCGCCAGTTCCTCCAAGAACCGGAATCGGTTAGACAAAACCCCGCCTCCTTCTCCGCACCGCCAACGCGGCTAATCCCAACGCCGCAAAACCCCCGTCGACAGCGGCCACGATCGCAATCAAACTGGCGGATGAGGCAATCGCAAAGGGCATCTGCCGACCCGCCTGAACCAGATAAGTCTCCCCCGCCGCAGAATTAAACTCCGCCATATCCTCTTCGGATCCGTTTCTAAGAATCCTGTCCCGCTGAAACTCAACGTGGCTTCGGGGAGAATTTCCCCGTCCTCCCGAATACGCCATGTTCAGGAAGAGGTTGGTGCGGAGCAGGGTCGCCGGGATCGCAAGGACCATGCTAAGCGCAAAAATCGCCGCTAAACGCAAACTCCGCGCCCTAAATGCGCCGTAAGCGACCCCGAAAGTCGCCGCCACCGACACCACCGCGACCAGCTCGGTCAACCAGGGAAAACCGAAGGTGGAGAGCCCCGCCAAATTCAGCCCATAGCCCGCCAAGGCCACCGCGGCAAAATACAATCGGCGATGGTCCCAAACCGCCGAAGCTTCACGCGCCAAGGTGCGTGCCAACCGCTGGGGGCAGCCCATCGAGCTAACCGCCGCCTCACTCCAGCCCATCTCTTCGTACGCTTCCACCGCATCGTCCAGATGCGCCGCGATCTCGGTCATCCGGATCGGAATCTCATTCGCCGGCAGCCGGCACGCCAACCCCTCCTCAAGGTCCGCCAGGAACATTTCCGCGCGGCTAAGCAACGATGCCTCCCCGACCTCGGCGTCGCCGAGAGGCGAAGACCGCGGCACCAAGGCCTCCGAACGTGAGGTCAATTACGCAAATCGCACCCCCCTGAACCGCTCCCGCCGTGAGGACATCTGGAAGCTGAGATAGGAGGTTGCCCCAGGGGTCGGCTTGCGCCTGTAGAATGGCCGTAATGTTGCTCTGCGGATGAACGGTATCGAAGAGCCCACGGCCTCGCTGAGAAAGGTCCGACCAGGCCTTCCGCGCCTCTTTCGCCGTGGTTAAAATGGTGTATTGCGGCCGTCGATCATACGAAACCGGTTGGACTACCGGAGCGGTGTAACCTCCTTTCGTACGCAACGCCTCAATCCCCAAGGGGCTGCGAAGGAGGTTCCACCCCGACTCAAACACCTGCCGATCCGCGCTGCGCTCGGCTAAAAGTCGACGATTTTCCTCAAGAAACCGGCCCGCCTGGCCAGGAGGGATGACCCCACCTCCCGCATAAGCATAGAGGTTGAGCCACGACAGACCCACCGCAAACCAGCAGAATATCGTGGCCCCTGCGGCCACTGCCAAAAGTTGAAACGGTGCCGGTCTTCTGGCCTGGAAGGCGGCCACGGCGAAGCCAATGACGCACGCGATGATCGCCCAGAAGAACCAGACATAGGAAGCCGGAAACCATTCGACGATCGCCCAGCCGCCCATTAGGAACGTAAAGAAAACCGTATATCCCGTCCCAATCCACATCAGTCGCGGACGCAGCGTCGTCCTTGCCGGATTAGCCGTAATCGCCTTAGCCACCTTTCGTGCCGTGCCAAACGCCATCAAAGTCTCGCGCTCCGCCGACTCGGCGTCGAGGCCGAGTTCCTGCCGCCCTTCGATCCCGTCCCGGAGGTGCGCATCGATTTCGGCCAGTCGGGTCTGGACATCCTCCGCCGGCAGGTGCCGCGCGAGCTCCCGGCCGAGTTCTTCCAGATACTGTTCAAGCAAACCGCGCCTCCGCCACCGGACGAAGCACCGCCGAGACGCCCGCCGCGAACTTCAACCACTCCTTCCGCTTCTTCGCCAACGCCCCGCGCCCACTCTCGGTCAGCCGGTACACCTTCCGGTTTGGCTTCCCTTCCTGCGGAATCCAGTCCGCCATCACAAACCCATCACGCTCCAGCGCGTGAAGAATGGGATACAACTGCCCCTCCCCTACCGCCAAAGCCTCCTCGCTCACCGACTTAATCCGCCGCGCAATTTCATACCCATGTGCCGCCCCCTCGTCCAGAGCCCCCAAAACCAAAGCATCTAAGTCTCCACGGAACGCCATCTGAGAATACTATATCACGAAATTAGAGGTATGTCAATTTCAGAGTCCACTCCTTTCGTTCGAGAGGTGTAGGCCCATAGTTGACTTGCCGCCCTGGATTCAGGCACAATATGAATCCCTTAGGGGCGGTTAGCTCAGCGGTAGAGCACTACAATGACACTGTAGGGGTCACAGGTTCAATCCCTGTACCGCCCACCATAGAATTGAATGAAAGGTTGCCCCTCAGGCAGCCTTTTTTTGCATTTGGGGCTGGCTCGCATCCCATCCTGCTCGCGCTGACTCCTTAACAAAGCGTTTATAATGTGCTCCACCCACCGGGGTTTTGAACCGCTATGCAACGACGCCAAGCATTCACCCTCATCGAACTTTTGGTCGTGATCGCGATCATCGCGATTCTTGCCGCCATCCTCTTCCCCGTCTTCGCCTCGGCTAAAGCCGCCGCCAAGAAGACGCTTGTACTCAGCAACGCCAAGCAAATGGCCACCGCTTTCATCATGTATGCGGGTGACGTCGACGACACGATGGTGACGCAGGAGAACGGGAACGTCAACAACGACACCCGCGAGTATTCGACGCTCCTTCAGCCCTACATGAAGAGCCGGGACATCATGTTCGACCCGTCCCGCAACTTAACGGGCTGCAGCAAGAACGTCGATCCGAAAGGCCGATGCCTTGGCTTCGCGCCGAACTTCGGCCTCTACTCCTATCGGCTTGGCACGGGCATGTTCCATAAGATGGTGAACGATCCGAACGGGCTTGGCAGCATGTTCGAGGGCGTCAACTTCGGCTCGGTGGCAAGCGCCGCCCAGACGATTCTCATCGGTCTCACGAACGACACGAACATGTACACGCTCTCGTTCTACTTCCAGACGGGCGACGGTACGACGAAATCGGCGATTCGATATGGCGGCCAGTATCCAATGTCCTTCGTCGACGGCCACGCCAAGTCCGTCAAGATGGCGGCTTACAGCTTCCTGGCCGACGGCGACAGTTTCGACATTATGCCGATGAACGTGAACGAGGTGAAAATGTACTGTCGCGACGTTGACCAAGGCTCAGAAGATACGGCCAGCCCGGGATACAACGGTACGGACACTTGTGGAAAGACGGCGGAGAAGATTGTCGCGAATCGGGTAGCCCTTTGAAGCCAGTAACGGTTCTGCTCCTCCTCCTGGTCGCGTTGATCGTGGTGGGCTGCGGTAGCGGGGACTCGAACGGCGTGGCTACGCCGGTCGACAAAGCCGCGAAAAAGGATAAGTAAGTCGCCAGGAGCTACCTGCTGCGCCCCAAGCGAATCCGCAGGAGGGCAGCAGGCAGTTCCCCTCCTTCCTCTGGGCTAGCCTCTTAATAAGGGGTTAAGCCACGTTGAACGGGCTCCTTAACGGTGAGGATAATTCCGCAATAATGCCGTCCGGGCTCTCTTTGCTCAATAACTGTCCGATACACAGGTTGTCACCGAGTGCCAACTGTCGATGACTTTTGGGCCCGCACGAGACTTGTGGGTCGCTTTCTGATGCGACGATTGATCGCTTTGCGCCAATAAGGATTTAAGAGGCTACTGCTTGATTGACACCTACGAGATCTTCCTCGGAGATCCTATCTTCGCCGAGACCTTCACGGTAGTTCGCGCCGGGGAGGAGTCTCATAAAGTAGTCGGCTGCGTAAGTCAAGGCAAGAGGGGCGACCGAAGGCCCTACGTCATGCTGCATGAGGCTGCAGACGTCGTACTTGGGGACACACTCGTTCCCTCCCCCCACCGGGAGGAGCTCCTTATCGAGTCTGTGGAAATTCACGTCTCCTCGGGGAAAACTCTAGGACTGGACGCTTTCTATTCCACCGAAACCGAACGTGCCAGGCGGTCCACCCAGACGGCCTCTGAGCCATCTTCCGCTCAGTCGAAGGCTCTGGGCGCAATCGCAGAGCGTGGTGGCGATGATAAGCACGATCTAAGCGATTTCCTGGCCAAAGTCGCCGCGATGGCGGAGCAAGACACGATTACCCGGGGATCGTTGCAGGACTATAGCGAACTGATCAAAAGGCATCGCTGGATCGCCCAAGACATCTCGAACACACTCCTCTCCTGGCTCGTCTCAAAAGATTAATACGCCCCTATCTATATTGCAGTAGCTGTACAGACAGAGTGTGTTTTCTCCTTGCGTACTCCCTTCAAAGAGCACTGACTCTTTACACCGGGGTTCGAGACGCTATGAGGTTTAAAAAGCTGGCCTAATCCGGGACTTTGAAGCAAACCGGTTTCCGCTGGTTCCATTTACGGATTTGGCGGGATGCCGATGGCGGAAGGCAAAGGGCCTACGCCGCAGTCGTCCGCGCGACATTAGGGAATAGGCTGTGTCTAGATGAGCCTGCTTTCTCCTGTGAGAGCCCTATCGATCGGTCTACTCCTAGCCGTCGATTCCACTTCATTTTCCCAAATTGTCCTACCGACGCCGAACGTCGAGAGTAAGTTGTTCCTCGCCGATTCGCCACGGCCGCAGCCCCTGATCGTCGGGTTCGGCGGCTCCGAGGGGGGAAATGCGTGGGCGAGTAACTACTGGAAGGGCACCCGGGACGAGTTTTTACGCAGAGGCTATGCCTTCCTGGCCATCGGCTACTTCAAGTCTCCTGGCACCCCAGCGACTCTCGATAAGATCCCCATCGATCTCGTCCACGACGCGATCGTCGAAGCGTCCAAAAACACCGCGGTGGACCGGAAGCGAATCTGCGTCATCGGCGGATCCCGGGGAGGCGATCTGGCGCTGTTGATCGGCTCACACTATCAGGACATCAAATGCGTGGTGGCCATCGTTCCCAGCCACGTCGTCTTTCCCGGCAACACCGCCCCCCTCGCCAGCTCCGCCTGGACTTTCAAAGGCAAAGAACTCCCCTACGTTCCCGTCACCCAGGAGGCGATGCCGTCGATTTTGAAGCGTGACTTACGCTCCGCCTTCGAAATCATGCTCAAGAACACCGCGAAAGAAGAGGTAGCCCAGATCCAGGTTGAAAAAGTAAACGGCCCCATCCTCTTCATGTCTGCGACGAAAGACGAAGTCTGCCCTTCGACCCCGATGTGCGAAAAGATGATGGCCCGGCTAAAAAGTAAGCAGTTCCGGCACCCCTCCGAGCATGTCGCCGTCGACGGCTCGCACGCCGCTCCCCTTAAACACTTTGACCAAGTGCTCGATTTCCTCGACAAGTATTTTCCCACCGCGGGCCGGTCTCAGCAACGTGCTAGCGAAGCCGGATCCAGAGGCTGACCACAGGTGTTGCATTGCCTGAGGTCGTTCTATTTGGGTAGCTTCAATTTCGACAGGATGAATCCGTGGCATCCTTGGACCAATTGACCATCGCTCCCTTACCCATCCACTTCGAGGTGTTGCAGGATCTCAACCCCGGAAGGGTGAGCGATCGGCTTCCCATCCTGTGCTTTGAAGACCACGCGGCGAATCCAGACCAGACGCGGGGGTATTTGCATTCGGACTTTATGTCCGTCTATGTCGCTCGCAAGGGGACCGGCGTGCACCTCGTCGACGGCGTGCCCTTCAACGTCCAGGCCGGCGACGTCTACGCCATGGGCTATGGGATGTCGCACCGGTTTGAGGACTCGGAAGGGCTGGTACTAGATACCGTCCATTTCGTCCCCACGATGTTCTCCACGGAAACGCAGGAGACGCTCTCTGCGACCGAAGGTTTGGCGCCGCTCTTCCTGGGACACGAGAGCCGGTGGCTTCGGCTCAGTCCGGCCGCGCACCTTCAGGCGATCGAGATGCTACGCGATATGCGCCAAGAGTGGGAAGTCGACGCCCCCGACCGTGCCCTGATGGTTCAGGCGACGTTTCTTCGCTTCTTAGTATTCCTCGCCCGGTGCCACCGAACGGTTCACCGATCCGGATCGCGCGTCGGCGCAAGAGCCCGCGCGCTGATCGATCTTCGCTACGCCGAGCCGTTGAGGATCGGAGACCTCGCGGCCCTTTCCTTTCTCTCCACGGGTCGATTTACTGAAGTATTTCGCGAGGAGATCGGGTGTTCTCCTCGCGAATATTTGGGACAAGTCCGTATCCAGGCGGCCAAGAAGCTCCTCCTGGATACGGACCTCACCGTCTCCGCCATCGCCGCCCAGACCGGCTTTCCCGACCCGGCCTATTTCACCCGATTTTTCCGGCAGCAGCTCGGGCTGTCACCGTCCGAGTTCCGAAAAGAGGCCTAACGATTCACTCCCGGTTGGCCTTGCAGAGTCTCCGTTTGGATCTTCTTTAAACCTTCCGGAATATTCGGATCGCTTTTGATCTTCTCCATATTCTGCTGCGGCGTCAAGCCGGCGTTCGGACTAGGCGGCGGAGCGGACGTCTCGGCCTGAGACGAGCATCCCCAGAGGACGACAAGGGCGAAAAGCAGAAGGGCCGTTTTCATCGCTTACTTGTAGTCCGTCTTCTGCCGAATCTGGTCCGCCTCGTAGCTCTGCCACGGCGCCCAAATCGCAAGATAGTGCGGCAGGCAGTCCCAGCCATCGGCGGCAAGAGTCTGCGAAACCTTTTGGTTCTTCGCATGGCCGTCGAAGTAAGCAAAGTTGGCGCCGCCGTTCCCGTTCGTCTGCATCCCACCAAGCCCCGGTCCGCCGTTCCAGTCGAGCTGAGTACCGGTGGCGTTGTACGGACGCTCCAACGCCGTCGAGTGGTCGAGGTCCAGCAGGAACGTCTTCGTCGGCGCAAACATGATCGTGCTGGCCGGAGTGTTCAGCGATGTCATGTTGCCGCTACCCGGCTGGTTGTACTGCGGCATGTCCGTGTAGTTCGCCGGCCACCAGCGTTGTAGGCCGCCCAATTCGTTCGCCCCCGCCTCGTTATTCACGGCGTAGGAGCGAGGGAAGCGGGTCGATTCGTCTCCGGCCCCAGCCGGAGTTCGACCGGACGCCGGACCACCGTTCCCCCAAGGGTAAGCCGCCAAAGGCGACTGGAAAATACCGCCGTCGGTCGGAGTCGTAAACACCTGGCCCACGTTGTTGATCCGCCCGCCACCGTTCTTGATATACGGATAAGTGAGATCTTTCCAAGTGATCTCGCTCGGCCCGGTAAAGTCCGTGGCAAAGACCCGCACATCTCGAATAAACGGACTGCAATCGTCATTGTCACCGTTGTAGAGCATAAAGCCCAAGGCGATATTCTTGACGTTGCTGAGGTCTGCCGTCCGCTTCGCCGCCATTTTGGCCTGGGCGAAAACGGGGAAAAGGATGGCGGCGAGGATAGCGATGATGGCAATGACGACGAGGAGTTCGATAAGCGTGAAACCGCTTCGTTTCATAACACACCTACCTTAGCGTGACTAACCCCCAGGGACCCTTGGACGAAAACGGCGATTCCTTGGACGAATTCACGATCCTGCGGTGTCCCCGGCCAAAATCGCCAAGTGCCGAACGATACGACGACGCACCCAGGGACGGCAAAGCACTGCGCGCATCCGTGTCGTTCTTTTCTAGGACGGACTTTCCCTGACGGCTTTTTCATGACGAGGGTCCCAACCGCAAACGCCCTATAAAAATGGTGAGTATGAATATGGTCAATATTCCACGTGCCAAGCTACGTGCTCTCTTGGTCGGAGAGTCTCCAGAAAACCTCAGTTGCCTGGCCCTAAAAATCTTATTGGGGCGGCATCGTCTGGCCGTCCAACACGACCCATCTCCTGCAAACATTGAGGTTCGGCTCGATTCGCTTCAAGAGTTCTTCACCAAGAACGAGAAGCTTGTCGCGAAGGACTTGGAGAAGCTTTTCGGACGCGGAGGAATCGCAGCATGAAACAAGTTCTATTTACGGTGGATGAAACATCCAAATTGATTGAAGGCGGGAAAACTCTGCTGCTGGCCGGGTCGGAGAAATCCTTACGGCAATTGGCGACCGGCAATTGGATCGGCGGCACGATCCCTTACTTCATGGGAGACGACGGCGGCTGCCTCGATCAAGAGCGGATCTTCATCACCGAATTACCGCCCCAAGCTATCGGCCACTCGCTCAAACTGTACTCCTTGGACACGATCTGTCAGATCGCCACCGAAGCTTATGAGAATGGCTTGACGCTCCTCGTGTTGCCAGCGTTCAGCAAGATCCATGAGCGATACGCGGAAGATGCCCCCGCGTATGACGGGATGTTTTTCAAGCCGATCGCGGGTTGGGTTGCGGGATCCTCACTTGACGAATTAGGAACCCTTTCCCCGAAAGTCTTCTACGGCCCTACCGGCGAGGCTTCATCTGAGCATGCGGTAGCGCTTCACATCGAACTGCCCGAAACGTGCGTGGCAAAGATCGACATCCTGAATCTCTTCGTTCCTGGCTCGGGGCCGACGATCGAATTCGACTCAACGACTTTCGAATCGGCGGATTGTTTGATCGATGGTGAGCGCCGGAATCTGGCGAAGTACCTTGCCGAGGCAAACATCGATACTCGACTTCCCTTAGTGGCGGATCTATGCGGCGCGATGATCAATACGAGCGTCGCGGGAGTGGACTCCGAGACCAACGTCGTCAAGTTCTATGCGCCCGTTTTCGAGGGAATCTCCTACCGTTTCGCGGCTCCCGTCGGGAAGTATGCGGAGGAGTTCAACGATGCGATGCCGGAGACAGGAACCCTCGCGTTCTCCTGCAACTGCATCCTGAACTACGTGTACGGGGAGTTGGAAGGAAAGTCACTCGGGGCCATCCGAGGGCCGATGACCTTTGGCGAAGTGGCCTACCAGCTTCTGAATCAGACGATGGTTTACGTCGAGATAAAAGAAGTAGCGTAAAAACACCCCGTCCCCGGCGAATTGCTCGCCGGGACCCGGGCCAAAATCTGTGCCTGGTAACCGGTCTGAAGTTGCCTTTCCTCGCCTGGCTGGAGTGCCTCCGATGGCGCGACGACGCCACTCTCGACACAAACGAACTTTGGCGAGCCCAAATCGGCCAGACCATGGCTCTCGCCGGGGTTCCACAACACGGCTCCCGCACAGTTTTGCGTCGATATCGAAAGCCGATATCGACCGGTCAGCACCTCAATCTCCGCCGCCGCGTCAGGATAGACCCGATCGAAAACAGGCGTATGGGGAGCGGAAGGATCTGGGTCCACACTCTCGACCAGACCAGCCAAAATTGTCGAAATACCGAGCACCGAGCCCCTTAACCACCTCGGCGTAAGGCTCCTCGCATGCCCAGTAACGGTGAACCGCTAGTTGGAACGGAGCCGCGGCTTCGCCGACATTCTTGACCCGGGCATCGATCTTCAGTCCATCGCCAAACGAGTAAGTCAGTCCAGCGGGTTACGGCGGAATGCCTGGACGCATCCAGAAGGCTCGGCCGTTGAAACGACCGAGCCTTCTTCGCGAATTGGGTCCCAGTTACCCCGGAATCCGCGTCACCTCCACGGTCGAGCCGTTCCAAGTCACGACGATCCGTTCGGCGCTGTTGGCCTCGGACCGGGTCATCGAGATCATGCCCGTAACCGGTTCTCCCTCGCCGCTCTTGACCACGAACGTAAACGTCTGCCACTCTTCGCCGCTAAAGATGAATTGGACGGTTTCGGTTCGCTCCTCCCCTTGGGGAACGAGGTTGGCCGTTTCGGGCACGATGGTGGTCCCGGCGTCCATGTACATATCCTCATGGGTGCTGTTATTGACGTAGCGCACCGGAATTTCGGGATAGTTGTTCGGGGTCGAGCCGCCTCCGTTATGGCCAGCGCAACCGCTGCAGACGACCATCGAGAGGAGCATAAGAACCGCCAGGGCAGCGTGAAAGGTTTTGCCAAATATCGGCTTCCTGCCTGGTAGTCGAAGGTGGCGCGGGGTGGTGAAACGGGTTCTGGTGTGGTCCATAAAGGTTCTCCACCCCCACGCTATCGTCCTTGCGTCTCAAGAACGTCTCGTACGCCCGAAAGGATCGTCCGCTACCGGCTCAGAACGAAGTCGGGCAGGTGCGTCTGGAGTTCGTCGACCAGCCCGCTGGAATTGTCGGCGGTGGAAGGAACCATGAAGTTTGCGCTGCCGGTTTTCCGTTGCTGCATACGGCGTCTGGCGCGGCGCCAAAAGGAAGAAGGTTCGGAGACGGCCCGACTCGGGCCGGTTACTGGCGATTCCGTTGATCAGATAGCCGTCTTTCCGCGACTCCACGAACGAGGCCCCGTCCCGCGTTGGGATTGGCGGGCTGAGACGGGGTCCTATGACTTTTGGTGAAGTGGCCCACCAACTTCTGAATCAGACGAACCCTTGCGAGCTGCTCGCCGGGGACTCAGGCCAAAATCTGGGCCTGGTAACCGATCTGGAGACGCCTTTCCTCGCCCGGCTGAAGTGCCCCCGATGGCGCGACGACGCCACTCTCGACGCAAACAAACTTAGGCGCGCCCAAATCGGCCAGACCATGGCTCTCGCCGGGACTCCACAACACGGCTCCCGCGCAGTTCTCCGTCAAAATCGAAAGCCGGTAACGATCGGTCAGAACCTCCATTTCCGGTACCGCATCCGGATAGACCCGATCGAAAACGGGCGTATGGGGAGCGGAAGGATCTGGGTCCACACTTTCCACAAGGCCCGCAAGGTTGTCGTAATATCGAGCGCCGAGGCCGTTGACAACCACCGTGGAAGGATCTTCGCAGGCCCAGTAGCTGTGAACCGCCAGTTGGAACGGAGCTGCGGCTTCGCCGACATTCTTGACCCGGGCATCGATCTTCACTCCATCGCCAAAGAAATAAGTCAGATCGCAAGAAAACAGCGTCGGCCCAAAACCCTCCGCCGACGGCTGCTCAGTCCGCAGGACGATCGAGGACTCTCGCACTTCCGATGTCCAAACCGTCGTCCGGGCCCGTCCATGCTGCGGGGCCAGTGGCACGCTCGGCAGGAGAATTCCCTTTCCAAAATACGGAAAGCAGATCGGCGCGCCGCCCCGGTAGGCCGCCTTCCCATCCCGAATCGCCCGCTCTTCGTTAGAGAACAAGATCGGCACACCCCCCTCGGTCCAAGACAACAGTTGCCCTCCAAACGAGGAAAGCTCAAACTCGGAATCACCCACCGATACCGAATAGATTGGAAACCCGGCCGGATGTTCTTGCGCGTTCACCGTCATGAGCATCCCATTTCACCCGATAGCGCCTTATTCAGGCAGCGAGTAAGTAAATCCGTAGGCGTGCTCGCCGCCGGAGTTGTCGATCGTCATACTGCCCGTCAGCCCCTCAAGCTCTCCGGTCCCGGAATCGGGCACGACGGTGACGGAAAGTGTCGGAACGCCTCGAGTCATCGTCCCGGTGTGCTGCAGCCCAAAGGTGCCTCGACGTCCGGCCAGCATGCCCTTTACGTGCTCCATGGCAACGTAGCCCGCCGAACTCTCGATACTTGTCCCGAAGACCAACATCTCACCCACGCTTGTAGCTAACAGGTCACCCTGAAAGGTCTTTGCGATGGTGAGACGCCCCATCGGCTCTTCGCCCCCCACCGGGGTCAAACTCACTTCAAAAGTACCGGCCGCTTCTCCGTCGATCATTCTTATTACCTTCCTTGGTCTGAGCGCAATGCCCGATCTCAAACTACCTTACGTCGGCCAAGGTTGGTACGAATCAGGCATCGACCTCATGAATTATTGTGCCAACGGCAAATGTGGCGAGGATCTCCTTCGTCGTCTCCCGAATTCGGCCCAAAGCTTCCTTGGAATCGTAGGCAAGGTGGGGCGTCACCAAAACTTTCGGATGGCTCATCAAGATGAGATTCCTTGCGCGAGTGACATCCTCCTGCCCGTCTCGCAGGAACTCTTCGCCTTCCAGCACGTCCAACGCTGCGCCGGCAAGGCGGCCCGCGTCGAGCGCCTCAAGGAGTGCTTCCGAATCGACTACCGGCCCTCGCGCCGTATTCACCAGAAATGCGGTCGGTTTCAGAAGACCCAACGTGCGGGAACTGATGAGATGTCTCGTCTCATCGGTGAGCGGGCAGCATAAGGCAACCACATCGGCAGAGGCGAGGACAACATCCAAGGTCTCCGATCCGGGCTTGTAGGGGTCATGGGCGATAACGTTCATTGCAAAGCCCTCGGCCATCCTCGCGAGGCTTCGTCCGATCTTTCCAAGGCCAATAATCCCCAAGGTCTTGCCTTCCAGGTCGACCCCCATCAATCCCTCGACGCTAAAGCGGCCCAAATGAGAAGCCGCAACCGCCTGGGGAATTCGACGCGTTAGGGAAAGGACGAGGCCAAAAGTGAATTCGGCGACGGTCGTCGAGCCATACTCCGGGATGTTACACACCGTAATTCCCCGCTCCTTAGCCGACGCGAGGTCGATATGGTCGTATCCGGTGGACCGGGTGACGATGAGCCGAAGCTTCGGCATCGCCGCCAGCGCTTCCTTGGTCGCCGGCTGCCCATGAACCACCGCCAACGCCTCCACCTTAGGATAGTTTTGGGAGGGAACGCCGCCGATCATCGCCACCTCATGGCCCGAGAGAGCGGCGGAAAAGTACTGCTCATCTGCGGGAGTTGCGGACGCGATCAGAATGTTCATGTCTTACAGGATGAGTGGTCAGGCCGTCGCAGCGATGGGGAAAGATCCGTGTCAACTATTTCAAGGACTCCCTTCAACCTCGTCAAACTGCTTCACGGCCGCCGCCGAAGCCTTGCTTCTCCAACCTTCGACCACCAGGTCCTCTAACTCCGCAAGATCGATCTCCGACAGAAGGACCAGAACGGCGGGATAGCCGTTGTAGTGAGGATCTTCGACGGACCATCTTGGCCTAGGTTCGAGGATCAGTTCTTTCGCCGTCAAGTTCGGGACGACAACGGCAATCACTTCATCGTTAACGATCCGCGCCTTTTTGGGATGAACCTTCTCGGCCCAGGACCAAAGAAAACCCTTCGGCTTCCCTTTGCTCTCGACCGAAAACCCGAACCGCTCCTCGCCCTCACTTGCACCGGGAAGTTTTGAGCAGATGAGCCGAACATCGTCCTGCGTCGCCATGGCCTATTCTGCAAGAAGCCGGGTGAATACAGCGCGAATTTCTTCTAGCGATAGATCTAGCGCGGCTTCACCCACCGTAAGTTCCCACTTTCGATCGTCGCCAATTCCGAAATAGAGGCCAATCCGTTCCTCCTGTGCGAGCCCAAACGATGCCTCCAAAAGCTTTTCGCGATCAGCCTCGAAATAGAGGTGCATCATGTTCGTAGGCGGGTTTTCAGGTACGACGCGAACCGTTTTAAATTCCTTTAAAATAGCCGCAATTTCCTGAGCCCTTTCGACATATTCGAAAATCCGCGGTAAGTGCCGATGCATCCCCAATTTCGATGAAATCGCATTGGCCGCCTGCTGATACAAATTGCCGCCCTGCCGGCGCTGCCAAATTCTCGCCTCCTCAATCAACGAAGCCGGTCCCGCGAGAATCGCGCCGGGGAGACCACCGAGAATTTTATAGAACGAAACGTAAACCGAGTCGAAAGGAGCCGCAATTTCTGCGTACGATTTTCGATAATAGGGCGCGCATTCCCAAAGCCGGGCACCATCCATGTGGAGCCGGGCACCCCGGCTTCGCGCTTCCTGACAAATCGCCATTAATTCGTCCCATTCCGGCAGTTGTCCGCCAATTTCTCGCTGAGGCAGTTCAATGAGCAGGGTTGAGATCGGCTCCTCAACCTGCCGCAGGTCCTCGATCGTAAATAGCCTTTCTCTCTCACCCAGCAGAATCGACCTAAGACCGTGTATTTCCTCAAACGCCCGATACTCGTGTATCTCCAAATGGCAAGTCGGGTGAAAAGCGACGGCCGGAATTCCCGTCTGGTCGGACCAGATACGAAGGGCAATGGGCTGCGCCATTGTGCCGCTGGGCATGAATAAAGCCCCCTCTTTGCCAAGTAGCTCCGCAACCTCGCGCTCGAGGTCAGCGATCACGCCCCCTTGCCCGTAGTGGTCGAGGCGGTCTAGAGATAGCGGACTCTCCGCGATTTCCAAAAGCTGTTCGCGCAAGGTTCTTGGCGAATGGCCCGCCAAACGGCGCGTGCATTGTGCCGACAAAGCCCCTGGATCGCGCACGCTAAGGATTCGCGGCCAATGCCGTCTCCCCCGTCTTCACATTGATCGTCCATGGTTTCGGCTCTGGGAGCCACAGTTTTCCGTCGCCGATTTCCAGCGGCATCCAGAGATATCGGCCATCCCAATGTTGCTTGGGCCGCCAAATATCGCCCATAAAGATCACACTTGTCTTGTTTTTGCCTTCGACTTTCACCATCATCGTCGACTGCGCGCCATAGGTGTTCTTTTCCGGCGGCGCAAGATCGATGAAAGTTGTCCAGGGGCCTTGAAGACTGGCGGAGGTCGCAAAGAGGTTCGGATTGGGATTCCATCCGGTCATGCGGGAGCCGATGAGATAGTACAGCCCGTTGTAATGAACTAGACCTCCCCCTTCGAGCGGCGCTTTGACGAAGGAAATCTCCTTCTCGACATCGAGGTAATCGTCCGACAATTTGGCGATATAAAATCCTTTGGTCGGCCGGCTCTCAAAGATCAGATACGCAGTGCCGTCGTCGTCAATAAACTGCCCGATATCTCGGCTCTCCTGATTCAAAGGGCGAAAAGTGCGGACGAACTTGTAGTCGCCGTCGACTTTATCCGAGATGTAAACCCCCACGTTTGCCACGCGATACCGAGCATCGTCAAGATGCACATACATCACGAATTTCTTCGTCTTGGGATTGCGATATACCTTTGGCCGCTCCAACACAAAAGGCGTGCCAAGATTGGCCGGATCATCCGCTTGCAAAACTTGGCGGCGGAACTTCCAAGAGGTGAGGTCTTTGGAGGCGTAGCAAGCGACGTACCGCTTGCCGGGAGGGTTGTCTTGGGACCGGTCTTCCCCGAACCAGTACCAAGTGTCCTTAAGTTTGATGATCCCGCCCCCATGGGCCTGGATATGTTTTCCACGATTGTCGAGCCAGAGCGCGCCTGGTTCGATGGCCTTCGGCAGGGCAGCCAACCCTAACGCCAGAGATAGTAGGATCATCGTTCGAACTCTTCGAAGCCGATCCAAGCGGACCAGCCCTAGGCTAACTTACCCTCAAGAGTGCAAACGCGCGGCGATCAGTGGGGTTGGCGCGGGAGGCGAGGGTGCTGGAAAAGCACGGCAGCAACCATCGGACCCACAATGGCCGCGACTAGTGTCCAGACGACGAGCACAACAGCGATGTTGTTCATGAATTTTATCCTTGGCCTTTCTACGTCCGGCCTATAGGGAGTAAGACGGATTTCGACTCCCAAAATGATCCCTGCGGCGCTTTTTGCGGAAAGAATCGCGGAGATCGTTACCGTATTTCTACCGGGGGAATCTGAATGACGATCGGATGGTCGGATAGCGTCAGCCGCACCATGCTGGCTCTCGGGAACGTCTTGATTACCGACGTACCTATTGTCGGATCATAAAGCGACCCTTTTAGGGGTCGTGTAAATTGGACCGTGATGTCGCTCGTCCCCCGGACCTTTTCCGACCAGACCACCAGGTCAAAAGTCCCATCGCCCTTCTGCAAAAGCAGATCATGCACCGTCGTCGGGGCACTAGGAATCGAGTAGGCCAACGACCCCAATCGTTTCGCAGAAGGCTTATCCGCCAAGATGGTGGTCAGGTTATGGAGGTAGAACGCCGCCTTCCTCGGCGTATAGTCGGGCCGGTAGAAACCGTACCGCTGGTTACCGCCCTCGTCCACCCTGTCCCGCAATAGATAAACTGCGGTGAAGTTCCACCCCCGCTTGAACTGATCGAGATACAGGCTCATCAGATTGAGCCCATGGATCTCCTCTGTGACGGCACCGTCGATCGCGCAGCCGGTCTCCGTGGTAACCCGCGGAAGAGTGAGCAGTTCCTCCTCGGAGTAACCCTTGTAGTGGCGCCCCCACGTTACGCCATGCTCCCCATAGAGTCCGTCCACCCGACAGGCCGGCCCCGGGTCAGAGGCGTTCCAAGTCTTGTTGTCCTCTACCGCGGGCGAGTTGGGATGATAGATGTAGTTGTGGACATTGACGAAGTCGGCGTACTTCGTCCCGTCCGGCAGATCGGTTCCCGCCCCCTTGGGGATGGTGAGAAATTGAAGCCCCACGTTGTCCACCTCCGCCCCGGCTTCGCTGACATTCCAAACCGGATACTTCCTTAGCAATGGGTCGCTCTTCACCGTCGCGTAGAGATCGCGCTGAACCGCCGCGACCGCCTTCCAAGACTTATCCCGTCCTCCGGTCTCGCCCTTATAGGTCACTCCCCAGTTGTTAGGCTCGTTATTTCCTTCGAAAGCGAAGAGCGCCCCTTCCTTCGCCAGGACCTTGCCCATCTCGATCAGCTTCGCAATATCCGTACCCCCACTCGCCAGTCCCCAACTGTAACAAACCCCGGTCTTCCGGTGAAGCTCAATCAGATCCGCCATCACCGCCCCACTCTCATTCCCCGCCCGAAACCAGCGGATCCCCGTGTACTTCGCACACTCGATCGTCTTTGCCAGACTCTCCCCCCTCACGCTGATCGCCGAGTTCACCCCGATGCTGTCGAGAAACGTCGAAGCCCTCGTCGCCTTCTGCGGCAAGATCCCCAACATCAAGGCCAGGAGAAGGGTTTGCATGGTGCCCCTATTATAGGGGCTTCCGGGTGCCGCCAAAACCGAAACCCTCTGACTTACCGGTGCCGATTCCACGCCATCGCCGACGGCGTCCACAGAACTCGGTTGAGCGGGATGAAAAGCACCGAGCCACCCAACAACTGACCAGAATTCAAAACACCAGGCGGCAGAAGCGCCCCCAAAACGGCGGTAAGCAAACCCACCCCGAGAGCCCAGCCACCCAAGGCCCATATGCAGAACCGCCAGATGGCGGCTTCCCCCTTCCGGGCAACAAATAGGCCCAAGACGCAGACCACCAACTTCAAGACCAGAAGAGCCCCAAATACCCCGGGCGCCTGACGAAGCAAAAACTTAATCCACTGAGGATCCTGATGAAAATAGAGCCATAGAATGGGGAGGGCAACAATCAATGCTCCGACGAAGAACACGAAGGAGCCGCCAATCCAGCGCCGACCCGTGATCTCGCTGCAAGAAATCGCGACCGCCACTTTCCAGACCGACAGGAACAACAGGGCAAACGCGAAAAGACTCAAAGGAAGGACGCGAGATCCCAGATAGGAGCCCAGCGCGGCAGCAACCGTCGTGGTTACACCGCCGAACTGGGCGGGAGACAAAGACCAGAACCCTACCGCGGTCGCCAAGAGAAGCGAGGTGACTAACGAGGAGATCGCCCCCGACACCAATTTTGCTGCCGCCAAGGTGGCGGTGGAAAGCGGCCGGGAAGCGAAGAAGGGTTGCAATCCGAAACTTGGGGTGAAGTTGTCCACCTTACATGGCGAAGTACCCATGGCCGACGAAAACATGACCGCTAAAGGAACGCAAACGAGAAAGATCATTCGGCCGCCCGGAATCTCGATGCCCGTACTTCCAAGCTCTCCCGGCAAATCTGGCCTCCCGAAAATAGTGATAAGACCCATCGTAATGCAGGCCAGGACCACAAAGCCGGGAAGAAAACTTCCGTTCCGACGGACTTCCAACCAAAGTTGAGATCGAAAGCCCGAGCGGAAGGGAGGCTTTTCAACGACTTCCCTGACCCGTCGGCCGCCCATACGCCAAACATCGACCCCTACCCGGGCCCTCTGCAACCCCCAAAGGCTGGTAGCAACGTTCACCCCAATGAAGAGCAGAAAGGCGCCATATCCGACCGGCTTCGAAAATACACCAAGGCCCGTCACAATCGATAGCCCCGTCACAACTCCCAGACCGCCCAATGCCCAAATCAGGTTGCCCACCGGCACCGGAAATTTCGCCCAACTAGAGGCTTGCACCGAGGTCGTAAAGGCAACCATCGCCAGCCCAGGCCACACCAGATCGACGGCAAACCCCTGCGGAACGAGCACGAATTTGGCGAACGGAATCCAAATTCCAAGTTGAGCGATGGCCGCATAACCCACCGGCCACAAGACCAAATCCCTCGTTCTCACTGGCAAGACCAGCATCGAGACCGGGAACGCGGACCCGCCCGCCATGACATCCGCCTTCGTTGGATTGCTTTCCTGATAGGTAAAAGCCACGATCAGCGAAAGCAGCCCCATTCCCGTCAGAAGCGCCCCGGACATGACCAAATTCTGCTGGAGCGGGCTGCTTGGCAGCCGATTCAGCAGAGCAAGTAGAGCGATCGCCCCCAACAGGCCGTACGTGGTCCCGCGAGTCCTGCGCCAGAAATACCAGCCGGTCGCCAACGCAGGATTCATCGGCCCACCAACTCCGTCGAGAGGCCTACGAAGATCTCGTCCAAAGTGGCCCAGCGCCGATCAACGATCGCCGCCCCCCGCAAGGTCGTCTCGGCCTCAACCGCTCCGGGGAGACCGTGCACCAACACTGACCACTCCCGCCCATCTCCATTCCAAGAAACCGCCCCTTCCAACAAAGGCGGCGTCGGCTGAACCTCCGGATAACGAACCGTAATCCAACCGTACGAGCGTTGGATCGACTCCAAGTCGTCGCAGAAAAGCAGTTCCCCTTGACGGATCATTGCGACCCGGTCGCAGACCTGCTCCACCTCCGCCAATAGATGCGAGGAGAATAAAACCGTCCGGCCATCATCCGCAATCGTCCGGATAATCGCCCCGAGAATATCGCGGCGAACGATGGGATCAAGGCCCGAAGAAGGCTCATCCAGCAGAAGCAGTTCCGGCCGGTGCGCCAAAGCCACGATGAGTCCCGCGCGGGCACGTTGCCCCTTCGAAAGCTCGCGAATGCGTGCCCCTTTCTCAATACCGAAATCCCGCCTCAGCGCCTCCGCATAATCGGCATCCCAGCTCGGATAGAAGCCGCGGGAGTAACGAATCAGCTCGTGCAGCCGCATCCAACCGGGGAGAATGTCCTCCTCGGAAAGGTAGCCGATCTGCCCGAGCACGCCCACCGGATCGACCACGGGATCTTTCCCAAATACCCGAACTGTGCCCTGATCTGGCTTCAACAGGCCCATTAAGTGCTTAATGAGCGTCGTCTTCCCCGCCCCATTTTCTCCTACCAGCCCGAGTACCGTGCCCTTCGGAATCGTCAGAGAAATCCGGTTCAACGCCCTCTTCTCACCGAACTGGCGCGTAACATTTTCGACTTCGACGATCACGACGCCACCTCGACGGTCTCCAAAGCGCGCTCCCGAATGAGGACGATAAGCTCTTCGAGCGGGAAACTCATCTGGTGCGCTTCCGCAAGCAAAGCATCGGCCCGCTCTGCCAGCAGGCGACGCTTTTCCGCCAAAGCCAGCGGAGAGCCGGCGGCGGAAATAAAGGTGCCATTGGTCCGCCGCTTCTCTACAATCCCGAGCGCTTCCAATTCACGATAAGCCCGAACGACCGTGTTCGGGTTAATCAGCAACCGCTCCGCCAACGTCCGGATCGCGGGTAGCTCATCCCCCTCCGTCAGTCGACCGGCCGCAAGTTGCAGCCGGACCTGATTGACGATCTGTAGATAGATCGGCACACCGTCACTGGGGGAAAGATGGATCTGCACTCCATCACTGTACTATATCAATGATACAATCGCGCAACCGTGTAGAAGTCTTGAGGTGAGAATCCGAGTGAACTATAAAGGGCCACGGCCGGAATATTGTTACGATCGACGTCCAGAACCACCTCCGTGGCCTCTGGATAGGATTCGGTAAGGGAGGCGGCGGCAGAGAGGGCGAGTTGCCTTCCGAGGCCGCGGTTTCGATGGGCTTCGTCGACGGCCAACTCTTCGATAAACAGGCGGTCCCGGTAGTGGCTTCCGAAAACTGAACACACTACATGGTTCTGGCAAAAGCGGTAAACCAACTTTCCCGCCGATCCTCCATCTCTAAAGACCCCCGCACATTTTCGGCACTTCCTGGAAGCGCAGACTCGTGGATCGTCACGCAAGCCTCTATCCATTCCGGCCTCATCTTCGCGATTGAGTAGCCGGCTAACGCCGCGGTCGTGGTAGGAGAGTGAGAGGCGTCGGTTGCCATCCTCATTCGTGGCGTCATTTCAAAGCCGAGCGCGGGAAGCTGCCCGGCAAGCCAAGCAGCATGTGAGGGCACGCTTTCTCGGATCCTGATAAATAGGTCGGACATTCCCGCCCCATTAACCGGAGCGCGTCCGCTACCGTTTCGTAACGGGATTCCCAACGATTTGGGATCAAGTATTCGAGGAGATTGCCGCAGCGCATCGCTACCCCGATAACTTCGTCGCCTTCTTGGACGAGATAGTGATCATCCTCGAACGGAGCGGCGTTGGCGCTTAAGAAACGCTCGATCTCGCTGGGCGAGAATCCGAGGCCGGGAAAGGTTGTTTACGACAGCATGCCGCAGGTGGTCTTGGAAAAGGGAGAAGGTGGTGTGCGGGATCGTTTGTAAATTCAACGTTAGCGAAGAAAATACCGCGGATTCGCCACAACCACTCCCGGTCGGCTCGCCATCGCGTCCTTCAACTGCGTCGCCACGTTCTCCACCAACAACCGATGCACCCAGTTCCGGCTCACCGCCTCCGCCACGATCACCGTAATCAGATAGTCGGGCTTTGTCTCACGAAGCAGATCGACATAGTCCGTCATCGGCTTCAACAACGACCGGTACGGCGACGGCAAAACGTGCAAGGGCACATCCGGCGCGTGGGTCTCCCAAGATCGTTGGACCTCCATCAGAGTCTTGTCGTTCAGCGTCACGTGCACGGCATGACACTCGCCCTTCATCTGCCGGGCGTAGGCTAGCGCCGTGAGAATTCCCTGGTGGACCCGCGGTACGAGGAGGACCGAAACGTGGCCCGCATAAGTCTCCGCCGGCCCCGAATCAACGGAGAGTTGCATCGAAACCGAGGCGTACCGTTTGTGAATGGCCAAAAACGCGGCGACGATGATCGGGATTAGAACGATGACGATCCAAGCACCCTCCTTGAACTTCGTGATGCCGATGATCAGCGTCACGACGAAGCAAAGAAAAGCGCCGATCCCGTTAATCGTCGCGCTCTTCTGCCAACCCGGATGCCGCTCCCGTTGCCAGTGGCGCACCATACCAACCTGCGAGAGGGTGAAGGCAGTAAAGACGCCGACAGCGTAGAGCGGCAGGAGGGCGTCAAGTTGGCCTTTGAAGGCGACAACCAGGAGCGAGGCGGCGACAGCAAGGACGACGATGCCGTTGTGAAAAACCAGTTTGTCGCCCAACCGCGCAAGGTACCGAGGCAGATAGCCGTCCCGCGAAATGAGGCTTGCCAGGCGAGGGAAATCGGCGAAGGCGGTGTTCGCGGCGAGGATCAGGATCAGCGCGACGAAGATCTGAAGGCCGTAAAACCCAACGCTTCCCGGACCAAACGCAAACGCCGCCACCTGGGCGGTCAGGGTGAGGTAGTGCGGACTGTTACTCTCGTACACCGCAAAGTGGGCGTAGTGCTCGGGCAGGTGGAGGGCGACATATCCGAGGCCCAAGAAGAGACACGTGAGCAGGGTCGACATCATCACGAGCGTCTTGCCCGCGTTCTTGCTCTCCGGAGCCTTGAACGCCTGGACACCGTTGCTCACCGCCTCGATTCCGGTGAGCGCTGTGCAGCCAGCGGCAAAGGCGCGGAGGACGATAAACCATTGGGTCACGTTCCCCTCCTTGCCGATGAGGTCGCTGTCGACGTGAAACGGCATCGTCGGGGTATGTGCGATGCTCCAGATTCCGGCGATGATCACCGCGAACATCGCGAGAACGAAGCCGTAAGTCGGAATTGCGAAAAGCGTGCCGGATTCTCGCAGACCGCGCAGGTTGGCGAAGGCGACGATCGCGATGCACAACACCGAAAGCGTAACCGTAGCATCCGGGATATGCTGGCGAATCACCGGAAAGGCCGAGAGGATCGCGGCGACGCCGGCCGCCACCGAAACCGAAACCGTAAGGGTGTAATCGATCAGCAACGCCGCCGCCGCGACGAGCCCCGGACCCGCCCCCAGGTTCTCCGAAGCGACGATATAGGAACCGCCACCGCTTGGATAAGCTTGGATCGTCTGCCGGTAAGAGATGCTGACGAACACGATCAGCGCGACGATCGCAAACGAGATCCAGATCTGATAATGCAGCGCGGCCTGCGATAGGTAGACCAGGATCAGCAGAATCGCCTCCGTCGCATAGGCCACGGAGCTCAGCGCGTCGGAGGAAAAGACGGGCAGACCTAAGAGCGGCGAAAGCCGTTCGTGGTGGGCATCGGCGGTCGGAATCGGGGCGCCAAGAAGAACCCTCCCAAGGCGTTGGCGGAGGGAAACGCGGGTTTGACTCATAGACCCGGCGGGAACGCCGGATCTATTAGGATGCCGTCAATTCGGGCGGAATCGGCGTAAGGATTTTGTAAAGATTACGCTTTCGAGTTCGGCCAGAACGCGTTTTCGTCACCCGCCTTCCAGAGCGCTCCCAGGGGGGAACTCTTGCTGTGACCGTCCCCGAACAGCCAGTTCGGCACTTTGGCATGGCGCGTCAGCGCTAAGTCCTCCGCCGCTTTTGGCGTTGGATCAGGCGAAAGGGACGGTGGCCAGACCTTCGGACTCGTGCCCTGCCACGTCCACCAGTAGAACATCCACCAGGTCTTCGGCCCTCTGACCACGTTATTCCGCTCCGCCAAGAGCACCCAATTGGATGGTTTGGTCACCGCACCCTCGGCGAGTTCGTACTCAGCCCAGCCGTTGACGGTGTAGGAACTGACGTATTCCATCCCCGTCAAATCGGGGTTCTTGACATCCCGCGGACGCTTGGACGAATCGGAGCCGCAACGTAGAACATCGAAGTTCTTCACATAGGGCTGCAAAACGATATGCCAATCGCGTTCCGCCGGCCCGTCCGTATCCGGCGTCTCCGGGTCTGGAGGTTGTCCGGAGATCTTGGCCTTGTCGTTATCGCAGGTCGGATAAATCCCGTCACTATCGCCCAAGTAAAGGGCAAAGCTCGTGCCCATCTGCTTCATATTGCTGAGGCACGCGGTTTTCTTGGCCGCCTCTTTCGCCTGGGCAAACACTGGGAACAGAATGGCCGCAAGAATCGCGATAATCGCGATCACTACGAGCAGCTCGATCAGGGTAAAGGCTCGGCGCATTTCTATCCTCCGCAGCACTCGCAATTCGGACAGCCTTCGGGGCAGTTACAGGTTCCTTCGGGGCAGCAGGGGCAGTTCTTGGGGTCTTCCATTTTCATTCTCCTTCGATCAGACGCAGACGGCCGTTCGAGACGCGAAGTAGACCGAAATCTCCTCCAAACGGGCCGGAACGACGGAAGCGTAAACCATACGGCCCCGCTTCTCGGTAACGATCAGCCCCGCGTCACGCAGGGCATTGAGGTGGTGAGTAAGAGTGCTGGGAGCGCAAGGCACCTGGCACTTCACATCGCAAAGGCAGATCGCCCCCGGTTCCCCGGCATCGCACTGCCCCGTCTCCGTGTCGTACCCCGTCGCGCCACCGCAACAGCCGCGGATGCACTCAAACACTGCATACCGCGTCGGATCCGATAAAGCCTGGATCGCACTGAGAATCTCACTCACATCCTCATACTATTCGATGAGCATCGAAAGATGCAAGACCTTTCGATGCCCATCGAAAGGTTTAACGGTCTTCTCGCGGGTCATAGGGAATGCCGACCTTCCACTCCCGACGCAAAGCCTGCTGCCGCTCAAACTCTTCGCCCATCTTTTTGTAGCCATACCACTCGATGGCTCGCTTCGTAAGGAGGAGCAGAAAGGTGACGAAGACCAGTTGGGCGAAGACAATGATCATTTTGAATCGAGGGCGCGGTTGAGCTTAAGGACGTTGACGGCAGGGTCGCCGAACACCCCGATGAAAGCCGCATCCGTATTGGCCGCGATCAGTTCCTTGACCTTTGCGACATCCATCCCCCGCGCCTTGGCGACACGGTCCGCCTGAAGCTCCGCATTGCGGGGCGAGATGTGGGGATCGAGGCCGCTGGCCGAACGGGTGACCGCGTCCGCCGGAAGAAGCGCGTCGGCCGCCAAGCCGTTCTCTTTTCGGTACTTCTCCGCAAGCTGCTTAACCCCGTCGTAGGATTCGTCGGCATCCTTCGTCTTCGGATCGTCCGCAATGCCGTTGATCAACTTATCGCTCGTCGGCCCCAGGTTCGTGCCGCTCGAGTTGGCCGCATCGTAGCCGTTGCCTGCGGCTGAAGGGCGGGGGTGGAAATATTCGGGCTTGGCAAATCCCTGCCCGATAATCTCGGATCCGATGACGTTGCCCTTTTCGACGATCAGACTGCCGTTCGCTTGCCGAGGAAAGACGGTCTGCGCGATCCCGGTGATGACCGCCGGGAAGGCAAGGCCGGTCACGAGGATGAAGAACAGGGTGAGGAGGATTGCGGGGCGGAGTTGTTTCATTTATTTCGTCCACAGGGCGACGATCTTGTCGAGAACCCAGATACCAGGGAAAGGTGCGATGATGCCGCCGAGGCCGTAGATCAACAGATTCCGGCGCAACACCTGCGCCGCACCCATCGGCTTGTAGCCCACACCGCGAAGGGCGAGCGGGATCAAAGCGATGATGATCAGCGCGTTGAACACGACCGCGGCAAGAATCGCGCTGCGCGGGTTGGTTAGACCTAGCACGTTCAGCGACGAGAGCTGCGGATAGGTCACCACGAAGATCGCGGGGATGATCGCGAAGTACTTCGCCACGTCGTTCGCGATCGAGAACGTGGTGAGCGCGCCCCGCGTCATGAGGAGTTGCTTCCCGATCTCGACGACTTCGATCAGTTTCGTCGGGTTCGAGTCGAGGTCCACCATGTTCCCCGCCTCCTTCGCTGCCTGAGTGCCGCTGTTCATCGCAACTCCAACGTCGGCCTGAGCCAACGCGGGCGCGTCGTTCGTGCCGTCGCCGGTCATTGCGACCAGCCGTCCGCCAGCCTGTTCGTTGCGGATGTAGGCCAGCTTCTGCTCGGGGGTTGCCTCCGCGAGAAAGTCGTCAACACCCGCCTCGGCCGCAATCGCCGCCGCAGTGAGGGGGTTGTCACCGGTGATCATCACCGTCTTGATGCCCATCTCGCGAAGCTGCGCGAAACGGGCCTTCATCCCGCCCTTCACGATGTCCTTGAGTTGAATAACGCCGAGGGCGTTTCCTCCTTCCGCAACAACCAGGGGGGTTCCGCCTGCGCGGGAGATCTCCTCAACCTTGGCCTGGAGTTCTGGAGCGAAGTGACCGCCCCTCTCTTCGACATAGCGGCGGACAGAATCCTGCGCACCTTTCCGAATCTCCCGACCGTTGAAGTTCACGCCGGACATGCGGGTCTGCGCCGTGAACGGCACAAACTCCATCCCCACCGACTCCCGCTCCCGAATCCCGTACTGCTCCTTAGCGAGGACTACGACGCTACGTCCTTCCGGCGTCTCGTCGGCGAGCGACGAGAGCTGAGCGGCGTCGGCAAGCACCTGCTGATCCACGCCCGGAGCGGCGAAGAAGGCGGTCGCCTGACGGTTGCCAAGGGTGATGGTTCCGGTCTTGTCCAGGAGGAGCGTGGAGACATCTCCCGCCGCCTCAACCGCCTTTCCGCTCATCGCCAGCACGTTGTGCTGCATGACCCGATCCATGCCGGCGATACCGATGGCACTGAGTAGTCCACCGATCGTCGTCGGGATAAGGCACACCAAAAGCGCCACCATAACGGTGATGCTGGGCGGTGTTCCCTGACCTGCCTGGTTCACGGAGAAGTGAGCGTAAGGCAGGAGCGTAACCGTGGCGAAGAGAAAGATGATCGTCAAGCCGCTGAGCAGGATCGACAGCGCGATCTCGTTCGGCGTCTTCTGGCGCTGAGCGCCCTCAACGAGGGCAATCATGCGATCCAGGAACGATTCACCCGGATTCTGCGTGACCTGGACAACGATCCTGTCCGACAGCACCCGAGTACCGCCCGTGACCGCGCTTCGATCGCCACCCGATTCGCGGATGACGGGCGCGGATTCGCCGGTGATGGCCGATTCATCGACCGAAGCGATCCCATCGACCACTTCCCCATCGGCGGCGATGGCATCGCCCGCTTCGCAGACGAAGCGATCACCTTTAGCCAGTTGAGGCGCGGCCACGATCTCCTCCGTCCCGTCGGCTTTGAGCCGGCGGGCGTTGGTCGTCGTTTTCGCCTTTCGCAGAGCATCCGCCTGAGCCTTACCGCGACCTTCGGCCATCGCCTCCGCGAAATTCGCGAAGAGGACGGTGAACCACAGCCAGAGCGTGACCTGGACGGTGAAGAAGGCATCTGCCTTCCCCGTTGCCGCATCTCGGATCGCGAAGAACGTGGTGACGACGCTGCCCACCAGGACAACGAACATCACCGGGTTCTTGGCGACTTGGCGAGGGTCGAGTTTGACGAAGGCATCCTTCGTTGCCCTTCGTACGAGGGCCGGTTCGAACATGGATTTCTTGGTGGGATTAGTGATTGCCATTACTTGGTCACTCCCTGAACCATCTGGAAGTGCTCCACAATGGGCCCGAGGGCGAGGGCCGGGAAGAACGTCAGCGCACCGACGATGATCACGGTGCCGACAAGAAGCGCGGCGAATGTCCCGTTGTCCGTCCGAAGGGTGCCGGCGCCCTCCTCAATCCGCTTCTTCGAGGCGAGGTTGCCCGCCATCGCGAGCAGAGGAACGATCATCAGGAACCGGCCAATGAGCATGGCCAGACCGAGGGTGAAGTTATAGGCCGGAGTATTCGCCGTAATTCCCGCGAAAGCCGAACCGTTGTTTCCGGTAGCGGATGAGTACGAGTAAAGAATCTCGCTGAACCCATGAGCGCCGCTGTTATTCAGGTTGCCCGTCATCGGGCCATACGCGTTATCCGCCCCCCCGTACGCCTTCCCTGGCCACGTGTTGAGGGGGCCATCCTTCGGTATATCCAGGTTCGCCGCCAAAGCGGAAAAACCAAGAATCGACCCGGCGAGAACCAGGGTGGCCAGCATCGCCATCTGAACCTCAAACCTCTCGATCTTCTTCCCGAGATACTCCGGCGTTCGCCCAACCATCAGGCCGGCGATAAAGACGCCGATGACGGCCATCATCAACATCCCGTAGAGGCCCGCCCCCACGCCGCCGAAGATCACTTCCCCGGTCTGGATATTGAACAGCGGAACCAACCCGCCAATCGGAGTGAAGCTGTCGTGCATCGCGTTCACCGCGCCACAAGAAGCATCCGTCGTAATCGTAGCGAATAGAGTCGAAGCGCCGATTCCAAACCGGGTCTCCTTCCCTTCCATGTTCGCAACTTCAACGCCCAGCTTATGGATCGTCGGATTTCCGGCGACTTCCGCGGAAAGACATGTGAAAGCGCCAGCCAGAAACAGCGCCGACATCGCGGCAAAGATCGCCCAACCCTGCTTAACGTTGCCGACCATTTTCCCGAAGGTGTAGGTCAGTCCAGCCGGAATGAGGAAAATAAGTAACTTCGTGAACAGGTCTGCGAACGCCGAGGGATTCTCGAAGGGGTGCGCCGAGTTCGCGTTAAAGAAACCGCCACCGTTCGTACCCAGTTGCTTGATGATCTCCTGCGAAGCAACCGGGCCAAGCGCGATCTTCTGCGTCACCCCTTCCACCGTCGTGGCCGTCACCGACTGAGCAAACGTTTGAGGCACACCGCTCGCGACGTAAACGAACGCGCCAATAAAGCAGAGAGGAAGGAGAACGTACAGGGTGGCACGAGTGGTGTCGACCCAGAAATTCCCGAGCCCCTTCGCGCTCCGCCGCGCAAAGCCGCGGACGACCGCAATCGCCACCGCAATACCCGCCGCCGCCGACATCCAGTTATGGATTGCCAAAGCGACCATATTGGAGAAATTCGAAACCGCCAACTCGGGCGAGTAGCTCTGCCAGTTGGTATTCGTACTGAACGAGACGGCCGTGTTAAATGCCAAATGCTCCGGCATCTGCTTACCATCGAGACCGGCCCCGTTCATCGGCAGCATCCCTTGGAGGCGAAGCGCCGCGTAGGAGAACACGATCCCGACGAGGGTAAAGAGGAGCAGCCCCAGCGCGTACTGGGTCCAAGGCTGGTCGTCGTCTTCCTTAACCCCTAGAAGGCGGTAAAGGGGGCGCTCGATGAACCCAAGGAATTTCGCTTCGCCGGTGAAGACGCGGTACATGTACTTCCCGCAAGGAATAACCGTGACGAGAAGTAGGGCGAAGAAGAGAAGGATTTGTAAGGTGCCGGACAGCATGGGTTAGAACTTCTCCGGTTTCAGCAAGGCGTAAATCAGGTAGCCCAGCAGAAGGAGAGTGAGGATCGACGTCCAAACGTAGTCGCTCATCGCGATCTCCGGAGGTTAGGCATCGGAGTCGTCCCCGGCCGGACGGAGCCGGTCGCATCCGCGAACGTAGAGTCCGGCGACAAGGAAGAAGAGGCCGGTTGCGGCCAGGTAGAAAAGGTCTTGCATTGCTTTTTGTCCAATGTCCATGTGCCCGCCCACAGTAGGGCAAACACTGCGAAGGGGATCAGGTCGTATGGGGTCACGGTTGCGCCTGCGAAGCGATGTTGATTAAGAGCACCAGGAGTCCAGATCCAACGGTTACGAAGGCGATTCCTCGCGCAAGTTCAAACATCATTTCTTTCAACATAAGCGTGGTTCCAGGCCGTGTCAGGGGGGCGTCAGAGCGGTGGTCTCGGGCATAAAGAATTCGTAAATACGACGTCATTTGAAATATTTCCCGCGGTGGCTGGCCGCGCTTTTGAACTGGTGATGTAACTTCTCACGCCGCCACTGGATCTTTCGTACAACAACCCAAAAGCCCATCGAGAGGGCCAAAAAAGCCGTCTGTAGGACGATCAATCTCATCTCGGTCACCGCCCACGAATATCGCGACGGAAGGCTCGCTCCAGCAGTTGGCCGATACAAAACACGAGGGCGATCACGGTGACGATCGAGAAAATAAACCGAACGTTCTCCACCCCATCATCGTGGATCGGGGAGACGTAAAGTTCGTGTCAGTGGGCGAACTCTAAACGTCAGGATTTCCTCAAAACTCGACAAAGCCTCGGAGTCTGAAATTCAAAATTAGGCTGATCCTTCGGGAGTCATCAACCATGGCAAACGACAAATTCCGCAAGATGAAGACGAAACATAAATCCAAGCCCCAGCCGGCGAACTCCTGGGAGGCACACGCCCCCCGCGACCGAAAATCGAACAAGCGTCCAGAGAATTGGCGCGATCAAAAGAATTCCGATTAAAGGATAAAGGACCCACTTTTTCCCCGGGCCAGCAAAATACGTAGCAATTGCGGTCCCATAAAGAAGATGTCGATCATCGACTACTTGCTCGGCAGACCCCTCGCCTCCCGCGACGAGGGGCACCAAAAAGTGGGTGTGTTTGCCGGCCTTCCGATGCTTGGCCTCGACGGCCTAGCCTCCGCCGCCTACGGCCCGGAAGCCGCGCTCACGATCCTTATCCCGCTCGGCGCCGCCGGCATCGCCTATTCAGCCCCCATCATCGGCGTCATCGTCGCCATCCTGGGAGTGCTCTACTTCTCCTACCGGCAGACCATCGCCGCCTATCCGTCCGGGGGAGGTTCCTATACGGTGGCGAGAGAGAACCTCGGGACCGTTCCAGGGCTCGTTGCCGCCGCCGCGCTCCTCCTGGACTACGTCCTCGTCGTCGCGGTCGGAATCTCCGCCGGCGTCGGAGCCCTCGTCTCCGCCGTCCCTGCGCTCCACCCCTACATCGTCCATCTCGGCCTCGCAACCCTCGCCCTGATTACCGTCGTCAACCTTCGAGGGGTCAAGGAGAGCGGGGTCGCCTTTGCTCTGCCGACCTATCTTTTTGTCCTATCCCTCGGCGGAGTCATTCTCTTCGGCATCGTCAAAGCCGTCCTTGCGGGCGGGCACCCCACTCCCGTCATTGTCCCACCCCTCATACCCAAAGGAACCGCCGCCGTTTCCCTCTGGCTACTCCTAAGGTCTTTCGCCAGTGGCTGCACCGCCATGACCGGCGTCGAGGCGGTCAGTAATGGAGTGACGGTATTTGCCGAACCGACGGTCAAGAACGCCCAACGTACCCTCACCGCCATCGTGGCGATCCTCGGGGTGTTCCTCATCGGCATCGGATACCTGGCCAGCGCCTACCAAGTCGGGGCTACGAATCCCGAAGGCGCCGGTTACGAAAGCGTCGTCTCCCAGTTGGTGGGCGCTATCGTCGGACGAGGCTTCTTCTACTACATCACCATCGGCAGCACCCTAGCCGTCCTTGCCCTCAGCGCGAACACCGGATTCGCCGACTTCCCCCGCCTATGCCGGCTCTTGGCCAAAGACGATTTCCTTCCGCACGTCTTTGCCAACCGTGGACGCCGCCTCGTATTTGTCCACGGAATTACCATCCTCTCGGGACTCTCCGCACTACTCCTGATTGCCTTCGGAGGGATCACCGACCGTCTCATCCCCCTCTTTGCCGTCGGGGCTTTCCTCGCCTTTACGCTCTCGCAAGTGGGCATGGTAATCCACTGGCGCAAGATCGGAGGATCGACGAGTTCGATGGTAATTAACGGCTTGGGCGCGGTCTCTACCGCGATCGCGCTCGTCGTTGTTCTTGCCGCAAAGTTCGCCGAAGGCGCATGGATCACCTCCCTTCTCATCCCGGCCTTTGTCATCACGTTCCTGGGCGTCAAGCGGCACTACCTCACGGTCAGCCGCGCGACCCGACTTACCACAACCGCCGATTTTTCGAATATCCGGCCACCCATGGTCATCGTCCCGATAAAAGATGTCGACACCGTCAGCGTCAAAGCCCTCCGCTTCGCCATGAGCGTCTCGCCGGATGTCGTAGCTCTCCACATCGCAACCGACGCCAACGACCTGCTCCAGATGAATTCTCTGTGGGAAGCTCGCGTCGCGCGGCCACTCGCGGATCTGGGCAAAGAAGCTCCCCCTTTCCAAATCATCGACTCCCCCTACCGAAGACTCTTCGACCCGCTTCTAAAGCATGTGGCGACAATCCTGGAGCAGAACCCAAATCGCCTTGTCGCCGTCGTGATCCCAGAGTTAATGGAGGCCCGCTGGTGGCAATATCTGCTGCACAACCAACGCGCAACCGGCCTGAAGGCCGCCCTTCTTCTCCAAGGCGGACACCGGGTGGTGGTGATGAACGTGCCCTGGTACCTGGGCGAGGAATAAGGGCTATTCGATCCGCAGCCGGTAGCCAACCCCCGGCTCCGTGATGAGAAACTTCGGCTGCGCCGGGTCGGGCTCGAGCTTGTGTCTGAGCTGCCCCATATAGACCCGGATGTAATGCGACTCGTGCGCATACGCCTCCCCCCAAACCTCTTGGAGAAGCGCCTTCTGCGTCACCACCCGCCCCGGATGGCGGGCTAGGGCCGCCAGAAGGCCGTACTCCTTCGGAGTCAAATGAACCTCTGCGCCTGCCCGCGTGACGACCCGGGCCGCGAAGTCGATGCGGAGATCGCCAATGGTGAAGATCGGCTCATCCGGCTCTTCTCGCCGGCTATGGCGAAGCGCCACCCGAATCCGCGCGAACAGTTCCGCCACTCCAAACGGCTTGGTGAGATAGTCGTCCGCCCCGGAGTCGAGCGCATCCACCTTATCCTGCTCCCGTCCCCGGGCGGAAAGAACGATGATCGGAACCTGCGACCATTCACGCAGTTGCCGCGCCACTTCGATCCCGTCCATATCCGGCAGCCCTAGATCCAACAAAACGATCTCCGGGTTCCGCATCGCGACCTCGCGAAGACCACTCGCGCCATCTTCCGCTTCGTAAAGGGTGAAATCTTTGGGATCCAAACTGGCGCGCAGGAAACGACGAATCGGCGCTTCATCGTCGATGACGAGGATCTTTCGCGGTTCGATCATCCTATCGGCACCTCCGGCTGGCTGGTCGGACGCGGGAACTCGACGTGGAACTCGGAGCCGCCGCCCATCCGCTTCTGTGCCCAAACAACGCCGCCATGAAGTTTCATGATGGCGCGACAGATCGCCAAACCGAGGCCCAATCCCTCACCTTTCGCGCCACCCTGGGAAAACCTCTCAAAAATCGCCACCTCGCTCCCCGGCGGAATGCCCGGTCCATCGTCTGCCACAACGACCCGAACCATGCTGGAACCCTCCGAAGCGGTGATCCAGAGGTGGGTGCCGGGAGGCGTGTGGTTCGCGGCATTTTCCAAGAGATTCACGAAGAGCTTCAGGACCAGTTCGCTGTCGATGGAAAGCAGCGGTAGGTTATCAGGAATGCGAACCTCCACCGGCCGGTCTTTCAGGAGGCCGCGGTTCCGGTCCAGGGCGGTGCCAATAATCTCCTCCAGCGAATTCCACTCCAGCCGGGGCTTCACCTCGCCGCTCTGCAAACGGGTCATGTCGAGCAGATTCTGAACCTGCAGGTTCAAGCGTTGCGACTCCTGGACGATCGTCTGTGCCAAGTCGCCCCCTTCTCCTCGCTCTACGAGGGCGCTGGCCGCTCCGGTGATGGAGGTCAACGGCGTACGAAGGTCGTGGGAGATGGAACTCAGCAATGCATTGCGGGTTCGCTCCGACTCCGCCTGAACCCGCGAGTCGTGCGACTCTTTCGCAAGTTGGGCTCGTTCGAGAGCGAGGCCGAGTCCGTTCCCGAAAGTTTCCAGCAGGTTCCGCTGGGCAGATGGAAGCGGCCAGTTGGTCTCATTCGGAAGAAACGCGAGGACGCCGACGGCCCCGGCGCCTCCGTGGAGCGGGAGATAAAGGCCTTTCGACCCAGGCAACGTATTGGTTCCCCGGCCCGCCGCCTCGTCATGTTCCAACGACCATTGGGCGACACTGGCTTCCTCAAAGGAACTGGCGGAGGTGGCGAGCGTTCGAAGGCCTCCCTCGTTGGGGATGAGGATGGCAACCTCGGACTCAAAGACTTCCGCGATCTCCTTAGCCGCGGCGGCGGCGATCTCCACTTTGCTTCGGCTTCGGGCCAGCTGCCGGCTTAGAGAATAGAGGGCCGCCGTGCGGCGCTCCCGTTCGGAAGCGTTCCGCGCCTGTTCACGTAACCGAAAGGTGAGCCGACTGATGACCAAGGCCACCAAGAGCATGACCGCGAAGGTGATCAGATACTGTGTATCCGAAACGGCCAACGTGCCACGTGGCGGGACGAAAGCGACATCAAAGATAACAACGCTGAGCAACGAGGCGATTGCCGCCTCGCCGGGGCCGAATCGGCTGGCCACCAACGTGACCCCCAGCAGATAAATCATCACTAAATTCGCGGGCGAAACGTGGTTATAGAGCAGCGCGCATAAACCGGTGGTAAGCGCCACCACCGCCGCCGTCCAGCCATACCCTTGGGGAGTGCCGTAAGAAACCGAAGTTCGGCGGAGCGGCTTGGACTCGTTCGACTCCGGCGCGCCGGTAATCACGTGAACGTCAATTTCCCCGCTGCGCCGAACCAGTTCGTCGACCACCGACCCGAAGAGCACTTCGCGCCATCTCGGTTTGATCGGCTTTCCGACCACCACAAGATTGGCGTTCCGCCGCCGGGCGTAGTGGAGGATCTCCTCCACGATATCGTGGCCGCTCAGGGTTACCGTCTCCATGCCGAGACTTTCGGCTAACCGAAGCGCCTGGCGGGAGGCGTCATGCTCTTCCGCGCAACGGTTTTGCTGACGATCGCTCTCCACCACCACCGCCACCATCTCGGCATGCGATGCCGCCCCCATTTTCGCCGCCGCCCGAACGACCCGAGACGCCAGCCGGTTCGGAGCAATGCAAACGAGGACCCTTTCGCGTGTCGGCCAGAGGCCGCTGACGCCCTGCTCGCTCCGTAGCCGCTGCATCTGCGCATCCACCCGGTCGGCGGCACGACGAAGCGCGAGCTCGCGGAGAGCAGTGAGGTTTCCCCGTTTGAAGAAACCTTCGAGAGCGTGGTCGATCCGCTCGGGAACGTAGACTTTCCCCTCCTTCAGGCGCTGGCGCAGCTCGTCCGGCGGGATGTCGATGACCTCAATCTCGTCGGCGTGATCGACGAAGGCATCGGGAACGGTCTCCTTGACGATGACGCCGGTGATCTGCGCCACGGCATCGTTCAGGCTCTCCAGATGCTGGACGTTGACCGCCGTGTAGACATCGATACCCGCATCCAACAGCTCCTCAACGTCTTGCCATCGCTTGAGATGGCGTGAATTAGGAGCGTTGGTGTGGGCCAGTTCGTCCACCACGATGAGCTTCGGCTTTCGAGCCAAAGCCCCGTCGATGTCGAACTCCTCGACCCGCACCCCCCGGTAGTCGTTGGCGAAACGAGGCAGGACTTCGAGATCCTGAATCAACGCCTCCGTCTCCCGGCGGCTATGGGTCTCGACGTAGCCCAAAACCACGTCGAGACCCCTCGCCCGCTGTTCGTGGGCGGCGGAAAGCATCGCGAACGTCTTCCCCACACCCGCCGAAGCACCGAGGAATACCTTCAGTTTCCCTCGCCCCGGTTCGGGATCATCGCGCCGAAGTTCGCGCAATAAAGCGTCCGGATCGGGTCGCTCTCGGCGCACTCCTTAGCGTGGCACATCGGCCCGTCGTCCAAGCGTAAAGAATGCGTAAATTCAGTCCCCGAAAAGCAGCGGGATTCTTAACACTCAAAGCAAGTCCAACCAACCCTCACGCATCCAGAATAAAGAAGCAAGATGCTCCCGGCGCTCTGTCTCTGCCTCGTCATCCAAACCTCCCCCATCGTCGTCAGCATCGACCACGGAAAATTCTCACCGAGAAGGCTCAAACTCCTCGCGACCGGCACTCTCAGCATCGAAAACCACGACGCCACCCCTTACACCGTCGAGTCCCCCGGCCTATTCGCGGGCGACGTGATCATTCCCCCCAAAGGAAAGATCGAAGTCAGCCCCCTCTACGAAGCCGGAACCTACACCGCGATGATCGAGGAGACCCCGAACGACGAAATCACGATCGACTTCGAAGGCCGTCCCGTCGACGATCCTCTCCTCCGCGAAACCCCATTCGACGCCGCCCGGCGAAGAGACCGCCAACCCCTCCTCTTCGAACCCGGCGCCGAACCCGCCTACGGTGCGTTCACCACCTTCAACATCTCCGTCAAAGGCGAAGCCGCCCGCCAATCCCTCCTCAAAGATCTCTACCGCCTCCAAGAACAACTCTCCGATGACCGCCCCCCGACCGAACTGGCCGCCTACTTCACCCCCGAAAGTTGGCAAAGACTCTGCCCCTCCGTTGCCCTGATCGTCGGACTCGGCCCCACCGCCTACGACGCCCGCCGGTTCAGCCCGAAAGTCGCCTACAGCCGCCCCAAGGGACTTCATCCCTTCATGCTCGGCCCAAAAGTCCAAGCCCCGTTGTCGCCAACTAAAGACCTCATCGTCCGCGCCACCAGCGATAGCCACTGGTTCAATCTGAGGGTTTGCCGCCTCGTTTGGAGCCGCCTCAAAGGCCGAATCGCCGCGCCAACGTTGGAATCCGGCTACGCCCCACCCCGCGGCCGCTCCCCCATTCTGGGCGGCTTTTTCGACGGCATCGGCAATCCCAGCGGAGCCGACCGTGAGCGCGCCGCCTACGCCGGAGGCAACGGCTCCTACCTCTCCTACTTCCGCATCGCCTTCGACGAAGCCCGCTTCGCCAAACTCCCCCGCTCCGCCCAAGAGGCCCTCGTCGGCCGAACGAAAACCTCCGGCCACCTCGTGAAAGGCTCCCTCAACAGCCACCGCGAACGCGCCCAAAACGACGGCAAAAGCCTCATCGTCCGAATGCCCTTCATCTTCGACGACGGTCCCTCGGAAACCGGCCTCCTCTTCACCTCCGCCCAAGCCTCCATCGACCGCCAGTTCGAACGCATCCTAAGCACCTTCATGCTCCCCAAACCCCACCGCGACAGCCTCCTCAGCTACATGAAGTTCGAATCCGCCGCCTACTACTACATCCCCCCCTCCCCCCGAGGAAGCTTCCCGGGATCGCTTCGAGGCCTTTAAAAAGAGGCCAATCCATGTGGAGTGCGCAAATTTATTTGCGCTCTTATCAGGAGATTTATCTCCGTAAATTCCCCCAACGCATCGATAAATTAGCCAACGCTCAGAACCCCTCCCTTTCATTCCGATGAGAGGCAGGGTGGGAGAGTCCGGGCGCACGAGGAGATCCACGTTCAGTACCGAACCCTAATCCCTAATCCCCTAATCCCTACTTCGTAATCTTCAACCGATCGATCTCCTTCCCATCCTTATCGATCTGCCGCATCTCAAACGTGCGCCCCTTAATCGACACCGACGAGAAACTAAACGCCGCGTTGTACGTCGCCTGAAAAGGCTTCCACTCCTCCGGATGCCCGTTCAACTCTGGGTTGTACAAACCCGCGCCGCCCGCCCCGGTGACGATATAGATCACGCCCTTCGCCCGCGTCTTCGTCACGCCGTCAAACTCCGTATCGACCGCCCAATCGTCCTTCGCCAACTCTTCCCTCGAAGCGCCCAACTTAGAGCCCACCTGGATCGGCTTCGAGCGTTGATAGTTGTGCACGTGCCCGGCGAACACGACGTCCACTTTCGCCTGCTCAAAAAGATCGGCCACCTGTCGCATCTGCTTCTCCCCTTGGTGATTCTTCGCCGAATGGAAACCCGGCTGATGGAAAGCCACAAACCGCCAAGTCTTTTTGGCTCCCTTCGCCAGATCGGCCGCCAACCACTTGCGGAGTTCAGGATCGCTCCAATCCACATAGGTATTGGCATCCAAGATCGTCCAGTGGGCGTTCCCGTAGTCGAATGAATAGTTCGACATGCTCGGATAAGCGGAACCGGCGTTCGCCAGAAACGCTCTCTGCCGATCTTCCGGGCCAGAAAGCGTCGGCGTGCTCTTCGCGCCGTTCTCATGAATCGGCCCGTTCAACGGCTGATTCCAGTAGTAGTAATACGCGAGAACTTCCGAAGACTTCGCGAGGTCGCGATTCAGGATGTCGTGATTCCCCGGAGCCGCGACGGTAAGCGAGGAACAGAACAGCGGAGCGCCATTCTTCTCCGACGCCAACTCCGCAGTGTAGTAAGGAAAGAAATTGGTCCGGTACTGGCTGACCAACCCGCTCCCGTAAACCAGGTCCCCCGTCAAAACCACCATATCCGGCTTACTGAGATAGGTCTGATAAGCCACCTTTGCCTGGTCAACCCCCGCCACCCCGCAATCCCCAAACACCGCAAATTGATAATCCTGCCGATCCGATTTCGGCGCCATCACTGATGACGAGAACCGAACGTCCGGGCCGGAAAGCAACTCATAATCGATCTTCGCCCCCGCCTTCAACCGTTTCAAAACCGCCGAATAGACCCGATGAGGCGCAACCCCATCGACCCGAATCGTCTTAAACGTAGCAAAAGCCACCACCGGCTTACCCCCTTGCCGGTAACGCACCCGAAAGTCGCTGTCCACATCCGGCGACTGCCAAACCAACGTCACCGTATCGGAACGCCCATCCGCCCGCTCCCCCAGCTGCACCTCGGGAGGCACAGAAACGATTCCGGCTTGAGGAGAGTGGGCGAGAAGGGAGAAAAGAAGGGCGTTAAGCAGTGGCATGGTCCAACCGCGAGTATCCCCAACGATCATTTCGAAGAGATTAAGGCGACTCAGAACCGCCCTAACTCCCTAACTCCCTAACTCCCTAACTCCCTAACTCCCTAACTCCCTAACTCCCGCATGTGATACCATTCACCCAGGTTCATGGCAACGCTACGCGACGTGGCAACGCGAGCGGGCGTCGATGTCTCAACGGCTTCCAAGGTGCTCGGCGGGGGGAGCATCCGGGTCTCCGTGGCCACGCGCCAAAGAATCGAGGCCGCCGCGCAGGCCCTGGACTACACCCCGAACGCCTACGCCCAAGGCCTGCGCCTCCGCCGAAAGGGCGCCATCGCGATGGCCGTCCAGAACACGACCAACTACGTCTTCCCTGAGATCGTTGAAGGCGCCGAGGAGGCCGCCGAACGGCTGGGAACCAGCCTCTTCCTCGTAAAGCAGCCCGTCGCCGACCACGCCGATCGGCTCCTCTCCGTCATCCGCCAAGGCCGCATGGACGGCTGGATCTTCGCCGACGAGGCCCCCTGCCCCGGCTTCTTCGAAGACCTCGTCGGGCTCCGTGTCCCTTTTCTCACCCTAAACCGCTTCTCGGAAGCCCCGGGACCGTTCGTCTGCCTGAACGACGAGGCCGGTTTCCGAGTCCAAGCCGAGCAGATCGTCGCGCAAGGCCATCGAAAGGTGGCGTTCGTAGAAGTTCAACCTGCCTCTTACGTCAGCCGCCTCTGTCGGAAGAGCTTCCTAAAACGGATGGCCGAGATGTTCCTCCCCCTCCCTCCAACCCACGTCGTCGGCGGCAGCTTTGAAGGAGACGATGCGGAAAAGGTCGCCGAGGCGATCCTGGCCCTCCGCCCCCGCCCCACCGCCGTGGCCTGCGGCAGCATGCAAGCCGCCAGCCGACTCATCGAGTCCTTGGTCGCGCGCGGCATCCGCGTCCCCGAGGAGATCGGCGTCGTCGGCTACCACGATCCCCCCACCGCCCTCGTCGCTAGGCCCCCGCTCTCCACCATCCGAATGCCCTCCCGCGTCCAAGGCCGGGTAGCGGTAGAGCGCCTTACCACAATGATCGACGGAGCCCTAACGGATTTCGAAGGCGAGATCGTCGACGCTTCGCCGGAGTTCATCGGACGAGCAAGCCTGTCGTCCATCTGAGCCGTCCGAATCTCCCCCTCTCCAAGTGGCTCGTCTTGGAGAGGGGGCTGGGGGGAGAGGTTCCGGGTGCCCTTCAAACCAAGTAAATTTAACTTAAAAACTACAGAAGTTAAATAGCTATTTCTCGTCGCGCTCCGAGATTTCTCCGAGAAAACCTCGGAGAAACGAGCTTTTTTAGGTTCAAATGAAAAACCTTCGACGAAAACCTTAGTCACTTTTTAGGTTCAAAACACCTTCAATTCCGCCCACCCGTCGTCGCGATCCCCTGGATAAAACTCTTCTGCGCCGAGAAGAACACGATCACAACCGGAATGATAAACAGCGTCGAACCCGCCATCAGCAACGACCACTGGCTGCCATTCTTCGCCATAAACTGTTGCAACCCATAAGCCACCGTGTACTGATCCGGGTCGTTCAGATAGATCAACGGGCCCAGGAAATCGTTCCAGGTGCCGACGAACTGGAAAAGCGCGCAAGTCGCCAACGCCGGTTTCGAAAGCGGAAGCATGACGCGCCAAAACGCCGTCCACTCCCCAGCCCCATCCAACCGGGCCGCTTCGGCCAACTCTTCCGGCAACGACCGGAAGAACTGGGTCAAAAGGAAGATGTAAAGTGCGCTTCCAAAGAGCGCCGGCACCGTCAACGGCAAGATCGTCCCGTACCAACCCAGCGCCCGAATCAAAGCGAACCGGGGAACCATCGTCACCTGCGGAGGCACCGCCATCGTGGCCAGCATCAGCGAGAAAAGCACCCCCTTCCCGATCAGCTTCAACCGTGCAAAGCCATAGGCAACGATCGCCGAAGAGAGAACGGCGAAGACGACATTGATCACACAAAGAATCGCCGTGTTCCGAAAATAGACCCGGAACGGCACCTTGTGAACCGCATCGACATAGTTCTCCCACCGCGCCGGATGCGGAATCATCGCCGAGAGACTAAACGGCGCGGCCGCCTGCCCCCCCGTCGGAAAAATCTGCGCATCCGTTTTGAGGCTAGTCGAAACCATCCAGATCAACGGCAACACCGCCGGAATCGCCAGCACAATCATAACGACCATCACCGCGGTCTTGTTGAAACGGTTCGTCATACCCACCCCCCGTGGCGTGGGCGGCCCGCCCGCGATAAAGCACCACTCACGTTGGCTAACCGACTAAAGCCTTCTCCAAATCCCTCGCTGTGTCCCCTGTGCCTCTGTGGTGAACCGACCTGAACGCCTACTACGGCCCAACGAAACGCTGAAAACATCATCGGACATTCCCCAACCGCTTCTGCCGCGCCAACTCATCCGCCACCGTCCGATCTAACCCCTGAAGCGCTGCCACCGGCGAAAGGCTGCCGCGTGACGTTGCCTCCTCCGCTTTACCCACTTCCGTAGTCACGAAGGTCTGCAACGAAGACACCGGGAATTTCTGAAGATTGGGACTTGCCACGAGGTCGAGGAAGGTCTGGTAACGGGGATACTTCGCCAAGTACTTCTGGTAGCTCTTCGAATGGGCGACCCGGTCGCAATACGGCAGCCACCCCATCTCCGACGTATTGAATCCCCCCGTTTCCGGGTCGTCCACCCCAATCCAGTACTTCATAAACGCCCAGGCTCCCTTGGGACAGTTGGAGGCCCGCGGAATCATTAGATAATTCGGATCCGTCATGCTTGCCAATGGCTTCCCGCCCTTTGGCGGAGGAACCGGAGAGATCGCATAGTCGAGGTTCGGCGCATAGTCCGCCGTCTGCTTCACCCGCCACTGCCCGTCGATGAGCATCGAGAAATTGCCCGCGATCAGCGGCTGCGTCATCCCGGTATCCGCTGCTTGGGAAGCCTGGAACCGGCTGACGTTCTCAAACCCCAACCGCTTCTGGTTCGCCCCCACGAACTCCGCCGCCCTCCGATTGTTCGGTGTATCGAACGTCATGCGTTCTCCCGTCCCAAAGTCGCCGTCGAACGACGGGGCCATTACTTTCCATGAAGACGGCAAGAAACCGATGCGGCGCAAGTGCCCTTGGGCATCCTTCCGGTCGAGCTTCTGGGCAAGGACCATCAACTCTTCTAGCGTCTTGGGCAGGTGTTCCTTATCTACCCCCACCTCTTTGAGCTGATCCATTCGGTAATAAACCGCGTTCACATCGACCCCCGCGATCATCGCCATCAGATGCCTTTTATAAGTCGCATGGGACTTCATGATCGGGTACGCCTCTTCCTTATAACGCGCCACCTCCGCCGGAGACATGACCTCCTCTAGGGGCGTGATCAACCCCCGATCCGACCATGTCCCCAGCACCGGATTCCACTGACTAACCAGATCCGGGGCCTTCCCACCAGAAGCGGAAAGGAGGAACTTCGTCATCGCCCCGTCGGACGGAACGAAGCGCGGAATCACCTCATACTCCGTCTGGCTTTCGTTGAACCGCTTGGCGATGTTCTCGACAACGGGCTGAAACTCGTTGCCCCACATATGCCAAAAGATCACCTTCTGCCGGTCGGGATGATGCTGAACGGGAGTGGCCGGAGGAGCCAAAACGGCCACGACCGCCAAACCCGCGACAATCGACAGGACCGTCTTAACGGTCATAGTTCACCCACTTCTTCTGACTGCGGAACAGAAGCAAAGTTACTACCGCGATCCCAAGGAATAGCACCCAAGCCATCGCGCAGGCATAACCCATGTCCAAGTTCTCCCAAGCGCGTTTGAAGAGGTAAAGCGCATAAAAAGTCGTGCTTCCCTCGGGACCACCCTTGGTCATCACGTAGGCTTCCGTGAAAGTCTGGAAAGCCCCGATCACACCCATGACCACGTTATAAAAGATCACCGGAGTGAGCATCGGCAATGTGACCGTCCGTAACCGCTGCCAAGCACTCGCGCCGTCGAGTGTGGCCGCCTCATAAAGATAGACCGGCACATCTTTAAGCCCCGCCAGATAGATCACCATCCCGCCACCCACGCCCCAGAGGGATAGCAAGACCAGAGTCCAAGGAGCCCAATGGACGTCCTGAACCCAAGCCGGCCCCTGGATCCCAACCAACTTCAGCATCCCGTTTACCAATCCCAGTTCTGGGTTTAAAAGCCAAGCAAAGAGGACCGCCGTGGCGACCTGAGGAAGAACTGAAGGCAGATAGAAAAGCGTGCGGAAGATCGCCTGCCCTTTCACCTCGACGTTCAGCAACAAGGCCAACGCAACCCCGGCCACGACGTTAAGCGGAACCGAGACGACCGCATAGCGAAGGGTTACAACCAGGGATTTCCAGAACGCAGGATCGTCGCCGACCAGAGTTTTGTAGTTCTCCAAACCCACGTATCGGGGAGCGGAGACCAGATCGTAGCTAGTCAGCGAGAGCCAGGCCGAGCCGATAAAGGGCCAGACCTGGAGCAGAAGAAATCCGAAGAGCCAGGGGGAGATGAAAAGGAATCCGGCGCGGTTCTCGCGCCAAACCTTAGTCACGAAACTCCCCTCGCCCCTCTGGGGGAGAGGGGCGAGGGGGTTCAGATTCCCCCACAAACTACAATCCACAAACCACATCCTATCGCCCCAGAATCGCGTCCATCGCCCGCGAAGTATTCGCCACCCGGACCTCAGGATAGAGCTTGTACAACGGAATCATCTCGGCCACCACGGGCCCATCGTAACCGATCTCTTCGATCGCCGCCATCACCGCTGGCCAATCGACATCGCCTTCCAACAGGTCGACAAAGCCTTCCGCCGTACCGACGGCCCGTCGGAAGTCCTTGAAGTGGATCCCCACAACCCGGTGCTTCAGAATCCGCAGCCACTGGTCGGGATAACCAAACGGCAGAACGTTGCCGACGTCGAAATACGAGCCCACGAACGGGCTGTCCAACTCGTCGATAAAGTGCGCCATCTCCACCGGCGAGAGCAAGAACCGGTTCCAAACATTCTCGATACCCATGCGGACATTCATCGCCTCCGCTTCGGGAATCGCCCGGCGCAGACCATCCTGAGCGTTGCGCAGAACTTCGTCGTACGGATGAACCGGACGATCTGGCGCGAAGAAGACGTCCACCGCGCCCGGAATCACGAGCAGCGATTTCGCCCCCAGCCACCCGGTGATGCGAATGAGGCTCTTCAGATCCTCCGCCGCGCCAACGCGGGCCGACTCGCTAACATCCCCAAGCGCGCGGCCCCAGTAGGTTCCTGCGGCGACGGATTCAAGCCGGATTCCGGCATCCTCCGCGATCTTAACCACTTCCTTGCACCGGGCTTCCGTTGTCCCCAGACCAAAGACGCCGTCCGGCGCCACGGTCAGTTCCAGGGATTCAAAACCGTACTGCTTCGCCTTCGCGATCGCCTCCTCCGGAGTCAGCGTTCCCGCAAGACCGCCAGGCAGCGACCAAGCGTTCAGACCCTTCCGAACGCTCACGCCTTCACCGCCGCGATCTCTGTGAGCGCGACTTCCAGGGTCAATCGCGCCGAGGCCATGGTGATTCGGTCCAGCGGAGTCCCTGCCTTGAGAGCGTCGTAGAAGTACTTCAACTCATAGAAGTATCCGCCGAGGTCGGAGATATTGCCACCCGCGCTAGCCGACATCTTGGGCATCTCCGGAACGCTCGAACCACTCTCCGTATAGACCGTCAAAGGACAGTCGTCCATGATCGCCGCACCCTTCTCGAAAGTGGCACGGAACGCCATCTTGAACGGAGTGCCCGCGGGCAGGTTCCAGCTCCCTTCCGTATGAATCACCGTCTCGCCGAACGTCATGAAGGTCGAGACATGGCTGACGCCCTTTTCGTCCACGTTGCCCACCGAGGTCTGCTTATCTGGAGCGCGGCCCATCAGATGGAGCGCGTAGTCCGTGTCATGGATGTGAAGGTCTAAAGCCGCGCCGCCCGCGCGCTTCTCGTCGGCCAGCCAGTTATCGGAGCCCCAAGTGGGGAACTGGCTGTAACGGGTGAGACTGAGGGAGAGGAGTTTGCCGAGAGTTCCTTCCTTGACGAGCCGCTCCAGTTCCACATACTCCGGCCAGAAGCGGATGCAGTGGGCGACCATTAGTCGCTTGCCCGCCGCTTCGGCGGCGGCGATCATCTGGTCGGCTTCCGCGAGCGAGATGGCCATCGGCTTCTCGCTGACCACGTGGTGGCCCGACTCAAGCGCCTTCACGGCGAACTGTGCGTGGAGGTCGGTCGGGAGACAGATGTCGATGACATCGACTTCCGGAAGATCATCCAACGTGGTCGAGGTCGATGCCCCGTGAGGAGCTGCGACGCCCGCGGCACGCGCAAGGTCTTTGTCGATGACATGGACGAGGTCGACGCCCTCAAGGGCGCCGTAAACTTCGCCGTGCATCCGGCCCATAAAGCCGGCGCCGACGAGCGCTACGCGTACGTTCTGCATTGGGTGAGTAAAGACTATCCGCCCGCCTTCGCGGCGTGCTCGGACATCGGATTCTTGGAAGGCTCAGGTTTGATGGTGCCACCACCACTTTCGCCACAGCCCCCCAAAAGGAGGGCGGTGGCGGCGATGAGAATGAGGCGGGCAATTACTCCCATGAACAGGCCCACTCGTTTCCGGCCTTCACGGTCGGACACCAGGCGTTGGCCCGCTTAGCGGCCAGCGCCGAGACCTTGATCGACTTGGAGTGGCCGTCGCACCAACCGATATTCAGACCACCGGCGTGACGTCCCTTACTCAGGTCACTCGCGATCTTAGCCACATTCGCAGCGTCCCAGCCGCTAGGATCGCCGGAGATGCAGTCGATCTCAGGAGAAGCCGCAGTCGCTTTGCCAAAGCCGTTGGTGCACTCGCCGGGAACGTAGTTGAAAGCGCCCCAACCCGGACCATGGAAGACGTTGTGATCGACGAGATAGTTGCCGGCCTCCGATATGAGGACCTTATTTGCGATGTCGTCCAACCCGGTCGTCGACATCGGGGTGGGGTGGGAAGGATTCCAAAGCGGCATGCCAGTTAGGGCGAAGTTGGCGCCGTAGTTGGCCACGCCGGGGTTACCGCTCGCGTTCTGTCCACCTGGATCGCGGAAGATCTGGGCGGCTTTGTGATAGGGGTAGGTCGTTTCGCCCCAGGTCCAGAAACAAGCGGTAGGGCCGTCGTCGGCCCAGGTCCAGCACTTGTCGCCCGTCTGAGCGAGAAGACCGGCATCCGGAACGGGGCTCGTGGCGAGCGGAGTCGAAGTCGTCTGGAGGGCCATCGGGAGGATGTCGTCTGAGTCGCCCGAATACATGATCATGCCGAGGTTCATCTGTTTGGTGTTCGACAGACAACTCGTGGCCTTTGCCGCCGCCTTGGCCTGAGCAAAAACGGGGAATAGAATCGCGGCAAGAATCGCGATGATCGCGATGACAATGAGGAGTTCAATGAGCGTAAAGGCTCGGCGATGAGTGTTCATTTGGATTTCCTTCCGATGAGCTTAGAGAGTGATAGGAGCAAGAACCGTCCAGCCGTTTACGTTTGGCAGCCGGTTAGCGAACTGGACGGTGGGCTTGCCCGACCAAGGGTCGATCAGCCCGATGGCGAGTCGGTAAGGGCCGGCTTTGGCCGGCTTCTTAAGAGAGGTGGAAAGCGAAAAGGAGCCAGGCAACCATTTGCGAACGTCCACCGGCGCATCGACCGACGAGACGACTTTGCCTGCACCATCCAAAAGGGCAAGGCGGACGGGCCAAGGGTAGTAAAACGGGGCGACGCCTTGGTTGACGCCTTCGACACGGACCACAGAGCCGTTGGCGACGACTCTTGTCAGGCGAAACTCGTAACCAAGCTTTTGGGAAAGCTCGGCGGCTCGCTTCACATACTGGGGGTTTTCGGTATCGACGAGCGTCGGGCAGTAGGGTCCGATCCAGCTAAGGTGCGCTTCGCGAACTGCTTTGAGCGTCAGGTCCCATTCCTTGCCGAGATACTGCTCCGCCGCACCTGGAACCATCTCGCCGCCGGTGGGGGCGACCTTCCAGTTGCCGTCGCGACCTGCCGTCTTGATCGTCGGCCAGAACGCCCACTCCTCGGGGCCGAGGGTGTCCTGCGGGATCATGTCGTCGTGGAAGCCGAGCCAGGCCTGCTTCCCGAGGTAGCCGGATGCGCTTCGACCCATCAACTGCTTATCTGGCAACGCGGTGCGGAAACCGTCGACCACTTCCTTCTGAACTTCGTCCGAAGCGAACAGCTCCGGTCGAGGGTAGGTGTGCCACTCGCCCCAATGGCCCAACATGCCCAATTGGATGTAGGCGACCTGCGGATCCTTATTCCACCGGGCGCCCATCGCCGCGATGAACTTCTTGAGGGCGGCGCGGAGGCGGGGGTCGGAGTAGTCCGGAGATTTCCCGCCGCCAAAGTCCGTATAAGGGGTCATCTTGATCCCAAGGTCCAGCAGCCACTGGGGGATGCCGACCGGCATGTTCGGATAATCAAGCCAGACACGGAGGATGACGCGCTTATCCTTTGAGGAGGCGGCGTGAGACGTCTTGGCTTCCCACTCGGCGAACCGGTAGTCGCCTTGCTTAGGCTCCAGGTCGCGCCAGGAGGTCTCGAAGAAGGCCATCGTCGTCGACACCCCCGCCAGACCGCCGGGCTGCACATATGGGGCATAGCCTTTGAGCGGGTTGGCGACCGGTCCCGGACCTTCGGGGAGGCGAAGGTCGAGCGAGGGAGCCAGGATCGAGAGGAGGAGGAGTGGGGTCATCTTCGTTAAGGTTTGGTGCGCTTATCATAAGTCAGTTTCCGGGCCAGAAAAACGGTTTTTCCGGTTGGAAAAGTGGTCAATCGATTGACCTGAAAAGCGGGCCGAATCCGGTAGTAGAGTGAAGTTGGTTCGAACCGCGTGGCGATTCGAAATCTCCCTATGGCACGGTTGGACGCAGTTTCGTTTGTTTTGTTAGGCGCTGGTGGGCGTGGCAGTATGTTCGCGCACTGGCTGCACGACCATGTGGGTAAGGGTTCGGTCCTCGCCGTAGCCGAGCCGGATGTCGAACGCCGGGAGAAGATGCGCCTGCTCCACGATATCCCGGAAGATCGCTGCTACGCGACCTGGGAAGAACTACTTGCCCAACCGCAGCTTGCTCAGGTAGCGATCAACACGACCATGGACAAGGAGCATCTGCGGTCCGCCACCGCCGCGATGCGGGTGGGCTACCACATGCTTTTGGAGAAGCCGATGGCGACAGAGTTCGACGACTGCGTCGAGATCGACCGCGTGCGCCGCGAAACCGGTCGCATCGTGAGCGTTTGCCATAGCCTGCGCTACCACGCGCTCTTCACCGAGATTCGTCGCGTGCTTCGGAGTGGGGCCATCGGCGAGATCGTCTCCCTTGACCAGCTTGAAGGGGTGGAGCACATTCACCAGTCGCACTCCTTCGTACGGGGCAACTGGGGCAACGAGGAGCGGAGCACGTTCATGCTCCTTGCCAAGAGCTGCCACGACATCGACATCATCGCAGACCTCATCGACCTTCCGTGTGAGCGGGTCTCGTCCTATGGTCGTCTGCAGTTCTTCCGAGAAGAGAACGCCCCGCAAGGAGCGCCCAAGTTCTGCGTCGAAGGCTGTCCGGCCGCGGCAAAGTGTCCTTACTACGCGCCGAAGGTCTATGGCGTCGATTCCGGCTGGTCCCGCCACGCGGGGTTGGCGGGCTTGGAACGAGCCGACCTAATGAAGCGATTGGAGACGAGCCCCTATGGACGCTGTGTTTTCCGGACGGACAACGACGTGGTAGACCACCAAGTGGTGGCGATGGAGTTTGAAGGCGGTGTCACCGCCACCTTCACCATGACCGCCTTCACGCCCTTCGGCGATCGCGTCCTACGGATTCATGGGACGAAAGGCTATCTCGAAGCCAAGATCGGAGCACGGACGCTGGACTATTGGGAGTTCTGGGATAACAACCGCCACACGCGGATTGAGCTACCGAACGCGGAGGGCGCCCATGGCGGGGCGGACGCGGAGGTCATGCGCCGGCTGATCGAAGCCGTCCAGTTGGAGGACCCGTCTTCGGTGACGACATCAACCTATGCGTCTTTGCAGAGCCACGCGATTGTATTCGCCGCGGAGCGGTCGCGCCGAACGGGTGAAGCGGTGGAGTTAGAACGGCCCCTTGCAGGCGTCACCGCTTCGCGCTAATTCTATTTCCAAATCTTTTCCAAGAACCGATGCAAGGTCTCGTCAAATCCGAGGTCGGCCGGATATTCATGGCCGTTACGGGACAGCCAATAGGTGGCGTCGACTCTCACCTTCTTGAGTTCAGCCACAAAATCCCGGCCCATCGTTCCCGGAACGATGGGATCGTGTTCGCCATCGCAGACAAGAACAGGCGGAAGGCCGGAACGGACATGGCCGATGGGCGACATGCGGCGAAAGAGAGCAGCGCCCGCGCGGGACTCTGGCGAGGCTCCATGGAAGAGCGCGCGCAGATGGGGACGGGCATCGTTGGGGATGGAGTCGTCCCAATGGCGGAACGACTGCGTACCGTCGGCCGCGACCACCACGTCGTCCGGGCCTTGGTTCCAGAACTTCACGAAATCGGTCGGCGGAATCCAGCTAAACGCGCCGCAAACCTTGGCGGAGACACCCTCCAACCCAGGAGTTGGCCCGCCATCGTCGAATGTCTCCGGCACCATCGCGACCATCAAGCTGAGATGGCCGCCCGCGGAACCGCCCATCACCGCGATTTTGCTGGGGTCGATATTAAACCGCGCGGCATTTTTCCTCAGAAAACGGACGGCGTTTCGGCAGTCGCGGATGCATTTCGGAAATCCACCCTCATCGCCAAGACGGTAGCCAACGGAGAAGAAGGCAACGCCCTTCTCCTTAAATAATCCCGGAATATCCCCCGCCGGTTCTCCACCAAGGAACCACCCTCCGTGAATGTCGACCATGGCGGGGCTTGGCTTACCGGTATTGGCGGGCACGAAAGCGTCAAGGGTCAGCGACTGGCCGTCGACCTGACAGTATTCAACCTTTTCCCGCGGGGCGTAAAGAGTTTGAAGGAGAAGCGTTATCATAGGGGTTCGCAAATTTTCCTCAAGAATAAAATCGATGTGGAGAGCGCCGATCTCTCAGCGCTCTCCACATCGATTTCTACCCTTGACCCGGAGTCACAACCGCGCCGGGAGGCGCGCCGGGACCACCGAGCGGCATTTCTCCCGCCCGCGTGCCCGCTTGTGCGGTTCCCGCCGCGGGAGCGGAACCGGAAGCAAAACTCCGTTGGTTATTCCGGATCTGCATCAGCTCATCCTTGCTCGCGTCCCCGCCGTTGGCGCCCTTCGCAAAAAGGGCGACCACGACGATGACGACGGCGGCGATGGAGCCGGCAACGGCCCACTTCGGAAGCTCTTTACTTTCAGCCATATATTTAGTCCGTATCCTCCTTCGGCCACGTACCCGAGTTCCAACCCTTGCGAGGCCAGTTCTTGTCGTACGAAATGAACGGAGCGTAAGGCCAGGTACCACCGCCGATTGCGGAATCGATCGAATGGCGCTTGGCGTGGCCATCCATGAACACAAAGTTCATCTTCGCGTTGGGCATCCAGCAGCAACCAGTGTAATTCGAAGGAATATTCGGCTGCGCCCGTAGGTCGTGGTAAGGAACCGCCTCATTGAAAATCCACGTATTCGATGGCTTTTCGAAATTGGTCAGGTTGTAGTTGCGATTCTTCTGATCGCCGCCAGCCGCACCACTGAAGGTGAAGAACATGTAGAAGCGGTAGGGGTAGCTCGTGATGTACGTGCTCTGCTTGTAGTTGACATCCGTGCTGCTGTCGCTCGGGCACTTCCAGATCTGATCGTTCTTCAGGTAGGGGTTGAACAGAGCCCGGATCGAATGGGTCTTCTGGTAGTTGATCTGCGCCGGGCCGTTTGGAGCCCAGAAGCCGCTGGCCAGCTCGCCGGTCCAATCTTGATTGTCTTGCGAGTCTTGATAGTAGACCACCGGGAGTGCATCATCGTTATCGCTCAGGTAAAGCTGGAAGCCGAGGCCAATCTGCTTCTCGTTTGAGACGCAGCTAATAGACTTGGCGGCCTGCTTTGCTTGAGCGAAGACGGGAAACAGAATGGCGGCGAGGATCGCGATGATCGCGATAACGACGAGTAGTTCAATAAGAGTGAAGGCTCTTCGGTGATTCATGGTTTCTCCACTATGAGAAGGAAGGCGCGGTGATTAATTGGTTAATAGCCGACGCTATTAACCGACGGAGGCTTGGGTCGGGGCCCCGGTGATAAGAATCTCCGGAGACAGCAGGAGGCGAACAGGCGCATCGGCGTTGCCTTCGATACGTCCTAAGGTCAGGTCGACGGCCTTTCGGCCAATCTCCCTCAAAGGCTGGAGGACCTTAATGAGCATCAGGTCTTCGGGAAGGGTCAGGTAGGGCTCGTCGAAACAACCGAGCGCATAGTCGCTCCGCGGGATCCCCAGTTCTTCCACGATCTGAGAAATCACCGCGAGGCGAGTCGCGTCGGCGGAGAAAATGGCGGTTGGAAATTCAAGTTGCTCGACCAGTTCTCGGGTCCGGTCGTAGTTCGTCCGATCTACACCATCGCCGAGGTCTTGCATAAGCTCCTTGACATGGGTGGCAAGCCCTCGTTCAGCCATGGCGTCCAGATAGCCATCTCGGCGATCACGTAGCGCGGTGCTGTCGATCGGGCCGGTGATATAGGCCACGGAAGGCACTCCGGCCTCCAGGAAACGTTGTGTTGCCTTAAAGGCGCCGAGCCGGTTGTCGCTGGCCACGGCGTCAATCGGAAACTCATCGACGTAGCGGTCGAACAGCACCAGCGGGATTCCCGCCTTGTTGATTTTCTCCAAGCAATCAAGGTTGGCTTCGCCGCCGATGTACCACATGAGGACGGCATCGACCCCGCGCTCAATCACATTGATCATGTTCTCCCGCTCGGTCTCCACTTCGAGGTTATCGAGGTAGAGACTGATGCTCACGTCCTTCTTTCGAGCGTGATGCTCGATCGATTGCATGAGTAACGGGATAACGTCGGTGCCCGCCCGGAAGTCCGGAGAGTCGCTGGCATAAAGGTATGGGGCAATCACCGCGACCGTGCGGTGGACTTTCGGCCGCTCATTAACGAACGTCCCTTTGCCTTGCAATCGGCGCAGCCAACCCTCCTGCTCTAGCGAAATGATCGCCTCCCTCACCGTCGCGCGGCTCACCCCATACTTCGAGATCAACTCCGGCTCTGAGGGGATCTGGTCGCCCACCTTCAACGTCCCATCTTTCAGGGAGCCGAGGAGGGCGTTTCGGAGCATCTGGGGTTTGCTCATCGAGGCGATACGGTCAGCGGACACGAATGAATTATACATCAGACGTCAGTCATCAGACAAGTGAATTTTTTGTAAGATTTGAGAGTGGAGGGATTAGGTCGGATTGGCAGCCGATTCCCGTCCTAATCCCTAGGCTCTATCGCCTCCTCAACGCATTCCCCAACAATCGCTTCGCGACCACCGGACTGATCGACCATTCCCCATTTCCAAGGCTCCTCACGAGTTGCGGCAGCGCCATCAGGACAATCTCGCCTTTTCCATAGGGAATCACGCAGCCGGAGATACCGACTTTCGGGTTATGATCCGCGCCGAAGCCAACCGCGACTTCCATGCCGGGAGCGTCCATGATGTAGCCGTCAGCGACCGCTCCGCCCGGCTCTTCCTTCAGCCAACCGGCACCCGAGAAGGCGCTGATGCCGTAGCGCCAGTCCATCGCGCAATCCCCCGGAAGGCCGTCCAGGAGCCAGTGCTTTCTCACGAAGAACCAGTCGCCGAACCAAGGCGCGTTGAGGTTGCCCACATGATCTCCGCCGGTGGTGACCCGCTGCTCGCGCAGTTGGCGGACGAAGTTCTCCGCGCGCGCATTATCATCCGGCCAGAGGACCAGGCGAACCCCTTCGTCTCTCACCCGCGCAAGGGCCTTGATGAATACGTCATCGGAGGGCTTGGGAGCGGAATTTTGGTCGTGCCCGGTGGCCTTCGGCGCAAGGACAATGGCGTCGAGTCGCGGCGCATCGAGCCCTTTCGATGCGATCCCGTAGGCTTCCCGAAGCGTCGTTGAAACTTCATTCCCATTCTCAAGAACGGCAACGTTCGGCAAGATTGGTCCGCCGGTCGTATCCACAACCTCGATCGGATCCTTCTTCGTAAGAACCGTCGCTTTCGAACCTTTCGGGGTCAGAGTTGCCTCGATACTCAACACCCCCGCCGCGTCGGCCGGAATTTCGACGCCTTCTGTCAGCAATTGGCCGAAAACTTCCCCGCCAATCGCATTGACCGCTACCTCCTTCGAAAGTGCAACGGAGCCATCCGGCCGTCGCGCGACAATCTTCAATCTCTGCGGTCCTTGGCGACCCACTTCGCTCACAAGGTAGAAGTCCACAACCGCTTTCTCGCCCTTGGCCACAATCATCTTTCGGGGCTGGATGACTAACACCTCCGGCTTCGTAGCCGCCGCAATTATTTTCGGATCGCACTTGAAGAAGCGGTGACTATCGACGAGCCCGGAATGGTTGTCGATCGTCGTGCTTTCCCATCCGCTGATCACGAGGCCATCCATCGTATTGTCGAACCGCGACTGCTCGACAATGCGCCGCCAGAACTCGTAGGTTCGGTAGCCGATCGCCTGGAACAGTGAAGAGTCGGTCGGGAATGCCTGCCGGAAGCCGTATTTATCGAGGAACGAATGGTAGCCGTTCAGTATCCCCGTCATATCGGACAACTCGTAGCCCGAAGGATGAGTGGCATCGAAGGAGTGAACGAGCTTATCGTAATCGTCCGGCGTCGCCGCGCCAAGCGCCTCACCCCAAACCGTGATCTGGCTCTTGGCGTTATCTGGCCAGCGCTGCGAGAAGTCGTTAGGACTCTTGTAGAGAACGTCCATCACGTTGCACGGGCCGCCGCACGTATGGACATCGCGCCAACCCGCATAAGGAACCGTCTTGCTACCGGCGAGAATCGACTCGCTGTACGGCATCATGCTCACTTGCCCGATCCGCGGATCTCCGCCGGAGAAGAAGTTGATGATGCGACTGGGATCTAGGGCGTGCATCTTCCGCATCACGCGATAGATGCGCGGATTTCGGATATCCAGTTCGCTCGCCTCGTTCTGAATCGTGTAGCCGATGAGCGAAGGATGGCTCCGATCCCGCTTGACCATCTGAAGAATCTTCTCTTCTTCGTACTTCTCCCAGAAAACCTGGGCGTCTCCGTCCGGTCCGGCACCGCTGGTGTCGACGGATTCCGGCTCGACATACTCCTTCTTCGGCGCATGAGCATCGTTCTGATCACCCGGCCCGAATTCGCCGTTCGGTCCCCAAGGACCGCGCGAATAACGCGTTCCCACGATGAACTTGCCCGCCCCCGGTTCCTCAAATCGCAGGAGGCCCTTTCGGTCCTGCAGATCAAGCACCGCCGGCTTTCCGATGTTGCGGTGGAAGGCAAGACAGTTAAGCCCCATAGTCTTGGCGGCACCCACTTCCCTCGCCGCCATCTCCGCGTCCGGCCAAATACCGTTCCGTCCCCAGAACCCCCAAGAGATCGACGAGATCATGACGAACCGCTTCCCATTAAGCGTGAGCTTCGCGTCCTGTCCGCCAATGCCCTGCGTGGTAAAGAATCGGAAACCAAAGTCGACGCTCTTCCCGCTGGCCGCCATGCCCGGAATCTCCGCCTTGGCCTGATAAAGGTTCGGATGCTTAAGGTCCCAGGCCACCGCGTTCCTCACCGTCGCCAGCACGTCCACCGTATTCGTCTTGCCGGGTTTGACATTCAGCGAGGCTGAACCGGTCCAGACGGGCTTTCCGTTCCGGGCGATGGTGAGGCGAACGGGGCCACGATACGCTTTTCCAACGCCCGTCACCTCGGCGCGGAGATGAACCTGCTTGAGGTTCGGCACGTTGATCGCCGCGAGGTCGGTCACCGCAACGGCGTCGCGTACAGAAACCCGAATATCTTCATCCAGACCCCCAAACCCTCGAGTGGGCGGCAACGTGTATTTGCCCCAGTCGAGGCGAGACGACCCGAAATCGATCCAGTCGAGATGGCCGCCGGGGTTTGTAATCCTTACCGCGATCTGCGCGGAGCCACCCGGTTTGACGGTATCGGTAATGTCCACCTCGAAGGGCAGTTCGCCCATGATCGTGTAGCCGACCAGTTTTCGGTTGCAAAAGATCTCCGCTCGGAGCCGAGCCCCGCGAAAAGCGACGACCACTCGCTGTCCCGGCTTGAATTTCGGCACCGCGACCGAGCGCCACCACCAAGAAACGCCAAGGTAGTTGCCGTTTCCAAACGAAGTCCCCGCACCCCGCTGCGCTTCATGCGGGCCGTAAGGTCGGGTACCGAGCTTGCCCCAATAGTGCTCTTCGACGGTGGTCGGAAGGGTAACCGGAATTCCCGCCTTCGCCCCGAGCACCCTCCACCCACCGCTCGGTGGATTCACGGGGAGGGCTTTAAGGTTCACCTCACTAGGGAGGAAAAGCGGATCATCCTTCCACTTCGCCTCCTGGTCAAGCCAGAGCCGCCATCCAGAACGGCTGATGTCGACGCCCTGCGCCTGGGCGGCGAAAGGAGTCGCGAGAATAAGCGAAACGATCCAAGCGTTGATCTTCATCGATGTCTCCGCCACTATACATCAGACGTCAGACATCAGACAAGTATCCAATCCTAAGGCTTCGCCGTAGCCACCCTCAACTGCTCCAAGAACCCCGACTGATTCGTCGTTAGCCGCAACGACGGACTCTCCGGCGACACGCCGTCTCGCACAAACTTCACCACCAAGTGATTCCAGCCAACTTGAAGGAGCAACGGCGAATTAACCGGGACCTCCCGATCCCCCAACCAAATCTGCGATCCGGCAACGGCATCCAGCTGCAAACCCAAGCTCGGCAGGTGTGGATCAAGCAGAAGATTGTCGAGCGACTTGGGACTGTAAACCCAGAAGCTAACGTAGGTGGCGGAAGCGCCATTCCGTCCCCCAAGGGGAAAACGGCCTTCTTGATCTGAGACTACACGTCGCCACGGCTGACCATCTACCGCTTCATCACCGATCCCGCGATTGTGTCGGAGGGCCGCCTCCACAGAATCTTCCTGGAAGGGCCCGGCAGAAAGGACGTGAGGAATCGTACCGTTCGGACCGAGGACATTCTTCGCCCCTAGACCATCGCCCACGTAAACCCCTAAGCCGCGAAAAATGGCCCGGTTCATCGCGGCAGCCTGGGCCGTGTCCGAGGGGGCAATGCTGCTCAGGATGAACTGCATCCCGCCAAACCCGGCCACCGCAAGGGCCAAGCCGCCCGGTTTGGTCTCGCGTTCGGACCGCAGAACCATCGCCGTCTTGACGGTTTCGCCTTGATTGTTCCAGCGCCGCCAATCCGTGTCGGAGGCCTTAAGAAGAACCGTAGCCTTGTCCATAAGTGGACCACTCAAACCGCCGTTGATCAGAGTAGAAGAGCCTGCCTCGGAGAAGTAGAGCGAGGCGGGTGTGAGGTCCGCGGTCGATTCGCTCGGGACGGCATCGAGGGAGGTCGACGTTCGTTCGGTAAGCTCAACCGGACGGGGGAGCAGAGCGTTCAATGCGGGCAACCCCTTTCCATCGATCCCCCACACCATCACCATTCGACCGCCGGCGAGGGCCGATTCGATGATCGGCTTTGCTTCAACCCCCGGCGGATTCGCCCCATCCACGACGAGATCCCGCCCCGTCTCCTTGACCGTCACCCCAAGCTCCGTGAGGAAGCTCACAAGCTTGCTACCCGGCCCGGCGAGGACCCGAACGCTCTCAATTTTGGCTTCGCGCTTGGATACCGGCACGGGAACTCGCGGCGGGGTGGCGACAAACTCCTTTCCTTCAGCAGCCGCCCGGATCGCGTCAAAAAGCGGCCAGGTCGCGTAAAGCGGCAGCCGGGGATCGTAGCCAGGATTGAGGGTTGTGCAATATGGCCCAAGCCTCTCCGGCTGCACGCCTGACTGGCCCTCGACGAAAGGCGGGAAGGAGATTCCGTCGCTCAAGGCCGGGGCTTTCGATGTATCGGCAAGACCGAGTTCCAACGGTTTCAACCCGTACCAAACCAAGTTAAAAACGCTTCGGTAAGCTCCACCCAAATCGTTTTGGTCTTTCAGACTGTCGTACGATACCTTCGCCACCCCCCGCATGCGATCGGCAAAGGAGAGGTAAGCGCTCGAGTCTTTGGCCATCTCGGCGATCTGCTTCGGCGACCCGTAGTAAGCCGGCCCCGCCTCACCTACGCCCCAAGGCTTGTTCCGTTCGATGGCCCGATTCATCGTGCTTCGATCCCCGTAGTGGATGATCGAAACGGGAAGCTGCCCGTTGCCATCCTCCTCGCCATCGGCAGAGATCCAGACCCGCGTCGGGTCCTCCTTCCGGCAGATCGACGCCCAGACGCCGTTCATCCGATCCGCCTGCTCTTCGACCTCCTTGGGAGCATGGAAGACGTTGCGAACTACCGCCATAACTTCATTCGAGACGCTCCAGCCGAACACGCTCGGATGGTTCCGGTCGCGGTGGATCAGGTCGGTAAGATGGCGCTGAGTGTCCGCCCAATAACCTGGATCGTCCAGCCTCGGCCCACCGTCGCTCGCCCAAACCGCCGTCTCGTCGAGCACAAGAATCCCCATCTCGTCCGCCATATCGAGATAGAAGGAGGGGTAAGGCTGAGCATGAAGACGGACCGCGTTGAGTCCGGCGTCCTTCAACGTTTTGAACCAGGCCCACGCGTAGCGGCGGGTCATCTGCGGGATACCGAGGAAATGCCACGAGTCTCCGCGCATGGTCAAAGGCTTGCCATTAAGCAGCACTTTCGTGCCATTGAAGGTGAGCTGCCGCCAACCGAAACGAGTGGTTTTCAGGTCTCCGTCAATGCGGCAAGCAAGCGTGTAAAGGTTTGGACTTCCCGGAGCCCAAGGTTTGAGTTTTGAACCGTGCCCGGACAGATCAACCGTCACGCGTCCATGGGCGGGAACGACGATGGAACGAGGACTAAGCGATAGCGCCTTCGGCCCCAAAGCCCATTTCGGCTCCGGAGCTTCCAGCATCGACTTACCCGCCTGATTCACCCAGGAAAACAGATCCCCCGTGACCTGTACTCTCCGCGCGGAGTCGGAGTCGTTCCGCAGCGTCACCTCCGCGGCTAAGACGCCCTTCGCAACATCCGGCTTAACGAACACATCGTCCACGCGAACGGCAGGGCGGATAGAAAGGGTCACATCCTGCCAAATCCCGGCGATGGCCTGCCCCCACATCGACCCACCCTGGTAGGTCCGGCGACCATACTTGCCCTGAACATCCGTCAGGCTGGCTTTCCGAACGCCCACCAGCAGTTCGTTCTCGCCCCGATGAACGGCTTCCGTGATGTCGACCTCGAAGGGCAGGAAGATGTCGAAGTGCCGAGCGACTTCCTTGCCGTTGACGAGGACACGAGTATCACCGGCGACAGCGTCGAAGCGGAGGATCAGCCGCTTCCCTTCACTCTTAGCCTCCGCCGGAAATGACCGGCGTAACCACCCAGCCTGGACTTTCTCCCACTTTTCCGGATAACTGGGAAAAGCCCGAAAGTCTCCGCCGAGGCGGCTTTCCACGGGAAAGGCGTTGACGTTCCAAGGCGACGGGACCTTCACCTTGGTCTTCTCCCATCCATCCTTCACGGGACCCGGCAGGTCATTGGCGACAGGCTGGAAGTCCCACCTCCCGTTAAGCGAAATTCCTTGCCGGAAGGGCCGCTCGTAGACATTCGAAGGCCGATCCGAGGGCGCAAAGACCCGCTTGAACGGAATCGGGTTCGCCCAAGTCACCGCGGTGAGCGCACCAACAAACGTCAGCAAGAAAGCCTTCACGTTGCCGAGTCTACTCAGTTGTCAGACGTCCGACAATCTCATTCGCGTGGGCATTTTTTACGACTTCCCGCGCGTCTTCAAGCGATCCACCAACACCGCCGCCAACAGCACGGAGCCGATCACCACGTACTGCCAAAACGTCGAAACGCCCCGCAGATCCATGACGTTCTGCACCGTCCCCATGATCAACACGCCGATGATGACGTGGCTAATCGAACCGACGCCACCCGTCAAGGAAACGCCGCCCAAGACACAAGCCGAGATCACGCGCAGCTCCAATCCCTGCATCGTCTTCGGGTCGCCCAACTGAAGCTGCGATGTACTCACCACGCCTGCCAGCGCCGCCAGCATCGACATCAGCGAAAAAATCGCGATCTGTACCTTTCGCGTCGGGACGCCCGCGAGGTGCGCCGCTTCCCGGTTGCCGCCAATCGCCAAAGCATTCCGCCCATACACCGTCCTGTGCAGGAGGAGACCAAAGATGATCAAACAGGCGAGCAGGATCCAGAGGGGCATTGTGCCGTTGCCGATGACTGCAAAAGCCGGCTTGCTCGCGCCGAGGGAGTTGCCGTCGTTGAGGATGTAGGCTAAGCCACGAACGATCTGCATCGTGGCAAGGGTGGTGATGAGTGCGTTGACGCCGCACACCGCGATTACAAAACCGTTAATCGCGCCGACGATCAGCCCCGCCCCCAACGCGGCGGCAACGGCCACCACCGGGCTGTAATCCTTACTCATCAGCACCGCCGCGATCATGCCGCCGAAGGCGGCAACGGAACCGACCGAAAGGTCGAAGTCGCCCGCCGCAAGGGCGAACAACATGCCGCAGGCGACGATTCCTGTGGAGGTCACGCTGAGGCCGAGCGAGTTAATGAGATTATTGCTGGAGAGGAAGTTCTTCTGGAAGACGGACGCGCCCACCAACAGGACCAGAAGCACAACCAGGATGCCCGCGCGGTCCCAGATCTTTCGTAACGGCGATTCGACAACGGTGCTCATAAGGTTTTGCCTGGCAGGGCCAGCTCGAGAAGACGCTCCTGGGTCGCGTCGGAATGCGGAAGTTCGCCGGTCAAGCGGCCGCCCTCCATGACAAGAATGCGGTCGCAGAGGCCGAGCAGCTCGGGCATCTCGCTGGACACCACGATCACGGCGACGCCGGTCTCGGCCAGCGCGCGGACAATGTCGTGGACCTCCGATTTGGCCCCGATGTCGATGCCACGCGTCGGCTCGTCGAGGAGCAAAACTTTCAAATCGTGCCCGAGCACCCGGCCGATAATCGCCTTCTGCTGGTTACCACCGGAGAGGTTGCCGATCTTCTGATCGACGCTCGGCGTGCGCACACGGAACTGGTCAACCCGGCTTTGCGCATAGGTTCGTTCCGCCTTTCCATGAATCCAGAAGGCCTTCCGCGCGCCTAAGTTGACGTTATCAGTAACGCTCGCGATGGCGACGATTCCCTCTTTCTTCCGATCCTCAGGGCAGAGGCCGATGCCTCGCTTAAGGGCGGCCTGTGGATTGAGCGAAGCAATCGACTCTCCGTTGAGAACCAACGTTCCGCCTTTAGCCGAAGAGAGGCCGGCAATGAGGTTAAGAGTCTCCGTGCGGCCAGCGCCGACAAGCCCAAAGAGGCCGACGATCTCGCCCCTCTTCACGTCAAAGCTCATCGGTGATTTCAGCCCATGGCCTTCCAGCCCTTCGACTTTCAAGGCCACCTCACCGATGGGCCTCGGCCGATAAGAGTTGAGCGTATTCACCTCGCGACCAACCATCGCCCGAACCAAATCGTCGGGAGTAATGGCGTTCAGTTGTTCAAACGTCTGGACTTGCTTGCCGTCGCGCAGAACCGTACAAGCATCGCAAACCCGAAAGATCTCGTCCATTCGATGCGAGACATAAAGGACGATGCGGCCTTCCGATTTGAGGCGCGCGATCACTTCGAAAAGCCGTTCGACTTCTCGGGATGACAGCGAAGACGTGGGCTCGTCGAAAGCGATCACTTTCGCGTCGCGGGAGAGCGCCTTGGCGATCTCCACCATCTGGCGTTGGGCGATGGGGAGTTTGCCGATCGCCGTATCGGGATCGATGTCCTCGCCAACCAATGCAAGGAGCCGTTTGGCTTCCGCATGGAGCTTCCGCCGATCGGTCCAGCCGAACTTGGAGGGAAGGTGGCCGAGGAAGAGGTTTTCCGCGACCGAAAGCTGGGGGACGAGTTGAAGCTCTTGATAGATAACCGCAACCCCGGCGTCCAGTGCGTCTTGCGTCGCGCGGTTGACGAGCGCCTTGCCATCCAGAACGAGCCGCCCTTCCGTCGGCTGATAAGCCCCGCTGAGGATTTTGAGAAGCGTACTCTTCCCCGCCCCGTTCTCCCCCATTAGGGCATGCACGGAGCCTTCGAGGGCCTCAAACGAGACACCATCGAGCGCCCGGACACCGGGGAAGGATTTACCTATCTGGTCGAATTGAAGGGGCATAGTCTGTTTTGGGTTTTTGGTTTTAGGTTAGGCGTTCGAACCCAAAACCCAAAACCTAAAACGAGTTATCCCGGCAAGCCCGAATCCGCCAGAACCTTCTTGAAGTTCTCGCGGGTGATCAGAACGCCATCCGTGTACGTGATCTTGGCCGGCTCTTTGCCGTCCTTCAGCCAGTGGAACATCGCTTCCGCGGTGTCATAGCCGTGGCGGCGGGCCTGCAAAAGGATCGAACCGAAGAGACCGCTGGGCTGGGGCTTCTTGAACTCGTCGATAACGCCGGTATCGCCGTTGATGCCGATGGCGACAACGTTCTCCGGCTTGAGGTTATAGGCCTCCGTCGCGCGGACGGCGCCGAGGGCGCCTGAGTCGTTCATCGCCGCCACGAGCCAGTGCTTCACTTCCGGATGCTGGGTCAGCACGACGGTGGCCGCGTCGCGGGCGCCGGGGACGTCGGTCGTCTTTTCCGGGGCGCGGTAAATCTTGTCCGCGGGGAAACCGGCCTTCGTAAGGGCTTCGGCCTCACCTTCGGTCCGCTCCTTGGCGGTATCCAACTCATCGCGGGTGATGAGGAGAAGGGCGGTGTCGGCGTTTGTCCAGCCACGCTTCTTCATCTCGGCGTCGAGGGCCTCACCGACGGTGTTGCCGATCTTGCGGGCGCTGATGCCCAGGTGGTGAACGTCAAGCGGCTTGCCCGTCTCGTCGACGAGCGCGTCGTCGACTGACATGAGCTTCATACCCAGCTTCTCGGTTCGAGCGAGGATCGCCGGTCCGAGTTTGACGTCGGGCGAGCAGATGATCAGCCCCTTCGCCCCGCCGGCGGCCGCGCTTTCGATCTTCTGGAGCACCTGGTCGCCGTCCGGCGCGCCGATAGTCACGATCTCGAAACCGTCCTTGTCGGCGGCCTCCTTGGCGAATTTCCACTCGAGCTGGAACCAAGGCTCTTCCGGTTGTTTGACCATGAAGGCGATCTTCGGCTTGTCGCCGGAGGCCGTCTTCGTATCAGCGTCGGTTGAAGCGCCGGAGCCGCAGCCGACGGCCATGAGAGTGACGAGGCCGAGGAGCGATCCCCAGTACTTTCGGTCGACTTTGATCATGCTTAGTTTTCTCATTGTACACGCGATCATTGCGTGAGTCTCGTTCGAAGATCGTGGGCGAGCGCGTGATTTGGGTCGACGCTCAAGACCTCTAATAAGATAGCTTCTGCGAGCTCTTTCCGGCCCAGCCCCGCAAGGGCCTGCGCCTTCATGAAGCGGGCGGCGTTCTCCTGTCGGACCTGCAGGTCGTCGTCGAACAGAAGCATGGTGGGCAACGAAGTCGCAAAGTAATCGATCTTCGCCCGGCTTTGGCCGAGTCTCTCGGCATAGGCGTCAAGGGCCCAGAACTTCTCTTGCGAAGCCTCTTTCTTGCCCAATCGATCAAGGGCCAGAGCCTGGAAGTAGGTGAGTTCAGAGAAATCAAGCACGCTCATCTCCTGGAAGTCACCCCGAAAGTCGGCAGCTCTCCTCCACCACCCTCGAGCCTGATCGGCTTCTCCGAGGGCGGCGCAGGCATCTCCCAGCGCGAGCCAGATGTCGCTGGCGTTCGCCAAGAGGTGGCGAGCCTCGCTGAGATTCTCCGGCGGATTGAGCGCCTTCTCAAAATGGACCTTTGCCAGCGCCTTATTCCCCAGCGCAAGGTGGGTTCGGGCAAAGATCCCGAGAGCCATTCCCTCCCCGCCTTCCCATGGCTGGAACTTGCGATTCGCCAGAATCTCCGCGGCCTCTTCCAGATGGCCGATCGCATTGAGCAGGGCACAAAATTCGATCGTCAGATCGTCCCGGCTCTGGACAAGGTCTATCCGCAAGCCAAGCTCCGCAAGCCGCTCCTCCGGACCAACACCCACACGCTTCCAGAGTTGGTCGCGCTCATACCGCAATCGCGCATCCCCCGGATCGGCATGAACCGCCGCATGATAGGCCGCGCGCGCCCGGCCCGCATCGTGGAGGACGTTGAAGTAGCCGATACCGAGGTTGCGATGAACGATGGCATTGCTCGGATCGAGGCTTACCGACTTTTCCCAGCTTTGGATCGCTTCCTCGTGACGCCGACGGTCATAGAGGAGGTTGCCCAGATAGTAGGCCGCACGGGCGTCGGTCGCCGGGGCGGATTGGAGGACGGCGATGTCTTCGAGGCGAGATGGGAAGCAGTAGTCCGGCGACAAGGAGGCGGCCAGGGCATAAGCCTCAGAACCCCCTCTCCCCTCGGGGGGAGAGGGGGGTGAGGAGTGAGAGCCTTCCAAGCTTTGACCAGCCAAGGCATGATCCGAAAGGCCGCGCCCCTCACCCCTGCCCCTCTCCCCCAGAGAGGAGAGGGGTTCTGAGAGGTGCGCCATGTAGTAGGCCACCATCGGCGCCGTCCCGTCCCGCGCCTCCAAATCCGCACCCGCAAGAACCTCTAAGGCCTCCTCGAACAACCCGGCGCGGGCATAGTCAATCGCGATATCGAGAAGAACTCCATTGTTCACGTTCACCTCCTCCCCGCTCAGCATCCGCGCCCAGTGGTCAAGCGGATCCAACGCCAGAACCTCCTTCAACGAAGCCTCCCGGCCCAACTTCCGAAGAACGACCGCCCGCAGGCAGTGCGCGCGGAAGTTGTCGGCATCCTTGCGAATGGACCGATCGAGGTGCTCCAGCGCCTTCGCGAAGTCACCCCGCTTGCAGGCAAGTTCGCCCAAAGCGTGGTAGCCCGGCGCCTGCCAGGCGGCGTTCCAAACCGCCTTACCAAACGCGTCCGTCGCATCGTCATCCCGGTTGAGGAACCGGAGGGTAAGGCCAAGGTTGTAATACGGCTCGCCATCGTACGGGTTGGGATTGCGACGAGTTGCGCGGGCGACGGCTTGGCGGAAGCAGGCTTCGGCTAGTTCGAATTCGCCGCGGCGAAGGTGCCAGAGGCCAAGCGCATTGTTGCACCGGACATCGCCCGGATCGCGGCGCAAGGCTTCTCGCCAATAGTCAGCAGCGCTCCGGGTGGCATGGCGGTATTGGGCCAGGTGTTGGCCAGTTAAGAACAGTTCATCCGCTGATTCGATCTCGGCCGGCAGGGCCGGTTCAGTAGCGACCGAAGCGGTCTCGTGATCCGCTTCCTCCGACACTTCGTAACGCGCGATCTCTTTCGAGCCCTCGAAGAGGACAACCGAGCCCGCCTTAACTAACGGTTGGGTGAAAGGACGGTTGGGCGCCAAATCGACCTCCCACTCTTCGCCACCGGCCACGACTTTTCCTTTCAGAGCACGTGTCACCGCCACCCCAACTGAATCCGCGGTAACGCTGATCGCCACGTCCAGGTTCGCGAAATGGACCGGACCAATAGCCTGATACGGGTACCAGAACTGGCTGAACGTCTTCGTCTCGCCCGGGGCGATCCAAGAGAAGTCGGGTTGGTTGTCGGTATAGACGCCCGCCATGAGTTCGATGTAGGGGCCGTCGGCGTCGGTCAGGTTTCGGTCCCAGGCGTAGCCGAACTCGTGGTTGCCCCAGGTCCACTGCTTCTTGCCGGGGGAGATGTGGCGGTCGGCGATGTGGAGGAGGCCGGCCTTGGCGAAGAAGTCGTAGCCTCCCACGAACTCGTCTTTGGTGCCCATGCACATGTAAGAGGTCGGCACGGGGATGTTGGCGTACCAGGAGAGATCGTTTGCCGCATACTCCGGCCCCGTTCCGCCTTGGTTAGCGGGTACGAAGTTCGACGGGACTTCCTCCGCCGGCACTCCGTCGCGGCCCCGGGCACCGTAATCGACGCCGTAGTAGTGGCCCTCGGCAAGCGGATACTCGCTCAGGGCTCGCTTCGCGTGGTCGGCCACCATGTGGGCGTCTGGCGGGAAGAACGACTTGTAGCCCTCGTGTACATGGGTCGCGATGTTGGCCCACCAGAGGAAGGTCTGGACGTATGGGGTTCGGTTGTAGAGCCGCACTTTGGCTTCGATCACAGTCCGTCCCGGGTGCAGGCAGATCCCGTGCATCCCCTTCGTCCGATCCATCGGCTCATGTTCGCCCATCCAGACGGTGATGGAGCCGTCTTCGCCGTGTTCGATCGAGACGTCGGTCGGCATGAAGGTGGAGGGGCGGTGGTGCTGGGGCCAGTTGAATTCGACACCGCCGGAGATCCACGGACCGGCGAGGCCAACGAGGGCGGGTTTGATGACGTGTTGGCGGTAGAAGAACTCGTAGCCGTTGCTCAGATCCCGCCCGGCGTGGATGCGGCCGCCGATCTCTGGGAGGAGCATGACCTCGATCAGGCCGTTGTCGAGGAAGATCGCGTCCCATTCGCGATCCGTCGGGGTCTCGGCGATTCGGTCGGTAAACGGCAGGGGGTAAACGCGTCCGCTGCTGCCTTGGTAGACCCGCTTCTCCAGGAACATCGGGTTCTTATCGGGCGCCGCCGGCTCGTACGTCGGCAGCGTTACCGATTCTCGCCGGATGCGGACTTGACCATTCATAGGCCGAATTGTGCCGCCGAAACCGCCTTCGAAGGAATGGTTCGGGATGCCAAAAACCTATGATATCCTGCTACCGTGATCAAGGATCGGGTGGCCTTCGACCTGCCTCATTACGAGGGACTGCTTGCCGGACACTATGTTCGGGAGGCTGGCTACTCGCGCCGTCGGCCGGGCGGAACTGACGATTGGCTCCTCATCGCGACGTTAGCGGGCGAGGGACAGTTCGGAGAGCAGATCTCACATCCCGAAACGCTCACCTTGCTTCCTCCGGGCACCACTCACGACTACGGGACGAACAGCCGTTGGGAGTTGCTCTGGGTCCACTTCCACCCCCCGGCCGACTGGATCGATCTCCTTCAGTGGCCTCAGGCCCACTTCTCACCGCCCGAATTTGGCCCCGTTGAAACGGCCTTCCGCGAGGTGATCCGCCTTGCTCCCGCCAAGAAGCGGCTCGCAATGAACGTGCTTGAGCGGCTTCTGCTGTTGGCCGATGCGGCTCGGCCGACCTCCGCTAACCTGCTCGACGAGAGGATCCGCACGGTCACCGGCTACATCCAGGAACATCTCGACCAGCCGCTTGCCGTCGAGCGACTGGCCCGTCTCGTTCACCTCTCCCCTTCGCGCTTTGCCCACCTGTTCCGCGCGGAAATCGGCCTCGCTCCGATGGAGTACGTCATCCAGAGACGCATCGAAAGAGCCCGCCTTTTGCTTGCCCGGACGAACCTTAGCGTGGCCGAGGTGGCCAGCGAAATCGGGATGGAACCGTTTCAGTTCTCATCCCGATTCAAGGCCCAAACCGGCATTTCGCCGAGGGCGTATCGCAATGCCCAAACCGGCGCGGACGCGCTTGGCCTTCGGGACAGGGGAGGATAATTATTTCAAAGAGCAGTTAAATGTCGATTAAATTCGACGCGATTTCACGGGGTTTTCCCGTAATTTTTTTTCTTGCAAGGTTCAGTTTTCAATCGGATACCAATGCAGTTATTTAGATAACTTGCGAGCAGTTTAGGTGACTATGCGTCTACTATTTTACCTTGAATGGTGGTAGCTAAGATCGTTCGCTGCCTCAAAGACAAGACACGGATGAGGCACGAGTCGGGCGAGCTGAGAATTTGATTGCGTTGGGGTGTCTCGCGTGCGTCTGTGCAAGGTTGTAGAGACGCAGGCGGGACGCCCAATGCCATCTAGTTTTTTCTGGGTGGAAATTTCTGGTGCCTCCTGTAGGTTTCCCTTGGCGGGTGTTCTCTAGTTCTGGGTTTGAGTTTTCGTGCGGCGGCTC
>Ga0307515_10000941_pt1 | contig 66641 bp, 56 predicted proteins | sample 17_EM_MG_FD_194513 | JGI IMG/M metagenome (GOLD analysis project Ga0307515, IMG submission 194513) | Populus trichocarpa ectomycorrhiza microbial communities from riparian zone in the Pacific Northwest, United States - 17_EM | ecosystem: Host-associated > Plants > Roots > Unclassified | place... | reverse complement strand
GATGAGGGCTTCGACGGCGACGAGGTGGGCGTCGGGGAGGGCGACGATGGGTTGGTAGACGAGCCGGAACTGGCCGGTGTCCAGCGCGGCCCGCATCTCGGCACCCAGCCGCGCCTCCGCACCCGCCCGTTCGTCCAGGTCGGCGGCGTAGCGGCGGGCCTGGTTGCCGCCCTGGGCCTTGGCGGCGTACATGGCGACGTCGGCGCGGCGCAGCACCTCGTACGGGTCGCTTGTGCCCTCGCTGTCGGCGATGCCGACGCTGGAGCCGACCAGCAGTTCGTGCCCCGCGACCTCGACCGGGCGGCGCAGCGAGGCGGTGAGCCGGTCGACGATGCCGGTCATGGCGGCCGGCGACGCGGCGGGCACCAGGATGGCGAACTCGTCACCGCCCATCCGGGCGACCATGTCGTCCTCGCGCAGCCGCTCGGCGATGCGCTGGCCCACGATCGCGAGCAGCCGGTCGCCGACGGCGTGACCGAAGCGGTCGTTGACCTTCTTGAAGCCGTTGAGGTCGAGCATCGCCACCTGGGTGGGCCCGTCGGCCACCGCGGCGACGAGCCGCTCCTCGAAGAGCCGGCGGTTGGGCAGGCCGGTCAGGTCGTCCCGCATGGCCAGGTCCTGCAACTGCTGCGACTGCCGTTGCACCTGGGTCACGAACCCGGACATCCGCAGCAGCACCAGCACGAACAGCACCACGGCGCCGACGCCGATCGGCAGCCAGCTCAGGTGCGGGAAGCCCAGCGAGCCCTGGACGAACAGCAGAACCGGAGCGAGCAGCGTGCTGGCCGCCAGCAGGATGAGCCGGCCCGGGCCGAGCCGGGGCTCACGGGTACGGGCCGGTGCCGGTTCCGCGGCGGACGGGTGCAGGGCCGCGGCGCCCCAGGCGACGTTGCAGAGCAGCCAGCCGACCGCGACCACGCCCTCGAGATCCGGGTGGGAGGCGATGACGAGCTGGTAGCCGACGTCGGCGGCGAGCAGCGCGCCGGAGCCCGCCATCACCAGGGCCAGGCTCACCGTCAGGCGCCCCGCCCGGGTCAGCATCCGCGCCAGCAGGGCCAGCAGCAGCACGTCGCAGGCCGGGTAGGCGGCGCCGAGCAGGCGCTCCACCAGCGGGACCGTGCCGTCGCCGGCGATCGGTCCGATGGTCAGGACCCACCAGAGCAGGCCCAGGCCGGTGGCGATGATCGCGGCGTCGAGCAGGCCGGCGACGTCCCGGCCCCGCCGACCGCGGGCCATCAGCAGCGTGCCCGCGGCCAGCAGCGGGTATTCCCCCAGGTAGAAGACGTCGGCCAGGGACGGGAACGCCGGCTGGTGCAGAACCTGCCGGTAGATCTCGTACGTGACGTCGCCGGCCAGCCGGAACGCGATGGCGACGGCGAAGATGTACCAGCCGAGGCGATTCGGTGGCCGGTTGCGCCGGATGCCCGCCAGCGCCACCAGCAGCGTCAGCAGGACGAACGTGTCGTACATGAACGCCGCGGCCGGGGTGCCGTCACCCATGAGCGGGTATGCGACGCAGACCGGCAGTCCCACTGCCGTCCACGCCGCGACCGTTCGGTCGACCCGATTCATCCGCACGACGAGCCATCGGCATCGGCGGGCGGCACCTGAGTTTTCGGGCGGTCACGGGGCCCCCGTCGGGCGTCAGGCCGGTAGCGCCCGGTCGACCAGCGCCGCGGTGTCCACGCCCCGGGGCAGCGTGCCGAACGAGTGCCCCCAGTCGCCGCCCAGGCGGCTCGCGCAGAAGGCGTCGGCCACGACCGCCGGGGCGTGCCGGACCAGCAGCGAGCCCTGCAACACCAGCGCCAACTGCTCCACGACGCGCCGCGCGTCGGCCTCTAGGTCCGTGTCGTCGCCGAGCCGCCTGGTCAGCCGCGCCGTGGCCGCGTCGAGGCGTGCGTCCCCGCCGGCGGCCGCGCCCACCTCGGCCCGGAACGCCGCCAGGCTCGCCGGGTCGCGGCGCAGCGCTCGCAGCACGTCGAGCGCCTGGACGTTGCCGGAGCCCTCCCAGATCGAGTTCAGCGGGGCATCGCGGTACAGCCGGGGGAGGCCCGACTCCTCGACGTAGCCGTTGCCGCCGAGGCACTCCAGCGCCTCGCCGACCACGGCCGGCTGCCGCTTGCAGACCCAGAACTTGCCGACCGCGATCGCCAGGCGGCCGAACGCGCGTTCGCTGTCGTCGCCGCGTACCCCACGGTCCACGGCCCCGGCCAGCCGCAGGGCCAGCGCCGTCGCGGCCTCCGACTCCACCGCCAGGTCCGCAAGGACGTTGCGCATGAGCGGCTTGCCGATCAGCGGCCCGCCGAAAGCGGCGCGGTGCCGGGCGTGGTGCACGGCCTGGACCAGCGCGGCGCGCATCCCCGCGGCCGACCCGGTCACGCAGTCCAGCCGGGTCATCGTGACCATCTCGATGATGGTCCGCACGCCCCGGCCCTCCTCGCCGACCAGCCAGGCCACCGTGTCGTCGAACTCCGGCTCGCTGCTGGCGTTGCTGCGGTTGCCGAGCTTGTCCTTGAGGCGCTGGATCCGGAACGGGTTGCGCTCGCCGCCGGGCAGCACCCGGGGCACCAGGAAACAGGAGAGCCCGGCCGGGGTCTGTGCCAGCACCAGGAACAGGTCGCACATGGGCGCGCTGGTGAACCACTTGTGGCCGCGCAGCCGGTAGGTGCCGTCGGCGGCCAGGGTCGCGGTGGTCGAGTTGGCCCGGACGTCCGAGCCGCCCTGCTTCTCGGTCATCCCCATGCCGGCGAGCAGGCCGCGCTTGGTCGCCGGGGTGCGCAGGCCGGGATCGTAGACCCGGGCGGTCAGCAGCGGCTCGTAGACCGCGGCCAGCTCGGGGGCGTTGCGCAGGGCCGGGACGACCGCGTACGTCATCGAGATCGGGCAGGTGTGGCCCGCCTCGACCTGGGCCCAGGTGAACAGGCCGGCGGTGCGGGCGACGTGCGCACCGGCCCGGCCGTCCGACCACGCCGCGGCGGCGAGGCCCTCGCCGACTGCCACCTCCATGAGGTGGTGCCAGGCCGGGTGGAACTCGACCTCGTCGACGCGGTTGCCGTACCGGTCGTGGGTGAGCAGGCGCGGCTCGTACCTGTTCGCCTCCTCGGCCCAGCGCTGCGGCTCGGCCTGCCCGCCCAGCTTGCCCAGCCGGTGCAGATCCTCGGCCGCCCAGCCGGCGCCCTGCAGGGCGAGGCCTTCGAGCAGGGCGGCATCGGCGGCGATGTCGTGACCGGTCAGCGGCGGCGGCTGGTTGACGACCTCGTGGGTAGACGCGGGCATGTCCCCGAATCTAGCCCGTTTTCACAGGGGGGTCGAAGGCGCGGGCGGCGACCAGGTCCGGGCCATGCCGGCGATCCGCGCGGCGACGCCGCCGGGATCGACGAGCTGGTGCAGGTGCCGCCCCGGGATCCGCTCCACGACCCAGCCACGCGCGGCGGCCTCGTGCGCGACCTGCTCGTACGGCGGGCCGAACAGCAGATAGCCGCACGGCTGCGCGTCCCAGCCCGCCGGCACCGGGATCCGCTGCTCGTAGTAGCTCAGCGGCAGCCGCGGCTCCTCGGCCTCGACGGACGCGCGGGTCGCCGGGTCCGGGAACATCGGGGCCACCTCGGCGTCGTCGAACCACGCCGTCCACGGCGGCAGGAGGCCGTCGACGGCCTTCGACCGCAGAAACGCGATGTCCTCGGCCGTGGCGACCGCGGTGGAACCCTGCCGGGCGGGCAGCGCCGCGTCCACGAAGAGGCAGCCGACGACCGGCCGGGCGGCCGCGGCGGCGATGACCGGCACGAACAACCCGGCGTTGCTGTGCGCGACGAGCACGACGGACCGGTCGGCCGGCAACCCGGCGATGGCCGCGCCGACCAGCTCCACCACCCGGGGCCAGCACGGCGGACCGGCCGCGCCGACGCCGGCCAGCGATGGCACCACCACGGTGGCTCCCCCCGCGCGCAGCTCCTCGGCGACCGGGTGCCAGGTCCCCGGCCCGACCGACGGGCTGTGCACCAGTACGAAAACGGCGTCCATGACGCTCACCGTCCCGGAAACGGGCCGCCGTCGCCAGTCGGCGAGTGAAGCCCTGAGCGAACAGCCACCGCTCGGCCGCGACACCGAGGCAGCCGTGGGCGTGGTCGGCGCCGGCCTGGCGGGCCTGGTCAGCCGGGCGGGTTCGCCAGCCGCTCCGGCCGGTTCCGGGTCCAACTGGCCCAGCCGCGCTCGCGCATCAGAGCTAGCAGCCGCTGCGCCCGCGGGTCGGACTCGACGGCAAGTGAGTCCAGCAAGCCGAACGGTAGTTCGTCGTCCTCCTCCTCCGCCGCCTCGCCGGGGGTGTATGCCTGTTCGGCCAGGGCGGCCATGATGTCGGCGACTTCCGCCAGGCGCGACTCGTCGCCGGGGTCTCCTTCGCTGATCTCCGATATGACCCGATAGAGCCGAACGAGTTGCGGGTCCTCGAGCTGCGCGAACTTTGCGGGCATGAACTCGCGGATGCGATCGGGCCAGTGGGCCGCGAGCAGGATCCACCCGTCCCGCTCACCCTCCACCACCCGCTCCGACACCCCCAGCTCCCGAAGCCGGTCGAGATAGGCGACCACCTCCGGCGGCAGCGCCAGGCTGTCCCCGGCCGCGAGCTGCGCGATCTGCTTGCGGCTGAGCTCCAGCCGTTCGATCTCGTCGCGCAGGTGGTCGTCGATCCCCTGGACCGCTGCGGCGAAGGTCGACTCGTCGGCTTCGAGCATCTGAGCGAGTCGGGACAGCGGCACGCCGGCGTTGGCGAGGGTGCGGATCTTGATGAGGGACACGACCGCTGTCGCGCCGTACCGTCGGTAGCCGGAAGCGTCCCGCTCCGGCTCGGGCAGCAGCCCGATCTGGTGATAGTGCCGCACCGCCCGCACCGTGACGCCGGCGTACGCCGCCAGTTGACCGATCGTCAGCATGCTCTGATCCTGCCCCCGCCTCAGGAGATCCTGCGACGGTAGACGACGTTGGCGAAGAAGTAGGCGACGACGAGGATGCCGACGCACCAGGCGAGGGCGGTCCAGATGGCGGTGCCGACCGGCTGCCCGGTGAGCAGGTGGCGGATCGCGTCGACGATGGAGGTCACCGGCTGGTGTTCGGCGAAGGCGCGCACCGGGCCGGGCATGGTGTCGGTGGGCACGAACGCCGAGCTGATGAACGGCAGGAAGATGAGCGGGTAGGCGAACGCGCTCGCGCCGTCCACGGTCTTCGCGGTGAGGCCGGGAATCACGGCCATCCACGTCAACGACAGGGTGAACAGGATGAGGATGCCGGCGACCGCGAGCCAGGCCGGCACTCCAGCGCCCGAGCGGAAACCCATGAGCAGCGCGACGCCGACGACGACCACGAGCGAGATCACATTGGCGACCAGCGAGGTCAGCACGTGCGCCCACAGCACGCCCGACCGGGCGATCGGCATGGACTGGAATCGCTCGAAGATCCCGCCCTGGATGTCGCCGAAGAGCCGGAACGCGGTGTAGGAGATGCCCGACGCGATGGTGATGAGCAGGATGCCGGGAAGCATGTAGTTCACATACGAGACCGACCCGGTGTCGATCGCGCCGCCGAACACGTAGACGAACAGCAGCATGATGGCGACCGGTGTGATCGCGGTCGTGATGATGGTGTCCAGGCTGCGGGTGACATGGCGCATGGTCCGTCCGGTGAGGACGGCGGTGTCGCCCAGGAAATGCGTGGCCATTGTTGGTCCCTACTCCTTGTTCTCGCCGACGACTGTGTTCTCGCCGACGACTGCCAGGAATACGTCTTCGAGGGAAGGCTGCTTCTCGATGTATTCGACCTTGGCGGGCGGCAGCAGCTGTTTGAGCTCGGCCAGGGTGCCGTTGACGATGATCCGGCCCTGGTGGAGGATCGCGATCCGGTCGGCCAGCTGTTCGGCCTCTTCCAGATACTGGGTGGTGAGCAGCACGGTCGTGCCGCCCGCGGCGAGTTCCCTGACGGCCTGCCACACCTCGATGCGCGCCTCCGGATCCAGCCCGGCCGTCGGCTCGTCGAGGAAGATGACCGGCGGATTCCCGATGAGACTCATCGCGATGTCCAGCCGGCGGCGCATGCCACCGGAATACGTCGCCGCCCGCCGACCGCCCGCCTCGGTCAGCGAGAAGCGCCTCAGCAGGTCGTCCGCGATCGGACCGGGGTCCCTGAGGTGCCTCAGCCGGGCGATCAGGACAAGGTTCTCCCGCCCGGTGAGGATCTCGTCGACCGCGGCGAACTGCCCGGTGAGACTGATGGACTCGCGTACGCCGGCGGCCTGCGTCGCGACATCGAAGCCGTTGACCCGGGCCGTCCCGGAGTCGGCCTTGAGCAGCGTGGACAGGATCTTCACCATCGTGGTCTTGCCGGCCCCGTTCGAGCCGAGCAGGGCGAAGATGCTGCCCCGCGCCACGTCGAGGTCCACGCCGCGCAGCACTCGCAGCTCCTTGTACGACTTCTCCAGGCCCTGCACGTGGATCGCAGGCGTTATGGAAGGGGTGCTCATGACCGCCAGCATGGAGGGTTGACGCAGCGTCAGGGTCAAGCCGAAGTCGGTGCCGGCGTCGCCCCGCCCGGCGAGGCTGCGGAGCACGTCCGCGACCGGGACCGGGAAGTCGGTGGGGATCTGCCCTATTTGCCGCCCCGCCGGCGGCGCACCGTCCTCATAGGATGAGTCGGCCCGTGGGTGCGCGGGCCGAATCTGGGGGAGGCACATGTTCATCCAACGCAGGTCACGTGGCGCCGCGGCAGGGCTCGTCTGTGCGGCCATGGTCGCGACGGTCGGGCTCCTGCCCGGATCCGCGTCAGCGGGCGACCCGGGAGACGACGTGGCATCCCGCAAGCGGGCCGCCGCCGCTGGGAAGGCTCCCGCCATGGACAGCAAGCGCCTGGCCGCGGCCAGGGCCGCCGCCGAGGCCGCCGCGCGGGCCAAGGCGGACACCGGCGGTGACACCGTGCCGCTGGTGGTCGGCTTCAAGCCGGGGGTCGGCGCCGCCGCGGCGACCGAGAGCCTCGGCGCGGCCGGCCTGCGGGCGAAGGCCGACGCCACCCTGGCGTCGCTCGGCGCCCGGCGTCTCTCGGTCCCGGCCGCCGCCAGCGCCGAGGCCATCGCGAAGCTGCGCGCCGACCCGGACGTCGCCTACGTGGAGAAGGACGGCATCGCGCGGATCACGGCCGTCACGCCGAACGACCCGTACTACGAGTACCAGACCGAGCTGCCCCAGATCACCGTGCCGAGCGCCTGGGATCAGACCACCGGATCGGCCGCGGTGACCGTCGCCGTGCTCGACACCGGGGTGACCGACCTCGGCGGTGACCTGGCCGGCAGCCTGGTGCCCGGCTGGGACTACATCAACGGGGACAGCGACCCGGCCGACGACCACGGGCACGGCAGTTCGGTCGCCGCCCTGATCGCCGGGCGCGGCAACAACGGCATCGGCATCGCCGGGGTCTGCTGGCAGTGCAAGATCCTGCCGGTCAAGGTGATGAGCGCCGAGGGCCGGGGCGCGCTGAGCACGGTGGCCGCCGGCGTCGTGTACGCGGCCGACCACGGGGCGCAGATCATCAACATGTCGCTGGGCAGCTACGACAGTGCGACGGTGCTGCAGCAGGCGGTCGTGTACGCCCGAGCCAAGGGCGTCCTGGTCGTCGCGTCCGCGGGCAACGACGCGGTGCACGACCGTTCGTACCCGGCGGCGTACCCGGGAGTGATCGCGGTCGGCGGCACCGACGCCGACAGATACATGTTCCTGGCCTGGGACCCGTTCATCGGCTACTACGGCTCGAACTGGGGCGACGACTGGGTCGACGTGGCCGCGCCGTGGTGCACGGTCGCGCCGAGCCTGGCGGGCTACGGCAACGACGAGGGCGGCACCGACGTCAACGCCGACAACTACGAGTATTTCTGCGGCACCTCGGCCGCCGCGCCGCTGGTGTCGGGCATCGCGGCGCTGACGAAGTCGCGCTACCCGGGCGCGAACCTGTGGTCGCTGGAGAACAGCCTCACCAAGACGGCCATGCCCACCCTGACGACAGGATTCGTGACGTACGGCGAGGTGCGCGCGGACCAGGCGGTGATCACGGTGGACACCGTCGCGCCGAAGGTGACCGGGGCGACGCCCAAGCAGTCAACCCGGTTCCGCGGCACGGTGGCGGTGGGCGCGACCGGCGTCTCCGACACCGGCGGCGCGGGGGTGGCGTATGCGGCGCTCTACGCCGACGGCAAACTCGTCGGCAAGGACACCACATCGCCGTACGCGGTCAAGTACAACAGCGGCCGGCGCAACGGCACCGTGAAGCTGCAGTGGCGGGTCTACGACCGGGCGGGCAACGGGCCGGCGATCTACAACCGCTCCCTGATCGCCGACAACACGGTGCCGAAGGTGAAGATCACCAGCGGCCCGAAGAACGGCGCGAAGGTCAAGGGCACGGTGACCGTCAAGGCATCGGCGAGCGACGCGTCCGGCATCGCCCGCGTCGAGCTGCTGATCAATGGCAAGGTGGTCGCCAAGGACACCAAGTCGGCTTACTCGTTCAAGATCAAGGTTTCGAAGTACGGCAAGAAGATCAAGGTCCAGGTACGCGCGTACGACAAGGTCGGCAACGCCGCGAAGACCACCATCCGTACCTGGAAGCGCTGACCGCCCGGTCCGCGTAGTCGCACCGACGGCGAAGGCCCAACCCCGGCTCGGGGTTGGGCCTTCCTCGTTCATCGACCTTCGCCGTGCTGCCCTGGGTCAGCTCTGCGTTCGGGCTGTTCCGGGCGCGCGGGTTGGTTCTGTGTTCGGTTGGCCTGGCGGGCCGGTCGGCTCTGTATTCGGTTGGCTTGGCGGGCCGGGTTGGTTCCGTGTTCGGGTTGGCCCGGCGGGCCGGGTTAGCCCTGCAGGATGTTGCGGTCGGCGAGCAGCTTCGCCTGCTGCGGCCACGTGACCAGGCTGGCCGAGGCACGCATTCCGGCGGCGGCGATCGCGGCCCGCAGCGCCGTCTCCTCCGTCGCGGCCAGTTGCGCGTAGGTGGTGATCCCGGCGGAGACGAGGGCGCCGGCCATCTTCGGGCCGATACCCTCGATCCGGGTCAGGTCGTCCGGGATGGTCGTCTCGGCGGAATCGGGGACGCGCTGCGCCGGGACCGCGTCGGCGGTCGGGTCGTCGAACGGCTCCGCGATGGGCTCCGCGATGGGCGCGGGCTCGAACGCCGGGGTGGCGTCGATGCTCGCGGCCGGTTCGAAGACGGGAGCCGTCTCCTGGGCCGTCTCCGTCTCCGTCTCCGTGGCCGGTTCCGGGCTTGCGGCCGGGATCAGGCTCGGGGCCGGGTCCGTGTTGACGGCTTCCGATCCGGCGATGGGCTCCACGCCCGGCTCGCGGTCGGCTGCCAGGTCGTCGGCGAGGGCGGTGAATCCGCGCTGGTCGCCCTCGGCCAGCAGACGGGCCTGCGCCGGCCAGGTGGCCAGGTTGGGCGAGAGCCGCAGCTTGGCGGCCTTGATCGTGGCCCGCAGCGAGGCGAGGTCGGCGTCAGCCAGCTCGCGGTAGGTCGTGATGCCGGCGGCGGCGAGCGTGGCCGCGATCTTCGGGCCGATGCCCTCGATGCGGGTCAGCTTGTCCGCCGACGGGGCGACACCGGTCGCGGCAGGCACCGCTGCGACCGCGACGGGCTCGGCTTCCGCGACCGGCTCGGCTTCTGCAACCGGCTCGGTCTCTGCAACGGGCTCGGCGTCTGCAACGGGCTCGGCGTCTGCAACGGGCTCGGCGTCTGCAACGGGCTCGGCGTCTGCAACCGGCTCGGCGTCTGCGACCGGCTCGGCGTCTGCGACCGGCTCGGCGTCTGCGACGGGCTCGGTCTCTGCGACCGGCTCGGCTTCCGCGGCGGCGGTCGGCGAGCTGTCCGCGACCGGCTCGGCTTCTGCGACGGGCCCGGTCTCTGCGACCGGTTCGGCTTCCGCGGCGGCGGTCGGCGAGCTGTCCGCGACCGGCTCGGCTTCTGCGACCGGCTCGGCTTTCGCGACCGGCTCGGCTTCCGCGACGGCGGCCGGCGAGGTGTCCGGGACCGAAACGACTTCCGGCTCCGCCTCATCGTCGGATGTGGTCTCCGCGACCGACACCGTCTCGGTGGTGGGCGTGGCAGCGACGACCGGTTCGGCGTCGGCAACCGGCGCCGGCTCGGTGAAGAGCTCGGCGGGCGACGAGTCCACCACGACCGGCTCGGCCGGCGACGAGGTCACCAGGACCGGCTCGGCCTCGGCCACCTGCTCGGCCGGCTTGACCGACTCTGTTGTAGTGGTCTCGACGGGCACGGCAACGGCGGCCGACGAGGCGGTTTCCGCTGCTGCGGACCGCCGGGAAACAAGGATCCGGCCCCAGATCAGCCAGCCCGCGAGCAAGCCGACCAGGAGCGCGGCAACGATGGACAGGAGCGATGCCACGGCATGCCTCCGAAGACGAGGGTCGAGATGTAGGCGCGCAGCTTCGCACATCTCGATACCGACTCGGTTGCGGCGTGCCGTTTTCGTGACCCCGGACGGGTGATTTCCCCACGAGCCGGTCAGGGCCGTGGTTCAGCGAGTGCTTGTCGGCGCCGACTTCGGGCTTCGTCGATGACGCACTCGGACGAGGGCAGGGCCTTGATACCTCGGTAGGTTCTGGCCCTCCCCGAGAATTCTGCATGACGGGGTTTCCGCTGATCGCAACACCCCAACCAGACGGTCGCGGCCCACGGGCTGCCGACCCGCGACCGGATCTTGTGGCGACGTGGTCCGCTCGGCGCCCGCACGCAACAACGTTGATTGAGGGTTGGCGAGACGGTGAGGATCTTGTGGCGCTCGGGTGAGTCCCGCACCGCTATTCCCCAACGTCGGCCTGGTGCGGGGTGAGTGCGGCTTGACCGCTGGGCGTGCGGCCTGGGTGAGTGCGGCCTGCTCGCCACGGTTGGATCTTGTGGCGGCGTGGTCCGCTCGGCGCCCGCACGCAACAACGTCGACGAGGGCCGGTGAGATAGCGGCCCCGCACCGCCGCTCTACGACATCGACGGGCCTTGACAGGGGCGCCGAGGGGTCAAAACGGTACAAATTACTGACTCTCCCAGGGGCGTGGTCCGCCTCGCGCCGAGATCGCCGGGCGACTGTCCACAAACGATGGACCTCGATCAGCCGGGCCGGTGCCGCCGGGCGATCGCGTACAGGTCGCGGGCCGGGCCGATGAGCTGGGCCGACGCCGGCCACACCGCGCGCAGGTGCCGCTGCAGCGGCATCGCCGTCGGCACCGTGACCAGGGTGCCCGCCGCCAGTTCGGCGGTGACGGCGAGCGAGCTCAGCACCGTGGGCCCGCTGCCGGCCGCCACCGCGTGCTTGATCGCCGTCGTCGAGGACAGTTCGAGCAGCGGCGCCGCCGCGGTCAGCGGGGCCAGGGCCTCCTCGAACGCGCGCCGGGTGCCCGAGCCCGCCTCGCGTGACACCAGCGGGGTCGCGGCCAGTTCGGCCGGGGTGACGCCGCGCCGCCGCTTCGACCACGGGTGTCCGGGTGCCACCACGACCGCCAGCCGGTCGGTGGCGACGGTTTCCGCGTGCAGGCCGGCCGGCACGTCGGGGCCCTCGACGAAGCCCAGTTCGACCTGGCCGGTGAGCACCGCCGCCGCCACGTCGGCCGAGTTCGCCGCCCGCAGGGTCACGCTCAGCCCGGGGTGGCCGGTGCGGAGCGCCACCAGCCATTGCGGCAGCAGGTACTCGGCGACGGTTTGGCTGGCGGCCACCGCGAGGCGGCTCTCGTGGGTGGCGCGCAGCGCCGCGACGCCGGTGGCGAGCGCGTCGGCCGCTTCCACGGCGGCCCGGGCCCAGTCGGCGACCAGGGCGCCGGTCGCGGTCAGCGTCGAGCCGCGCGGGGAACGGTGCAGCAGGGTCACGCCGAGGCGGCGTTCCAGCTCGCGCAGCCGGGCGCTGGCGGCCGGCTGGGAGATGTGATGTGCGGCCGCCGCGCGGCCCACGCTGCCCAGCCGGGCGACGCTGAGCAGCAGGTCGAAGCCGGTGAGGTCGGTCACCTGCGGCGGCAGAGGCATAACCGCAGACTATGACCCCACAGGCGGGCGACCGCTACCGGGGACCTCGCGGGGGCCCGACAGTGGGGATCATGACCGTTCTGCTCGACCGCCCGGTACGCCGCGCCCCGATCGTCATCGGGCCCAACTGGTTCGCCTCCGTCATGGGCACCGGCATCGTCGCCACCGCCGCGGCCTCGCTGCCGCTGCACGTGCCCGGCCTGCGCACCCTGGCGACGGCCGGGTGGGCGTTGGCCTCGATCCTGCTGGTGGTGCTGGCGGCCGCCGCGGTCCGGCACCGGGCGAGCTACCGCGGCGACGTCGTCTCGGAGCAGTTCTGGGGTGCGCCGCCGATGGCGTTGCTGACCGTCGGCGCCGGGACGCTGCTGCTGGGGCGGGACTGGATCGGTGAGGCCGCGGCGGTCGCGGTCGATGTCGTGCTCTGGAGCGGCGGCACCCTGCTCGGGCTGGCGGTCGCCGTCGTGATCCCGTACCGGTTGCTGAGCCGGCATCGGCCCGGGCCGGAGACGGCCTTCGGTGGCCGGCTGATGCCGGTCGTGTCGCCGATGGTGTCGGCGGCGACCGGCGCGCTGCTGGTGCCGTATGTGGCGGCGCCCGTCGAGCTTCTGGTGGCCTGCTATGTGCTGGCGGGGATCAGCCTCGTCGCGGCGGTGCTGGTGTTCGGGCAGCTTTGGCGGCGGCTCGTCCGGTATGGCCCCGGCGCTCCCCGGATGGTGCCGACCTGGTGGATCGTGCTGGGCCCGATCGGTCAGTCGGTCACCGCCGTGCACCTGCTCGGGCGTGCCTCCGACGGCGTGCTGAGCGAGCCGTACGCCAGCGCCGCGCAACTTCTGGCCGTGCTGTACGGCGTACCCGCGCTCGGGTTGGCCCTGTGTTGGGCGGGCCTGGCCGCCGCGATCACGGTGCGCACCGCCCGCGCCGGGCTGCCCTTCTCGCTGACCTGGTGGAGCTTCACGTTCCCGGTGGGCACGGTCGTCACCGGCGCCAGCGGCCTGGCCGTCCGCACCGGCTCCGCCGTGCCGGCGACCCTCGCCGTCGCGCTCTATGCGATGCTGCTCGCCGCCTGGTCGGTGGTCGCCATCCGGACGCTGCGCGGGGCGCGCCGGGGCGACATACTCCGGCCGGCGCCGGCCGCGTAGCCTCTGAGCAGGGCTGCGTCGAGACGAGCGAGATGAGTGAGGGAGCCGTTGGGCACGGACCTGCTCGCCGAGCTGGCCACCGCACGCCGGCTGGCCGCCGCCCACGACCGGCCCGATCTCGCCGGGCGGCTGGATCGGGCGACGGCGCAGTTGCGCGCCGTGGACGTGACCGTCGCGGTGGTGGGCGAGTTCAAGCAGGGCAAGAGCACGCTGGTCAACGCCCTGCTACGCACCGACGTCTGCCCGGTGGACCCCGATGTGGTCACCGCCGTGCCGACCGTGCTGCGGTTCGGCAAGGAGCCCTCGGTCACCCTGCAGGTGCTGGCCGACGACGGTTCCGTGGAGACCGTCGCGGTGCCGTTCGACCAGCTTCGCCGGCATGTCACCGAGGGCGCGCCGGCGGCCGACGGTGCGCGGGCGCCGCGCAGCGTGGAGGTCCGGCTCGACCGGCGGCTGCTCGGCGCCGGGCTGTCCCTCATCGACACCCCGGGCGTCGGCGGCCTCGACTCCGCGCACGGCAACCTGACCCTCGGCGCGCTGGCCGGCGCCGGGGCGGCGCTGTTCGTCACCGACGCATCCCAGGAGCTGACCGCCCCCGAGGTCGACTTCCTGCGCCGCATTCTGCGGCGCTGCCCGGTCGCCTGCTGCGTCGTCACCAAGATCGACCTGTACGGCGAGTGGCGGCGCATCGTCGAGCTGAACGCCGGCCACCTCGCCGCCGCCGGTCTCGACGTGCCGATCGTGGCCGTCTCGTCGTTCCTGCGGCTGCGCGCCCAGGCCCGGGACAGCACCGAGCTCAACGCCGAGTCCGGCTATCCGCGCCTGGTCGAGCTGCTGCGCCGCGACGTGCTCGACGCGGCCCGCGCCGGTGCCGGCTCGGCCGCGCGCGCCGAACTGGCCTTCGTCGTGGCCCAGCTGCGCGAGCGGGTGGCGGCCGAGCAGGCCGCGGCGAGCTCACCCGCCGCGGCGGAGACGCTGGTTCAGCGGTACGCCGAGAAGCAGCGCCGTTCCCGCAGCCTGGGCTCGTGGCAGACGGTGCTCGGCGACGGCATCCAGGACCTCACCGCCGACGTCGATCATGACCTGCGCGAACGCCTGCGGGCGATGCTGCGCTCCGGCGAGGAACTGCTGAACGAGTCCGACCCGCGCGACACCTGGCAGGAATTCCAGGCGTGGGCGGCCAGGGAGGCGTCCGCCGCCGCCGTCGACAACCTGATGCTGCTGACCACCCGCACCGAGCAGCTCGCCCGCGACGTGGCCGATCGCTTCGACCTCGAATACGAGGGACTCGAGCTCGACCTGCCCTCGCCCGAGCAGGGCCTGGACAAGGTGGGTGAGCTGGCCGTCGACTTCCACCGCTCCGGCATGAAGCAGTTCCTCGGCGCGTTCACCGCCGCCCGGATCACCTACGGCGGCTTCTACATGCTCGGCGCCCTCGGCGCGCTGTTCAACGTCGCCATCGCCGCGCCGATCGGCCTGATCGCCGGCCTCACCCTGGGCCGCCGGCTGGTCAAGCAGGAACGGGAACGGCAGATCCAGCAGCGCCGCCAGCAGGCCCGGGCCGAGCTGCGCCGCTACGTCGACGACGTCTCCTTCCACGTGGGCCGCGACTCCCGCGAGGCGGTGCGGCGCACCCAGCGGCTGCTGCGCGACGAGTTCGGCGCCCGGGCCGCCGCGGTCGAGCGCTCCACGGCGGTGGCCGCCTCGGCGGTGCGCGAGACGGCGGCCCTGCCCGGCGAGCAGCGGCAGGCCCGGGCACGGCAGCTCGCCGCGCTCCGCGCTGAGCTGGAGCGGTTGTCATGACCGTGTTGGATGTTGTCCGGTGGTTGGCTGTATTCCGTGCTGAGCTGGGCCGGTTGTCATGACCGTGTTGGATGTTGTCCGGTGGTTGGCTGTATTCCGTGCTGAGCTGGACCGGCTGTCATGACCCTGTTGGATGCTGCCTGGCAGCTCGCCGTCCTCCCCGCCCGACGGAGCCGGTTCTTATGAGCCTGCTGGATGACGTGCGCGCTTTGCTGGACCGGGCGGTCGCCGGGACCGGGGACCCGGCGGTGCGGGCGGCGCTGACCGATGCGCGCCGCCGGCTCGGCGAGCCGCTGCGGGTCGCCATCGCCGGCAAGGTCAAGGCCGGCAAGTCCACCCTGCTCAACGCGCTGGTCGGCGAGGGCCTGGCGCCCACCGACGCGGGGGAGTGCACCCGGATCGTCACCTGGTACGCCGACGGCCCGACCTACGCGGTCACCGCCCACCTGACCGACGGCAGCACCCGCACGCTGCCGTTCCACCGGGTTGACGGCGCGGTGCGGATCACCCTCGACCGGCCCGCCGCACAATTCGACCACCTCGAGGTCCGCGTTCCCAGCTCCCGCCTGCGCCGGCACACCCTGATCGACACCCCCGGCATCGGGTCGCTGTCCACCGAGGTGTCCCTGCGCACGACGGCGTTCCTCGACGCCGAGGCCGACCGTCCCGCGCAGACCGACGCGGTCATCTACCTGCTGCGCCACCTGCACGCCGGCGACATCCACTTCCTGGAGTCCTTCCACGGCGACGACCTGGCCAGCGGCACGCCGGTCAACACGGTCGGCGTGCTCTCCCGCGCCGACGAGATCGGCGGGGCCCGGCTCGACGCGATGGACGCCGCGGCCGCCGTCGCCGCCCGGTATGCCGCCGACGACCGGCTGCGCCGGCTCTGCCCGGTGGTCGTCCCGGTCGCGGGGCTGCTCGGCGCGGCCGGCGCGACCCTGCGCGAGGACGAATACCGCACCCTGGCCGCGGTGGCGACGGCGCCGATGGCCGAGGTGGTCGAGCTGCTGCTCACCGCCGACCGGTTCGCCGGCTCGGCACCCGAGCGGCGGGAGGCGCTGCGCCGGCTCGGGCTGTTCGGCGTACGGCTGTCGGCGCGCTTGATCCGCGAGCAGAAGGTGCACGACTCCGCCGACCTGGCCGCCGCCCTGACCGCGCACAGCGGCATCGACCGGCTCCGCGAGGTCTTCGCGGCCCAGTTCGTCGGGCGCAGCGACGTGCTCAAGGCGCGCTCGGCCCTGGTCGTGCTCGACGAGTTCCTCGACCCCGGCTCGGCGCTGGCGGCCGAGGCCGAGCGGATCCGGGCCAGCGCCCACGAGTTCGTCGAGCTGCGGCTGCTGCACCTGCTGCGCTCCGGGCGGCTGCCGGGCACGCCGGGGCAGCTGGCCGAGATGGACCTGCTGCTGGGCGGGGCGGGCGGCGCCGCGTACCTGCGGTTGGGGTTGCCCGCCGAGGCGCCGCCGGAGCGGATCGCGGCGGCGGCCCGGGAGGCCCTCACCCGGTGGCAGACGCTGGCCGAGCATCCGTTCTCGGCCCGGGAACTGCGCCGGGCGGCGCGCGCGGTCGCCCGCAGCTGCGAGGGCATGCTGGCCGGCGCATCCTGATCGTTCGCGGTCAGCTCCGCTCGGCTGCCCCGATGTTGCAGCGCCCGCCGTCGCGGGTGAGTCGGTACGGGCCGCGGCCGTCCCAGGTGAGGCCGGGCGCGTCATCTCCGGATCGTTCGCGCGGGCCGCGGCTCGCCCCGGCCGGTCCCGGCGGCGCCAGCCAGCGCAGGCCCGCGTGGCTGTGTACCTCGACGCCGAGTTCGATCCAATAGAGGTCGGACCCGGCGCAGATCGACGTCACGTTGTTGTCCGTCGAGACCTCCGTACGCACCGGACCCCCGCCGGCCGGCATCGACTTCACCGTCCGGCCCACCGCGAAGAAGACCCGACCATCGCGCACGTCGATGTCCCGAACCCCGGCTTCGGCCACGAGCGTGCGGACGGCGCCGCCAGCGCTCGCAACGCCGCGGATGCCGAGGTCGTCCGCCCAGAACAGTGACGTGCCGTCGGTCCGCAGGTCGCCACGGACCGGGTGGGTCAGGACGGCTGTCCGGCTCGCGACCGCGCCGGGCAGCGGCGGGATGCGGTCGATCCGCTGGCCGTCCACCACGAAGGCCTGATCAGAATCAGTCACGGCGATCGGGCCAAGCGTGGCGCCCGGCCGGCTGTACAGCCGACGGGCGTGCAGCGGATGGGTGCCGGCCACGCCCCGGTAGACGCTGTCCCCGGCCACCCACCACAGGTGGTGGCCGGACCGGACGGGCCGGTCGCCGAGCACGGCGATCTCGGGCGCGGCCGGCGCCGCGACGTGCTGACGGGTGCACCCGGCCGGCCCGCCGGCGATCGCCAGCAGCACGATGGCGGGAACGATACTCGCTGTAGTTGCCATGAGGCCACGGTCGCGCCGGGGCCCGGCGTCCACATCGGTATTCACTCCTGAGAAGCGCCTGCCTACCCCTGAGATGCGGGACGCGCGAGACTACGGGGGTGGCAGCCAACGAAGCGGCCGCGATTCCGCGGGTCGCTGGTCGGGCCGCCGAGATCGACGCGGTCCTGACCCTGGCGCGGCGAGCCGTGCGCCACCAGACCGGTGCGCTGCTGGTGTCCGGCGAAGCCGGCGTGGGCAAGACGGCCCTGCTGCGGCACGCGACCGCGCTGGTCGCGGATCAGGTCACCGTCCTGTGGGTGCGGTGCCTGCCGTTCGCTGCGCTGGTCACGCCGCTGCTGCCGCTGCGGTCGGCGCTGCCCGGGCTGCCGCTGGGCGACGGCGCCGAGGTGCTGGCGACCTTCGATGCCTGGCTGGCGCGCGGGCCCACCCTGGTGGTCGTGGACGACCTGCAGTGGGCCGACCGGGCCACTCTCGACGTCCTGATGTACGTCCTGGCCGGCGATCCGGACCGGCCGCTCGCGGTCGCCGGCACCCGCCGGTCCGGCGAGGAGGAACCGCTGCGGCGCTGGCTCGCCGACGCGCGGCGGCTGCCCGGGGTTCACGAGCTCGCGCTGCGACGGCTCGACCGGCCGGCGACCGCCGAGCAGATCGCCATGACGCTGGGTCGTCTGCCGCACGAGTCGCTGGTCGACGACGTCTACGCACGAGGCGCGGGGAACCCGTACCTGACCAGCCTGCTCGTCCGAGACCTGGAGCCGGACACGACCGCGCTGCCGGCCGGTCTGCCCACCGAACTGCGCGACGCGCTCTGCGCCCGCTGGCGTGACCTGTCCGAGGCCGGCCGCGAGCTCACCACGATGATCGCGGTGGCTGGGCGGCCCCAGCGGTCGGCCGAGCTGATCCGGGCCGGCTGCCGCGCGCCGATCCTGCCGGCGCTGCACGAGGCTGTCGACGCCGGCGTGCTGGTCACCGCGCCGGACGAGCGGTACTGGTTCGCACACCCGCTGGTGGCCGAGGTGCTGGCCGATCAGCTGCTGGTCGAGGAGCGCCGGGCGTTGCACGCCACCTTCGCCACGGTGCTCGGCGGGGACCCGGTCGCGGCGGCGGAGCATTATCACCGTGCGGGCCTGGCCGAGCCCGCCTACCGCTGGGCCCTGACCGCCGCCGACAGCGCCGGGCCGGAGGCCGCGATCGGGCTGCTCCGGCGCGCCCTCGACCTGGCGCCGCGGCTGCCGGCCCGGACCGCCGGATCCGTGGATCTTCTGCGCCGCCTCCGGGCCGCCGCCGCGGCCGCGGGCCGTGACCTGGAGGAGCTCGCCGCGGTGACCGAGCTGCTCGACCGGCTCGACCACCGCCGTCGTCCGCTCGAAGCGGCGGAGCTGCTGGTCCGCCGCTCCCGGCTGGGCACGACGACCGGTGCGGTCGCGGCCCCGGACGACGCGCGATCGGCTGTCCGGCTGGCCGGGACGACGCCCGGCACCGCCGAGCATGCGTTGGCACTGGCCGAGCTCGCGCGGATCGAGCTTTGGCACGGCGAGCCGTCCGGCACGGCCCACGCTCGCGAGTCGGTGACGCTGGCCGAGCGCCTGTGCACCGCGGCGCCTCTGCCGGCCGCACGGTCCGCGCTGGCCGGGGCGCTCGTGTCAGACGTGATGGCTCGGCTCCTCGCCGGCGACTTCGGATGCCTTGACCAGGCGCTACGGGCCTACGACCAGGCCGCCGCGGCGAACGACCAGTGGACCATGGTGCACGCCGCGCTGTGGGCGACCTATGCCATCGACGGCCTGACCACGCCGGAGTCCGTCCAACTGCTCCGCCACTGCCGAGAGCGCGCCGCGACGATGGGCGCCCCACACACCTACCTGGCCCGCTACAGCGCGGTCGAGGCCCGCGGGCTGTTCATGCTCGGTAACTGGCGCGGTTGCCTGGATCGAATGCGGGACGCCCTGGGCGCGAGCCCCGGCCCGTTCACCGACGTGACCGTGCGGCTCACCGCAGCCCAGCTGGCCTGCCGGCAAGGTCGTCCGGCGGAGGCCGGCCAACACCTGATCCGCGCCGAGGAGGTGTTCCGCGAGCACACCGATTTCCCGGCCCTGCCGTTCGATTCCGTACGGGCCGAGCTGGCGGTCGCCGCCGGGAACACCGACCAGGCCCTGTCCGTCGTCGATCACGCTCTGGCCTCCCCGGTGCCCCCTACCCAGGTGGAACGGCTCCTTCCGCTCGCCGCCCGCGCCCTGGCCGATCGCGTGCAGGCCATCCGCGATCGCGGCGGCGACCCCCGCGCCGACGTCGAACGCCTGACGGTCCTGCGCCGCCGCTACCCGCGGATCATCACCGAGTCGGGCGGCGGGAAGTCCCGCTACTGGGCGCTGGTCACCGCACTGCAAGCCTGGTACGACGCCGAGGCCGCCCGCGCGGCAGGGACATCCACGATGGTGCTGTGGCGGCGTGCCGCGGAGGCCTGCGCGGCCGCGGACACGCCGTGGGACGAGGCCTACTGCCGGTGGCGCCAGGCCGAGATCGCCGCCACGACCGCGACGCCGGACCGGTCCGTGCTGCGCCACGCCCACCGCCTCGCCGTCGAGCTCCGGGCGACACCGTTGATCGAGGCCGTCGAGTATCTAGCCCACACCACGCGTACCCGGGTCGGCCCGCCGCCGGTCCCCGCCCGCCCGCCTGACCCGACGACGATCCCCGGTCTCACCCCACGGGAGTGGGAGGTGCTGGGACACCTGGCGTCCGGGCGCACCTACGCCGAGATCGCAGCGGCTCTCGTGATCAGCGAGAAGACGGTCAGCACCCACGTGTCGAACATGCTGCGCAAGACCGGAACCGCCAACCGGGTCGCCCTCGCCCAACTCGCCGAGCGCACCCGGACCAGGTAGCGCCTTACCGGCGGCGGTTGCGGGGGTGGTTCTGCGCCGTCCGCTCGTTGCCGTGTTTGTAGTTGCCGGTGAGGCGGGCCATCAGCTCCTGCGGATCGTCGCTGTCCACGTCGATCAGGAACCGGGCCGCGGCGGCGCCGCGCAGCACGGCGGCGGGGCGACCGTGGTGCAGCAACTCCACGTCCCCGTTCTTGCGGACGCGATGGGTGAATCCCTCAGGTGCATCAGACATCGCCGTATCGTCCCCGCGGGCCGACGCGCACGCGACCAATTTTCGCCGCCGGGCGCCGGACGTGCCGAGCCGATCCGGCGGCAAGTCGCGCAACCTGCCGGGTCATCCGCTGTGTCGTACGCCTGCCATTTGGTTGTGGATCGTCGGCGGTGTGGATTGTCGGGGGTGGCGAGGGCGGCCATCGGTTGCGGGTTGTCGGCGGTGTGGATCGGCAGAACGGTGCGCGGAGCCGCCACACAGTGCGTAGCCACTTGCTCAGTGCAGTGGTGTCCGGAGCGGCTCGCCGGGAGCGACGCAAACGCAACCCGGTGGGCTATTGGCGGCGGTGGAAGGTGTTGCGTTGCGGGCGGCGTTCGGGGTCGATGGTGGCCGGTGGGAGGAACTCGGGGTAGCCGTCGGGGCCGAGTCGTACGTGCCAGCCGCTGTTGTTGTGTAGGAGTCGGTGGTGGCGGCGGCAGATCAGGCAGGCGTTGCTGAGGGCTGTGGTGCCACCATCGGCCCACGGGACTAAATGGTGGCCCTCGGACCAGCGTGCGGGCCGATCGCAGCTCGGAAAGCAGCATCCGCGGTCGCGGAGGATCAGGGCGCGTCGTAGTGGGCCGGTGAACAGTCGTCGGGCGCGGCCGAGGTCGAGGGGCAGGCTGTTGCCGTTGAGGACGGCGGGCAGGATTTGGGCGTCGCAGGCTAGGCGGCGGGCTTCGGCGGCGTTGATCGGGGCTCCGGTGTCCAACCAACCCGCCCCGCCACCAGGACTGGCACCAACGTCGGTGCCGGCACCGGCCGGGCTGGGCGCGCCGACGCCGGCGCCGGCGTCCGCCTGGGAAGCCCGAGACGGCCCGGCCGAGGACTGTCCGGCCGAGGACTGTCCGGCTGGGGACGGCCCGGCTGGGGACGGCCCGGCTGGGGACGGCCCGGCTGGGGACTGCCCGGCTGGGGACTGCCCGGCTGAGGGCTGCCCGGCCGGCTGTGACTGCTCGGCCGGGCGGGACTGCCCGGCAGGGCGGGGCTGTTTGGTCAGGGTGGTGAACGGGATGGTGACCACGACCTGGGCCGGGTCACCACCGTGTCCCGGCAGATCCGAACCGTCCCGCAACGCACCGGTACACACATCCACCAACGCATCCGCCCGACGCTGCGCCGGAGTCCGTGCTCCTGCCGGGTCGTGCCGGGGATGACACAGCGGGTTGAGGGCGGCGGTGACGGCGGCGGCACCGGAGGTGTCGAGGTAACCGGACAGCCGGACCTGGCCGTTGCCGAGCGGGCTGAGGGTGAACCCGCGCTTGTGGTGGGCTTGGGCTTCTTGGCGGTCCAGGAATTCCGCTTCGCGTTCCTCGGCGATTTCGGGGGCGACATGGTCCAGGATCCTCCCGCCGAGTTTGCCGAGGGTCACCGCGTCGAACACGCCGGCCTGCTCCACCAGCTTCGTCTCGGCCTTGTCGGTGATGTCCCGGCCGAGGTCGGGTGGGAGGTTCGTGAGGGTGCCGGCGATGGTGGTGGCGTGCTCGGCGGAGATCCCCCCGGCACACAGGGCGGTGTCGAGCACGGGCCGCGCGTGCAGGGTATCGGCGATAGCGACCAACTGGTTCGCGGTGCCGGGGCTGACCCGCAGGTGCTGGCGCAGCCAGACGGTGGTGCTGGTCGCGGCGTGCGCCTTCGGCAGGCCTTGTGCTTGTGCTTGGGAGATCAGGTGGGCGGTGACGGCGGTGAGTTGCTGTACTCCGGCCCAGGCCTGTTGTAGGCACAAGATCAGGTCCCGGTCGGGGACTGCCCAGGCCGGGGCTGCGGCGCACGCGGCGGCCGCCCGGCGGGTCTCGGACAACAACTCCAACACCCGACCAGGCTGGCACAAACGGACGACAGGATGCGGGGCCCTGTGGATAACCCCGGCCCCCGACACGGAACCCCGCACACCATCGACGACTGGCAGGCCCCGGTCATGCTGGACTGGTGCGCTTCCTTCTGAACGTCCTGTGGTTCATCTTCGGCAGTGGCTTCGTCCTCGCGCTGGGCTACGGCCTCGCCGCGCTGCTCTGCTTCGTCTTCGTCGTCACCATTCCGTTCGGGGTGGCGTCGTTGCGGCTGGCGTCGTATTCGCTGTGGCCCTTCGGCCGTACCCTGGTCACCCGGCCCACCGCGGGCCTCGCCTCCGGCCTGGCGAACGTGCTGTGGGTGGTGATCGCCGGCTGGTGGCTGGCCCTGGGCCACATCGTGGCGGGCGTCGCCCAGTGTGTGACGATCATCGGCATTCCCTTCGGGATCGCGAACTTCAAGCTGGTTCCGGCGGCGTTCTGGCCGCTGGGCCGGGAGATCGTCGACCTCCGCGAGGCGCACGTCACGGCCGCCGCCTGAGGATGGACGTTTGCCGGACCCGGGTCTGTGGGAATCCAGCTGGCTTCATCTCTCGCCAGGAGCCGGCATGGAAATCACCGGGTTCATCACCGCCATCATTATCGGCCTGATCATCGGCGCGCTCGGCCGGCTGGTCGTTCCGGGCCGGCAGCGCATCCCGATCTGGCTCACCTTGGTGATCGGGATTGTGGCAGCGCTGCTGGGCACCGTGCTCGCCGCGGCGCTGGGCGTCGACGATACCGGCGGCATCGACTGGATCGAGCTGATCCTGCAGGTCGCTGTCGCCGCCGTGGGCGTGACGGTCGCCGCGAGCCTGTTGGGCCGCCGCGCCCGCTGACCGATGCTCGACCCGGTCCCCGTTCGGGTCAATGTGCTTGCCCGGCGGGGCCGGGTCGTCGATCATCGTCCGAATGGCCGCCGAATTCTCCGTCAAGCCCACCCTCGTCGGCGCCAGGGTCGTGGTGCGCCCGTTCGCCGACGGTGACTTCCCCGCGATCCGTGAGGCGCTGCGGGATCCCGAGGTGGTGCGGCTCACCGGCAGCCGGCCGATCGTCTGGGACGAGGCCGCCGAGATGCGGATGCGCGAGTGGTACGGCACTCGCGGCGACCAGCCCGACCGGCTCGACCTCGCCGTCGAGGAGCGGGCCACCGGCGCCTGGGTCGGCGAGGTCGTGCTCAACGAGTGGGACCCGCGCAACGAGACCTGCAACTTCCGGACCATGTTCGGGCCGCGGGGCCGCGACCGGGGGCTCGGCACCGAGGCGGTCCGGCTCCTCGTCGGGTACGGCTTCGAGCGGCTCGGCCTGCACCGCATCGGGCTCGAGGTCTATTCCTTCAACCCGCGCGCCCGCCGCGTGTACGAGAAGGCCGGTTTTGTCGCCGAGGGGGTGCTGCGGGACGCCCTGCGTACCCCGGAGGGCCGGGCGGACGCCACGGTCATGTCGATCCTTGCCGACGAGTGGAAGGGCGGTCAGGACCAGCAGGGATGACCCTCGCGGGCGTTTCCCGTGGTGAGCGCCTTCTCCTCGGAGCCGTCGGCCTTCACGATCACGATCTTCTGCCTCGGCGCGGGGCCGCGGGCGAAGGCCAGCCAGCTGCCGTCCGGTGACCAGGACGGGTCCATCTCCCGTGCCTCGTCGGTGGTCACGGGCTCCGGGCTCTTGCCGTCGCCGCCGACCACCCAGATGTCCGAGATGTCATCGCCGGTGAGGTGGGTGTACGCGATCTTCTTTCCGTCCGGTGACCAGTTCGGGTCGACGCCGGGGCCGCTGGCACCCTTGGTGATCTGCCGGCCGGGCTCCTGGCGAGTTTCCAGGTCCAGCACGAAGATCTGCCGCTGCCCGCCGACGACCTTGTGGTAGGCGAGCTCACCCCCGAGGGGTGACCAGGCCGGGTCGTCCTTCATGCCGGGCTCGGTGGTCAGCTGGGTCGGCTCCGACTCGCCCACGGTGATGATGAAGATCTGTGGGCTCCCGTCGACGACGCGCTCGAAAGCGAGCCGCTTGCCGTCGGGGGACCAGGACACCCTTCCGCCGGTGACGTCCGTGACGACCTTGACGGGTTCGCTGCCGTCCGCGTTCATCGCGAAGATCGTGTTCTTGAGGCCCCGCTGATATCGGATCACGGCGACCCGCTTGCGGTCGCGGGACCATTCCGGCACCTGATCGCCGCCGGTGACGGAGATCGGGGTGCGGGCGGCCTTGCCCGGGGTCAGCAGGGAGACGTTGGTCTTGAGCTCGGGCCGCTTGTCACCGCCGGTGTCGACCTGGACCAGCATGGTGTCGAGCGGGTAGGGCGGCGCGCTGGCCGACGGTGACGCGCTGGGAGACGAAGGCGGGGTCTGCGCACCAGCGTCCTTCTTCCCGTTGTACCTGTTGAGGGCGACCACGGCCGTGGTACCGGCGATCACCGCGAGGGTGATCGCACCGACCAGGATGAGGATCCGGCCGCTGCGCCTGGGGCGCTCGTCGTCGTCGCCGGCGCCGGCGGGCACCGGCGGGTAGCCGACCGGGGGACCGGGCGTGATCGGCGGCGCGGTCCGGCCCGCCGCGGCGGAGGCGAAGACCTGGCTGCCGCCGACGGCCGGCGCCGGGCTGGTCGGCTGCGGGAAGGTCCGGGTCGGCGGCACGAAGGGCTGCGTCCGGGGTACGGCGGACTGCACCGCGGGCGGCGCCGACGGTACGGACGCCGCGCCCCGGGTGTACGCGACCGGAGCCGCCGAGCCGTGCACTGTCGCGTCGCGCACTGTCGCGTCGCGCATTGTCGTGTCGCCGGCCGGGCTGCCGGCGTGCTGCCCGGCCCCGTTGCCCGGCATGACCCGCGTGGCCGAACGGGCCTCCCCGGCGCCCTCCGGCGTGATCCCGGTGTTCGCGGTGCCGGGCGGCGTGATCTCGGTGTTCGCGGTGCCGGGCGGCGTGACCTCGGTTTGTGCATCGCCGGGCGGCGTGATCCGCCGGGGCACACCGTTCGTCGGGCGTGCCGGTGGGGCGGCCGCCGCGGCGACCTCCGCCGAAGCGTCGGGCGTGGTGCGGCTGGCCTCGGCGGTGGAAACCGTCGCGCCCTGGGCGGCGGCGGATCGTTCGGCGGCTGCCGCCGCCGGGGTCGGCTCAGCGGCGGGCCGGGATTCGGCGGCCGGGCGCGGCGGGGGAGCGACCGCCTCGGTGAACGGCGACACCCCGCCCGTGACCAGCGCCGTAGCGACCGCCGCACCCATCGCGATGCTGTGCTCCGGGTGCGGGTCGGCCACCACCGGCCGGTCGAACGCCGTCGACAGCAGCTGACCGATCAGCGGGATCCGGGACGACCCGCCCGCCAGCAGCACCGCCTCAAGGTCACCCGGCGCGACCCCGGCCGAGCGCAGCGCCCGGTGCATCGCCGTCACCGTGTCCGCCAGCGCCGGCGCGATCATCGACTCCAGTTCGGAGCGGTTGAGCCGGACCCGGGTGTGCACGCCGGGCAGCGCCACCGGGATCATCACCTCGGTGTCGAAGGACAGCGCCTCCTTGGCCTCCACACAGTCGCGGCGGAGCCGGGCCAGGGCGGCGACCACGTCCGGCTCGTCCGGGTCCAGGCCCTCGACGCGGGTGCCGAGCATCCCCAGCACGTGGCCGAAGACCGCCTCGTCGAAGTCGGCGCCGCCCAGTTGCTCGATGCCCTCCGGCTCGCCGAGCAGCTGGAATCCCTCGCCGTCGCGGCGCAGCACGGCCGCGTCGAAGGTGCCGCCGCCCAGGTCGTAGACCGCGACCGTCTCGCCCGGACCGATCCGGCGGGCGGTCGCGTGCTGCAGCGCCGCCGCCTCGGGCTCGGTGCGCAGCAGCACCGGCCCGGTGTCGGCCAGCCGCAGCGCCTGGTCGAGCTGCTCGCGCTTGTACGGGCCCCAGTTTGCCGGGTGGGTGACCGCCAGCACGGCGGGCGGCCCGTCCTGCAGCCCGGCGACCATGTCCAGGACGTGCCGTAGCAGCTTGGCGGTGAGCGCGTGCGCCGAGAACGGCACGCCGCCGGCCAGGATCGGCACCGGGTCGCCGATGCGGCGCTTGAACTCGCGGGCCAGCCTGCCGGGCTCGGCCTGGCCCCGGCGCTCGGCCGCCTCACCGATCAGCAGGCCGCCGTCGGGGCGCACGAAGACCAGCGACGGGATCTCGGCCCGGCGCCCGCCCAGCCGGACGATCTCGATCCGCCCGTCGACGCGGACCGCCGCCGCTGTCTGGGTGGTGCCGAGATCTATCCCCAAGCCGTACTGCATCGCCACAGCTGCGACCTTAAAGGCAACGCGCCAGGCCCGGCACCGCCGGACGGGCGGTGTCGCGGGTGGTTTTGTCCAGCTCACCCCACCTCGGTACGGTGGCCGCCGGGTTGATGGGGGTCAGCCCGTCCGGTCCGTTCCGTCATCCGGAAGGGTGACGGTGCGGCGTTCCATGAGGTGGCCGGTGGCGGTGAAGCGCTCGTTGCCGGCCAGCGGGCCCGTTCTGGTCTCCAGGACGACGAAGCCTTCGCTGCGGTACAGGGCCAGCGCGTTCGGGTTGCCGTCGAGGACCGTGACCTGCGCGCGGTCGCCGGCGTGGGTGACCGCGTGCCTCAGCAGGGCCCGGCCGATGCCCCGGCGGTAGTGCGCCGGGTCGACGTAGAGCCAGGTGACCTCGCCGCCGTCGAGCGCCACGAAGCCGGTGACCGTGCCCCTGGTCTCGGCGACCCAGAGCAGCCCGTCGAAGAGGCCCTCGCCCTCGGCGGTCTGCTCCAGGGGCAGGAAGGCGTCCGGGCCCGCGGAGCCGCGCAGTTCGTCGAGGCGGGCGGCGTCGTGGATGCGGGCGATGGTGGCCCAGTCGGCCTCGGCGTACGGGCGGATCCACGGCCGCCCGCCGGCGGCCCACTCGTCGGCGAGGACCGCGAAGAGCAGCTCGTCGTGCCATTCGCCGGCAAAGGACACGCACTGGCGCAGATGTCCTTCCTGGCGCATGCCGAGCCGGCGCAGAACCCTCGCGGAAGCCTCGTTGCGGGCGTTGGTCGCGGCGGTGACCCGGTGCAGTCCCAGCCGGTCGAAGGCGAGGTCCAGCAGGGCGGTCGCCGCCTCGGTCGCGTACCCGAGGCGCTGCGCGTCCGGATGCAGGATCACGCCGATCTCGCCGTGCCGGTGCTCGGCGCTGGTCCAGGTCAGGTCCGCCTCGCCGATCATCCGGCCGGTGTCGCGCAGCTCCGCCGCGAGCACCAGGGCGTCGCCCTGCCGGGCCAGGGTGGTCATGGTGAGCCGCCGCCGGACGATCTCCTCGGTGCGCTCCGGGGTGGGCGGTGGCCAGTAGAGATACCGCAGCACGTCGGGCCGGGTGCGCAGCTCGTGCAGGGCGGGCACGTCGTCGCTCCGGAAGGGACGCAGCAGCAGTCGGGGGGTGATCAGCGGAGTATCGATGCTCAGCATCCTGCCCATGGTGCCGCGCCGGGCCCGGGCCGGCAGCCCGGGTCACGGAACGTTCCGCGCGTGTTGACAGCTCGTGACGAAGGGATCAACATATCTGCACTGACTGATGGAAGCGCTCCCAAGGAGACCTTCGTGATCCGAACCCTCAGCGCCGCCGTCCTCCTCGTGGCCGGCCTGATCGCCGCGCCGGCCGCCCCGGCCGTAGCCGCCGACGAGGTTGAGCAGGTCGTCAACGGCGGTTTCGGCACGAGCGCCGACCCGTGGTGGTCCACCGCCGGCATGCCGATCGCCCTGCGCGACGGCAAGGCCTGCGTGGACGTACCCGCCGGCACCGTCAACCGGTGGGATGCCGCCGTCGGTCAGAACGACATCGATCTCGTCGCGGGCGAGACCTACCGGTACTCGTTCACAGCCAGCGGCGATCCCGATGGTCATGTCGCCCGGGCGATCGTCGGGCTGTCCGTCTCGCCGTACGACACGTACTTCGAGGCGTCGCCGGCCCTGACCGTCTCGGGCGACACGTACTCGTACACCTTCACCTCGGCCGTCACCACCGCGCAGGCGCAGGTCGCGCTCCAGGTCGGCGGCAGCGCCGACGCCTGGGGTCTGTGCCTGGACGACGTCTCGCTGGTCGGCGGCGTGCCGCCGGAGGTGTATGTGCCCGACACCGGGCCGCGGGTCCGGGTCAACCAGGTCGCCTACCTGCCGCGCGGGCCCAAGAAGGCCACGCTGGTCACCGCGGCCACGACCCGGCTGCCCTGGCAGCTGAAGAACGCGGCGGGCGCCACCGTCGCGCGTGGCTATTCGGTGCCGCGCGGGGTCGACGCGTCGTCCGGGCAGAACGTGCAGACGATCGACTTCGGCGGCTACCGCAAGCGCGGCACCGGCTTCACCCTGGTCGCGGACGGCGAGACCAGCCGGCCGTTCGACATCGACGCGGCCGTCTACGAGCAGTTGCGCGCCGACGCGTTGACGTTCTACTACACCCAGCGCAGCGGCCTGGAGATCCGTGCGGACCTGCGACCCGGGTACGCCCGCCCGGCCGGCCACGTCGACGCCGCGCCCAACCTCGGCGACGGCTCGGTGCCCTGCCAGAGCGGCGTCTGCGACTACCGGCTGGACGTCACCGGCGGCTGGTACGACGCCGGTGACCACGGCAAGTACGTCGTCAACGGCGGCATCTCCACCTGGGAACTGCTCAACCAGTACGAGCGCACCGCCGAGCCGGCCAAGCTCGGCGACGGCACGCTGCGGATCCCGGAGAGCGCCAACAAGGTCCCGGACATCCTCGACGAGGCCCGCTGGGAGCTGGAGTTCATGCTCAAGATGCAGGTCCCGGCCGGGAAACCGCTCGCCGGCATGGTGCACCACAAGATCCACGACGCGAACTGGACCGGGCTGCCGCTGCTCCCCAACCTCGACCCCCAGCAGCGCGAACTGCACCCGGTCTCGACCGCGGCGACGCTGAACCTGGCCGCCACCGCCGCGCAGGCCGCCCGCCTCTACCGCCGCTACGACCGGGCGTTCGCCGCCAAGGCCCTGGCCGCGGCCCGGACCGCCTACACCGCGGCGCTGGCGAACCCGGCCCGCTATGCCCTGGATTCCGACGGCACCGGCGGCGGCGCCTACGGCGACAGCAAGGTCGACGACGACTTCTACTGGGCCGCCGCCGAGCTCTACCTGAGCACGGGCGAGAAGAAATACGCCGCCGACATCCTGGCCTCGCCGGTGCACACCGCCGACATCTTCGGCGCCGGCGCCTTCGACTGGGCGAGCACGGCCGCGGCCGGCCGCCTCGACCTGGCCCTGGTGCCGAACAAGCTGCCGGGGCGCAACCAGGTCCGCGCGTCGATCGTGGCCGGCGCGGAGAAATACCTCAAGATCCAAACCGCTCACCCGTACGGCGTCGCGTACGCCCCGGCGAACAACATGTGGGACTGGGGCTCGAACAGCCTGATCCTGAACAACCTGGTGGTGGTGGCGTCCGCGTACGACATCAGCGGCCGGGACAAGTTCCGCACCGCGGTGTACGAGGGCATGGACTACCTGCTCGGCCGCAACGCCCTCAACCAGTCGTACGTGACCGGCTACGGCGAGGTGAGCTCGAAGAACCAGCACAGCCGCTGGTACGCACACCAACTCGACGCGAACCTGCCGAACCCGCCGAGGGGCTCGCTGGCCGGCGGCGCCAACTCGTCGATCCAGGACCCGTACGCGCAGAGCAAGCTGACCGGCTGCGTGGGCCAGTTCTGCTACATCGACGACATCCAGTCCTGGTCGACCAACGAGCTCACGATCAACTGGAACTCGGCGCTGGCCTGGGTCGTCTCGTTCGTCGCCGACCAGAACTAGACTGCATGGCGTGACCGACGTCGATAGGCCCGTGTGGCTGCTCGACGTCGACGGCGTCATCAACACGACCAGGCCCGGCTGGGGCGGCGCGCCCCGCAAGGCGCTGGTGTGGTCGGGAGCCGACAACACGTCGTACGTGTTGCGCTGGTCCCCGCTGCTGGTGGACCGGATCCGGTCGCTGCACACCCGCGGCAAGGTCGAGGTCCGCTGGTGCACGACCTGGTGCCCGGAGGCGGAACGCCTCGAACGCCTCTGGGGCCTGCCCGAGCTGGCCCGCTCCCTGGCGGCCGACCCGATGCCACGCGGCGCGGAATGCTGGCCGCTCAAGCTGGCGGCGGCCTGGGACGTGCTCACCGAGGGCCGCCGGCTCATCTGGACGGACGACGAGGCGCTGCCGCCGCCGGGCCCGGAACGCGACGAGCTGACCGCGGACGGCCGGGCCCTGCTGATCGCCCCGCGCGCGACGCGTGGCCTGCAAGCGGCGGACCTGGACCTGATCGTGAAGTTCGCCGCGGGCCGCCGCCTGCCGACCCATCGCGTGGCAGGCCGGCACCGCCTGCCCTGATGGTGTTTCAATGATGGCCATGCCGCTCGACGAGTTGCGCGACCTGCTCGCCCGTCACGCTCGGCCCGATCTGCGCGCGCCCATCGATGACGTCCGCATCTTCCGGGCAGACCGGCCCAACCCGCCGACGCCGACCACCTACGGCAAGGTGCTGGCCATCGTCGCCCAGGGCACCAAACGCTTCGCGCTGAACGACCGGCTGTACGAATATCACGCCGGGCAGTACGTCATCGCCTCGGTCGACCTGCCCGTGACCGCGTACTTCGCGCAGGCCAGTCCGGAGGAACCCGCCCTCGGCTTCGGCCTGACCCTGCGACCGGCCCTCGTCGCGGAGGTGCTCCTGCAGGCCGATCCGGCGGAACTGCCGGAAGCCTGCCCCGGCACGCCCCCCGGTCTGGCCGTCAGCACCGCTCCCGCCGAGCTGATCGACGCTGCCGTCCGCCTGCTGCGCCTGCTCGACCAGCCCCGGGACATCGCCATGATCGCGCCGCTGATCAAGCAGGAGATCATCTGGCGGCTGCTCACCGGTGACCAGAGCAGCATGCTGCGCCAGTTCGGCCTGCCCGACAGCAGCCTCAGTCACATCGCGCGCGCGGTGCAGTGGATCCGCGACAACTACGCGCAAAGCTTCCGGGTCGCGGAGGTGGCGCGGCAGGCGGGCATGAGCAGCTCCGCGTTCCACCGCAACTTCCAGGCCGTCACCTCGATGAGCCCGATCCAGTACCAGAAACAGATCCGACTGCAGCACGCCAGGCTGCTGCTCGCCGCCGACCCCGGCGACATCGCCGGGATCAGCCGCCGCGTCGGCTACGAGAGCCCGGCACAGTTCAGCCGCGAATACCGCCGGCTGTTCGGCGGTCCGCCGCGCCAGGACGCCGCCCGCCTCAACGCCCATGGGCGAACCGGGGAGGATCGAGCAAGTATTCGCGAGCATTGATCCTGGAGCTCGCGCCCACCCACCTGCTTGCATAAGTGCTCTGCCTTCGGTCCGGCTGGTGAGAGGACGACGATGACCGATCATGCAAGCAGTGAGATATCGCTGCGCGTCAACGAGGTGACGCACCGGCTGTCGGTGGACAACCGCCGGACCCTGCTCGACGCGTTGCGCGAAGACCTGCGCATCACCGGCCCGAAGAAGGGCTGCGACCGCGGCCAGTGCGGCGCCTGCACTGTGCTGCGCGACGGCCGGCGAGTCGTCTCCTGTCTGACCCTCGCGGCCGCCGCCGACGGTGCCGCGATCACCACCGTCGAGGGACTGGCCGGCGAGAACGAGCTGCGGCCGATCCAGGAGGCGTTCCTGCGGCTGGACGGTTTCCAATGCGGCTTCTGCACACCCGGGCAGCTCTGCTCGGCGGTCGGGATGCTCGCCGAGCACGCGGCCGGCTGGCCCAGCGCCGTCACCGCCGGCGACTCACCGGACCGGGCGCCGGACCTGGACGAGGCCGAGGTGCGCGAGCGGATGAGCGGCAACCTGTGCCGCTGCGGGGCGTACCCGTCGATCGTGCGCGCGGTGCTCGAGACGGCCGTTCGCGAAGGGGTGGCGGGGTGAAAGAGTTCGCTTACCAGCGTGCGACTCAGGTCCACGATGCGCTGACCGCGGTCGCGGAGCATGCCGGTGCCCGGTATCTGGGCGGGGGCACGAACCTCGTCGATCTGATGAAGAGTGGGGTCGAGGAGCCGACCCGGCTGGTCGACGTCCGGCAGCTTCCGCTGGACGGCGTCCGCGCCGCACCGGACGGCGGGCTGGTGATCGGTGCGACCACGACGAACAGCGACGCCGCCGCGCATCCCGCGGTGCGGCGCCGGTTTCCGGCGCTGACCCAGGCCATCCTGGCGGGCGCGTCCGGCCAGCTGCGGAACATGGCCACGGTGGGCGGCAACCTGCTGCAACGCACGCGCTGTGGCTACTTCGCCGACCCCGTTCAGCCCTGCAACAAACGGGTTCCCGGCAGCGGATGCGCCGCGATCGCGGGGGTCCACCACAACCACGCCGTCCTCGGCCACTCCCCGCATTGTGTGGCCACCCATCCCTCCGACATGGCGGTGGCGCTGGCCGCGTTCGACGCGGTCGTGCACTACCAGACGCTCGCCGGCGCCGGCGAGATCCCGCTGTCGCGGTTCTACCTGCCGACCGGTGACCGCCCGGACCGGGAAACGGCGTTGCCGCCCGGCGCGCTGATCACCGCCGTCGCCCTGCCGGGGTCCGTGGCCGGCCCTCGGTCGCGGTACCGCAAGGTGCGCGAGCGCGCGTCGTACGCCTTCGCGACGGTCTCCGTCGCCGCCACGCTCGACGTCCGTGACGGCGTGGTGCGCGACGTACGCATCGCCCTCGGTGGCGTGGCGTCGCGGCCCTGGCGGGCCCGCTCCGCCGAGGCCGTCCTCCGCGGCGGCCGGCCCACGGCAGACCGGTTCCGGAGCGCCGCCGAGGCGGAGCTGGACGCCGCGGTGCCGTTGCGTGACAACGGATACAAGGTGACGTTGGCACGGAACCTCATCGAAGCCGTGCTCGGTGAACTCGCTGAAACGGAGCAGGACCGATGAGCACAGACCGCATTCCCGGCGCCGTCGGTGCCCCCCGACTCCGGATCGAGGGCGGGCTCAAGGTCACCGGTGCCGCGCGTTACGCCTCGGACGGGCCGATGCCGGGGCTGGCCCACGGCTGGATGGTGACGGCCACCATCTCCCGGGGCCGCATCCGCGACATCGACGCCGCCACCGCCCTCGGCATGCCGGGCGTGCTGGGGGTGCTCGACCACCGCAACGCGCCCCGGGTCAATCCCCGGGCCGGCAACTACTTCGGCCCGGACGGGAGCCTTCAGCTGCTGCAGGACGACGTGATCCCGTACGCGGGCCGGCCGGTCGCGCTGGTGGTGGCGGAAACACCCGAGCAGGCCCGGGCGGCAGCGGCCACACTCCGCGTGACCTATGACATCGAGCCGCACGACGTGGACCTGCGCCTGGGGCATCCGGCCGCCCGTTCGGCATCGACCGCCTTCGGCCCGGAGGCGGACACCGGCGACGTGGACGCGGAACTGGCGGCCTCCGCAGTCGTGGTCGACGAGTGCTACCGCACCCCCGAGGAAAGCCACAGCGCCCTGGAACCCCATGCCTCAACCGCATGGTGGGAGAACGGGCACGTGTACGCCGTGGACTCCAACCAGGGAGCCTTCAGCGTGTCCGAGGTGCTGTCCGCGTTGTGGTCCATCGACCGTGAACGGGTGCACATCCGCGCCGAGCATGTCGGCGGCGGTTTCGGCGGCAAGAGCGCCTGCGGCCCGCAGCTGATCCTCGCGTCGATGGCCGCCGAACGGTTCGGACGTCCGGTGCGGATCGCCATGACCCGGGAACAGGTCTTCGAGGCGACCGCGTCGCGGCCCCCGACCGACCAACGGGTCCGCATCGGCGCCGACGCCGACGGCCACCTGCGCGCCATCCACCACCGGGCGGCCTACGCCCTCTCGCCGCTCGCCGAGTACATCGAGTGGTGCACCGAACAGGCCAAGATCCTGTACGCGGCCCCGGCGATCCGCACCCAGCTCACCGCCGTACCCCTCGACGTCCTGCCGCCGGCCTCGATGCGCGGACCGGGCGCGACGCCCGGCTCTTTCGCCCTGGAGTCGGCGATCGACGAGGTGGCCGAGCGGCTGGGGATGGACCCGCTGGAGCTGCGCCTGCGCAACCAACCCACGGCCGGGCCCGTGTCGGGGCTGCCGTTCAGCAGCCGCCGCCTGGTCCCCTGCCTGCGGGAGGGCGCGCGCCGATTCGGCTGGACCGCCCGCGACCGGCGTCCCCGCTCGCGGCGCGAGGGCCCGCTGCTGATCGGCAGCGGCATGGCCACCACCTCGTTCAGCGCCGGGGTGTTCCCGTCGTCGGCGTCGATCACCGCGGAGCAGGACGGGACGTTCACGGTGTCGATCGGCGCGAGCGACATCGGTACGGGCGCCCGTACCGCGCTGACCGCGGTCGCCGCCGACGCGCTCGGGGTCGGCCCGGAAGAGATCCGGATCCGGATCGGCGACAGCGACCTCGGCATGGCGTGGGGCGCGGGCGGTTCCCGCGGCACGACGTCCTGGTCCTTCGCCATCCTCGAGGCCGCCCGGAAACTCCGGGAGAACCTGGGCGACCATCGGCCGGTGACCGCGACGGTGGACACCACCGCGATGATCAATTTCCAGCCGGACCGGGAGCGGCAGACCTTCAGCGCCGTCTTCGCGGAGGTCGCCGTCGACCCGGCGACCGGCGAGGTGCGGGTACGCCGGCTGCTCGGCATGTTCGCCGTGGGCCGGGTGATCAACCCGCTGCTGGCCCGCAGCCAGGTGATCGGCGGAATGATCATGGGGCTGTCCATGGCCCTGCACGAGGAGAGCGTGCGAGACCCGCGCACCGGCAGGCAGGCCAACGGCGACTTCGCCGGCTATCACATCGCCGCGCACGCCGACGTACCCGACGTCGAGGCCGACTTCGTGCCGGACTACGAGCCCCAGGACCCGGCGGGATTCAACGGCCTCGGCGAGATCGGCACCGCCGGCACCGCGGCGGCGATCGCCAACGCCGTGTGGCACGCCACGGGCACCCGGCAGCGGATCCTCCCGATCCGACTCGACCGCGTGCTGGAGCCGGTGACCGCGGTCGACGTCGCCGACGAACTCCGCGTCGGGTGAGGCCAGGGCGCTCCTGTGCGGTAACGACCTCACGGGCCCGGGCGGTCACCATCGGCGCCGTACCGCGCGACCATGGTGTGGACGGCTTCGTCGACTACCGCGGTTGTGCGGGCGGGGGTTACCGTCCAGTCCGGGAGCACCAGACTTGGCCAGAACAGGTAGTTGGAGATCATTCCGAGGAACTGGGTTGCGGCCATTTCCGGGTCAGCGATGTCTGCGGCTCCCGTGTCGTGTTCGGTCTGGAGGTAGATCCGGATGGACTCGAAGTACGGCAGTTTGCCTTGTGAGAAATGGGCCTTGGCCAGTTCGGGGAAGCGTGGCAGTTCGGCGATGACGATGCGGAACAGGTCGGTCATCTCCGGTTGGCTCACCAGCGTCGCGTAGCGCCGTCCGAGGACCGTCAGGCCGGCCGTCAGGTCACCGGTGGGCGGTACGTCGGCGACGTCGTTGTCGGTCCATGAGTCGATGACGATGGCATCGAACAATGCTGCCTTTGTCGGGAACTGTTTGAACAGCGTCGCTTTCGACACCCCGGCGCTCTCGGCAACACGCGCCAGGGATGCCCGGTCGTAGCCCAACTCGAGGAAAAGCTCGGTAGCGGCCTGCACGATGAGCGCGCGTTTCTCCTGCGCCACGCGCTGGTGATAGGCCGACGGCGCTGGGGTCATGCACCCATCATAGCGAGGTGAGTGGGTTGACTCACCACCCCCGCGGGGCGTACCTTCGGCGTGGTGAGTCACCCGACTCACCGCCCGGTTCCCCGGGTGTCGTCCCTCGCCCGCACTCGGAGGATCGAATGTCCCGCTTCGCCCATCAGACCGTTCTCGTGACCGGCGGCACCGGTGGGCAGGGCGCCAGTCACGTGCGCGCCTTGCACGCCGAAGGGGCCAACGTCGTCATCGGTGCCATCAACGCCGAGCGTGGCGCCGGCCTCGCCGCCGAACTGGGAGACCGGGCGCATTTCGTCCGCCTCGACGTCTCCCAGGAAGAGTCGTGGGCCGCCGCTATCACGGAAACCGAGAAGGCCTTCGGCGCGCTCACTGTGCTGGTCAACAACGCCGGGGTGCAGAACCCGCCGGCCCTCATCGAGTCTACCGACCGGGCTACCTGGGCCCGCATCCTCGACATCAACCTCACCGGCACCTTCCTCGGCATCAAGGCAGCCGCCCCGGCGCTGCGGCGCGCGGGAGGAGGAGCAATCGTCAACATCGCCTCCACCATGGCCCTCGGCGGTACTGCCTTCTACGCGCCCTACGTCGCCAGCAAGTGGGCGATCCGAGGGCTCACTCAGACCGCCGCCCTCGAGCTGGGCCGGGACAACATCCGCGTCAATGCCATCCACCCCGGCGTTGTCGCCACCCCGTTCATCACCGAGCCGGCGGCCGGCAGCAACACCCCGATCGCCGACTTCTACTCACCCGAACCGTTCGCCGTCCCCCGACTCGGACAACCCGCCGACATCACCGCACTGCTGCTGTTCCTCACCTCACCACACGCGGCCTTCATCACCGGCGCCGAGTACGTCATCGACGGCGGACTGCTCCTCGGCCCCGCACTACAGAAGGAAGCCGCATGAAAGTTGGTACTGCGCTCGGTTGAGGCGGGCGGGTCGGGTACCACGAGGGTTTACCCGCCCTGGGTTGACGACAGGCGAGGCCGGGGGCTCATAACCTGCGCATCTGAAGTCACCCCAGGAGAGGACCAGCACCCATGAAATCGACAATGTTCCGCCGGGCCGCGGCATGCGTGGCGGCTGTCATCATCGGCACTCTCGTCCTGGCATCCCCGGCCAGCGCAGCCGACGTGGAAACCTGCACGTGGTACGGCTGTGGGGGCGCCTGGGGTTCCGGCTCCGGGTACTGGCAGCAGAACGGCGACCTCATGTGGGTCTGCGACCACCACGCCGACGGCTGGTCCGTCGTGGTGGTGGCAACGTTCAACGGGTCGGACCGCAAGTACAAGTGGCACACCGCCGGAGCGAACAAATGCACCGAACGCTCGTACGGCAACCTTGCGGAGGGCACCGGGTTCAGCTTTATGACGTGCCTGGGCAAGGGGGCTGAGAACTTCGTCGCCTGGGAGACCTGCGGCACGGCGAAGAGCGCCACGGCCTGACCGGCCAGGTTGACCTCGGCCGGCCTGGCGGGGGTGGTCCACCCCCGCCAGGCCATGGCCGACGCCGGCCGGGTGATCGGGGAATGTCAGGAGCCGATCGCGAAGCTCGGGTGCGGCGGCTGGTTGGAGGAGGCGGTGTTCTGCCACGCCCCCTGGGCGGTCCACCATGCGGGCCCCACGTCCAGCCGATGAGCCTCGGTCCCGCATGCCGGGCACGGTGACCGCACCCCGGGCATCCGATCCCACATCCCGGCCCCAAACCTCACAAACCCCGCATATCGTCACCGACGGTCGCGACCTTGATGCGTGCGGGTGCCGAGAGTGTTGTTCGGGAGTACCTCGCTTGCTGTCGGCATCACCCGTGAGGGTGACGTGGGCTGTGGTGTTCCGGTTTCCCGATGATCTCCGGCAACCGTGGCTGTTGGATCTTGGTGCGTAGCGGCCTCTCGACTTTCGTCATTTTCTGGATCGCTTGCCCCGTGGGGCATCCACCATCCGCCCAGCTCATCCCGCATGTCGGGCACAGCGCCGAGAATATTGCGGCTTGGCGCTGACCAGGCGATACGCAAGATCTACTTTCGAGTCGGGCCTGACCTGCGGCCGCGCCGGCGCAAAATGGCGAAAGTCGAGCGGTCTGCTCGGCGCCTGGGTGTATCAAGGTCTGCAGCATGTGGTTGGCCGGGTGAGGGCTGGGGCTGCTGGCGGTGCCGCAGCGACCGCGGCCGTTGGACCTTGGTGCGCAGCGGTCTGCTCCGTGCCCGTGCGTATCAAGGTCGCGGAGTCCGGCGGCGTTGTGGGGTGTTATGCGAGGTTGTGGTCCAGAGTGTGGGACGGGATGCCCAGGATGTGGTGGCGGTGCCCGGTGGGCGGGATCGGGGTCCATCAGTTGGACTGCTGCCGGCGCGGGTATGGGTGGAAGTGGTGGGAGGTGGTTCCGAGGAGTCGCCAGGGTCGGTGGTGGGGGAATGGCGACACGTACGCGAGCAGCACCCCGGTCGTCCGGATCGCAGGTGGCCGGCGGGGTCGGACAGGTCCGTGATGTCGTCGGACGTCGGCTCCGTCCCCGGCGGCATCTGTTGATCATCGTGGGAGCTGTCAGGGGCGTAGGGTCATGCTGTACGGATTCCGCCCACCGTCACGCGGGCGCCGTCAACCGCATACCCGCCGCGATCAGGCGAGCACGACGCCGCACGTTCACCGACCTGTTCAGGGAGGTTCGATCATGTCCAAGGACTCGACGACCAAGGCGAACGTCAAGAAAAAGGGCAAGACGATCAAGGAGAAGCAGACGGCGAAGCGCCTGAAGCGCGACGAGCAGAACGGCCACTCCTCGAAGATCCCATCCACGGGGCACTGAGCATCTGCCAAGGCCCCCGGAAGCGGTCCACCGGCTCATGCGCCGATGCGGACCGCTTCGCGGGGAGCCGTCAGGAGCCGATCGCGAAGCTCGGGTGCGGTGGCTGGTTGTAGGCGGTGTTCTGCCACGCGATCGCGGTCCGGTACTGCAGGTCGTGCATCAGCGTCGGCACCCGCAGCGTGGTCGGGATCGGCGTGCTGTAGATCCGCAGGGCGGTGTCGTCGGCCGTCGGCCAGATGATCTCCTCGCGCCAGTCGCCGAGGATGTCGCCCGACAGCGACGGGGTGGCCTTCGTGCCGTTGTTGGAGTGCACGCCGGTTGCGGTCAGCAGCCGGGTTTCGCCCGCCGTGCCGTACTTGTCGATGCGGGTGCGGTCCACCAGTTCGCGCTGCGGGTCCGCGTCCCACCAGGCCAGGAAGTTCGTCGAGCTGGGTTTGCGGCCGATGTTCGTGCCCTTGGTGTTGAGCAGGCCGTCCACCGCGGCCGACCAGGATTCCGCGCCGGGGCTGCCCGCGTAGATGTCGCCGGCGACGCCGCGGCCGTTGTCGCCGTTGGGCGCGGTCTTCCAGATGATTTTTCCGGTCTTCGCCTCGGCCAGCCATGAGCTCGGCTTGCTGGCGTCCTCGTCGACCTTGAAGACTTCCAGGCCGGCGCGGGCCGGGTCCAGGTCGCCGACGTGCATGGCGTCGCCGTGGCCGTTGCGGGTGGTCCACAGCGGGGCGCCGGTGTCGTCCACGGCCATCGAGCCGTACACGATCTCGTGCTTGCCGTCGGCGTCCACGTCGGCCACCGCCATGCTGTGGTTGCCCTGCCCGGCGTAGCCGGAATGCTTGTCGGAGTCGAACGTCCAGCGCTTGGTCAGCTTGCCGGCGCGGAAGTCCCAGGCGGCGATGACGGTTCGGGTGTAGTAGCCGCGCGCCATGATCAGCGAGGGGCGGGAGCCGTCCAGGTATGCCGTGGCGGCCAGGAACCGGTCCACCCGGTTGCCGTACTTGTCGCCCCAGGCCGAGACCGTGCCGCGGGGCGGGTCGTAGTTCACGGTGGATCGCGCGGCACCGGTGCGGCCGTCGAACATGGTCAGGAATTCCGGCCCGGCCAGCACGTAGCCGGCGCTGTTGCGGTGGTTCGCGCTCGCCGAGCCGATCACCGTGCCGGCGCCGTCGCGGGTGCCGTCGGCGGTCTTCATCGCCACCTCGGCGCGGCCGTCGCCGTCGTAGTCGAACACCTGGAACTGGGTGTAGTGCGCGCCCGCCCGGATGTTGCGGCCCAGGTCGATGCGCCACAGCCGGGTGCCGTCGAGCCGGTACGCGTCCACGAAGACGTTGCTCGTGACACCGGACTGCGAGTTGTCCTTGCTGTCGGCCGGGTCCCACTTGAGGACGATCTCGTAGCGCCCGTCGCCGTCCAGGTCACCGACCGAGGCGTCGTTGGCGGTGTAGTTCGCGGCCGGCCTGCTGATCGGCACGTCCCGGTAGCCGGTGGCGAAGGCCAGCGAGGCGGGCGAGGCCGCCTGCTCCTTGCCGCCGACGACCGCGCGGACCGTGTACGACGCGCTCGCGGCGGCGCCGGCGTCCAGGTAGTTCGTCGAGGTGGTGACCGGCGCCGTGGTCAGCCGGGTGGCGCCCCGGTAGACGTGGAAGCCGGTCGTCGCGGCCTCGGTGCCCAGCAGCCGCCAGGACACCAGGTTGCCGGTGCCGGAGCGGACCGAGACCAGTCCGCGGTCGAGGGTTTCGCGCTGGACGGCGACCGCCGTGGGCGCGATGGCCGCGTCGGCGTTGAGGGCGAGGACCGCGGCGCTGGTGAGGGCGGCGGCCACGGCGGTGCAGGCGAGGAATCTCGTACGGGCAGGCACGACATCTCCTGGAGAACGGGCCGGGCCGACGCGGGGAGGCGCCGGCCCGGCTGATTCGGGGTGGGGGAGGGCTTACTTGTAGGTGATGTCCGCGGCGCTGAACAGGCAGTTCTTGCCGTCCGCGCCGGAGCCGGTCTTCGGCGGCTCCTTGCCGGTGTTGTTGCCGGTGAAGCGGTCGCAGATGCTGATCTTCTTCTTGCTGTCGCCGACGATGGTGATGCCGGAGAGCTTCGCGGTGTCACCGAAGTTGGTGTTGATGCCGACCAGCACCTTGCCGGGCGAGGTGGCAGTGATGTTCTGCAGCACCACGGCGCGCTTGAACTGCGTCTTGCAGTTGCCGCACGAGCGGTAGAGCTTGCCGAAGTCGCTGACCTGGAAGTTCTTGACGGTCAGGGTGCCGCCGCCGTTGTGCTGGAACACCTTGTCCGACGCCGAGCGCGCGCCCCCGCCGTCGACGGTGTATCGCGCCGTCGCGCTGCCCTTGAAGGTGGCGGCGTCCTCGCCGACGTCCTCCCACCAGACGTTGATCAGCGTGCAGGAGCCGCTGCAGTGCACGCCGTCGCCGGCCGGGGCGCCGATGATGACGTTCTTGAGCGTGGCGCCGTTGGCGAGCTTGAACATCGGGTCCTGGCTCTCGCCCTGACCGCCGTCGCCGATGCCGAAGAAACGCTTGAGCCCGCCGTCGAAGGTGCCGGTGACGTTCGTGGTCGCGCTGACCTTGACGAGTCCCTTGGCCGACGGCCACGCCGTGGCGGCCGAGGCGTTCTGCGTGAAGGTGACCGCGGCGACGCCGAGACCGCAGGCCACGACGGTGGCGATGGCACCGGCGCGCCAGCGGCGGAACCGGCCGGGGGAATGTTCTGAAACCGTGGGGGAGGACAATTCCATGCCTTTCCAATGGGCGGCAATCGATTGCTAGGTTGCCGCCCGGTCGGAAAAGGTTGCCCCGGTTCGAGATATTTCTCGGCCGGTCAGGACGCGCCGGAGAGCTCCTCGAGCGTCGCCCGCGCGCCCTTGCGGTGCAGCGAGGACAACACCGAGCGGTACGTCGACACGAATCGCTCGTTGTCGATCAGGTCGCCGAACAGGTCCCGGTCGGCGATGAAGGCGAGCGGGTCCTCGTGCTGTCGCCGCGCCGACGCCGTCAGGGTGTCCCGGAGGCGGTCCACCACCTCGATCGGTTCGCCCTGCTCGTCGACGCCCTCGGCGTACCGGGCCCAGCTCGCCACCACGGCGACCGACCGCAGGATCTCGCCGCCGGTTTCGAGGTTGTGCCGGATCACCGGCAGCAGCCACTTCGGGATGCGGTCCGAGCTCTCCGCGCAGAGCCGCGCCACGGTGTCGCGCACCTGGTCGTTGGAGAAGCGGTCGATGAGCTGGTGCTTGTAGGACTCCAGGTCGATGCCGGGCACCGGCTCCAGCGTCGGGGTGGCCTCGCGGTCCATGTAGGCCAGCAGGAAGTCCGCGAACAGCGGGGCCTGGGCGACGTCGTGCACGAGCCGGTAGCCGGCCAGGTAGCCGAAGTAGCAGAGCGCCTGGTGGCTGGCGTTCAGCAGGCGCAGCTTCATCAGCTCGTACGGCTCGACGTCGGCGACCACCTGCACGCCGGCGGCGGCGAACGGCGGCCGGCCCAGCGGGAACGCGTCTTCGAGGGCCCACTGGGTGAACGGCTCGCAGACCACCGGCCAGGCGTCCTCCACGCCGAACCGCTTGCGGACCTCGGCGCGGTCTTCGTCGGTGGTGACCGGGGTGATCCGGTCGACCATGCTGTTGGGGAAGGCGACGTGCTGCTGGACCCAGGCGCCGAGCTCGGGGTCGAGCAGCGTGGCGTAGGCGACGAAGCTGCGCCGCGCGGCGTGCCCGTTGCCCTGGATGTTGTCGCAGCTCATGATCGTGAACGGCGGCACCCCGCGCTCGCGCCGCCGGGCCAGCGCCGCGGTGATCAGCCCGAAGGTCGTCTTCGGCGCGGCGCCGGGCCGAAGGTCGTGTTGCACGTCCGGGTTGTCCGCGACGAAGTCGCCGGTGACGGCGTTGAAGTTGTAGCCGCCCTCGGTGATGGTCAGCGAGACGATCCGCACCTCGGCGCCGGCCATCTTCTCGATCACGGCCTCGGGGTCGTCCGGGGCGAAGAGGTATTCCTTGATCGAGCCGATCACGCGCGCCTCGAGCGTGCCGTCGGGCGCCTTGACGACCAGCGTGTAGAGGCCGTCCTGCGCGTGCATCACCTCGGCCATGCGCCGGTCGGCCGGCATCACGCCCACCCCGCAGATCGCCCAGTCCAGCGCCTCGCCCGCGGTCATCAGCCGGTCGAGGTACATCGCCTCGTGCGCCCGGTGGAAGCCGCCGACGCCGAAGTGCACGATGCCGGTCCGCAGCGCGTCGCGGTCGTAGCCCGGCACGGGCAGATCGGGCGGCAGGGACGGCAGGTTCTGGGAATTGAGCGGCAGCATCGGCATGTCCTCCCAGCGCTGCTGACGGGCCTGAGAACCCCAGCATTGCATCCCGGAAGGCGCCGCGCCGGACCCGGCGCGGCGGGAGCTTTCTCACCGTCCGTCAACACGGGCACACGCGCCGCGCAAACGGGCGCGGCCCGGCGGCGTGTCGCCACCGGGCCGTTCCGTTGCTCCCGGTCAGACCGGCAGGGCCGCCGCCGGCGCCGGTTTGCCGCCGGTCATGTGCCGCAGGTACGCGGGCAGAGTGAGAAATTCCGGGCAGGTCCGCTCGGTGAGCAGCACCGTCAGCAGCGTCCGGGCCTGACCGAAGCGCCGGGCCGCGTCCTCGTCGAGGGCGCCGGTCTCGGCGAGCACGTCCAGTTCCTCGCGCAGCATCCGGGTCACCAGGCCCGCGGTCACCGGCACGCCGTAGTCGGTCGGGGTCCCGGTCGAGATCCACTGCCAGAGCTGGGTCCGGCAGATCTCCGCGGTCGCCGCGTCCTCCATCAGCCCGCCGAGCGACACCGCGCCGCGCCCGCCCAGCCACGCCGCGACGTACCGCAGCGCCACGCTGACGTTGGTGCGCAGCGCCACCTCGCTGACGGTGACCGCGGTGGCCCGCACGTCCAGCAACTCCTTGGCCGTGACCCGCACGTCCTCGCGCTTGCGCACGATCTGGTGCGGCTCGAAGCCGAGCCACTGGTCGAAGACATCCCGGCAGGTCTCGACCAGGCCCGGGTGGGCCACCCAGGAGCCGTCGAAGCCGTCGCCGACCTCGCGCCGCTTGTCCTGGCGGACCTGGTTGAGCGCCCGCTTCGCGGCCACCGGGTCGCGGCTGGGCACGACGGCGGCCATCCCGCCGATCGCGTGGGCGCCGCGCCGGTGACAGGTCTTGACCAGCAATTCCGTGTACGCCCGCATGAACGGTGCCGTCATCGTGACCTGCGAGCGCTCCGGCAGCACCACGTCCGGCCGGTTCTTGATCATGCTGAACAGGTAGTCCCAGCGACCCGCGTTGAGTCCCGCCGAGTGCTCACGCAGCTCGTACAGGATCTCCTCCATCTCGAAGGCCGCGGTGATCGTCTCGATCAGCACCGTCGCGCGGATCGTGCCGCGGGGGATGTCCAGCAGGTTCTGCGCGAAGACGAAGACGTCGTTCCACAGCCGGGCCTCGAGGTGGCTTTCCAGCTTCGGCAGGTAGAAGTAGGGCCCGCTGCCGCGCTCGATCTGCTTGCGGCCACAGTGGAACAGGTACAGGCCGAAGTCGAACAGCGACGCCGAGACCGCCCGGCCGCCGATCCGCACGTGGCACTCCGGCAGGTGCCAGCCGCGCGGCCGCACCATGATCGTCGGCAGGTCCCCACCGATCGTGTACTCCCGGCCGTCCGGGGCGGTGAAGCCGAGCGTGCCGTCCAGCGCCTCCCGCAGGTTGCGCTGGCCGGAGACGACGTTTTCCCAGGTGGGAGCGGTGGCGTCCTCGAAGTCCGCCATCCAGACCTTGGCGCCGGAGTTGAGCGCGTTGATCGTCATCTTGCGCTCCGGCGGGCCGGTGATCTCCACCCGCCGGTCGGTCAGGTCCTCGGCCGGGGGCGCCACGGACCAGGTGTCGTCGATCCGGATCTGCTTCGTCGACTCCAGGAAGTCCAGCTCGGTGGTGCGGGTGGCCCGCCGCCGCCGCCGCCGGTCCAGCAGCTGGACCCGGCGCGCGCCGAACTCACGGTCCAGCGCCACGACGAACGCGATCGCCTCGGGGGTCAGGATGTCGGGGTAGTCGGATTCGGAGACGGTGACGGGTTCCATCAGAACTGCTCCGCTTCGGTCGATCCGGACAGCGCGGTGGTGGAGCTCTCGGGGTTCAGTGCGGTGGAGACGGCGTCGAAGTAGCCGGTGCCGACCTCGGCCTGGTGCTTGGTCGCCGTGTAGCCGTTCGCCTCGGCCGCGAACTCGGCCTCCTGCAGCCGGACGTAGGCGCTCATGCCCTCGGCGGCGTAGCCGCTGGACAGCTCGAACATCGAGTGATTCAGCGCGTGGAAGCCGGCCAGCGTGACGAACTGGAACTTGTAGCCCATCGCGCCGAGCTCCTTCTGGAACCGGGCGATGGTGGAGTCGTCGAGGTTGCGCTTCCAGTTGAACGACGGCGAGCAGTTGTAGGCCAGCATCTTGTCCGGGTGCACCTTGTGCACGGCCTCGGCGAACGAGCGGGCGAACTCCAGGTCCGGCTTGCCGGTCTCGCACCAGATCAGGTCCGCGTAGTCGGCGTAGGCGACGCCCCGGGCGATCGCGGCCTCCGGGCCGCTGCGCACCCGGAAGAAGCCCTCGGCCGTACGCTCGCCGGTGAGGAACGGCTTGTCGCGCTCGTCCACGTCGGTGGTGAGCAGGTCGGCCGCCAGCGCGTCGGTACGGGCGATGATCAGGCTCGGCACCCCGGCGACGTCCGCGGCGAGCCGGGCCGCGTTCAGCGTCCGGATGTGCTGGGCGGTCGGGATGAGCACCTTGCCGCCCAGGTGGCCGCACTTCTTCTCCGAAGCGAGCTGGTCCTCCCAGTGCACGCCCGCCGCGCCCGCGGCGATCATGGCCTTCATCAGCTCGAACGCGTTCAGCGGCCCGCCGAAGCCGGCCTCCGCGTCGGCGACGATCGGCGCCAGCCAGTCCCGGTCGTGCCGGCCGGCCGCCGTGTCGATCTGGTCGGCGCGCAGCAGCGCGTTGTTGATCCGGCGCACCACCGCCGGCACCGAGTTGGCCGGGTAGAGGCTCTGGTCCGGGTAGGTGTGCCCGGACAGGTTGGCGTCCGCCGCCACCTGCCAGCCGGACAGGTAGATCGCCTTGAGCCCGGCCCGCACCTGCTGCACGGCCTGGCCGCCGGTCATGGCGCCGAGGGCGTTGATGTACTCCTCGTCGTGCAGCAGGTCCCACAACCGGCGGGCGCCCCGCTCGGCCAGGGTGTGCTGCTCCTGGACGCTGCCGCGCAGCTTGACGACGTCCTGCGCCGTGTAACTGCGGGTCACGCCCAGCCAACGGGGATCGCCGGCCCACGCCCGAGTGAGGTCCGATGCGGTACCGCCACGAACTTCGGTCAGCTGATCAGTCATGTGAGTGCCCTTCCGTGCTGTGCTGTGGTGCCTCGGTGGCAGAACTTCACTGTCACGCAGGGCACAACCCCTTCTGAAGGTGAATGTGAGCAGAAGAAACGCGAAAATTCTGCTAGCGTCAAATCCCATGACGGCTTCACCTTCGGACGCCACCGTCGACCTCGTGACCCTCGGCCAGCGGCTGCGGCACCAGCGCCGGGCCAAGGGCATGACGCTCGACCAGCTCAGCGCGGCGGTGGGCCGGGCGCCCTCGCAGCTCTCGTTGATCGAGAACGGCAAACGGGAGCCGAAACTCAGCATGCTGCAGGCCATCGCGGGCGCTCTGGGCGTACCGATGCAGGATCTTTTGCGACCGGAGGCGCCGAGCCGGCGCGCCGGGCTGGAGATCGAGCTGGCCCATTTTCAGCGGGAGCCGGCCTACGGGGCGCTCGGCCTGCCCACGGTGCGCGGTGGCCGGCGGCTGCCGGCGGATGCGCTGGAGTCGCTGATCGGGCTGCACCGCGAGCTGACCCGGCTGCTGACCGAGCAGAGCGCCACCCCGGAGGTGGCCCGGCGGGCCAACCAGCAGCTCCGCGTCGAGATGCGCGAGCGGGACAACTACTTCGACTACATCGAGCGGGCCGCCGCGAAGGTGCTGGAGTCGGTGCGGCACACCACCGGCCCGCTGTCGCAGCGCGGCATCCTCGACATCGCCGCTCAGCTCGGCTTCTCGCTCCACTATGTGAACGACCTGCCCGGCTCCGCACGCTCGGTGACCGACCTGCGCAACCGCAAGATCTTCCTGCCGCAGGTGGCCAGCGGCAAGGGCCACGACCCGCGCGCGGTGGTGCTGCAGACGCTCGGGCACTTCGTGCTCGGCCACAACGACCCGACCGACTACGCCGACTTCCTGCGCCAGCGGGTCGAGGTCAACTACTTCGCCGCGGCGCTGCTGATGCCGGAGAAGTTCGCGACCGACTTCCTGCGCGCCGCGCACGCCGACCGGGCGCTGGCGATCGACGACTTCCGCGACGCGTTCGGGGTGTCCTACGAGACGGCGGCGCACCGCTTCACCAACCTGGTGACCCACCACTTCGGCATCCCGGTGCATTTCGCCCGGGTGCACGAGAGCGGCACGGTCTACAAGGCGTACGAGAACGACGACGTCCGCTTCCCGAGCGACGTGACGGGCGCGATCGAGGGCCAGCTGGTGTGCCGCAAGTGGGCGTCGCGCACGGTGTTCGCCGCCGACGACCCGTACTCGTCGTTCTACCAGTTCACCGACACCGGCAAGGGCACGTACTGGTGCACCGTGCACGTGGAGTCGACGCGGTCGGGCGAGTTCTCGGTCACGGTGGGCACGCCGTACCAGCACGCCCGCTGGTTCCGCGGCGGCGACACCAGCCGCCGTACGGTGTCGAGCTGCCCGGACCCGACCTGCTGCCGGCGCCCGCCGGCGGAGCTGGTCGACCGCTGGGGCGGGCAGGCCTGGCCCAGCGCCCGGGTGCACTCCCACCTGCTGGCCGCGCTGCCACCGGGCACCTTCCCGGGCGTCGACGCCCAGGACGTCTACGAGTTTCTGCAGCGCCGGGCCTAGCGGGTGCCGGCGCGGCCAGCAGTGCCGAACCGGCAAGGGCCATCGCCGTGTCGAACGCGGTCATGGCTGTCCCAACCCGGTACAGGCATCGGTGACCGCCGGCGACAGGCCCGCATCCCCGCAGTCGATGCTCGCGCCCCGGCCCGCCAGCGTCCAGGCGCCGTCCACCAGGTGCAGGAACAGTTGGTCACCCTCGAACCGCTGGGTCGTCCGGGCCGGCACGGTGAACACCCGGGCGTACCCGTTGCGGCAGACCGGGATCTCGACGGCCTGCACGGTCAGTCCGGCGGTCGGGTCGTCCACGACCCGCTTGGCCACCGGCAGGATGACCGCGGATGCGCACGCCGGGTCGGTGGGCGGTGGCAGCGGATCGAGTGGTCGGACGCTGGTGGTACGCGGGATGGGCCGGCTGCTCCGGGTGCCGGCCGGCTTCCCGGCCTCGTCGGCGGGTGCGGATGTCGACGCGGTGGGCGCCGGGGTGGCGGGCGTCGTGGCCGGGCCGCTCGGGGCGAGTGCCGTACCGTCCGGCTCGGCCGCCTTGCTCGAACAACCGGCCACGACGGCGGCGAGACAGAACGTCATCGTCAGGACCGGCAGCTTCGTACGTCTCATTCAAGGGCCTCCGTTCGGTGCGCTGCGGTGCGCGGTCACGTTACGAACCGGCGCCTACAGGAACCTGGACTCTTCCTTGAATGCCGTCACGAGCTGGGGGCCATGTTCTGGCCGGCGCTGTGCCCGGTGAGCCAGGGCAGGTCGCAGAAACAGCCCGACCTGCGGATCCATTGAGGCATCTCCCTGGCCTCACGGATACCGAGCCGGTGGAACGTGGTGTACGCCGACTGCCACGCCTGATGGGCCGATCCGCAGTCGCCGCCGAGAACGTGCGCCGCCCCGATGTCACGCATGGTGCGGGCCCGACCGAGTTCGTGCCCGAGTTCGGTCCACACCGCGTACGCCAGAAAGAGGTCTCTCAGCGCCTCGCCCGGCCGGCCCGCCGCCAGATGCATCTCGCCGAGCGTGCGGCGCAGCAGCGCGGCGCCGAACCGGTCCTGGGCGTCGACGCAGACCTGAAGGCTGCGTTCCAGGGGGCCGGCGGCCTGTTCGGGCCGGCCCCGCCGAATCCACAGCTTGGCCATGGCCTGCGTCGTGTAACACGCCAGCAGCGGGTCGCCCCGTTGCAGCACCAGGTCGTGGGCCTGGGCACACCACACCTCGGCGGCGTCCAGGTCGCCGCGTGCCCGGTGGACCAGCCCGATGCTGCGGATGGAGATCGCCTCGCCGCGCCAGTGCCCGACCGAGCGGTACAGGTTCGACGCCCGTTCCAGATATCGCATCGCCTGGTCGTCGTTGCCGAGCTCGCGATGGGCGTGACCGAGACCGTAGCAGGCGTGGGCGGCGCCGGCGCGATCGCCGACCCGTTCCAGGACCGGCAGGGCACGCTCGAGCATCGGCGTGGCTTCGCGGTGCCGGCCCACCTCGCGCAGCACGGTGCCCAGACCGCTGATGGCGGCGGCCTGGCCGTGCTCGTGGCCGACGTCGCCGAAGAGCTCGATGGCCGCCGTGAAGTGGCGCTCCGCCTCGCTGAACCGGTCCTCCTTGTACCTCAGCAGGCCGACCCCGCAGGCCATCACCGCTTCCGCGACGCGGTCGCCGCTCGCCCGCGCGGCGGTGTGCGCTGCGGCATGCGCTCGGTTCCACCTGCTGAAGTCGTTGTTGAGCGCGAACGAGGCGTAGACCAGACCGTCGGCAAGGATGCAGGCCCCTTTGACCAGCCCCGTCTCGGCGGCCCGTACCACCGTGGCCACCAGCGCGTCGGCTTCGGTCGCCAGCCAGTCGGGACCCGCGCAGTCGATCTGCAGGATCGTCGGGTGCACGCCGGTGGCCGGGCCGATGCCCTGGTAGAACCGGGCCACCGCGAACGGCAGTGACTCGCTCAGACGATCGACGAGCTCGGTCGCCGCGGCAACGGTCCGTCCCACGGCCGCAGTGAGCCGGGTTTCGTCGTCTTCGGCGAGGGCGCGTTCGCGGGCGTACAACCTCACCAGCTCGTGCATCCGGTACCGCACGACCGCATCGACCGGGCAGTCGTCGATCTCCACGAGCCGGGCGTCGAACAACTGCTCCAGCAGATCCCCGGCCTCGTCGACCGAACCGCCGAACAGGGCCGCGGCCATCCACTCCGCGATCGTGGCGCAGCCGAGAAAACCGAGCAGACGGAACGCCTGCTGCGCGGCCGCAGGCAGGCCCTCGTAGCTCACCCCGACGCTGATCCGCACCGCGAGGCCGTCGACGGTCATCTCGTCGAGCCGTCGCCGCTCGTCGCGCATGCGGTCGAGGAGGCGGGTGATCCGCCAGTGCGGACGGGCAGCCAGCCGTGCCGCCACGATCCGCAGAGCCAGCGGCAGGCCGGCACACATGGTGACCAGTGCGACGGCGGCGTCCGGTTCGCGGGCGACCCGGTCCGGGCTGACGATGCGGCGCAGCAGGGTCAGCGACTCGTCTCGGGAGAACAGCCGCAACTCGACGTGCTCGGCCCGGGGAACGGTGGTCAGCCGCGCGCGGCTGGACACGATGAGCGCCGTTCCGGGTGCGCCGGGCACCAGGGGCCGGATCTCTGCGGCACCGGTCGCGTTGTCGATGATGATCAGCAGCCGTCTGTCCCGGATGGTCGCCCGATAGCGGGCGACCTTGTCCTCGATCGTGGTGAGGCGATGGGCGTCCTGGACGCCGAGGGCACGCAGAACGCGGTCGACCAGATCGCCGGTCTGGCCGTCGCGGCCGTCGGAACCGATCAGGATCTGGCCGTCCGGGTAGGCCTCACGCAGCAGGTTCGCCAGGTGGACGCTGAATGAGGTCTTGCCGATGCCGCCCGGGCCGGTGACCACGACGACCTGGCGGTCGTTCTCGCCCGGCTGACCGCCCAGAGTGGTGAGCACGTGCGCGATCTCCGGCTCGCAGCCGGTGAAGTCGTCGAGGCCGACCGGGAGTTGCCGGCCGGGGACGACCGTCGCGCTGTCGGGCGGCGGTTCGGCGGCCGGTTCCGCCGGCGCCGGTTGCTCCGAGGTGCCGCGCAGAATCCGACGGTGCAGGTCCTGCAGCTCCGTGGACGGGTCGATGCCCAACTCGTCAGCCAGCTGGCGACGGGTCCGGTGGTACCGCTCCAGGGCCCCGGTCCGTCGTCCGCCGAGATACAGCGCCCGCATCAGGTGCAGGATGAGCGGCTCGGCCAGGGGATGGTTGTCGACGGCGGGGGACAACCGGTCGACGACCGTGGCATACCGGCCGGCGCCGATCTCCGCGTCGGCCCAATCGGCGAGCAGGCCATGGATCTGCTGGCGGATCCCCTCCCGTAGCCGGAGCACCCACTCACCGCTCAGCTCGGCCAGGGGCTCACCGTGCCACAGGTCGACAGCCCGCCGGAGAGCCGTCAACCGGGCCGGATCGCCGTCCGGAAGTTCCCGGGCCTGCGCGGCGAGGCTACGCAACAGGTGCAGATCGATCAGCTTCGGGTCGACGTCGAACAGGTAGCCGCCGGGCTTGCGCAGCAACGACGGGGCGTCAGCGGACGCCCCGAGCAGGACCCGGCGCAGCCGCGCCATGTAGGTGTACAGGACGTTGCGGGCCTCCGCGGGCGGGGCGTCGTCCCACACCCGGTCGATGAGCGTCTCCGTCGGCACCGGACTGCCCGCGTCGATCAACAGCGCGGCCAGGACGGTCCGCTGTTTGAGCGGGCCCAGGGGGATCGGCCGGCCGGACACCCACATCTGGACCTCGCCCAGAAGCCGGAACTCGATCATGTCGGCGCCGTCCGGCCTGCGCCGGGTCCCGTCAAGGAACGGTCAAGGTTCGTTCCCGCCCGGTGCGCGAAGGTCTTGCCAGCCAAGACGTCCGGCCGGAAGCCGGGAAGGAGAAAGCCCGAGAGGACGACCACGTCACACCCCGTATGTGAGTGAGGCGCCGACTGGCACCTCACATGATCGTTTGCTGCCTCAGTTCACCTTATGCGCGGCTCTGCGTAACCGCCAGTAGCGATAGGTGTCAATCCCTCTTCGAAAGCAGGCATACGGCCATGCCCCACCACAGAGTGCACAGATCCCTTCTCGCGAGCGTGCTCGCCGTGTTGACGGCTGTCATCGCGGCCCCGGATGTCGCTCACGCATCCGTCACCAACGGGCCCATCGGCCGCTCCGAGATACTCGCCCGCGCCCAGTACTGGGTGGACGCAGGCATCACCTACACCCAGACCGGCACCTGGTTCCGCGATCCCGAGGGTGACAAGACCTACCGACGCGACTGCTCGGGCCTGGTGTCGATGGCCTGGCACCTCGGCCAGAGCTACGTCACCGGCGACTTTCAGGGCTCCTCGCAGTACTGGACCCGCCTTGCCGGCCGGGACGAGCTTGCTCCGGGTGACGCCATCGTGCGTACCGGTCACATGGAGCTCTTCTCGCACTGGGCGAACTCCGGCGACCACAGCAAAGGCGCGTACGTGTACTCGTTCAACGCCGACGGCGAGACCGTGCAGAATCCATGGGCCGACAACAACGCCGGCAACCTCGGCTTCAACAACGCGGCCGACCTGACGTCGTACACCCCGATCCGGCGTACCAACCTGGCAGCCGCCAAACGCGACTCGCTGTCCGCCGACGGCCACGCGGAAGTCGTCCGCAAAGACGCCGCGGGCGACCTGTTCGCGTACTACAACAACGGTGTCAACGACGCCGGCGCGGTCGCCTGGAGCGCCGCGACCAAGATCGGCAACGGCTGGGCCGGATCCGACAACGCCGTCTACTTCGCCGACCTGGACGGCAACGGCCAGACCGACGTCATCCGCAAGGATCCGTCCGGGGCCTTGCTGGGCTACTACAACCACGGTCTCACCGGCTCCCTCGGGGTCCGCTGGAACGGGCCGAAACAGATCGGCATCGGCTGGACCATGGCCGACGACTCGGTGTACTTTGCCGACCTCTCCGGCGACGGCTACGCCGAAGCGATCCGCAAGGACACCAACGGGGCACTGTTCGCCTACTACAACAACGGTGTCCACGGCACCGGCGCGGTCATCTGGGGCTCGCCCGTGCAGATCGGCGCCGGATGGCCGGCAGCCGGCAACGCCGTCCAGTTCGCCGACATCTCCGGCGACGGCTACGCCGAGGCGATCCGCAAGGACGACGGGGCGCTGTACGTCTACTACAACAACGGCATCAACGGCGACCTGACCGTCAAGTGGGGCGACCCCGTCCAGGTCGACTCGGGCCTGACCGTGCCGGACACCTCGGTGTACTTCGGCGACCTCAACGGCGACGGCCGCGCCGACCGCATCACCAAACAGGGCAGCGATCTGGTCGCCCGCTACAACCTCGGCATCACCTCGGACCTGAAGGTCACCTGGAGCGACCCGGCGGTCGTGGGTTCCGGCTGGAGCATGGCCGACACCTCGATCTACATCGCCTGACCCGGCTCATCGGACGGGGCCGGTGTCGCCACCGGCTCCGCCCGGCGCCTCTCACCCTCTCGACAGGAGCTTTCCATGGGAATGTTCACCCGACGCATACTCGCGCTCGCCGTAGCCGTGCTCGTCACCTCCGGCGTCGTCGCGGTCACCTCGGCGCCGGCCTACGCCTGGGACACCGTGCCGTGCGATCCGGCCGGCGTCACCAGCCGCGACAATGAACTGGCCAGACAGCTCAACCCGCAGCTCACCGGACAATTACGAAACAGACTCACCCCCTACAAGATGTCCTGTGCCCGCCTGATCGTCGCCGCCGTACGGGCCCGCAACCTGCCCCTGCACGCCGCGACCATCGCGGTCACCACCACGATCCCCGAATCGACCATCGAGAACATCTCCTACGAGTACGACCACACCAGCCTCGGACTCTTCCAGCAGCAGAACAACTGGGGCACCCGCGAGCAGCGGCTGAACCCGACCTGGGCGACGAACGCGTTCCTCAACAAGATGCTGCAGCTCTACCCCAACGGAAGCTGGCAGAACGCGGTGGTCGGCGACGTCTGCCAGCGCGTGCAGGTGTCCGCCTACCCGGAGCGCTACCAGCCGGAGGCGGCCGACGGCGAACGCATCGCCGCCGCACTGTGGAGGCCCCGCGGTGACTCGCTGTCCGGCGACCGCTTCGCCGAAATCATTCGCAAGAACGACGGCAAGCTCAACGCCTCCTACAACAACGGCATCAACAGCGACCTGACCGTACGCTGGGGAGACCCCGTGCAGATCGGGAACGGCTGGTCCGATGCCGATGGGGCGGTCTATTTCGCCGATATCTCCGGTGACGGTTTCGCTGAGGCGATCCGTAAGAACGACGGGAAGCTCTATGCCTACTACAACAATGGGATCAACGGCGATCTGACCGTGCGCTGGGGAGACCCCGTGCAGATCGGGAACGGCTGGTCCGATGCCGACAGCGCCGTCTATTTCGCCGATATCTCCGGCGACGGTTTCGCCGAAATCATTCGCAAGAACGACGGGAAGCTGTTCGCGTACTACAACAACGGCATCAACAGCGACCTGACCGTACGCTGGGGGAATCCCGTACAGATCGGTATGGGGTGGTCCGATGCCGACAGCGCCGTCTATTTCGCCGACATCTCCGGTGACGGTTTCGCTGAGGCGATCCGTAAGAGCGACGGGAAGCTCTATGCCTACTACAACAATGGGATCAACAGCGACCTGACGGTGCGTTGGGGGAATCCCGTGCAGATCGGGAACGGCTGGTCCGATGCCGATGGGGCGGTCTATTTCGCCGATATCTCCGGTGACGGTTTCGCTGAGGTCATTCGCAAGAACGACGGGAAGCTGTTCGCGTACTACAACAACGGGATCAACAGCGACCTGACCGTACGCTGGGGAGACCCCGTGCAGATCGGCACCGGGTGGACTGACGCCGACAGCGCCGTCTATTTCGCCTAGGCCTACGAGCCGGGCTGGGCTACCCGGGGCCCGGGCACCCGGGCCGTCCCGCGCGCCAGGGCCGGATCGTCGGCCGGGTCGGTGATCTCGTGCACCGGCACCCCGCTGCCGAGCTTGATCACCAGCGGGGCGTCGACGAGCTCGCTGTGCCGCACCAGGGCCTGGCCCGCCCAGGAGAGGCTGACGTCGGCCGAGCACCGCCCGATCCGCACGTGCACCAGGCGGCCGGCCCGCACGGTGGCCACCAGCCCCTGCACGGTGAAGGTCACGGTCAGCCGCAGCCGCAGCTCGTACGCCTGGTGCCGGTCGACCAGCACCTCGACCGACGGCTCGGAGGTGACCTGGACGAGGTGGTGGTCCAGGGTGACCAGGTCGGTCATGTCCTCCTCGGCCACGGTCTGCCGCGCGGCGTCGACCAGGCCGTGGTAGCCCAGCAGCCCGGAGAGCAGGATCGAGTCCAGGTCCTCCTCCAGCAGGCCGCCCGTCGCCGCGGTGAGCTCGGCGGCCAGCGCGTCCTGGGCCGGGCCGGAGAGGCGGGTGCGGATCGCGTCGAGCACGGCCTGGATCGTCCCGGCCGCGGTGAGCCGCCGGGTCAGGGTGGCGTCGTCCGCGCTGAGGAAGGCGCGCAGGTGGCGCGCCATCAGGGGATCGCTTCCACCGTCGCGCGGGCGGCGTCCGGGTGGCGGCGCACGGAGATGACGACCTGCGGAGCAGTGGTGCGTGGCGTCACGACAACAGTGTGCCGCCCGGGCTCCGCGGCGACCACCCTGACGTGCCGCCGCAGCCACCACCGGCCCCTGGACAGGCGAGACAACCCCATAGCGACCATCTCCTCCCGGCCACTATGCGCACCGCGCCGGAGGATCTCGCGCGTTGAGTCGTTGATCCGTTCGTGGTCAGGCCGGGATGTAATCCTCCAGGAGGGCCGGCGTCAGCCCCGCCTTGTGGATCGCGCGCAGCGCCGCCAGGAAATCCTTCACGAAGGCCGGCCGGAAATGCATCAGGATGATGTCGCCCGGCAGCACCTTCTTGCCCTCCTGGTAGCGGACCTTGCCCTTGTGGACCGTCTCCTTCCACATGAAGGCGGCCTTGATCCCGCAGTCGTGCGCCGCCCGCAGCGTGGTGGCGTCCTTGGTGCCGAACGGCGGCCGGAACAGCACCGGGCGGCGCTGGTAGAGCCGGCCGAGGCGGTCCGCGGAGCCGCAGATCTCGCGGCGCTGGAAGGCGTAGGACTTGCCGCGTAGCTCGGTGTGGGTGATCGTGTGCGCCTCGATCACCGCGCCCTGCTGCTGCAGGCGGGCGAAGTACGGCTCGTCGTCCTTGATCGCGTCGGTGGTCAGGAACAGGGTGACCGGGACCTGGGCCGCGGCCATCAGCTTGGCCGCCTCCGGCAGCTTCAGGTTGCCGTCGTCGATGGTGATGAAGGCGACCGGCTGCTGCGTCGGGATCCGCGACAGGTACGGCACGCTGCCCGTCGCCGGCAGGGTGATCGGCTGCGCCGGGGGTCGCGGGGGAAAGACCGGGATGTCGCTGAGCGCCCAGCCCTTGCCCTGGGGCGGCGGCGCCGACGGGGTGGCCGGCGCCGACGGGGTGGCGGCCACGTGCTCGGTCTGCGGGGCGGCCGAGGCGTTGGGCGGCGCGGACGGATCCGCCCCGGGTAGGCCGGCCGAACAGGCGGCCAAGCTCAGCCCGAGGAGGGCGGCGATGGCAGCGGTCAGGGCTCGGCGGGGCTTCGGCAAGATCACGTAGGGAACGCTAGAAAACATTCGCAACCGCGTACAGCACCCGAAAGCGTGCACACCGTGACTTCACTCCACGTATCGAAAAACTTCGTAAGTTCTCTTTACTGTTAACAAGCTTTAACTTAGGTTGAGGTCAGCTGCCACCCATCGGGCAATGTCGATCCGTGCCGGGCCTCCCGGCGCGGCCTGCGGCCTGGCCCGCGGCAGGCCGGGTTCCCCCAGATCCGGCCTGCCGCCCCCCATGAAGAGGAGCGCTTCATGAGACGAAGAATCACCCTGCCGCTGCTGACCATCGCCACGGTCGGCGCCTCACTGTTCATCGCCGTCGCACCGGCGTCGGCGCACGGCTACATCTCCTCGCCGCCCAGCCGGCAGGCCAACTGCGCCCGCGGCGCGGTGGCCAACTGCGGCGACATCATCTACGAGCCGCAGAGCGTCGAGGCGCCCAAGGGCTCGACGCAGTGCAACGGCGGCGGCAGCCGCTTCGCCGTCCTCAACGACAACAGCCGCAACTGGCCCGCCGCCAGCGTCGGCCAGTCGGTGACGTTCAACTGGGTGCTGACCGCCCGGCACGCCACCAGCACCTGGGAATACTTCATCGGCGGCACCCGGCTGGCCTCGTTCAACGACGGCGGCGCCCAGCCCGGCGCCACCAAGTCGCACACGGTCAGCATGGGCGGCTTCACCGGACGGCAGACCCTGCTGGCCCGGTGGAACATCGCGGACACGATCAACGCCTTCTACTCCTGCGTGGACCTGAACATCGGCGGCGGTGGCGGCACCACTCCGCCCACCACCCCGCCGACCACTCCGCCCACCACCCCGCCCACGACGCCGCCGACCCAGCCGCCGGCCGGTGGCACCTGGCAGGCCGGCACCGCGTACGCGGTCGGCAACGTCGTCACCTACGGCGGCGCCTCGTACAGCTGCCGGCAGGCGCACACCGCGCTGACCGGTTGGGAGCCGCCGAACGTCCCGGCTCTCTGGGCCCGGATCTGAGTCACCCGTTCGGGTGGGTCCACGGCCACCGGCGTGGACCCACCCGCCGCACCCTCGGAGGCAACCGTGCGCCGTCTCGCCGCCGCGCTGCTGATGCTGCTCGCGCTGGCCGGCTGCGCGGCCGATCCGGCGCCGCCGCCCGCGTTCAACGGCACCGACGTGATGTTCCTGCAGATGAGCCTCGACTACATCGGCCAGGGTGAGCAGGTCGTCGAGCTCGCCGGGCGGCGCACGGCGGATCCCCGGGTGCGCGCGCTGATCATCGAGCTGGGCGGTCAGTGGCAGAGCGAGGCCGACACCATGCGGCGCTGGCTGACCGGCTGGCAGCAGCCGCCGTCGGCGGACCCGTCCGCCGGGGCCCATGCGGGCCACGGCGACCCGCATTCGCTGCGGGCCGCCGACATCGCCGAGCTTGCCGCGGCCCGCGGCGCCGACTTCGACCGTACGGCGGTGAGCCTGCTCCTGGGCCACCTGCACAACTGCGTCGAGGTGTCCCGGATGGAGGTGGCCGGCGGACAGTACCCGCCCGCCAAGGCGCTCGCCGAGACGATGACCACGCACCGGCAGGCACAGATCCAGGGGCTGCTCACCCTGGCGGCCTAGGAGCCCTTGTTGTACTTATCGACGCTTTCCCGGAACGCCTGCCGCTGGCACTCCTGCTCGTCGTCGTAGGCCTTGTTCGCGCTCGCGTTGTCGCCGTACAGGATGGACACCGGGTCGCCGCCGACGGTGACGTCGTGGCCCTTGCCCTTGAGGCAGCGCGCCGCGTTCCGCAGCAGGTCGGCGTACTCGGGATTGGTCCGTTGCTCGCGCTCCAGCCAGTTCTCCGGATACAGGTGCCAGCACTCGGCCGCGGCGGCCTTGCTGGCGGCGTCCGAGCCGATCTCCGGCTTCGCGCCCGTGCTCACAGTGGCGCCCTTGTCCACGAGACATTTGTTGTAGACCTTGACGTAACGGTCGAATACCTCCGGGCCGTCGTCGGGGCGGCGTAAGGGGCGCTCCTGGGCCGCCGTGGACGGTGATGCGGCCGGGTTCGCGGTCTGCAGGGTCGCGACGCCCGAACGGTCGGTCTCGGCCGGCTCGCTGCAGCCGGCGAGCACGTGCAGGAGAAGGATCGATCCGGCCATCGCGTTAAAGATCCTGATACGCATGCGCCCACTGTCGGGTGGAACTTTCAGAAACGTGTTAGGACGGGCAACCCTTACGGGTCGGATCTCCTTGAAGCTTCAAATCAGCAGTAACATGGTGGTCGTGACCGTCGAACCCCCTCGCTGGCTCAGCACCGACGAGCTGCGGGCCTGGCTGCCCCTGGGCGGCCTGCTCCTGAGACTCCCGGCCGCCCTGGACGCCCAGATGCAGCGCGACTCGGGCCTGAGCCACTTCGAATACCTGGTGCTCGCCAGCCTCTCCGAGGCACCGGAGCGCACCCGCCGGATGAGCGCCCTGGCGGTGCTGGCCAACGGCTCGCTGTCCCGGCTCTCGCACGTCGTCAAGCGCCTGGAGGCCCGCGGCTGGATCGAGCGTAAGGCCTGCCCGTCGGACGGCCGCTACACCAACGCGGTGCTCACCGACGCCGGCTGGGACAAGGTCGTCACCAGCGCGCCCGGGCACGTCGAGGCCGTCCGTAGCCTGGTCCTGGACGCATTGTCGACCGCCGAGCTGGACCAGCTCGGCGCGGTGGCCCGGCGCATCCTGGAGCGCCTGGAGCCGGGCGACGCCCGGAATGCCTTTCCCTCCTGACCGCCCGGCTCGGTAGTCTCGCGGCCATGGCTGACCTCATCGCCCCCACCATCCGGCTGCGCGAGTCCTGGCTGCGCTCGCGCGACGAGTGGGGCCGCGGCGTGCACCAGGACGGCGGGGGCCTGCGCCCGGGCGACGACGTGGACAGCCCGGACGGCTTCGCCGCCTGGGTGCGCCGGCTGCTGAGCGAGTCCGACCCGGCCGTGCCGCTGCCGGCGGGCCTGATCCACTGCACGTACTGGTGGATCGTCGAGGACGGCGAGATGCTCGGCGCGATCGCGCTGCGCCACGAGCTCAACGACTTTCTGCTGCGGGCCGGCGGGCACATCGGCTACGGGGTACGGCCGTCGGCGCGCCGCCGCGGGCTGGCGACGTTCGCGCTGGGCGAGGTGCTGCCGTACGCGGCCAAGCTGGGCCTGCCCCGCGTCCTGATCACCTGCAACGTGGCCAACGAGGGATCGCGCCGGGTGATCGAGGGCAGCGGCGGCGAGCTGGAGGACATCCGCGACACCGAGATCGGCCGCCTGCGCCGGTACTGGATCACTCTGTCCGGCAGCTGAGCTCCATCCCGTCCTCGACCGGGAAGTCCACCGTGGTGTAGCCGTGCGCCGGATCGCGGACGTAGGCCAGATAGGCGGCCATGCTCGGCAGCGTCGTGTCGTCGGCCACCACCACGGCGCCGGCGGAGAGCCGGGGCTCCAGCAGGCGCAGCACCGGCAGGCAGAGGTCCTTCCAGCCGTCCAGCAGCAGGAAGTCGACCGGGCCGGGCACCGCGGTCAGCGTCTCCCGGGCGTCGCCGTGCAGGACGGTCGCCGCCGGGTAGAGGCCGGCCTCGGCCAGGTTGGCCCGCGCCGCCGCCACCTTCGTCGCGCTCAGCTCGGTGCTGAAGACGTGCCCGGCGCCGTTGTCGGTGACCGCCGCCGCCAGGTAGATCGTCGAGACGCCGTACGACGTGCCGAACTCCACCACCGTCGCCGGGCGGGCGGCGCGGATCAGGGTGTAAAGCAGCTCGCCGCCGCGGGGCGAGACCGGCATGTAGACCTCGTCCATCGTGTCGGCCCGCTCCTGGACCGGCGCGGTGGCGAAGGCGCGGTCGGCGGGCCAGGGCTCGGCGTCGCGCGCGGCGGTGTCGAAGAGGCGCTGGAGAATCGTCGGGACGGGGGAGCGGGTCAAAGTGTTGGGCATGGCGGTAGAGTAGACGCAACGTTGCGTCCAGACAAGCTTCATGCAGACAGGGAGACCGATGAATCGCGGTAACCGGCACGGCCGCAGCGAGCAGGCCCGGCAGAGCGTGCTGCAGGCCGCCGACGACCTGCTCGCGGAGAAGGGCTTCGCCCAGCTCACGATCGAGGGCATCGCCGCGCGCGCCGGGGTCGCCAAGCAGACCATCTACCGCTGGTGGCCGTCGAAGACCGACGTGCTGTTCGACGCCTGGGTCGCCGACGCCGCCCAGGACCTCGACCCCCCGGACACCGGCGATCTCCGGGACGACCTGCGGGCGCACCTCGGCAACCTGGCGCACTACCTGTCCCACTCGGACGCCGGCGCCGTCTTCCGCGCGCTCACCGGGCAGGCCCAGCACGACCCCGAGCTGGCGGCCCGGCTGCGCGCCGAGCACCTCACCCAGCAGCGGGCGCGCGACCGCCGCCCGCTGGAACGGGCGGTGGCCCGCGGCGAACTGCCCGCGGACACCGACCTCGAAGCGGCCGTGGACCGGCTGGTCGGCCCGATCTACTACCGGATCCTGGTCACCGGGCAGCCGGTCACCCCCGAGTTCGTGGAGACCCTCGTACGGGGGCTGTAGCTAGCCGACCAGGCGGCGCTCCCAGGCCCAGGCCGCGATCTCCACCCGGTTGCGGGCGCCGAGCTTGGTCTGCACGCTGCCCAGGTGGGTCTTGACGGTGCCGACCGAGATGAACAGCTGCGTCGCGATCTCCGCGTTGGTCAGGCCGCGGGCCGCGAGCTTGACCACGTCCAGCTCGCGCGGGGACAGGCCGCCGTCGTCGCCGGTCGGCGCCGGCGGGGAGAGGTGCTCCAGCAGCCGTACGGTGATCGACGGGCTGATCAGCGCGTCCCCGGAGACCGCCGCCCGCACCGCCTCCACCAGCAGCGCCGGCCCCGAGTCCTTCAGCAGGAAGCCCGCCGCGCCGTTGCGCAGCGCCTGGTGCACGTACTCGTCGAGGTCGAAGGTTGTGACGACGACCACCTTGATCGGATCCGCGACGCCCGGCCCCGACAGCAGCCGCAGGGCCTCCAGGCCGTCCATCCGGGGCATCCGGATGTCGAAGAGCGCCACGTCCGGCTTCAGCCGGCGGGCCATCGCCACCGCCTCGACGCCGTCCGCGGCCTCGCCGATCAGCTCCATGTCGGGCTGTGCCCCGATGATCATGCCGAAGCCGGTCCGAACCATCGCCTGGTCATCGGCGATCATCACGCGGATCACCGCGCCACCTCCTGGTCGAGCGGCAGGGCCGCGTCGACGACCCAGCCGCCGCCGATGCCCGGCCCGGCGGTGATGCGCCCGCCTACCGCGCGGACCCGTTCCGTCAGGCCCACGAGACCGTACCCTGGCGCCTCGCGCGGCATGGCCGCGCGCGGCGGCGCGCCGTCGTTCGCCACCCGGACCAACAACCAATCGGGGGTACGGCGCACCCACACGTCCGCGACCCGCGCGTCCTTGGCGTGCCGCCGGATGTTGGTCAGCGCCTCCATCACCACCCGGTATGCCGAGGTGGACACCTCCACCGGGATCCCCGTCGTGTTGCCGTCGACGTGCAGCCGGGCCAGCACCTCACCGGCGTTGCTGAACTGCTCCAGCAGCGGGCCCAGCTCGTCGATCCCGGCCAGCGGCGCCAGCGGCGCGTCCGGCCGGGCATCCGGATCCCGCAGCACCCCCACCATGCGGCGCATCGACGCCATCGTCTCCGCGCCGGCCGCCTCGATCTGCTCCAGCGCCAGCAGCACCCGCTTCGGGTCCTGCTCGGCGATGAACCGCGCACCCTGCGCCTGCACGACGATGCCGGTCACGTGGTGGGCGATGAAGTCGTGCAGGTCCCGGGCGAACTCGGCGCGCTGCTCGGACCGTACCGAATCCATCGCCCGCAGCCGGGTCGACTCGATCATGCGCAGGTAGACCGCCAGCGCGATGACCGCGGTCGCGACCAGCCCCAGGGCCAGGCCGACGATGATGTAGTCGGCGTCGACGCCGGCGCGCAACGGCATGAAGCCGATCGCCATGCCGAGCAGCAGCACGGCGCCGACCGCCCACCGGCTCTCGCCCCGGCGGCAGACCACGTACGTGACCGCGAGCAGCCCCACCGACTCGGCCAGGCCGAAGCTGCCCCCGATTCCGCCGGACCCGACGCTCGCCCCGATGGTCAGCACCAGGGAGAACCCGGCCAGCAGGATGGCGGCCTTCGGCAGCCGGGTCGAATTCTGCCGGTGCGGGGGCAGCCAGACCGTGGCCGTCGCCAGCGCGCCGACGACCAGGACGAAGGCGAGCGTCAGCCCGCCGGCGGACATGGCGGAGGCCAGGTCGACCAGCCCGAGGATCGCCATCAGGAACAGGGTGGCGAGCTGTCCGGCATGGCGGATCAGGTTGGGTCGCGTCAACATCGTGACCCAGCGTAACCGCTGCTCAACCCGCCTCCATCGGCCGAAAGACAGACCCGCCGCGGTCGCCGATCCCCGCTGCGGGCCGATGTGCGGTGTGCCCGCCGACCATCAGGCTGCTCCCAGTTTCACCCGATCACTGGAGGCACCCTGATGAGAACACAGTCCCCGGCCGCCGCGCCGACCACGATGCCGGCCGGCCCGGACGACGGCATGACCGCCGTCGCCGCCGTGGACCTGGTGAAGGTGTACGGCAGCGGGGAGACCGCCGTCCGCGCCCTCGACGGCGTGACGGTCGGCTTCGCCCGCGCCCAGTTCACCGCCATCATGGGGCCGTCCGGATCCGGCAAGTCCACGCTGATGCACTGCCTGGCCGGGCTGGACACGGCCACCTCGGGCCGGGCCCTGCTGGGCGGCACCGACCTGACCGTGCTCAGCGACAAGGTCCTCACCCGGGTCCGCCGCGAGCGGATCGGCTTCGTCTTCCAGTCCTTCAACCTGCTCCCGCAGCTCACCGCCGCGCAGAACATCACCCTGCCGCTGGACCTGGCCGGCAAGCGCGCCGAACGCGGCCTGTTCGCCCACCTCGCCGACGTGCTGGGCCTCAAGGACCGGCTCACCCACCGGCCCAGCGAGCTCTCCGGCGGCCAGCAGCAGCGGGTCGCGCTGGCCCGGGCGCTGGTCGCGCGCCCCGAGGTCGTCTTCGCCGACGAGCCGACCGGCAACCTGGACTCCCGCTCCGGCGCCGAGGTGCTGTCGTTCCTGCGCAACTCGGTCCGCGAACTGGGCCAGACGATCGTCATGGTCACCCACGACCCGGCCGCCGCCGCGTACGCCGACCGGGTCGTGCTGCTCGCCGACGGCACGGTGGCCGGCGAACTGGACCGCCCCGACCGCGCGTCGATCGCCGACGCCCTGCAGAACCTGGGAACCTACCGATGAACGTGCTCCGTACCCAGCTGGCGGGCGTCTCCCGGCGCCCGGCCCGGCTGCTGCTGACCGGCCTGGCCGTGCTGGTGGCCTCCTTCGTGGTCTATGCGACCGTGCTCGCCCAGCAGATCACCGAGCGCACCCTGTTCGACAGCCTGAGCCGCACCTCCGCGGCCGTCGACATCGTGGTCGGCGGGGAGCCGGAGACCGGCGGGCTGCCCCGGATCACCCTCGCCGAGCTGGCGAAGCTGCAGGCCGTGCCGGGGGTCGCGGAGGCGGCCGGGCGGGCCGAGTTCGCCGGCGAGACCGGCGGCCAGTACCTGAACATCGCGGCCGACTCGGGCAGCGGCCCGCTCGCCGTCGCCCACGCCACCCAGGGCCGGTACCCGTCCGCGCCGGACGAGATCGCGGTGACCCCGCGCACCGCGGACCGGATGGGCATGCCGGTGGGCAGCACCATCTCCCTGATCACCGACTGGAACGACAAGGGCAAGGCCACCAAGACCGTCCGGTTCACGATCACCGGTCTGGTCGAGGCCCGCGACGACTACGGCTTCACGGCATACGCCCCGCTGACCACGGTCGCCGGGCTGAGCACCGGCGACGACGCCGCCGGCATCTCGCGGGTGGACCTGCGCCTGGCACCCGGTGCCGACGGCGGCGCCGCCCGGGCCGCGATGGACCAGATCGTGCAGAGCATGCCGGCGCCGCAGGAGGGCTTCGAGCGTCCGCTCGTCCGCTCCGGTGCCGAGGTCCGCACCGAGGAGGCCAACCGGGCCGCCTCCGACCTGAACGAGTTGTTCGCCGTGGTGGCGATGTTCGTGGCCATCGCCGTGGTCGCCGGCGGGCTGGTCGCCACCTCCACGTTCCGGATCGTCTTCGCCCAGCGGATGCGCCAGCTCGCCCTGCTGCGGGCCGTCGGCGCCGGGCGCGGCTCGATCAGCCGGGCCCTGGCCGTCGAGGGCGCGCTCACCGGCTTCGTCGCCGGCCTGGCCGGCGTGCTGGGCGCCCTGGCCGTCGGCCACCTCCTGCCGCCGGTGCTGCGCGGCTTCGGCCTCGCGGTTGCCTCGCCGGGGATCCCCGTGCTGCCCGGCGCCGGGGTGGTCCTGCTGGCGGTGCTGATCACCGTCCTGGCCGTACTGTCCCCGGCGTTCTCGGCCGCGAAGGTCGCCCCGCTCGAGGCGCTGCGCTCCGCGAGCGTGACCGCCGGCCGGCGCGACATCGGCAAACTGCGCTGGACGTTCGGCCTGCTGCTGACCCTCGGCGCGGCGGCCGCGGCGGCATTCGTGATCGTCAACCTGCCGGGCCGCGACGCGACGGACTACAACCCGGCACCGATGCTGTTCACCGTCGTGCTCTCCGGGGCGCTCGCCTTCTTCGCCCTGATGGCGCTGGGCCCGGTCCTGGTCCGCCCGGTGCTGGCCACCGTCGGTTGGCCGCTGCGCCGACTGGGCGCGGTCGGCCGGCTCGCGGTGGGCGGGGTGGGCGGCGCACCCCGCCGGGCCGCCGCGGTCTCGGTCGTGGTGGCGCTCGGCGTCACGCTGATCGCCGGCGTCGTGGTGACCGGGGCCTCGGTCCGGGTGCTCGCCGACCGCGAAATGGCCGCCGCCCTGCCGGCCGACTTCGAGCTCGCCGCCAACGGCGACGAGCGGGTGCCGGCCGCGCTGGTCGACCAGGCCAAGGCCAGCACCGACCTGGCACACGTGACCGGCTACCGGCGCCTCGACGACATCAGGATCGGCGGCAACGAAACCCAGCTGCAGGCCTCCGACCTGGAGATGGACGCGCTGCCCAGGCTGGACAAGATCGACGTGTCGGCCGGCGCACTGAGCGGCATCAAGCCCGGCGCCGTCGCGATCTCGGGCTGGGCCAAGGACATGACCAAGCTCGCGGTCGGCGACACCATGACCCTGACCAGCGGCAAGAAGAAGCTCCAGGTCACGGTGGCGGCCACGCTGCCGGACGGCGGGCCGCTGCAGTCGGACCTGCTGCTGGACCCGGCCGACCTCACCAAGCTGGGCGCACCCGCAACCTACGCGGGGCTGCTGGCCGACGCGGCGAAGCCGGGCGAGGACGGCCGTACCGCGGGCCAGAAGGCCCTGCAGCAGCTCACCCAGGGCCGCACGGGCCTGGGCGTGCAGGTCCTGGCCGACGAGCGCGACGAGTTCAACCTGATCATGGACGGGGTGATCGCGGTGGCGCTCGGCCTGGTCGGGCTGACGGTGCTGATCGCCGTGGTCGGCGTGGGCACAACAACGGCCCTGTCGGTCGTCGAACGGGTCCGCGAATCCGGCCTGCTGCGCGCGGTCGGCCTCTCCCGCGGCGGCCTGCGCGCGATGCTCACCGCGGAATCCAGCCTGTACGGCGTCATCGGCGCAACCCTCGGCCTACTCCTCGGTGTCCCGTACGCATGGCTGACAATCGAGGCACTCGGGGCAAACGCGCCGCTCTCGCTGCCGGTGTGGCAGCTGGCCGCGGTGTTCGTGACACTGGTGGCGTTCACGGCGCTGGCCGGGGTGCTGCCGGCCCGCCGGGCGTCGCGGGTGAGCCCGGTCGCGGCGCTGGCTACCGACGGCTGATCCCGTCCGGCGCGACGTCACCCCCGGCGACCTTCTGTCGCCGGGGGTGAGCGGCTTTGTGACGTGGTGTGATGGGCGCCTCCGTCATCGTGTGGCAGAGATGATGTTGGTGAGCACCTCCCGCCAGGGTCTGACCCATCTTGTGGCTGACTCTGTGTCAGCCTCCGTCATGGCGTGGCGGCCTCCGTCATGGCGTGGCGGCCTCCGTCACGGCGTGGCGGCCTCCGTCACGGCGTGGCGGCCTCCGTCACGGCGTGGCGGCCTCCGTCACGGCGTGGCGGCCTCCGTCACGGCGTGGCGGCCTCCGTCACGGCGTG
>Ga0307515_10000940_pt1 | contig 66700 bp, 64 predicted proteins | sample 17_EM_MG_FD_194513 | JGI IMG/M metagenome (GOLD analysis project Ga0307515, IMG submission 194513) | Populus trichocarpa ectomycorrhiza microbial communities from riparian zone in the Pacific Northwest, United States - 17_EM | ecosystem: Host-associated > Plants > Roots > Unclassified | place... | reverse complement strand
CCACCATCTCGCCGCTTCCTCCGCGTCTTCCAACGTCTCCGCCTTTCCGTAACACAATTCCTTCCACACCACCCGTAACTTTCTTCTATTATTCCCAGGTACCACCGTACCTGCCTGCGCCGTGACAACCAGCCAGTTCTCCATAAGATCTTCAAAGGTAAAGTCAACTTGTCACATTCCCATGGCTGGGAGTTAACTATCTGATGAATTGTGTCCCAGCGCGCCGTCCATCGGCCGCCTCCAAGTACTGCTCCAATCTCGCTCGACCACGGCCTCCAAGTGTATCCCCAAACTTGCTCGATCACGGCCTCCAAGTCCATCTCCAAACTTGCTCGATCACAGCCTCCAAGTGTTTCTCCAAACTAGCTCGATCACGGCCTCCCAGTGTATATCCAAACTCTCTGGATTACCGCCTCCAATTCTATCTCCAGACTCGCTCGATTACGGCCTGCAAGTTCGCACGATCATGGCCTCCAAGTGCATCTCTAAACTCGCGCGATCCCGGCCTTCAAGTGCATCTCTGAGTTCACTCGATCTCATTCTCCAAGTTCATTACCAAACTCGCTCAATCACGGCCTCCTAGTGAATCTCTGCGTTGACTCAATCTCCGTCTCTAAGTGCATCTCAAATACGCTCGATCAAGTATATCTTCAAGGAGCGACGGCTCGTTGTACGGAGATACAGGGGTAACGTACGTGGACAGGGTGACGGGGAGTATATACTCGGCAGACCGAAGCCAGTCCAGATGTAGCATGTGTAGATGGGTAGTTATATAGATACATAGATACATAGATGAGAATACAAACTGCATACATGACTGTGATTCGAGGTGCTCCCAGACATGTCGCCGGCGCACCCAGGTGCTCCCAGCCTTGTCGTCCATCGCCAGGCGTTGTGTAAACGGCTTCGGCATAAATGCGGCCCCTGTGAAGGGTGTAACTCACGTGTCGTTGTGATCATGCGTATATGCCAGCACAAGGTCAAGGAGGTACGTATGCAACGCGACCTGTCGCCTTGGCGACTGGTAGAGTCTAATTCTCCGTCAGAGCGTAAGAGGTTCCGTCAGAGCCGTCAGAGCCGTCTGGAACACCCACGTGTTTCAGATGGAAATTAGCTTCGCTGCTGATGTGCACTTGGCCAGCGCGGAAAGTCATGCAGTTCAATGCATGTATGAACGCAGCATGACAGACTTGATTCATCCTGATTCGCATTGCACAACGACCGCACCGTCTATGACTCTTATGACATCACTGACTTAAATTATGTTAGTCAATTTTGTCTCTGGTTTAGTTTTTGCTTTGTGACTTAACAGTAACAGGCTAGACTATTTCAAGTATGCTGGTTGTCTATCAACTCGCTTTGGACTGAAGGTTTTTCGCAGGGCGCATACAACCCTTGCACATGCACAGACAAATTATCATGTCTCACCATTTGGTCACTGAAATCAAACAAAAGCTGACACATAGTACAGTAGGTACATGAATTCCTTTAACAAGAGGTACATCATCAGACATGGCAATTCGTCCAATGACTCGTCCAGGGAGTCGGGAGCAGACACCAATTCTTCGTCCGAGTCCAATTTCTGTATTGTGATCAGCTAGGGAGGCTATATGCCAGGGTCAAAGCTTAAGACTTTACAGGTTTCGCGTGATTAATAGCTAACAAGTCACATACTGCGCCCGGTGGGAGAGACGCAATGCATATGTTAGACTGTTGTTTCCAGAAACCTAGCCTCATCGGACTACTTGCTGGCTGAAATGTCCCATGCAGCATTCGCACTTTCCTGGGGACGTTATCAAGAGTCTTCATAAGCTGTCCAAATGTTTCTCGTGCAGATGCAGCTGCATCTTCTACTGTTTGCAGCTTAACGACTGCTGGAACAGACAATTGGGCCGTTCCATACGTCTTATCTGTCTCATGAAAGTAGTCAGCCGGGTCTCTTAATTGTGGTTGCATCAATTCATCATGCTTGACCTGCTTTCGCCGAAATTTGGCCATGCGTTGATGTACCATTTTGGAGATTATGCCCGTCACCCGGCCGGGTTCCACATTTTCGCACAGCCTGCACAGCTCTGTATCATTTTGATCATCTTCCTCGTCTTCCCAATCCTGCTCACCATCACAACTTGCACGATCAATCAGACGATCTCCAATAGTATACACCATCTCCTCAAGTGGTTTTTCGGGCTTTCTGGTTGTGTATCCCGCCTGCTGTGCATTGCTCGCGTCCTCCCGCTCATACTTATTTGCTGTTGCGACATTTCAACCCGCCTGCTTGCCACTGCAGTCTCTCTATCCAGATCATTCTCGATCCATGTCTCTTCCTCAATATTGCTTGAACACTACATTTGTAGGCTTCTCTCCGCCACAAGCTGCATTTCGGATCATACCTTGCGCCATGCTCCCCCGGCTCGGCCGCTATCTGTTCCCAAGCTGCTCTTGCCTTCACTGGCTTCAAGACATCGTCGTGTGGAGCTGTTAGACAATTTACCGTATCAGCCTGCGGGAAGTGGAAAAAGCCTCTTGTCCAGAGCATTGACCCTTGTGTTTTGTGTTGACTTTGTTGAGGGGCGAGATGTTGGATGTTGTGAGTTATGGACCACATGGAGGTGAGCTGAGTGTATAATAACAAGGTTGGTACGAGTGAACAACTATAATAAAGCAAAATCTGCGTTTTGACCGTCACTACATTGGGAATAGCACTGCTATCTGAATCACATTATCTGATGATTGGTGTCTGTTTCATGAATAATTCCGGGGATTTGTTGAGAGAAACATCCCCTGATGTCCTTTCGGTAGAAGAATGTCCATTTCGTGCCTGGGAAATATGAGGTTTCGGCGGTCGTTCACATGTAGTTATCCTGGCCACGAGTTGATGGACATCACACCGAGTTGCTGCAACTCGCTCGACGGTTGGGAACCTCTGCAACTTGCAGCTATATTCAGTGGGATTCATCCTCAATACAATGTGCAAGTTGGCTGTTGCTCATTCCATTTTGACTTGAAGCTAGCTATGTATTACACAGGACTTCCCACTTCTTTTAGTTATCATCTTGCTCTTTTTTCCCAAACCAGCACATGTTGGCTCTATGAACACCTCACCAAGGTACAAGTGGATCAGAATTGGGCTGAATGTGGGGCGCTTCATCCAAAATGCGACCTGCTGAGACATACCAACAATACCGACACCAGTTTGTGCACCACAAACCTGCCAATGAAGCCACTCAAAATATAACCCAGGACTCACATTGAAAAATGGTCCTTGGAACAGCAAGAAGCAAAAAAAAGCAGCCGCATTCGATTGGATGTAAGTAAAGCAATATTGTCGTAGATGGTCCTTCACTAACGATATAATATTCAGCTGCTGTACATAGAGAGCTACGTGACCAAGCGATAACTGCCCGGTATGGGAAACATCAATGGTCAACGAACGTATTCATCCCCACAGTCGAAGAAATCAAGCATGGTGATGTTGTACATTCTGAGTCTTTTGGGCCCGAGTTTCAGCATACGGGTCCCTGGGAGTCGAAGAGTCAGGCTGTATACACCATAGCGGATGCAACAGAACCATACATGATAGAGGTAATAGCTGAATCTCATTAATAGAAGCAACAACTAATTTCTTGTAGGTTTTCAACATGTCTGCTACTATGGCAAGGCAAGGCAGTCAGGTACAGCTAGAACAGTCTGACATGGGCCTGGCCTTGAATATGGCCAAAATGGCTACTGGAGGGTTTTCGCATGCTGCAAGATAGGAAACACAATACCTGATACGAAAGCCTCACACCGAAGTCCAAGAAGACAAGAAGCGGGAAGTTGAGTTTGCTGGGCATCGAAATGCGAAGGCTGCGATAGAAAGACCCCCGGCAATGGTTTGTGAAAATCCCACTGACGGCTGCCTTCCATGCCGAAATAGCACAGCAAGGAATCTGCAGTCCAGCTGGTGATGCAAAGGCATGGGTGAACCTCCACCGCGCCATCTCAGACAGCCTGCACCAGAAGTGACACCACTTCCGCCTGGAATGCCAACTGTGCCACCCAGTGTGGATAACGGAGCTCACGATTCTGAAATCGATGGTGTGCCACCTGGCTATGTGTAATTACATACTGGTCTCTCCAGTGATCAATATTTCAATCTTGGTGCATATGCCAAGGATTGCAAGGGCACTACAGATTTCATTCAAGATTGACTGACTGATGAAGGAACATCCACTGGTCAATAAACTATTTGCTGCATGGTAATGCAGCTGACAGATATGTTGCAGATGACAGCAACCGATTGGGCGAACCTGAAACTGAAGCTGAGCATTCATCCAAAGGAACAGGATTGTTTAGTGTATTATTATGAACAATTTGCGGACACTTTAAAGTATATTGTATATGATATATCTATATGTAATGCTGAAGAACAATGTAATGATGAAGGAGAACATACATGAGGACAATAGAAAGCCTGCCAAAACGCCATTGCTGATATAATACGCAACATTGAATAATTGCATGTTGGGGATGCATGAAGTGTTCGCAATGGGTCTGGGTAACTTGCCTGCGGTCCGGGTTATGAGTGCAAAAACAGTTTGGTTCGGACCCAGACCAGTCCAAAATCCCAACCTGGTGCTTCTTGGCTGGCCAAACTTGGACCCATACCCACAAACCAACAGGTTTTGACAGGTTTGGCTAGACCCATCGGTTCCAATTGCTGGTGTTGCTTTTTGGGGTTTTCCATTTGTGGTCGCATTCAGATATCCTATAATTGATCACAAAATATTAATGATTGTATGTCATCGTCTTTTTGGGTTGTATTGGCCGCCTTTATAATCGAAAACAGGAGAGACAGGCTCCCTGCCCCATCCTGGAATTGAGCATCAACAGAGTGTCAACAATTTTTGATCTTGCATCTTGGGTAATCTGAGTCCCCATTGGTTGCAGATTGTCATAAATGGGGTATTGGCTATCTATACAGTCAAAAGAGAAAGTGACAGGCTCCCTGCCCCATCTTGAAAATGAGCGTCAACTGAGAGTCAACGATTTTTGGTCTCACATATTTGGTAATCTATGTGGTGCTTGATTGCAGATCTATATTGAGGTGGAGTTGACAGCCTCTCTAGGCAGATACGCAAGAGACATTCCGGCGACAGCCTCTGGGACAGCAACAACCTAGGTCATTTGGATTGATGCAACTAAGAGTTCATAAGCATTTGAGCCTATAAAAACCATCAAAACTTCATATATAGATAATAACGGCCACATCGCACTTTCATCACTGATGATGAAAGGCCAAAAATCATTGATACTCCATTGACACTCATTTTCATGCTGGGGCATTGAGCGTGTCGCTATCTCCTTTGCCTATAAAGGTGGCCAATTCTTTATTTATGTATAGCAATGACCAAGTCACTTTTCAATTACCTGACTTACAAGACCAAAAATTGGTATCGCTCTGTTGATGCTCATTTTCACAATGGGGCAGGGAGGGAGTTGCTTCCTCTTCAACCTATAAAGATGACCAATACGTCATTATTGAATGCCCACAACCGATGGCTGCTCAGAGTACAGAAGATGTAATTTGAAAAATTATTCACGGTCCGTTGATGCTCATTATGCTACTGGCATATCCACAATGTGTTATCATTGAATTTTGCATGGTATCTGAGGAAATGTGTTTTGGCAGCCATTCTATCGTCTTCATGTACTTTCTCTTTCATCACTACATAGTTCTTTAATAATACATATTAATTTATGCTATAAAGTATACTGTAAAGTGTCTGCAAATTGTAGATAATAATACACTCAAAAATTCCGTTCCTTTCACTCAATGCTCGTCTTGATTTGCAGGTTCGATTAAATGGCTGCTGTCATCTGCAGAGTGGGAGTCAGCTGCATTTCCACATAGCAGATACCGTACTAACCAGTGGATGTACCTTCATCAGTCCGCAAATCTGGAATGAAATCTTTATTGTGCTTGCGATCCTTGGCATATGAATCAAGGTTGAGAAACTGAGTGCTGGAAAGTGGAGTATGTATATACACATATCCAGGTGGCACGCCTTCGATTTCGGAACCGTGAGCTCCCTCATTGTCACTGGTTGGCACAGGTGGCATTCCAAACAGACATGGCATCAGTTCTGGTCTCTGCTGTGGGAGTTGGTCAGTTGGAGGCGGGCCGTTGCCTTTGCGCCTCCAGTGTGTCTGTGAATTCTTTGCTGTGCCATTTGGGCAAGAAATTCAGACGTCAATTTAATATTCACGAAGCATAGCTGGGTGTCTTACATTTGCAGTCTTCACATTGCCTCACCGTTGAAGCTCAATTCCGTGCTTCTTCTCATCTCGGACTTCGGCTGGAGGTGTTGTGATCATGTATTGCGTTTCCTTCATCGCGGCGCGCAAACACCCTCCTTTGGCCTGTTTGGCCATACGCAATACAAGGTGCATGTTGAGTGTTAGCAATCGTTCCGGACCAGCATTTCAGGTCCGGGTTGGTGTCCATACCAAATAGTAGCCCAAATGGCGGTCCAGGTTGTCAATGAACCCGAACCATGAACCCGGGTACCATTCTATAGTAAACTCCCATCCCATCTGGATTGGGAGGATTGTCAGTGGGTCACCCATTGGGTCCATCCATAGATTCATATAAGGCTTTTATTTCTGGAGTTTGTTAATAATATCTTATCAAAATCGCATTTTCAACAACCAATAATATGTCTTTGCATGATTTGCAGCTTGCAATATCGATTGATTTGGAATGGGTGTTTTTCCTTCGATATATTGAATCTTTGCCTATCAGGGCGGTGAATCAATCTGTTAGGAACTCGAAGATCCGCGTGATGCTTTGATTGCCAAATATGCAACAACTAAAACTATTGACGCTCAGTTGACGCTCATTTTGAGGATATGGCAGGTAGCGTGTCACCATTGTTTTTGCCAGTAAAGCCTGCCAATATTTGATAAATTGATGTCTGCAATCAATTGTAACATAAATTACCCAAGATGCGAACCTAAAAATGGTGGATGCTCGGTTGATGCTCATTCTCAGGATGCAGTAGGGAGCATGTCGCTGTAGTTTTTCCCAGTAAATGCTGCCTATATTTGGTAAATGGATATCTGCAACCAAGTGGAACAAAAATTACACAGGATGGGAAGGTAAAGATTGTTGACGCTCCATTGATGCTGATTCCCAGAATGGGGCGGTGACCGTGATCCTTTTCATTTTGCCTGAAAATGCTGCCAATTCATGGGATATGTATAACGGCGACCAAATAACTGTTTAATTACTGAACTTACAAAACTACAAACTGTTGACACTCCGTTGATCCTCATTGTAATGTGTTGTCCATTCAATATTTACTGCCATCGATAATAATTTTCAGCATGATTGGAACATATTAGAGATCTTTCTGACACATTCAGACTTGGCCCTGTGGCAAAGCGGAGCGCAGTAACATTCGTCCACTGTTCGCTCTCACAGGACCAAAATTTACGCATCTGGGCAAAAGCTTCATTGTTCATGCTATACATCTGTTTATCAACCGATATTCACAACCTACTGCCCACCATTTGCCCATAGTATATCTCTGACTAAAACTCTTGGTCAAGATACATGAAGAAGCTGGTGAAACATTGACGCATTCTGTCCTACTTTTTCTTCACTCCAGTATTCCTCCTGATTTCGATTGCATTGACCGTCATCAACACTGTTTCAGCCCGTTGATGTGACTTCCATGAGGGCCAAATCAATCCGGGAACATTTGGCACAGCACTTACATCCCACTGCTCTGGGCATTCCGGATCCTCGATCCTGCGGTCTTGCTCTCTCTCGGATTCTACGTCCCCTGCCCAATTGTCTTCGCTATCATTTGGATTATCAAAGTCCCCATTCCAGTTAAGCCAATCTGCAGTGTCCCAAATGCTTTCAGGTGGGCTATTATCATCAGTTTCAACTGGATGACGGTTGATTCTCCAGATTCGGCGGACATCTAATATTTGAGTTTGTCCTCCAGGGAGGTACTTCGCAGAAACAGGTGGTTGCAAAAGAGAGCTTTCTGACAATTTAAATACAGCCACACGATCATGTTGAGAGAGTAACCAGGGTGCTTTGAACAACTCTTCCGTGTCCGAAATGTATCCCACATGGGTTATCTGCTTGTTTCGAGCGCAAGATCCCTTCTGGGTAGCACATAGGTTTTGACTGCCCTGCTACATCTCCAAAAAGTCGTGAACCTTGGCAATTCTGTGCAATTTTCTTCCCTCCGCCTAGTGTTAGCAACAGGTCCGGGTAACCCGCCAGCGGTCCGGGTTTGGACCTGCAGTTCTGTTCAGTGCGGTTCCAGAACCGGCCAAAAACCCGAACCGCTTTTGTATTGGCGGGTTGTTACCCGGCCCGGACATAGAACCGCGGGTATTTGGCCGGGTTCGAACCAAACCGCAGTTCCAAATTTACAGTTCCTACAGCTTTGGCTCCAATTAAGTATGTGAGTTCTGATCGTACTGTGACATGATCAGTACGGAGATTATGCATAATTTTGAGCTCTTTCACCTCCAGCATTCAGATTTGCGATCCGGCTGATATTCGTTGAGTGGCTGTGAAAAAAGGGCCAATTCTAAGCGAAATTTGCGGGTTTTCGATCGCGACTCCACGAATATTGGTCGGATCATATATCTGAAAGCGGGAGGTGAAAGAGCTCGTAAACCTGCACAATCTATGTACTGATCATGTCACAATATGATCAGAACTCAAATGCTTAATTGGAGCCAAAGTTGTGCGGTTGAAATGCCGGGTTTTAGTGCTAAAAGCGGCCCAACTGCAACGGTCCGGGTTTTTGTGTGGTAGAAACCGTTGCAACGGTTCGGTCCCGGTCCCAACCCTAACCCGGAACCGTTATAGCTGGTTGGAACCGTTGCTAACACTACCTCCGCTTCTTTCTGCATTTCCAAGTCGTTTCCTGTGTTCAGTGTATTCAATATTGGGTCAGCACCTGCCAACATCCCATGATTGGGTCGAGCAAACTGTCTTATAACCACTTTTTTGTGAAGTGTTTCGCCTTGGGTTGTTAACTGCCTTCAGCCGTTTACATCTCGGCCAAGGGAAAAACGGGCCACCACTCCGACACCAGGTGGTATGATATAGAATATGTCACGTGCCACATTGCAGAGATCCGCGTACATTGAGTGCATCACCTCTTGTTGGCGCCACCAGTCAGTTACATCCGGTAAACAAAAAGTACTACTAATCTCCATTGGGTCGGAGTGGTAATCAGTGAGATTTGGATCAATTTGCCCCCAGTTGTGTGATTCTTCAGGGGGCGAATTCAAACACAGCCTGGCGGTGTTCAATATACGTGCTACGAGATTGCTTCGTCCCAGTGTTGTTTCAGTCGCATAGTTAGGCGTTAAGTATTCGTGATCATCACTGGACAAATCATATGGATCCAAGGATGATTGACATCATCCTGAAGCCATTGCAGAGGGGATGAGATTGCTGCTCGGTACGCTTTCCAGTTTAAGGACCGGCACCCGTTGATGTTCGGCGCAGTATTCATTCTCTACATACTTCAGAAACACCTTGTGGTATTGGGTTGTATAGAATATCTCGTCCACAGGATTGATGTCCATTCCCTTGCCCCACTTTCAAAACGATCGCAGCTTCTGGAAAGAATCGAGGATATGTGCAGAAATGAGAAGCATGCCAGTCGTTGGAGTCAGCTCAGCGTAATATTTGGACAGCTTCAGTCGAGCTAACTTCACAGCAATGAACAAGTCTTCCATCCATTAAGTTTCCATCTCGGCGAAAGCTCGCATCATGCGATCCAAATGATCGAACATGTCATTGTACACTGTGATAACATGATGCAATGTTACTGTATGCCTCTTCGACATTCACAGAGTCCAATATCGCTATGGCCTCAACACTTCCATGACAAATTTCACAATGTTCCATTCATCTTGTGTTGTGAAGAGTGACCGGGAATCTCTTTATTTCAGATTTTGAAGACACTCACGTGTGAATTCCCGTAATCGGTTGGAGCACTCAAGCAACTCCAGTGTAGAGTTACAACGGGCCTTCACATCCATAATCGGAAGGACCGCAGTGCAGACTTTGGCTTTTTGATAGTCAATGAACTGGTTTCGACGACCAGGATTCAGTGTAATTAATATAGCAAGTATTCTCTGCTATATGAAGGTCAATTTCAGGACTTTCAAAATATCATTAAATATGTACTGTCTCAATTATGTTTGCAAAACCTGGTCTCATGGCCGACACAATATTGATTCCAGCATTGCGCTCTCTTCGCTGCCTTTGACTCATCGGACTGTCTGTGCTTTGATTCTCTTCAAATGGCAGATCGCACTCATGGGCTTCCAAAGACTTGGTGCGGCCATTTACACTGAGACTACTCATGAATGCACATGAAGCCAGCTGTATGACCTGCGCCATGCACGGGATTTGGTTCCTCAATGCAGGCCACTCAATTTCAGATGTCTCATTGCAGCTTGCAGGTTATCGAGTAATTTGAGGAAGTATTATCCGTCGTAATACCAAGCAAACAACTGTCGGTAGGCTCAAAATGATCAAGCATGTCCTTCAAACGTATCGCTAGCCTCGCTACAGTATATTGGCCCTTGACCTTTCATTCTTAAGTATCTTTCGAAAATAGGAGAAGCACAGGCATCGAAATCGAGTTGAACTCCAAGCAATGCCCAATGTTGATCCATGTAATCAGTAATGACCGACAGTATGGCTAGTTGGTTTGTTGATGTACATCCGTCCAAAGCGAACCTGATTTGATTCCATGACGGCATTTGTTTCTTAATTGCATCCACTTTCAGCACCGTATCCCTCCGGCAAATGTTGCAAAGGGTCGTAGAGGACGGCAGCGCTAGTTCATCGGGCATTGCCTGACAAGACTGTTGTAGCGCTAGATTTGATATAGCGTTGCATGGAATATGAGCCAAAACAAATGTTGACATGTGTTAGTGATTCCACGTGTCTTGGTGCAATTCGGAAGTTTCAAAGTCCTTGGTTGCCAGTTTGGAACGTTTTGTCTGTCATTTCGGTCAGTATGGATCAACCTGGAAGACAAATATCATTTTTCTCTGCGGATGTACTATTGTGATTCCTCGACTTCCTTGCGTCTTCAGGATGGCCAAAAAAGATTCATCCACCATCGAACTGGTCAATACAGTAATCTCTGACTCTGTGGATTCATTTTACTTCGCAATGTGAGATTTTGCGAGCAAATTTTTCCCCATCGAGCTGGTTCCATGTTCTGATGAAGGGCGCAGATCTTGATGAGAAACGCTATGTATGATGCCAGGGCTGCCGGTCTTCTCAATTCACTAGTGTAAGTACAATCGCCACGAAGGCAGGTGTCTAGAATTATTGCAAGCAATAGGCCGCTTCGAGCCTACATTCATTGATGCCCACCCAGCATCGACGATGATTTGTAAAGTAAGGTCGCTCAAGTCACAAATAAAGACACGTTTCTTTCTGGAAGACATCATATCCTAAAGCAAAGAGGCATTGAAAGATATTGATTGCAACAACGCAGTACATCAGCAGAAAAATATTCTGTGCGGGCGGAATGGCTCCGTCAGAGTGGAAGCGCTCTGTGAGAGCCGTCAGAGACACCCCAGTGGCGGATTACTCCGCACCCGGCGTCAATACAATGCGTCGCGTTGTATATCGCCCTCGAATTGCTGTTTTACTGTCTCTTCGCTGTCTGTCGGTCTCATATTTTAAACGATCACTCTCGCGTTGTGGCCAACTGTGACAATACGTCGGAACGGGTACATTGGGTACGCGCTTGCATCGGGATTGCAATGCGATGGGTGACGCTGCGAAGATCTCTCCTCGTGTCCCTTCTACTTGCGGACAAAATGCAATTCTCTCTTTACTAATTATACACATCATTCCAAGTCGCCAGATGGATGTGGCTATTGACAATCCATCGCTCTTTCCGTCTGTCTCCTGTCTTACTACTGGTGGCTATCTCTGGAATTACGTGCATGCAGCCGACAATATTTCCCATGCTGAAAACTTGCAAAGAAACGGGTGCCGGTGGTTCTCTCATTTGTACAAATTTCGAGACCGGTTCCAAGTAACCCGAGTTTTCAGGTATTGTGTTGAGTGCCAGCGCTAACCAGTACTCAACGAAAGCTCAATCCACATTTTGGAGTTTGATTTTGAATAGTCGTTGCAGTTGACATGGGAGACGCCCATTCAGCGCGCCATAACACCTCCCTGGGCGTTGCTTTACCCACACCCAGTCGTTCCGTCAATCCCCTCCGGGCCAGCTGTGGCTTCCAGTGCATCGACACATCTGAGATATGCGTTCACCATCTAAACCCTCAACTTGAACCTGAAAAACCTGGTAAATACAGAGCTCCATCCCGTGCAGTTGTTCATCAGATATATATGTCATGTTACGACTCTTATGCTTGATAAACACCCGTGTGCCGCTGTATATTGCCACGCGGTGGGTTGCCTCTTGCGTATTGTCGAGTTATGCTCTGAAGTCTTGGATCATAGTGTCAGGATGCTTTCCATCACAGCGGTTTTGGAGTCCCATGAATTGGGGCTGCGCATATGTCTGGGGGCTCAGGGGGGCAGCCAGATCAGCACCGGAAGGGAGGACTTTGCATGCGGCAGCGCTGGTCTCCGAACACTGAGCGAGGGCATGGAGATTGAGCTCTCTGACTTCGAAGCAGAGGATGCGACGCTGAAAGGTAATTACTTGTGGCAGGTAGTTGAGATTGTGATTGGAGGCATTCCAACCGTCCTTGAGGCTCGTTCTATGTCCTTGTGCATGTCTCTCGGCAGAATAATGTTGCAAGGCTCCGTATCGACAAATCTGTTCGACCCAATGAGACATCATGTGAAACTTCGGAAAGTTGAAGTCGGCATCTAACTCCTTGGAAAGATCTATCTCGTGGCTAATATAATCCCGCCAGGAGTTCATTTCGTGCCACATCTTGAACGGCGTCCAAGTTTCAGCATTTGTTTCCTTGTCTATCTTTCGCTTCTTCACGAGTTCCGTTCTCAAGGCATTGGCTTTGGCCTTGGCCTTTTTGCCGGCTCGCCCGAGTACGAAAACATCTTTCAAGGTGTGAAAGCAACGCAAGGTGTCCTCCATGTAGCTCAATGTTGAATCATCGTGAGATTTATATCGAGCGTACATATTGAATTCTAACAATTCCCGTGTTCACTCAATTGCGTGATTGAATATGGGATGCTGAGCGGGGCTTCTGCCTTGTAGTGACTGGGTTACAACTCCAAGCAGGTACCGGCTAATTTCCTTCATCTCCTTCCCATTCCATTGAGAAATTTCTTCACATGACTTATTTTTTGGTGTGAGGTCGTGGTAAGCATGCACAGATAACCATATTGCATTGTACTTGTCGAGCCGTTCGTGCGTCTTCATGAAGTGGAAAATCCACTTCTGGAGGTGGTCAAGCATGCCGATCTGCATTGTATGGAGGAGGTCGGGCTTAGGGAGGTCGCTCACAATACATGAAATATGTTGAAAAACGTTGAATCCTCGGTGAACATGGCCCGACGAAAGTTCGGCATTTGCTACTTTGGTGTTGGCATCACTGAGCGTTCGATATAGGTTGTGATCCCACCGGGGGTGTTGCTTGTCAGGAGGGACATAATCTCCAAGTTCGTTCTTTGGACACTCGCACCAAAAACAGACATGCCGCTCGAGATGATGTAGATCGCTATACTCAGGGCACTCTATAAGCCATGCTGCCCAAACCGGTCTGCAATGCCTGAAGTTGCCATCTGCACAGAGAAAGTTGTAATACCTGCTCTCGGCGCGGCGATTTTGCTTAAAGGTGAGAGGCTGGTGTAACCGCCGGAGTGCTTCGTTCAGCACATCTTTGTTTGTTTGCCGCTGCTCGTCCAGCCGCTTCTGATGAATATTGCGCTTCATGATTGGAATCGGCAGGAGAGCGACCATCACGACGCTGTGCTTTGGGGGCATCTGGCGGATCTTCGAAGATAGATTGCCAATTGTCATCTATAGAGGCCACTCTTTCTTGTCGCCAGCAAAATTTGAGTGATGTGTTCCGTCGGACATGAAGATCAAGGGAACCAGTGCATCCCCCACTCTGAGCATTGCCTCAACGTCAATTAGCACGTTATCATGCTTGAGTATCTCTCCTCATCTGTGGCTCCCACCACCAGTCCGCAGTGTGCATTTCGGTATAGAGGCGTTTCAGTGACGTATCGCGGTTAAAGTTACGCTGAGGGGTGTAGATATGATGCTTGGTGTCCGCTGGCTGCTGCATCAACCATCTCATGCTTTTGATGATGTATCGACTCCAGTATTTGATAGGGCGTTGGTGATTGTCATTCCATCTCATATCCTCGAGAGTGTGTAATTCCCACTCCCCAAGAACCAGATCATCCGTCATGCTAGCCACGAGCTTCTGGACCCCATCACCGTTTTTGAAGCTTGGGAAACGCAGAGCGGTGTTTTCTTCCTTCAGCACGTTGTCATAGTACGTCTTCATGCCCTTCTTCCTGATCCCACACTGGATATATTTGTACTCTTCACGCTTCGCAAACGGGTAGTAGGGATTGTTCTTCAGTTTCTTCTCAAGGAAACCCTGAGCGTTGCTTTCCCATGGCTCAGCAATGTCATCGCTCAGCGGAGCACCGGCACCGGGGTTCGTTTCCGTCTGCGGCATATGCGGTGGCGGTGATTGACACTCCGAGTCTTCGATGTTTTCAACGTGTTCGAAGTAGGGAAACGCGTCCAAGTCTTTAACTAAATCTTTGTTACTGATGAAGCCACGACGCTGAGCAGGTTCAACTTGTCGGGGCCCGCCGCAAATAGTCAGATTCTTTGCAACTCGAAGGTGTTCAGGATGCTGTTGTTTGATATGATTAAGTCGCCAGCCGTCTGAGGTGAACTTCTTTCTGTAGGAAAATTTGGGGCAACGGAATGGGGTCTTCTCTGGCATTGTCGACGACACGGGAGGAGTGGAGTATTCACTGTAGAAAGGGACAAAAGTTGGTGCTGGGCCTGAGCAGCCTGGTGTGGGTATAAGCTCACGATACTTGAGTGATTTATCGAGCCTCAACACCATCACGCCTGGAGTTGCAAAACACTGCATATGTGATGTCTCATAATACTATGACTAAATAAATGATACACCCTGAGCTATCCATAAACCTCGCGACCTGTGTAATAATCAATGCCTGAGGTAAATAGTTTAGAACAAAGGAAAAGAACACGCCCGCAACCCTAACCCAAACGAACAAAACACCTCTATGCGTGCCTTAATCAGTGCCTGAGATGAATAGAGTATAGCAATGGAAACTCACAAGACAAGAACCCGACTCTAACCCAAATGCACACCTCCTCTGCAACGCAAGGACTGGTTCACTCCTCGCCTACCGAGCGATCCGGGCGCGCATCATGGGGAGGGATATCAGGCAGAGGGACATCGGGGAGAGGGACATCGGGGAGAGGGACATCTGGGAGAGGGACATCCACGAGAGTGACATCCGGGAGAGGGACATCCGGGCGAAGGCCATCAGGGAGACCGTCGCCACCTGCCGATTTGCTGAGTAGCTGCTGCTGCGCCTCGACATGCGAGGGGTTTCTGGCAGCCTCCGCTACTCGCAGAGTTGGCGCCGCTGGGTGAGGTTTCTGCGGCGTCATAAGCCGCAAAAACTGCATCCCACTGAGGGTATGAGTCTCCGGAGTTCATGGTCGTGGGGGGGGCTCCGGGGTTTGTGGCCGTGGGGCAGGCGCCGGAGGTTGTGGCCGTGGGGTATGCTCGCGCATCTCCTGGCCTTGCTCAGGTAGCACGGTTGGCCCATCATCTACTATGGTATCAGCATCGTCAGCCGATGTATTTACCATCTCTCCCTGGCCAATCATCCGAGGATCTTTGCCATTATTCTCATCCTCCTCCTCATCCTCATCCACCACCTCCTCCTCCTTCTCATCTTCCTCCTCTTCATCTTCCTTATGTTCACCGTCCCTTTCCATATCCACATTGCCGTCGATGTCAACGCCGTCCGGTGCGTCCATATCATCCTCCATGCACATATTCCCATCAACTTCGGAGTCATATTCGCCATCCGACTCGGTAGAGTTGTTATCATCATCTGAGGAGATTGACACTGCGGGAGATGCTTCCGGCTCTAAATATACCTGCTCTAGTTAGCCCTCCGTGTCCAAATCTGCCTCTGACATTTCCTTCTGCAACTGCAAAGCAACGGCACGAGAGATATCATCTCCGCCTGGGGTGTGTATAACAATACGTTTCCCTTTACCGTTTCCCTTCCCCTTCCCATTCCCTTTCCCCTTCCTGTCCTCAGTCGCCTTCCCTTTCCCCTTCCCATCCGTTGTTGCCTTCCCATTCCCAGTCCCGTTGGCACCGCCCTGCGTGTCCTCCTCTCTCTCGCCGTCGTCATTTTCATTGCCATTGCCATGACGGCTCCTTCCACCGCTCGGCCCACCGGGATCCGCACAGTTGTCATCATCATCATCCTTGTCGATTATCTCATCCCAATTCAGTGGTCTAACGGCCATGAAGTGGCCTGGTTTGTACTGCCGACAGCTTGGCGGCTCGATCTTTGCCCTGTGATCATAGCTACCATACCAAGAGGAACGCTCACTGGTGTGTTTAACCTTCCCCGAGCTGGTTGTCTGCGGATTGGAGCGATCGACTTGATCCCCGAAGGCACGTGGGTTGTACCACTTCCAATTGTTCATTTGGTCGCATGTTTTGTCAAACATTTGTCCCATATATGAGCGAAAGGCAGCCCACCACTCCCGAAAAGGCGAACTCCTGCTCCTGCGGTGCGGCCTCATCAGCTGGAATTGTGGAAAGTGGTGAGTCGTGACTGGATCAAGAAATATTATATCATAAAAGAGGTCCCATGCTCGCTCATCCTTGACGCCGCCAACATGGTATATCCGTATGAGTCCATAGATATGTTCCGAGCTGAATCCCTCTGTACGGTCCCAATCCACCAACAGGCATAGATTTATAACCGATGTCGGCATCTTTTCCCTCGCCTTCCCCTTTACTTTGCTTCTGCCCTTTGGTGCCATCGCTGTGAGCTGAAAATGAATCTACATCCGAAATGTTAGCATTATGATACAGTTGTAGCGGAAGGAAGCCCAGAGGGAAAGTACAAAGTTGGGTGGGTTATTGGGGGTGTTTTGGAACGAGAGGCGTTGTTTTGTGCAAGTCAGGTGATGTCGAGATCAGGATGCGGTCGGTGTGTATAATACAGGAGGAAAAGAGAAAGGAGGTGTACGCGGGAAGAAGGGATATATATACTCGAGTTCCGGCAATTTCTTGGTTCAAGGTTCAACTTGTGACTCTTGTTGGTTAACGAACACACAACGGCCCAGCCTTCATCTTGCAGAACTGCCAGGAACCTCATGTACGACAAGCCTCGAGACGAGATTTAGTACTCGGGGAGAGGACATTATACCACGCTGGGCGTTACTGTTGCATCTAACATCAGTTTTACAGCACAGACCTCGTGCATCCCGGAGCAAACTGAGTAGTTCTCAAGTTGTCCCAACTGTGCAACCACCCAACAAGGCCGCCAACGCCTGGCAGTGGAAAAAGCACATGCAACTGATGTCATAGGATAGAGAATACGTCATTGTTCGCTTTGCGACGCTTGTAGCTCTGCCAAAGGGGGATTTCCACCGGGAAGCTGAAGATATACACAATCAATGGTTTGAAGTATTGTGCCAAGAACGAGTGCAATACGATGATAATCGCGCCAAGATGGCATAAATACCCATCAAGCGATGCAAATAGACCTCCAGACGTTGCTGTAACAGTGAATATCACTGTTCAATTTAATCTGGGTTCATTCTGAGTTTAACCTGATCGCAGTTGACCCCATAATTGAGTGCTTTTCACGGGATCTCGTCACCGAGTATTGTCAGGGTTTAAAGTGTACCGCGGTCCACACTGCGCCTCCCTTTTTTGTCGAAACCCTCCATGGTCGCTCAAATAGGAGTCTACCTCGCCTGCTGTTGCATATGCTTGCACAGGCAATTGTTTCTACTTTCTTAACGTCGAACATCTATCTTGGACTATGCATTCCCAAATCCCGCACCCTGACACGACTCCAGTCGTACCAAATGTTTGAAGTCATGCTAATCGTCAGAATCAACCAAAGTGTGGGCCTTCGGAGAATTCTCGACTTCCGTCCGGTAAGAGACGCATTTCCGTACCTGTTGGCGAGAGGGATTCCTCTCAAGGAGGGAGTTCCGTACCCTCTACAATCCAAGGTCAGAACTCCACGCCCTCATCTTCGCTGAACAATTCTCGCGTTGCAGATATCTATCAACTCGTGACTTCTACCCCATCCTCTACACAGCGACGGTCAATAAATACTCCAATCGCCATGCCGGGTACAAGCAGTCGTAGCACACCAGCACCCGGTGGAACCTCAGCGCGTCGCGTTGTATACAGCCCCGCATCCGGCATTGTTATTACTCCCACTGCTCTCCAAGGTCTTGAAAACCTTCCTACCCCCATCCCTAATCCAGAAGCCCGCGAGATCATTATAAATCCACTCCGAACGTGAGCTACTCAAAAGAATCACAGAGAGAGGCGGTGGCAGTTGCAACTGCAGGCGGTGTCTACACCTCGATCAATGGTCTCCGGCCGTTGCAGCATCCATCGATTTGGTCGCTCAGACACGACGCGTCATGTGTTTGCAATGGGCAGACTCGTGGAGCTCTACATGTGGAACAGACGGCCGTTTATGAGTGCAATCGACTTGGAGACAGTAAGTTATTCAATGCGACGCGTTTCGAAAGCATTAGCTGAAGGCCCACACTGGCAGATAATTGAGACGTACTGGAACGCCCCTATGCAGCAAAACAACATTTGGTCCATAGCATTCGAGGCACGCACAGAGGTGATCTTTAAAGAGGTATGCTGAATCAACGGCCCACATTGGATATTACACACTCAAACCGGTACCAGGTTTGAGCACAAGTCTATACGGTCAAATCCCATTTTATTCATTCAGCAATGGGAAACATAGCAGGGCATTATGATCTCCACCGGTTTGAATCCGCTGCAGAGCGTTTGGAATTTATTGATTCCCTTCTGGCAGACAATAACTATCTTTTTCCAATTGCAGAGCGTGTGGAAGGTGGTGTATGCGGTCCAGATCCAACGCAGAGAGAGTCGCAAGCTGCTAAGGTATGGCTAGCTTCCACTTTACATCCTGGCGGAAGCAATCCCGCCGTTTATGTACATCAAATTTCATCATCAGGCGAAGAACCGCGGTAAGTATGGTGATGGATTTATAATTCCATAATTGACGACAAGGACGGTCATATACCCTCGCCACTGATCAGGTTTACCTGCACCGTGTTGTGCCATGCCCTCCTGGAGTGGCAAAAGAACACAGGTGTTCATCCGAAAGCTTCCAATTCAATGCTGAAAGCGGACAGACCTGATCGCTCGAACTACTTCAACTGCAAGAAGGATGGTGAGAAGATCGCATCCTGCTGCGCTGTAACGGGTCGCAAGTTGTTAACCTCGCCTGGCGTTGCAGACATGTATATATTCTTGATGAATACCTGGGACACACTACCGGAGAGCTACCAGCACAGGGTGTATGATAACACTCTTGCCACAGTCAAGCTTCAGATCGAACAGGCGGAGAACCCAACGCCAGCCGTGGTGATCAGCGTGGAAGCAGCGCCTGTTGACAATGCTATTCCTCTTGACTATTTCACCTCCGAAGTGGCGCTTGAGGAACCTGAGATCGGAAGCACTGACCCCAAACATCCCGATAGACGACAATTGCATGGATGACGAACTGCATTTCGCGATGCGAGGTGGCAGCGGCGATTTAGAAGATGAAGGTGACAAATGGGATGCCATTCCCACCGCCAGCCGGCAACGACAGGCCACTACTGAACTCGAGAGGTTTGACCTGGGAACCAGTGATGTCGACGGGTATGAGTGCGAGGATGGCATTGATGCGGATGCAGAAGAGGAGGAAGAAGCATCACAAGCCGATCGTGGATCAACGCAGAATATGGAGGACTGAGAGCATAGTACTAGAGAGTGTGAAGATTGGACAGTATATTTCAGACATGCAAAATACGATAATGGCGAAGCAAATGCAACAGCAAGCGATGTATCCGAAGCGAAAACTGTATTGCAATAAGTGACAAAGTCTCAAAGCTAGACATAAATGAGAGTGCGGCATGTGGCTATCGGCCGAAGAAAGGCATAAACATCGACAGGCGTTGTGTAAATGGCTACTGCATAACTGCAACCCCTGCGAAGAGTGTAACATACGTGTCGTTCTAATGGTGCGTATACGGGACCACATTCCGGACGGAAAGTAAAGGCAGCCTGACGCCGGAGCGGCGAGCGTAATATATAACGCGACGCGTCGGCAGAATAGGAGGCATGGTATAATAGCCGCTGCAAGGGATGTATGCAACGCGACCTGTCACTTGGGAGATGGGTGGCGTCTGATTCTCCGTCAAATGGTATGAGGTTCCGCCAGAGCCGTCGGAGCCGTCTGGAACACCCGGGTGTTTCAGATGGAAACTAGGGTTGTTGCTGATGTACGAATTTGATTGGTGCGTGATTCGACTCAAGGGGCTGCCAGAAGCTACGTTAGAGTAAAGTAGATGGCGGATTGTTATATATTGACCAGAGCAACAAGCAACAAATATTCAGATCTGCGAGACATTGCATGAATATTTTCGAAGTTGTATACCACAACATATTGCAAAGACTGACTGCATACGACTCAATTCATGAACAACACACTGCAGTTCATTGCTGTGTGGCTTATTGAGCCCTATCAGAAATTTGTTGGCGTTGCATGGGCGCTGAATTGTAGGAGGCGGACGCGATATCATCACTAGCATTTTTCAACATACAGGCAGCCGATATGTTGAATATGGGATAACAATGTTCCATAGCCCTTCGATTGTCTAAGTTGCAAGACCAAAACTCTTTGACGCTCCATTGATGCTCATTTTCCGGAGGTGGTGTAAGGGCGCGTATGCCAGCGTTCGGCCTCATAGGTATAAGTATGGTAGTTAGAGCAATACAGTTGCAAACCTGGCTGCAAGTGATAGTTGATGTAGATGTATAGGTAAGATTATCGCTAGAGATCTAAGGCTCGTGGGGAGCCGACTATATAGAATGGCTGTTACCCGGCCCTGGGTCAGCTACCGCCATTGCAGTATCCCCCTCTTTAGGCCCAGACCTCCTGGGCTGCATAAACCTTATGAGAGAAAAGGAAAGGAAAGCGTTAAACAATCATGCCGCGTACGTACTCATACAAACTCAAAAGTCCCTCTACCGATGGGCACCATACGGTTGCCTTTCGGTGGATCGGGTGCACAGGGAAACTCCACCTCCCATTGAGTGAGATCCGGATGTGGTAAAACCCGTGCCGACGCCATTTATACCGGGCCGAGATCCAATGAAGTAATAAAGTATGGAGAAGAGCAGAGAAGAGAAGAAACAGAAGAAAGGAACACCCAATTGATAACTTTCCTCCAGTCCTGAGTTGCGAAACTCTATTGACCCATTTTCTCCGCTCCCGAGCCTTGGACCTCAATTCCTCCTTATCTCCACTCTCGAACTCATACAGCATCTGACATGCCATCCAGTACCGCACCCGTCGCTCGTGTATCTCAGCCTCGGTCATTGTCGCAATTTGTCACGGTGGTAAACCCTCCGCTCATGACTTGACATTGACGAGAGCTTCCACTGCCGGCATCAGTCATAGCTGTCAGTCATATAGTCTCGTCACATTCGTCAACATGTAGCATGTGAGCTTCTCTAAAGATGGTTATACTTACTAAGTTCAAGCGCGCTAGCGCTGTCTGAGCTCTGTGCAGTGCTTCCGCGTGCTCTGTGGAGTACATCTTGCAGCCGGTAGTCATCGGTACTCAGCCTTGACTCGTAGATGCATCTTGATTCGATAATAGTCTTTCGAAGTCCGCTTCGTTGACCATCCTGTTGACTTTATCGTTGCGCTCCCGACAGGCTGCGGTACGACTTCTTGTTAGACTTGTCGGTGGGTGTCTTGGCTGACTGCCTGCAGGTGGGCTTCTGACTTCTCGGTAGGACTTGATCGTGTAGGCAAGGCTATCTCCCTCTTTTGAAAATTTGTTGCTCCGTCAACAACTTCTCCATCATATTGATCGTCGATTACCATCGTGGCTTGGTAGCAGTGTAACTTCCATCTCTGAATTTATATTGGGATTGATTGGTGATTTGATACGTAATTTAGTTCGGGTTTCGTTGTATCTGCAGACTATCTTCCTTCGGCTTCGGTCGTCCTTCTGCGTCGTCCTCTGTCCAGTGACTACCCTGACTTGCTCTGCCTGGTGATTTACTGTCGTATGAGGCGTCCCAATGCGCTCAATCTCGACATCATTTCAACGGCGCCTTGTCTTGACTTTGGGCAATGACGTGAGCTTTTGCTCCTTTCATCGACATAGCCGTCGGTTCTTATATGTGACTCGCTTGTGACCATCTGAGGGTGGTAGAATGCGCCAATTGCATCAGGTGTGGGGGGTATGTCATTGATCCATATCTAGCACGTAAGCTTCACAGTATGTAGTCATACTAACCGTGATCGAAGTGTGCCTCTGCTCTCGGAAAGCCGCTTTGCATATGCGCATTGCGACATCTCTTGATTTGGCATCTGGTGAGGTCTCGGTGGACCGCTTCTCGGTAGTCGTCATTCAGATGATAGCTTCGGTGCGTTCTTGGTCCACTTCTCTTGGCCATCGGTCGACAGCTTCGGTAGTATATCCGTTGGCTTCTCAGTAGTCATTGGGTAGAATGGAACCGCATTCAGTTCGGTATGCTGTTCGGCAGTAGTTTTTGATCCTTCAGTACACCATTCGGTAAGCATCTCAGTCAGTGGCTGGGTATGGTAGCGCTCCTGGTATTCCTCTCATTCGATCTCCATGTGAAGTCTTTCGGCAGTGATATCTGTCGCTATGAGATCTCGGTCATTATCTCTTGGTAGTTGTCTCGACTGTCTCTTGTGATGCCAGTCGGTAGACAATTGGGTGCACTGGATGGTCATTTTCGACCTCCATCGGGACCAATTCGATAGCGATATCGCAGTCGTTCGGTATCGTGTTCGGAACTGCTTCGGTTGACCTATTGCAAGGTCTACTGGCCATCCGTCGTATGCTAGGTGAACTGTATCGTCTTAGATCGCGGGGTGCGTTCGCTGGTTCTCCTCGGGGTGTGCTTGTCTATTCATCTCAAGGTGTGTTTGCCATCACATCACTTGACTCCGGCACTTATCGTCGTTCTCTAAGTCCACTAGCCGATTCATATGCAGGTGCACTTGCTGCTGCTAGCCTTTTCAATTGGTGAATTTAACTATGGTGCTTCGTTCCTGAACTTCCGGGACGGTAATTGTCTGCAGTAGGGGTTGTGTGAGTTTCCAGTACGGTCATCCCCCTCTGTTGAAAGTCGTTGCTCCGCCAGCGACCAATCTCATATGGCTTCATAGGGAACATCGATTGGAAGGGCTTGATTCGGGGTTGATTCCACAGTCGATTGGTAGTTGTCAATTGTCATCATAGGTGTATAGCTCCAGATCGCTGCGTCTGAGTCGGGATTTTATTCGGGATGTTATTCTTGATAATGTGACTTCGAGAGAGATAACGCATCGTATTCGGCATTGTAATCTGCATTGCAATCTCTTGAATAGTCGTCTGGATTGTACTCGGTAAGGCAAGGCCGTCAGTACGTATATCTCCGTGTATGTCGCCAGAGTGAAAGATTGATTGTCATCCATCTCTGACCATTAATGCATCACAGGGATGTGCATATCAGCTGCTCGTAAGTTTAATTCCCCTAGTCTCAATAATCGCTTCTGCAGGAACGTCGTCTCTCGTATCCGGGACATTATCTCATTATCGGGCCTCGAATTGCTTCGTAAGTCTTTGACGTTCCAACGTGCGCGCTTTGCTCTCAAATGTCGTTCGTCTGTTGGGAATATCTCCGAACTGCTCCATCTATGTTAGGCAAAGAACCAAGCCAAAAGATGGAAGTGGTGGAAGGGATTATCCAGGAGGCCTTGTGATTACCGGTTCCCCCACACAGGCGCAATGGCCCGCCGTCCAGTCACTTCCTTCGGGTCTCGGCAAGCCGGCAGCAGTCATCCAAGCGTCTCCTCGGAGGGGCTCTTCTGCTGCAACTACCGCCGCTGCACTCTGCACGTCGCGTCCAGCTCTTGGGTCTGTATCACCTGGTGAACCCAAGGTGATATCTTTGAAAGCCACTCCCAGCAGCCCTACGCATTCCCCAGTCTGTAGGGTAAATTCTACGACTACTTCAATGCTACTTAGAAGATCGTCAAATGCGGTTGCTCAGAGTGTCTGTATACCCGGACCGCGCCCCAGAAGCTTGTCATTTTCGCCTTCTGAGACCATCGGTGCCTCCGCCGTGGTCATAGGCGTCATTTCCTGTACTCCACATGTACCCGGTGATCGCAGGGAGTCAATCGAGCCCAGTCGATGTCAGGATTGAAGTTGGGAAACCATGGTACGCCTCGTACTAGATAGTACGCACTCATTGTCACGACTAGCACGTCTCATCTGTCTACCGGTGCGAGATAGTCCAAGTACTGGACTGTTATCTGCAACCTCCGGCTGTCCGTTGAATATTGCATCACACCTCCGGTCATGGCGAGGGTGGTGATGTGTGCCGCCTGATATCCCGAGTCACTTGAGAAGCCTCGGTGTCATGAAGATACTGGTTGCGCCGCAGTCGATAAGAGCCCATACGCGTTGCATCTCGCCATCTCTGTCCCGTATTGGGGCTTCGTGAATTATGTGTGCCGAATCCGGTGTTTCGGTGCCACATAGATATTGACTTAACGTTCTTGCCCTTGGGCTGTCCAAGACGACTCTTGATTTTAGTGAGATCCGATGAGGTTAAACTTCGTCCAGAGTTGCCATTAGTGCCTGCGCGCCCAACCTCTCGGTTCCCAGCTCCGTCTCATCAAACCTCCCCCGCCGCGCTAGATCCCGGGAGAGGTATACTTGTTTTTTGCTTGCTGGGTGTCGAAGGATCGTTGGCGCTTGATTTGTTGATTGCTGCTTCGATTGTCCATAATGCTTGTGCTCTGAGATAATCATGGTCACTGTATTTGTCGTAGTCGTCATAGTCGGTCTGTGGAATTGTGTTGGTCTGTAATTGTCAATGCACTTCATGCGGCGCAATGTATCGTAGCTATAAGTTCGCTTCAATCGAGGGAAAGCTTCTCATCCTCAGTCTCCTCCAATGATGGGGTGTCATCTCCGTAAGTGCACTTCGCTTGTTCAGATGTTCGTGGCAGTAACAGTGTTTCAATTGTAGAGGGCATTTGTCGTAAGGGCACTTCACTCGTACAGATTTTCGTGGCGGTAAGAGTGCTTGATGCGTAGGGTGGCTCCTCCGTAAGTTCACTTCGTTCATGTCAGATCCTCCTCTGTAGGTATGAGTAGCCATAGGTTGGCTGTAGATGTTCTGCAAGTGGGCTTCTTCGAGGTTGCTAGAGCTGTAGGTGTGCACGCAGACTGAGAAAGGTGCACTCCGCTCCATTGGATGAAATGTAGTTGTAACTGTGCTGACTCGGAATTTGTCTGACTTCGCCTTGATACTCCATATGCGGCATTCAGGGGTCAGATCACTCCGTGCATTGTAGGTGCTTGGGCTGGTGATTGCGCTCAATTGACTTCTAGGAATGGTGTTTGACTGGTGATCATTGTCTTCAATGTCGGCGATGCGCCTTGTGCGCCATTTGGCCTCTGAGCTCTCTAAGTTTCCGATGTGAATTGATGTGTTCCGAGGTGCAGTCGCGACTCCTCCGGTGTCCGGTGGTCGATTGCAGCAGTTGTTGGTGATTGATGTTGTCTTGAACTCATCTGGATCGATCGTATGCGATATATGTCATTGGCTGAGTGCTGTCCTGTAGTTGAGGTAATAATTGTCTTCATTGCCGTTGGCGCGCCATGTGCGCCCATTGTTCTCTGATCTCTACTTCGCTGTCATCAGGCTCAATTGTACGATGGAACGGTCAACGCTTCGTGCTTGGCAGTAATGACACTTCGACATGGTATGGAGGGCAGGATTCTGAATTGATGACTCCATCGTGTCGCGTCGGAAAGTGGTAAACCTCGTCAACTCGTAATCCCATGAGCGAAACGTATCCGTTTACTGAAAAAGAGATAATACTGTAAGGGCACATATGCCAGCGTTCGGCATCATACGCATACGTATGGTAGTTATAGGAATATGGTTGCAAACATGGATGCGAGTGATACTAGATGTAGATGTACAGGTAAGATTATCACTAGAGAGCTAAGGCTCGTGGCGAGTGGACTATACAGAATGGCCGTTACCCGGCCCGGGGTCATGGGCCGCTGTTACAGGTGGTAGGGATATCGCCCATAGAATTTTTGCGCATAATGGCAGCCGATGCGGTGATTATGGCATAACACCGTTCTACAACCCTTAGAGTGTTCACGATGCAAGACCGAAAATCGTTGATGCTCTGATGACCCTCATTTCTGGCAGGGAGTAGATAGATTGTCACTCGCATTTCTGCTCATGAAGGCAGCCGATACACTGATCATGGGTTAACGCCAACGCACAGCACTTTGAGTGTTCATCATGCAAGACCAAAAATTGTTGACACTGATTTTTGAAGGTGGTAGCAATATCGTCCATAGCATTTTTGCCCATAGTGGCGGCCAATACTAAAAGTATGGATTGATAGGGTTGCTTTGCCCTGGAATTATCCAAGATAAAAGACCAAAATGGTGGACACTCCATTTATGCTCATTTTACGGAGATGGTAGCGATGTCGTTGCCGGCGAGTTTGGCCTTAAAGGCGGCCAATACATTGATTATGTGTCCCAGCAACCGAGTCGATTTTTGATTATCCGACTCACAAGACCAAAAATCGTTGACTCAATTTTGTCGCTCATACCCAGGATGGGTCAACGAGCGTGTCACTATTGTTTTTGCCCATAGAAACTCCTAATAAAATCACTTTGGAAGGATGTGACTATGCAGCAGGTTGTTTGCAAAAAATGTAAGACCAAAAATCGTTGACGCTCTGGTGACGCTCAACTCAATGACATACTAACAGTCAGTGGATGATCAACAATTGTATGCAAAAATGCATACAGTGGTTATTGGCAGCCGATAAATCATTTCTATATATATACATTTGAATCTGAAAGCTTCGAAGCCTCCCAATCTCTGATCCACCACTTGCCATCTTATTTGCATGATAAATGATGTTAGCGTATCACTTTCCAGCGCATTTTGCCAGCAATTAAACGCATGCAGATCTGTATACTAGTTTTTGATATATTTAACCCGACATCCTTACCTTTTCTCATCCAGCTCATTCACCACGATTTTCATTACCATTCATAGGCAATTTTCAAAATCTCGACCATTTGCACTGCGTCTGGGCAGAGAGTTATGCCGTTTGATGCATGATTGTATGCCGCATGACAGTCGTCATTCATCTGGGTTTGTGTTGGGCATTGACCGCTTCACCTATAACTCATCTGACATCACTGACTATAATTTTGTTAATGAGTTTCATCTCTAATGGAGTTTACATTGTGTGACTTAATGGTGACCAGCAGGACAATATCATGTTCTTCGGTCATCAGTCAGTACAATTTGAATTTTTGATCATTGGCATCGACTATCCGACCCTTGCAAATGCACAGACAAATTATCATGTCTGACAATTTGTTCACTGTAATCAAGTAACAGCTAACTCGTGGCAAAGTAGGTTCATGTATTGCTTTCCAAAGTGATACATTGTCACGATTATCAATTTGCCTATTCATTCCTCTGGCAACGCAGGAGCCATCATCATGTCTTATTCGGAATTTGAATCCTAGATGGTAATTCCTTCGGAACACAACATGCAGGAGTTATAGGTTACGGGTTCAACATACTTTGATAGCTGGATCATTGACGAATCAGGCGTCGGGGTGGGCGGGAGGGACCGAATGCCTTGGTGTATCTGGGGTTTCCGCAATCCCAGCGAAAGATGACCACTCCCTGTCTTGAAGTCAGTTGTGGCTGGTGTTAGTAACAGGTCCGGGTAACGCGCCAGCGGTCCGGTGTTTGGCCGCCGGTTCGGTTCGGTTTGTTTCCAAATCCGGCCAAAAACCCGAACCGCTTTGTTATGGCGGGGTTGTTACCCAGACCAGACATAAACCCGCAGTTTTGTGGCAGGGTTGTACCCGGACTGCGGTTCAATATTACCGTTCATGCAACGTTCACTCCAATTAAGTATTTGAGTTCAGATCGTATCATGTAATGATCAGTACGTAGAATGTGCAGGACTAGTTACTCTTTCATCTCCCACTTTTAGATTTGTGATCCGACTGATATTCGTTGAGTGGCTGTGAAAGAATGCCACATTTCACGCAAAATTTGAGGGTTTTCGATAGTGACTCAACAAATATTGGTCGGTTCACAAATCTGAAAGCGGGAGGTGACAGAGCGGCCAGAACTGCACAATCTACGTACTGATCATGTCATGATACGATCAGAACTCAAATACTTAATTGGAGCGAGTAATCTGGGCTTGCAAAGGCCGGGTTTTGAGGTGGAAACCGGCCCAAATGCCAACGGTCCGGGTTTTTCATGGGGTAAAACTGTTGCCACGGTTCGGTTCCGGTTCCAACCATAACCCGGAACCGTTGCTAACACTACTTGCGGCATTTGCAATTTTCTGGGGACGGTATCAATTGTCTCCATTTGCTCACCAAATGTTGTCGGCACAGAACAGGTAGCATCATCTTCCCATTGTGATTGAGAGACAGCTGGAACCTTTGATTGATTATTCCCGTACATCTCATTACTCTCCCGGAAGTAGTTGGCGGCCTCTCCTGAGCCTGGTTGCGTCAATATGTCTAGGTTTATCTGCTTCTGCCGAAACCACTCCATGCGATGCTGTACTGATTATGGGATTGTGCCCATCACGCAGTCGGGATCGTCATCTTTGCAAAGCTTTACCAGCTCAGGAACATCTTCATCATCATACTCATCTTCCCGATCCTCACCATTATCGGAACATGCAAGATCACTCAGACTATCTCCAAAGGCATTCAACATCTCCTCATATGTTGTTTCAGGCTTTGTGGTTGTCAATCCCGCGTTTTCAGCATTTCCCATTTCTTCCTGTTACTACTCAATTGCTGTCTCTGCGTCTTCAACTCGCTTTCTTGCCTCAGCGGTCTCTCTTTCCACACAACACTCAAACCATTTTGCCTTCTCATGGTTGCTTAAAAAGCTGGTTTGACGTGGCTTCCCCGCCGCAAGCTTGATGTTGGATCGCGATCTGCGCCACGCTGCGAGAGCTCGGACCCTGTCTGCTTCCGAGCCGCTCTCGCCTTCAATCGCTTGATGAAGTCGTCATGTGGAGCGCATTGTCAATCTGCCTTAGTTGCCTGCCGGTAATGGCGTAAGGTTCTCCCTCAGAGCTTTGACCATTGTGTTGTGTGTTGACTTTGTTGATTTACGAGATGTTCGATGTGGCAAGATATTGACAGCATTGAGGCAAGCTGTGTCATATATGTCGATGTTGGTACGCTTCAACGACTTGAACAATGCAACATCTCCATTTTGACCATGACTGAATTGGGAATAGCAACGCTAACCGGACATTCTTTATCATCTGTTACAATGTACGATCCATGGGATATCTTGAGACAAACATCTGCAGACGTCCTTTCCATCGAAGGATGTACTGTGTATATCCCACAAACGCAACATTTCAGTGGTCGTTCACCATGACTCATCGCCGTGAACAAACAAACAAGATCAGATTGACTTGGCGCAAATCGCAGGATGGTTGGAAACCCATGCAACCAGCAGCTCTATGCAGCAGCACTCAGCTCGTGTAGAACGTGCATGTTGGCTGTTACGCATTCCAATTTGACTGGAAGCTAAGTACATGTTTCTCAGGACCTCCCTCTTCTTTTCGATATCTTCTTGCTCAGGACTTCCCACGTCTTTTCGTTATCATCATCTCTTCAAGTCCACTGCAGCAAATCATGGCTTTACAAACACCACAGCATGGTGAGCGCGGAACAGAATTCAGCAGAACGATGGGCTCTCCTTCCAATACGCCACCCACTGAGACCGAACTATAACGCAGACACCACATAGCTCACCGCGATGCTGCAAATGCAGCCACCGACAATATGACGATTGATGGACACTTACAACTTGTCCATTGAACCTGAAGTAGCATGAATTGGAAGCAGCACACGATCGGATGTGAGTATAGTCGAATCGAGGTAGAGCGCCATCAACCATAGATATAACATTCCCCTGGTGTATGTAGGGAGCTGCGTGACGAATTTATAGACTCCTGTAATGGGAACCTCCAAGGTCAACCAAGGCATTTGTTCTCACAATCCGCAAAATTGAACATCATGATGCTGCCAGCTCTGGGATTTTTGCGGACTAATTGAGTCATAGGAATCTCTGAGACAGGACCAAACAGACTTCAACCACCTTACAGGATGATACGGAATCGTATATGGTAGAGGTACAAGCCGAATCTGATATGTAGATACAGCAACGATTTTCTTGTAGGTTTTCAACCTGTTTGCAACTATGGCAAGGCAACGAGGTTGGGTCAAGCTAGAACAGTCTGACATGTGCCTTACCTTGAATATGGCCAACATGGCCAAAGGAGGGTTTTCGCGCACGACAATGTAGGAAACACGATTCCTAATCAAGAAACCTCGTGCCGAAGTCCGAAAAGATCAGTTGTGGGGAGTTGAGTTTCCTGGGGAACTCAATGTCAAGGCTACAATGGAAAGTCACCCAGCTATGCTTCGAGAAGATAAAACTGACGGCTGCATCCCTTGCCAAAATGCCACAACGCAGAATCCCGAGACAGGCTGGGGGCGCAATGACACGGGTGCACCCCCAACAGAGCGACTCACGCAGCTGACATCAGAACTGAGGCCTTATCCGGCTGAATGCCACCTGTGCCACCCGGTGATAATGAGGCAGCTCACATATCCGAAATCGAAGGTGTGGCACCCGGATATGCGTATATCCATACTCCTCTTCCCAGCGGTCAATTTGGCAATCATGATGCATATGCCAAGGATTGCCAGCGCGAGAACAATTGTGATCCACATCTGCTGACTGATGTAGGAACATTCACTGGTTAGTACACTATCTGCCGCATGGTAATGCAGCTGACAGCCATTTTGCAGATGACAGCAGCATATTGAGCGAACCTGACGGTGATGATGAGCATTGATAGAATGGAATGGGTTTTTGGAGTGTACTATTATCTTCAATTAGCGGTCACTTCAATGTATATTTTACAGGATATATCTATATGTAATATTAAAGAACAATGTAGATGTAAAGGAGAAAGTACATGCAGATGGTACAAAGGCTGCCAAAACAACATCAATCATATATTAGGGCAAATATCATGATGACATATTGTGGATATGCCCATCTCGAAATGAGCGTCAACGGAGCTTCCTCGATTTATAGTCTTCCATCATTGGTAATCTGCGTGGCAATTGGTTGAGAGCATTCATAAATGCGGTATTGGCTGGCTTCAATGGCAAAAGATCGACCCACACACTCCCTGCCCCATTCTGGAATTGAGCGTCAACGGAGCATCAACAATGTGTGGTCTTGTAAGTCAGGTAATTCAAAAGCCATATGGTCGTTCCTATCAATAATCAAAGTATTGGCTGCCTTTATAGGGAACAAAGACAGCGACACTCTCCATGCGACTACATGGAAATGGGCATCAACAGATCGTCAACAATTTTTGGGCTTTCATCATGGGCAATCAACGGGTGATGTGTCGGTCATTGTCTATATACGATTTTTTGACCATTTCTCTCGGCTAAATCATTCTTCGACACCTAGTTGCATAATGGTTGATGAGGTACGTTGTTACTGTTTGGGAGGCTGTCGCGGGATCTTCGCTTGCTTATCTGCGCGCAGAGGCTGCCAATTTCTATGTAATAGAGAACTGCAATCATTCGCCACATAGATTACCGAAGATGTCAGACCTCAAATTGTTGACGCTCAGTTGATGCTCATTTTCAAGATGGGGCAGGCAGCATGTCGCTTCGTGTTTTGCCTATAAAGCGGGCCAATACCTCAGTTATGACTATCTGCAACCTATGGCCACTCAGATTACCCAAGATGCAAGACCTAAAAGTGTTGACACTCATTTCCACAATTGGGAAGGGAGCGTCTCTCTCCATCTTTTGATGACAAGGGTGGCCACTACATCCAGATAGAACACCGAGGTGGCATTGTGAATATTTTATGATTAACAGCTGGATATATGAATGCAACCATAAGTAGACCAACCTGAAATGCTGAACCGGATAGTGGACCAGATGGATCTCGGCAAATCCAGCCAAACCTGCCAGTTGACAGGTACTGGGCTGGGTTTGGCCTGGCAAGAAGCTGCGGGTTGGGTTCATGGCCGGTTCTGGAACTGAACCGAACTATTTTTCCGGTCCAAACCTATAACGCTGGCGTGTTACCAGGACCCATTTCTAACACTACGCATGTCACACTGTTCCAGCTGTTCCCAACCTCCTTGCCTTGCCATACTCCGGAGACATGTTGGAAACCTACAAAAAATTAGTTGCTGCATCTACATATGAGATTCGGATATCTCCTTAACCATATACGGTTCTGTAGCATCCCCCACACTGTTCAAAGCCCGTTTGGTCCACTCCGGGGGAGCCTTATCACGAAATTCATCCACAACAGTCCCACAGCAGTTATCGTCGTGAGGTTTCAATGTGCGGAGTTGGGCGGACAAATGCCTTGGTCGAGTGTGGAGTTTTCCCTTCACTGGCAGCAATCAACTGATCACATAGCTCTCTATGTACTCCCACGGTGTATTATATCTGTAATTGTTTCGTGGCTACCTCGTTGTGGATATACCGACATCCGATCGTGTGCTGCTTCTCATACTTCCTGCGCCTTGTTGTACGGACCATTTTGTAATATATCTCGTGGGTTATATTTTTGGTGGCCGTATTCACAGTGCCGTGGTGAACTGCATGGTGTCTGCGGTGGAGTTGTTTCTCACAGGGTGGCATACTGGATGAAGCGTCCGTTGTTCTGCTCGATTCAGATCCGCTGGCACCTTGTTGAAGTATTTGTTGAGCCATGATGTGCTGGTGTGGAAAAGCAGAGGAAGAAGATAATGAAAAGAAGTGGGAAGTTCTGAGGAAGACAATAATGAAAAGAAGTGGGAAGTTCTGAGGAATCTATAGTTAGCTTCAAGTGAAAATTGAATGAGTGACAGCCAACTTGCACATTCTACTCGAAATGAATCCTGCTGGATATAGCTGCAGGGTGTAGCGTATCGAACCGTCCTGTAATTTGCGCCAAGTCGGTCCGATGTTATGTGTTTTTTTATGGGGATAAATCACTGTGAATGACCGCTGAAATCTCAAGTTCGTGTGATATAAACAGCATATTCTTCAACAGAAAGGATGTTTGCTGATTCTTGTCTCACAAAATTACCAGGATCTTACATGAAACAGACACTGAACATCATGTAATGTTGTACAGTTAGCATCGCTATTCCCAATGTAGTGATTGTCAAAACACAGATTTCGCTTTATTCAAGTTGATCAAGTGTACCTACCTTGTCATAAAAGACGCAGCTTGCCTCCATGTGGTCCATATCTGGCACCATCCAACCTATCGCCCATCAACAAAGGCAACACACGACTCAATCATCAATGCTCTGAAAAAGAACTTTTCGCCACTACTGGAAGGTAATTACAGCAAATTGACACCGCCCTCCACACCACAATATCATCAAGTGAACGAAGGCAAGAGCGGCTTGAATGCAGAAAGTGTCCTTGTCCTTGGAGCATCGGGTAGGTTGAAATGTAGAGAGTAGCTTATGGCGGAGGGACGACGTGACACAGTCTTTACGCCTCAAAGAGAAAGAGAAATGTATGAAGGATTATGTGGATAGAGGGACCGCTGGGGCATGAAAACTGGTTCAAGATGCACAGACAGCGATTAAGCAGGAGCAGGAAGATATGAGAACTGCTGAAATGGTAGCATTGACAACCAGAGAGCCCGAAGCAACATTTGAGGAGATGCTGAACACCATCGGGGATAGTCCGAGTGAGCTTGCTAGTTCCAACAACGAGCAGGATGGTGAAGACAGGCATGAAGATGAGCAAGATACTGGGTAGGGCAAGCTGAGCGATGATGACAAACCCGGCTATGTGATAGGTACAATCTCCAGAATGCTACAGAATCACCTGGAGAGGTTTTGGCAAACTGAGATGAAGCTTGACAACTTGATGCAACGGGGATGGGGAGACACGAACGACTACTTCTGCGAGAGACACACGATGTACAGAACGAGTGAAATGAATGTGCCAGCAGTCATTTAACTGCAACCGCGACATGGTGCAGCCTCATCTGCACCGACAACATTTTGCCAGCTGATGAAGACGCTTGATAGAGTCCCCAGAGAATCGGAAATGCCACATGAGACTTCTAGACCATGACGCAGTCATATGAGACTAGGTTCCCAGAAACCCGAGTCACACAAATGCATTGTGTCTCTTCTGCCAGTTGAAGCGCCGGATTCGTGCCCGATCAAGAAATCACAGCCTGTTCAGCCTGTAAGCTATTACCCCTGCATATAGCATCCCAAGCTGATCACCATATAGAAATCGGATTCGGACGAAGAGATGGTGGCAGCTCGTGCATTGCCAGAAGTGTACATTGGCAAATTGTGATGTATGACGATGGATCTCTTGCAAAAGCAATTCGTGTACCTATTTTGCTAAGTGTCAGCTTCTCTTTGATTTTAGTAACCGAATTGTGCGATATGATAATTCATCAATGCATGTCCAAGGGTCGTATGGGCGATGCGAATGTTCTAGGCTCCCCATCACATTGATCAACAACCAATGAAGTTGATATCATCCTGCCTTTTACTGTTAAGTCAGAAAGCTAAACCTGAATTAGAGATGAAATTCACTAATGATGGTTAGGTCAGTGATGACATACCAGTCAGAGATGTAGCAGTCAAAGCGCAATGTGAACCAAGATGAATGATAACTGTTATGCAGCATTCAATCAGGCATCCAACTGCGTAACTCTCTGACAGGCCTGGTACACATGGTTGAGATGTTAAAAATTACTTATGGTACATGATTGGTTTCGAGGAGAATCAGCTGGATGAGGAGAGGCGAGAAATCCGGGCTATATATATCGAAACCTAGTGTATGGATCTACATGCCATAAATTGCCAGCAGAAAGCGCTGGGATGTGATAGGCCAACGTCATTGATAACACAGTTACCGTGTCTAGTGGTGTAACAGAATTCAAGAGGCCTCAAAGCTTTGGATGCAAATGTTTTTACATTGAAAGAATATATTAGCTGCCAATGACGACTATATGCACTTTGCAAACAATTGGTGATTATCGAATAACTGTAACTGTGTCAATAGGGTGAGTTTCAATGAAGCATCAACAATTTTAAGACTTGTATTTTCGGCAATCAATGGGTGGCACAGACATCTCTTTCCATCGTGATTGTACTGGGAGTTGTTACAGGCAAAGAGGAAAGTGACACGCTTGTTTCCCCATCATAGAAATGTGCGTCAGCCATGTGTCAACCATTTTTGGTCTTGTGAGTCTGAGAATAAAAACAAGACATGGTTGCTGTGACATAGTATCAAAGCATTGGCCGCCTTTACAGCCCAAAATGCTAGTGACGATATCGCTACTATCTCCTAAAAATGAGTGGCAACTGAGCATCAATGATTTTTGTTCTTGCCTGATGGATAATGATAGTGCTGTGCAACGACATTGAGCTACAATCCAAGGAATGAGCACCTTTATGGGTAAAAATTGTTTTCGTGATGTCACTACCACCTCCTAAAAATGAGCATCAATTGAGTGTCAACAATTTTTGATCTTGCATCATGGATAATCACAGGGAAACTCAACCTCATCAACCTGTAACCATAGTATCGACCACGTTCATACTCAAATTGCTGTGTGACGGCCTTAACCCATTACCAATGAATCAACAACCTTTATGGGCAAATATGCTACTGACGACATCGCTACTACTTCCTCCAAATGAGCATCAATGGAGCACCGATTATTTTTCACCTTGCATCTTGGATACTCAACGTGCTATAGACAGGCGTCAACCCATCATTACCGCATCGGCCGGCTGTATTGGGACAACTGCTAGTGATGGTTTTGCTACTACCACCTAAAGATGATTGTTGATGGAGTGTCAAAGATTTTTGGTGTTACTTCTTGGATACTGTATGTGCTATAGAACTGTGTTAACCCATAATCACTGCATTGGCCGCTGTTATTGGCAACAATGCTACTGAGAATAACGTTACAACCTTCTAAAAATAAGCGTCAATGGAACGTCAACTATCTTTTGTCTTGCATCATGGATGATGTATGTGAGTAACGGCAGCACGTGACCCTGGTCTGGGTAACAGCCATCCTGTATAGTCAGCTGGCCACGAGAGGTAGATCTCCAGCGATAATCTTACATATACACTTATTTACCATCACTCGAGTCCACCTCTGCCACTGAATACCAATAATTATCATACTTATGCCTATGAAGCCGAACATAGGCGTACATGTCCTTACAATGTGCCATAGAGTCATTAACCTATGATACCCGCATTGGCTGCCTTTACTGACAACAATGCGAGTGATAATATCATGTCCACCTCCTAAAGTTGAGTACCAACGGAGCATCAACAGTTTATGCGTGGGCTCCGCAAGCTGAACATTCGCAAACTGTCCCGTATTGTTCCTAAATTCAGTTCTAAATGGTCACTCTTTTCAATATGTCTCGGTATACAACTTCACCAATAAGCATGCAATGTCTCACAGGACAGACTTTTGTTCAATTCTAGCTCTTGAGTTGAAATTTAAGAACCAGCTTTCTGCTTTAATATACCGGAACTTTGGACAGTGTTTCGAATTGAGTTACCCATTTTTCAAAGTCCAACCGCAATGTCGGATTCAAAATCTTCAAACACCTTGTTGGAAGAGGTTATGATATCTTCTTAAAATGGATGTGTCTTTATTCGCAATTTGAGTGACCTTACTTTGGGAATCATATTCGATGCTTGATGGGCTTCAATGACAGTAGGCTCGAGGCATCCTATTGCTTGGACTCATCGTAGACATGCCCATTCGTGACGATTATATCATTTGATGCTCACTTTCAGGATGGGGCAGGGAGCGTGCCGCTGTTGATTTTGACACTAAGGACAGCTAATACCGTGTTTTTGGATGTCTGCAACCAGTTGCCACTTAGATAACCCAGGATGCAAAGCCAAAAATGTTTGACGCTCAGTTGACGCTCATTTTCAGAATGGGGCAGTGACTGTGTTGCTGTCTTTTTGGCCTATAAATGCAGCCATTGCATCCATTATGGCTAACCACTACCAGATCGCTTAGTAATTGCCTGACTCAGATGATTGAACATCGTTGACACTCCTTCGATGCTCATTTTGCTGATGGGATAACAAACATCTCACGCAGTATTGAACCTGGAAATGCCATCAATTCGTCGTATACGGATCATTCAAACAAATCAACACTTAGATAACCCAGGATGCGAAGTCAAAAATCATTGACCCTCGGTTGACACTCATTTTCCCAATGGGGCAGTGACCATGTCGCTTGCTGTTATAAATATAAAGGCAGGCAATACAACGGTTATGCTACACAGCGATCAAATCACTTCACAATTACTATGTTTACTAGACCAAACATTGCCGATGCTCCGTTGACGCTTATTGTCAAGATGAGGTAGGGAGCGTGTCCCGATTATTTTTGGTTATAATGGCCGCCAATGCTTCGATTATGTATAAACACGACAAAATCAATATTTCTTTCCCAGACTTACATGATCTAAAATAGTTGACCCTCCATTGACGCTCATTTTGCCACAGGCGTATCCGCAATATGCAATCATTTGATTTCGCATAGTCTATCATTCACATCATTTTGGCAGCCTTTCAAGTGTTTTCATTTCCTTTCTCGTTGATCACTACATTGTTTATTAATAATACATACAAATATATCCTTCAAAATACACTTTACATTGTCCACTAATTGTAGATGATTATACACTCCAGAATCCTGTTCCTTTCGATCAATGCTTGTCATCACTTGCAGGTTTGCTCAACACACTGAACTCGTCTTCAAAATTGCCGTTAGCTTCATCACCACACGGCAGATGGTGTACTAACCAGTGGATGTTCCTTCATCCATCAGCATATCTGGATCAAAATCTGTATTGTGCTGGCTATGCTGGGCATACACATCAAGGGAAAAGCATTCAGCCCAGGGAAGGAAAGTATGTGAATGCAGATAGCCGGCTGGCAGAATGACATTTTTGGAATGTTGAGGTCCGGCATTGTTACCGGGTCGCACGGGTGTCATTCCAGGCTCAGGTAGCGCTGGCACAGGAGTCCGTTGTCTGCGTCGGTCGGGTGGAGCTGCACCTGTTCCTTTGCGTCTCCAGCGTGTCTGCGGATTCTTTACAGTGCCATTTGGGCAAGGAAAGCATTTGTCCAGGTGGTATTGACAAAGCATTGCCAGCTGTTTCATGATCGCAGTCTTTACCTTATTATGCTCAAGAAACTTAACACCTCGTTGCTTCTTGTCTCGGACTTCAGTGTGAGATTTTGTGATCAGATGTTGTCATTCCTCTATCGTAGCGCGTGAAAACCATCCTTTGGCCTCGTTGGCCATGTTCAAGGCCAGATGCATCTCGGACTTTTCCCGCTGTACCCGACCTTCTTGCCTTGCCATCGTAGCAGACATGTTGAAAACCTGCAAAGAAACTGTTGCTGCTTCTAACAATAGGATTCAGCTAGTACCTCAACCATATACGCTTCCGTAGCCTGCTGTAAGGTGATTCAACTCTGGTTTGCCCACTCCCAGGGATGCTCATCAGGTAATGCGCACAGAAAAATCTCAGAGCTGACAACGTCATGATGTCCCATTTTGTGGACTGTGCAGACAAATGCCTTGGTTGACCATGTAGGTTTCCCATTACATGCAGCGATAAATTGATCATGTAGCACTCTACATACACCAGCTGTACAAGATACATTTCGTTGATGGCTGTTTATCACGATATGTATATACCCACCTTCAAGTGCATGCTGTATTTCATTCTTGCTGCTTCCCGTCCTACGGTCGATTTTTAAATGTGCATCCTGGGTTATATTGGTGGTGGCTGCATTGGCAGCTCCGTGCTGGACTAACTGGTGTCTGCTTTCTTGTGGTGAGCCAATGTGTGATGTATTGGATAACATGCCCATTGATCGGCTCGATTTGGATCCGCTGTTACCTGGCTGAGGTGTTAGTGTATCCATGATTTGGTGGTGTGGAATAGGAGAGGAAGATGATAACGAAAAGAAGTTGGAAGTCCTGAGGAATATATAGTTAGCTTTATGTCACAATGGGATAAACAGCAGCCAACTTGTACGTTATACTCAAGATGAATTCTGCTACGTAGCAATGCAAGTTGCAGGGGTTCCCCACCATCCCACAATTAGCAATAGGTCTGTCTGATGTTGTTTGTTTGTATACCAGGATGAATTAAGGTATACAACAGCCGAACTTGTATGATTGTTACACATACGTAGGAAATTCTTGGAATGTAAGGATGTCTGCTGATGTTTGTCTCAACACAACCTCGGGATATTACACGAAACTGACGCTATAAATCATTTCATGTTGTACAGTTTGCCTAACTATTCCCATTTTGTTGACAGTCAAAACACTGATTTTGCTTTGTTCAAGATGATTAAAGGTACCAACCTTGACATAAAAGATGCAGCTTGCCTCCATATTGCCCATATCTTGCAACATCCAACATCTTGCCCAACAAGAAAGTCAACACAAACTACTATGGTCAAGACTCCAAAAAAGAGCTTTTCGCCGGTTCCAGCGGGCATATATGGCAAATCGACATAGCAGTCCACACAGCAACGTCATCAAGTGATTGAAGGCATGCGCTGTTCGGAAGCAAAGAGAGTCTGAGATCTTGGGGCATTGCGCAGGGTGCGATCCAAAAAGAAGCTTGCGGCCAAGGAATCAGCAGAAACTCCCTCATTGAGTGATGAACAGGAAGAGAAATGGATCGAGGGTTATGTGGTGAGAGACAGCGTTGTGGCACGAAAGCGAGTTGAAGACTCAGAGGCACCTAATAAGCAGGAGCAGGAATATATGGGGACAGCTGAAAACAAGGGATTGACAACCAAACAGCCCAAAAACACGTTTCAGAAGATGATGGTTGCGATCAGAGACAGTCTCAGCAATCTTGCGCGTTCCGACCACCGGGATGATGGAGAACATGACCATGATGACGAGACAGAGGAGGGCAAGCTGAGCAAAGATGACGAACCCAGCTGCGTGATGGGTACAATCTCCAGAACAGTACAGCAGCGCATGGGGAGGTTTCGGCAGAAGCAGATGAAGCTCGATGACTTGACACATCCGGGATGGGGGGATGCACCCAACAACTTCCATGGAAGAGGTCAGAAGTATGGCACATCCGAATTGAGGGTTCCAGCATTTGTTCAACCGCACGCAAACTATGTTGCAGCCGTACCTACACCTGCAACATTTGGAGACCTTATGGAGTATATTGATGTTGTTCCTGGAATATCACAAATACCGCAAGGGACATCTCGACCAGGAATTTGTCATATTATCCTTGGTGCTGGGAAACCACAGTCGAACATGGGTATAGCCGGTCTTGCGCCCGCCACAGAGCTTGATTCATCACCTATTGAGCCAGCAAACCCTGTTGAAATTATAAGGTTTTACCGCTGCATATACCAATCCCAGCTGACCACCTGATAGAAATTGGATCTGGACGACAACATGGAGACAGCTCCACCATCAGCAGGGGAATAGCTAGTGTAATTGTAATTTTTGACGTCATATCTCAGTGAAACGAAGCTTCTGTACCAATTTTGCTTCCTGTCAGCTTTGCCGTGATTTAAGTCACCAAATTGTGGGAGATAATAATTCCTCTGTGCATGTGCAAGGGTCGAACACATCATGGGAAAGTTCTAGAACCCAAATCAGATTGTAAGACGACCCATAAGCCCGATTTCTGTTAGCCTATTACTGTGAATCGAGAAAGCAAAAGCTTTATTAGAGACAAAATATACTAAGAAATTGAACTGAGTGATTTCATACAAGTCATAGAAGGAGCGGTCAGTGCTCGATACAAATCTGTCCGAATGGCGACCATCATGCGGCATGTAGCCATGCATCCAACTGCATAACCCTCCGCAAAGATCTGGTGCCCATGGCTGAAATATTTAAAATTGCTCACGGTACGTCATGGGAATCGAGGTAAAGGAGCTGGATTTTGAAATGTCAGAAAGTCGAGCAATATTACTCAAAAACTAATAGAATGATCCACATGACGTAAATTGCCAGCCGGAAGTCCTAGAATGTGATAGGGCCATGTCATCTCTCACTCAGATCAGGTGGATAGAGGTTGATCAGAAATGGAGAGTCCACACATCATCTGGATGCAAATGATGATACTTAGAAGCACAATATTGGATGTCAATAATGAGTATATGATTCGTTGCATACAGTGATTGAGCCTACAAAGGCTACTTCAATGTGTTCAATGTGAATGCCAACAGAGTGTCAACGATTTTTGGTCTTACAAATTTGACAATCAAAGTGCTCCATTGTCTCATCCCACCAAAGCAAATGCATTGGTTGGTGTTGTAGCTGAAAGGGCAAATAACACGCACTTTGCCCGATCCTAGAAATGAGCATCAATGGAGTGTCAATGATTCTCAGCCTTACACATTCCACAATGAAACGGGCTGCATTGTCACCTCCTGCCAAAGTGAATGTATTGGTCGGCGTTATAACTAGACAGGCAAATGACCTGGTCATTTCTGCATCCAAACAATCAGCATCAACGAAGTGTTGACAATTTCTGGCGTTGCATCCTGGACAATCCAAACGCTATGCGGCGATATTGAGTCATAATCGAACTGGCGGCCGCCTTTCCAGGCAACAATGGTTGCCACAGCATCGCTACTTTGTCCTAAAAATTAGCGTCATCGCAGCGTCAACAATTTTTGGCCTTGCATCATAGAATATCTGAGGGTTGTGCAGTGGCATTGACCAATAATCGAACTACCAGCCACCTTTGTAGCGAAAAATGTCTGCTACTACACTGCTACAATTTGCAAAAAATAAACGTCAACGGAGTGTCATCGATCTTGGGCCTTGCATAATTGAAAATCCACGCGCGGTGGGGCGACATTAGCCCATAATCGAACTATCGGCCGCCTTTCTGCAGTAAAATGCTTGTAACCACACCGCTACTATGTCCTAAAAATCAGTGTCAACAGAAGGTCCAGGAGTCTTGGCCTTGCAGCATGGATAATCCAGGGGACGTGCTGCTACATTGACCAATTATCGAACTATCGGCCAGATTTCAAAGCCAGAATGCTTGGGACAATATCACTACAATGTCCAAAATCCGAGCGTCAATGGAGCGTCAATGGAGCTTCAATGGAGCATCAATGGAGCAACAATGGAGCGTCGACGGAGCGTCAATGAGTTTCAGTCATTCTACTGGCAAAATCCCACAGATGTGCATGGACATAAATCTATAATTGTCGTATCCGCTGCCTTTGTGAGCAAAAATGACAGTAAAAATTCCGCTACCGCCTTCAAAAATATGTGTCAGCGGAGGGGCAAAAGGTTGTGTGAGGCTCAGTAATCTTCACACCAATGAAATACCTTGCTTCATTCCTAAATGGCATTTTTAATGGTCAGTCTTGTCAGTATGACCCTGTATTCAACTTCACAACTATGCATGCATTGTCTCACACATTTCACTTTCGTCTTGTGTATAGCTCAAGAGTCAATATTTAAGCACCAGAGTTCTACTCAACAATACAGTAACTTTTGACAGTCTCTTAACTGGAATTACAAAGCGTCCAGATTCCTACAATCATGTCCGATTCCCAATCGATATATCCCTCCGTGCAAGAGGTAGTAAAATCTTCCAAAAATGATCGTGACTTTATTCGCCATTTGAGTGACCTTACTCTACAAATCATATTCGACGCTTGGTGGGCTTTAATGAATGTTGGCGCGAAGCATTCTATTGCATAGAATAATTGTAGACATGCACCTTTGTGGTGCTTCTATCTGCACTGCGGAATTGAGGAGACCAGCAGCCCGGGCATCATATGTATAGTTAGTCATCAAGTTCTTCGCCATCCATCAGAACATGGGACCAGTTCAATGGGGAAACACTTGCTGGCAAAAGCTCACTTTGCAAAGTTGAATGAAATAACAGAGTCGGAAGTTTCCGAAATGACAAGTACAACCAATGATGAACCCATTTTGGACATATTGAAGAGACAAGGCAGCGGTGGAATTACCATAGTAAGTTTGCAAAGGGAATTCATCTTCGACAGTTTGATCTTATCTATAATAACCCAATCGACAGACACAATGCTCCAAATTTGCAGGAAAGGACAACCTGACTGCCATATTCCACCAAGATGCCTGCAATTGCTACCTCATGTTAGCACTTGTTTCGGCTCACATTCGATGGGATGCTATTTCAAACGTCGAGCTATGAGGGTCATTCAATGCATTATGCAGAGAATTTGTGCTTCCATCCGCCAGCACCCTGAGCATCGTTCGCTGGAGGGAATACTCACTCACAGTGGGAGCGAGTAAGAAGCAATTGCCATCACGAAATGAAGTTAGTGAAGCTTTAAATGGGTGGACATTGACAAACATATTAGCCATAATATCAGTCATAGATTACTATGTGGATCAAAATTGGGCATTGCGAGAAGTCCAATGCCAGTTTGAGGTGGTCGATAGCCTGTTCTTTTCCTATTTCAAATGCTAATTAGAAATAATAGGTCAAGGGTCAACATACTAGAGCTAGGCTAGCCATACATGTGGAGGAAGTTCTGGATGGTTTCAAGCTTACCGGCAGCCATTGACTACGAAATATGACTGATAATGCCTCTCATAATTACTCAATGACTTGTGAACTACAATCGACCCATGAGACCTCCGGAATCCGGTGGCCTGCTGTGAGAAACCACATACAATGCATGGCACATATTATTCAGCTTGCTTTGAGTGCGTTTATGAGCAATCTTGGCGTGAAAGCCCGCACCAAGTCATGGGAAGCCCATGAGCGCGATCAGCATTTTGGATAGAATGACAGCACAGACATTGCGAAGAGTCAAATGCTGCGAAAAGAGGGCAATGCTAGATTCAACATGGTCTCAGCTATGCAACCAGGTTTGGCAGAGATAATTTAGAAAGTACGTATTCCAAGACATTTTGAAAGACCTGAAACTGACCTTCATATAGCAGAGAATGGGTGCTGTATTCATTACGCTGACACCTGGTCATTGAAACTAGTTCAATGACACTCAAAAAGCCTAAGTACGAAGTGCTGTACTATCTATTATGGATGTGACAACAGCGTGGAATTCGACACTGGAGTCGCTTGAGCAAGCCTACCGATTACTAGAATTCTTCTGCGAGTGTCTCCGGAATCCAACATAGACCAATTTCTGGCCACTGTTCACAACACTGAATGAATGGATCATCGTCAAGTAGATCATGGAAGTTATCAAGCCAATCCAATACTGGACCCTGTGTATCACGAATTGCCATACAGTTACTGTGAATCATGTCATCACGGTCTATGATGACATGTTCGATCACATGGATGGGGTTATGGGGGCTTTGGCTAAGACGATGACATGATGGATGGAAGAATTAGACTTCACCTTGATGGTTGTGTGCCAGATCCTGTCCAAATATTGTGCCAACATCACTCCAACAACCAGTCTGCTTCTCATTTCAGCACATATCTCTGATTCTCTCTGGAAGTTGGAATCGTTCAGGAAGAAGTACAAGGCGATGGATATCAATTCTGATGACGAGACATCTTATACTACCTACTACCAGGAGGCATATATGAAGTATGTGGAAAACTAATACTGTGCCAAACATTGATGAATGTCCGTCGTTAAACCCAACAATGTCCCGCCCAGCATTATCATGCCCGCTGCAAATGCCTCTGGATTTGGTCAATCATCTTTTGATCCATATGATTTGGGCAGCGATGATGAAGAATCCTTAACCCCAAAAATTGTCACTAAAATGACACCTGGACGAATCGATTGCGCAGCACGCTGTTTGACAGCCGCAAGGTTTTATTTGAATTCGCCGCCTGCTTTGCCAAAGAACTGAGGGCAAGTTAATCCAAATCTAAATGATTACCACAACGACCTTGTGGAGTTTAGCAGTACATTTTGGTTACCAGCAATCACAGACTGGTCGTACTGGCAAGAGGAAACACACTCAAAGTACGCAGATCTCTCCAATGTGGTACGCAACATAGTCTCGACCAGACCACATGGTGTCGGAGTGGAGGCCGGTTTTTCCCTTGGGCGAGACATTATCCGCGGAGGATAGTCTGAAATCACCGGCGAGACACTTCAGAAAAAATTCATAACAGGGCAGATTGCTCAAGCCAATGAATGAATAATGGCGGGCGATTGCACAGCATTTGATACCGCCGAAACTGAAAATGACCTGGAATTGAAGAAAGAGGCAGATGAAAGAAAATCGCACAGAATGGCCAACGTCCATGACTTTTAGTAGATGGGGCAGGGCAGCCAAAACCTGTGTGCTACACAGAAACAATCTCGTGCTCAAAACAAGCAAATGACAGCTGTACGATACATTTCAGATTCCAAAGAGATCATCAAAGCATCCAGGTCAAATTTTCACCATGCTTGTGCAGCTGCATTTATATTGTCACAAAGATCACTTTTGCCACCAGCTTTGTCTGCAAAGAACCTCCCTGGAGAACAAACTCAAGTATTGAATGTCCGCCGAATCAGAAGAATCGACCGTCATCCAACCAAATGTGATCAAGATAGCACACATCAAAGCGTTTGCAACACCCAGAATTTGTTTACCTGGAATGGTGATTTGGATAATCCCAACCAGAGCAAAGACAACTGTGTGGCAGACGATGAATCTGATGAAGAGCTAGACAATGGCATCAAGGCCTTGGAATGCCCAGAGCACTTGGTTGTGAGTGCCACACAAAATGTTCCTGGATTGATTTAGCCAACATGGAGGTCAATGAAACAGGCTGAACAAGGGTTGATGACAGTCAATACAATGGAAACAAGGCGGAATAAGGGAAACAAGGCGGAATAAGGGAAACAAGAAAATGTAGGACAGATTGGGTCAATATGTTTTCTCCAGGTTACATATGTTGCTTGACCAAGAATTCGACTTAGAGAAACATTAAGGGAGAATAGTGAGCAGTCACACACGGATATTTGTTCATTAACACAAGTATAGCTGGCCAAATATAATATTCAGTTAGGTATATCAATTTTGGTAGCATGAGTAAGGCCTGTGCAAGAATATCACTGGGCTTGGCTTTGCCAATGGGCTGAGTCTCAATAGGACAGAAAGGCAACCAATAAGTCAAAATAATCATTTACCAATTATAGATGGCAGCAGATATTGACTATAGAATACAATAAGATGGGAGTCAATGGAGTGTCAACGATTTTTGGTCTTGCATCCTGGGTGATCAGACTGCTGATAGATTGCAGCGCATCATAAAGGAATGTCTGGCCTGCTTTATAGCGAATAGAGATCGCAATACCCTCCCTGCCCCAGCTTGGAAATGAACATCAATGGAGCATCAGCGATTATTGATTGTGTATTATTGAAAATCTGGAGGGCGACAGGTTGCAGACAGTTTGAAACGAAGTATTGGCTGCCCTTAAAGGGAAAAGTGAATGCGACATGCTCATGGCCCCATCCCAAAAATGAGCGGCAACCGAGCGCCAACCACTATTGGTCATGTATCTTGGGTATTCTGGGGGGCAACAGGATGCAGACAGTCAGAAACGAAGTATCGGCTGCCTGTATTGGAAAGACAGAACCCGACATGCACCCTGCCGCATCTTGAAGATAAGCATCAACGGAGCATCAACGATTGTTGGCCTTGCATCATGGTTAATCACTGCACTATGTGGCCATTATTGTCTATATACATTGCCTTGACTGTCTCTGTATGTCAAAAGGCTCAATGACACTTAGTGGTAGCGCTGGAAATGAAATAAGTCGTTACTTTCCCACAGGTTGTGGTGGGAATATCCCACACATATTAGCCTATAAAGGCTGCCTTATCATTGTTTATGGATGCTTGTGATCAAGTGTCATACATATTACTGAAGATGGGAGACCAAAATTCTTTGATGATCCCTTGATGCTCATTTTTGAGATGGGGTATGGAGCTTTTCGTTTTCTCTTTTCACTATAATGGCGGCCAATACCTTGTTTATTACGTTGTGTGACTTGTCGCCCCCCAGATTGCCCAAGATACCCGATCAACAATTGTTGACCCACTATTGACACCCGTTTCCTGGATATGGTAGAGCGCATGTCTCTGTTCATTTTGATCATTAAGGCAGCCGATACATCTCAATTGAACAGTGATTTACAAATGTCAAAATTTCGCAATTGACAGTAGCATATCGGAATGCGACGATAAATAGGGAAACCCGAAACCCAGAACCTGACATTTGAACCGAGGGTGTGGCGGAAATCCCGCATCAGGTGATCGCACACGGTAGCTTCCGTAGGAAGCTACGAAAATGGAGGTTTCGTTTCGAGGAGCGTAGGGAGGGAGTAGCCGCAGCGAGATAGCTGATTGGCTAGAACTAAGAAACAAAAGAGAGAAGAAGAAAAGAGATGAGATGATGATTGGTACGTGATTGGTCTCTGGATCGTGGTCCAGCGAAGGTTTTTCAACCTTGTCGATGGCGTGATGCAGAGCCGCGATAACCCTAACCCAGTCACGTACCCACTCAAATGCATGGCTATGTAGTGGTGGGAGCCGTTTTCCCACCACAATTCCTCCCCAGCCACCTGGTGCGAAGCACGCGGTTCTCCTCTTCCGCCATCCTCCTCCTCGTCCTATCCGTCATCTCCGCAACCCCAAAATCCCATATCCGTAACATGCAGATCTAGCTCCGAAAGCAAACGCCACATGCCAAACAAAACAAGCAACAAGAAAGGAACGAGAAACGACAAAGAAACGAGAAAACAAACGAAAACCCGGCCCAAAAACCCACTCTATCCAACCTTCCACCGAAGTCTCCTCCACTCATATTCCGTCCCGTTTGCAGTCGGTGCTGATCGTCCCGTTTACAGTCGGTGCTGATCGTCCTTTGTCCCGGTTTAACGAGACGGTGCTCAAGATCCTGTGTCCTCCGAGTGCAAATCCTCGTCCCGGTTTAACGAGACGGTGCTCACAATCCTCCACTGCGGCATCCACCCCGTATCCTCCGCTCCAGCCATCTCGTCCCGGTTTCACGAGACGGTGCTCACTATCTGGTGCCCTCCAAGTCCATGCCTTCGTCCCGGTTTAACGAGACGGTGCTCACGATCCTCCGCCGTGGCATCCACCCCGTATCCTCCGATCCAGCTAGATCGTCCCGGTTTAACGAGACGGTGCTCAACATCCCGTGTCCTCCGTGCCCATACCTTCGTCCCGGTTTAACGAGACGGTGCTCACTCCTCCAGCGTTATCCTCCATGCCTGTCAAGTCCGCTTGACCTCCGTATCCTCCGGGTGCGCATCTCGCAGTCGTATCCTCCAAATGCACCCTCGTCAAGTGTGTATTGCTCCCGCGTCTTCCAAGTGTGCTTCTCACTGCCAAGTCCACGTCTCCTCCGAGTCCACTTCGCTCCTCCATGTGCATCCCCCGCCTCCAAGTTCACCTCCGTGTCCTGAGTGCTGCCTCTGTCTTCTATGTGCGCTTTTTGCCAGTGGTAGTGAAAAAGAAATGAAATTTCCCCTCCCTGGCCCTTTGTGTGAAGCACACTCTGCGTTCCTGTCTCCGCTCGCCGTCAGCAAGCCTATGCTCTACCGAGTAGAAGGCGTGCAGAGTGTGACTGCTCCCGCATTCATTCCAGTCGTACGGTGAGCGTTGGGCGGGCTGTGTATCTCGGACAGGGTTGCACGTCGATATCGACCTTCCGAGATCCTGCGAAATGCTCCATGACCTCTTGCATTAGCTGCGTCAATTGTTCCGTTGAGAGCAGCGGTGCGGAGGGACGTGTCGGTCGAGCTGGAGATGGGGCTGGTGAGACTGGACGGGCTGGTGGCGATGGCGGTGGCGGTGGTGGTGGTGTCGAAGGAACTGGACGCCCTGCACGTGCATAGTCCCTCATCGTGCGATCACCGCGGGCAGCCGGTGCCATTGGTATCTCCTGTCCCGCTCGCCCAAGCACAAGTCTATCACGGTCATTGATACTTACAACACCATCCTCCAGGTCGGTACGCAAATCGACACAGTTCCGGAGGTGATGCTGACCGCTGCAGTAATGGCACGGGGGAACATCTCGTTGCTGCGGCGGCTGTACTGGATCTTGATATTGATATGACGGCGGTGGGGCGGGCTTCTGATTGAACGGCGAGGTGGGCTGTGGACGGTTCGGCAGAGCAGACTCCTGACGGTGCTTGGGCTGCACAAAACGGTGTCGATGGACTGGTGGGCCTCGAGGTGGCTCAACACGGATTATTCCCAGTCGTACACTCGGTCCAGCACGGATGGTACCTTGTCTAGCCGCGGGAGAAGGAGCCGAAGGGAGTGTAGTAATTATCACCGTGGTCGAGGGAACCTTAGCTGCCATGGGAATTGTCGTGGTAGTCTCGGCAGCTGCGGGAGCGAAGGGAGCCGGAGAAGCCAGGGCAGCCGGAGAAGTCATGTGAGTCTTGGGAGTTGCCGGAGTCGAAGAATCAGGGAAAGCCGAAGTACTTGTGGGAGCCGTGGAAGAGGTCGAAGCCGTTGGAGCTAAGGGTGCAGGAGAAGCTATGGAAGTCGGAGATGCAGTGGAAGCCGGAGATATTGCGAGAGCCGGGAAAGTTGTCAGGGGCGGTGCGGCAGGAGTAAGAAAATCGAACATTGTCAAGGCCTCCGCAACTGCGATTCTCGCAGCGATCCAGCCCTTGTGCTTGCCGTATTCGAATGTACGCGGTTCGAGCGGGTTGAGACCAAGCTTAGAGATCGCCTTCCTCCAGAGTCGCTTGGGAAGCGCACGCAGCATCATCTCTGTCCTCTCATACTCGACCATCATGCCGCGCTCGGTGACTACTCCACTGATGTGGTCCTACGTGCGAAGAAATGGCTTAAGACTTTCCGTATCGTCACGGCCTCCAAACTCTGCACAAAGATTCTCCAAAAATTGGTGTGTGTAGACAAGGGAATCGGGCCGGCAATCGGTATACCGAAACGCATCCAGCATCTCCTTCTTGAATGCAGCCCAGTCTCGGCGCTCATAACCCCGCATCATCATCACCGTCTCTCTGATCGCTTCGGTGCAGAAGTAGGGAAGCATGACGACGACGTTTCGGCTGGAAGGGTCAGTAGCAGTGAAGGCGGCGATGCTCTCATACTTGTGGAGAAATGTCGTCACGTCAGAGCCACGAAAGATAGGCGCGCCTGGACTATACGGAAGTGGCATCTGATTCCGCTGTGTGCTGGCAGCTGAGATGGCCTCAACGAGTAGCCGTGAGATCTCCATGCTTCCAAGCCCGCTTGTTGTATACGTGGGCATAGGGTCTTGGTGATATCGCTCATAGGGTGGTTCTCGCAATGCTGATGGTGGCTCCCCGCCCTCGGTAGGAGTCAAATCAACGCGTCTCTGCTTGCGATTCCAGTATCCTCGTCGTTGATTCTCCCGCTTGCTATTGGTCGATCTGTCGTCCTCCATGCTTGATTCGTGTTCAATTGTCACTGTTGTGTAGTCTCTGATCGCAGCCGAGGTTTCCGTGACGCGTCGTTCCAGTCCCGGTGCGTCTATTCCATCCAAGTCCGTATCGTCGCCCTGTCGTCTGTCTCTCGCTGCCAGCTTACGTTCCCGTGCTCTGCTTTCCGAAACGACCTCCGAGTCAGAGCACCATTTGTGGCGGAAATCCCGGATCAGGAGATCGCTCACGGTAGCTTCCCTTAGGAAGCTACGAAAATGTAGGTTTCGTTTCGAGGAGCGTAGGGAGAGAGTAGCCGCAGCGAGATAGTTGATTGGCTAGAACTAAGAAACAAAAGAGAGAAGAAGGAAAGAGATGAGATGATGATTGGTACTTGATTGGTCTCTGGATCGTGGTCCAGCGAAGGTTTTTCAAGCTTGTCGATGGCGTGATGCAGAGCCGCGATAACCCTAACCCAGTCACGTACCCACTCAAATGCGTGGCTTTGTCGTGGTGGGAGCCGTTTTCCCGCCACAACGGGTCTAGCCAAACCCTCCAAAACGCACAGGTTGATGGGTACGGGTCCGGGATTGGCCCCCAAAGAATCAGCGGGCCAGGTTTTTGGATGGGTTGGAAACTAAACTAACCCGTTCTTGCGGTCGATACCTGAACTGCTGGCAGGTTACCCGGACCCACTGCTAACACTAGATGCAGCTTCCTCAGATTATTCGATGACTCAGGAACTGCAATCAATCCTTCAGTCATCCGCTGTCGAGTTGCCTGCATTGAAAGCCCACAAACCATGCATGGCGCACATCATACAGCTGGTGTTAGGTGGATGCATGAGCGGTTTCAGCGTGAAAGGCCGCACCGAGTCTTGGGAAGCCCATGAGCGTGATCAGCAATTTGGAGAGAATGACAGCATAGACATTGGGAAGTGTCAAAGGCTTCACAAAGATGGCAATGCTCGAATCAACAAGGTGTCAGGCAGTAGACTAGGTTTAGTGAAGATAATTGAGAAAGTACGTATTTCAAGAAATTTCAAAAGTCCTGGAACTGACCTTCACAGAGCAGAGAATGTTTGCTGTATTGACACTGGGCCGCAAAAACGAGTGCATTGACTGTCATAATGCCAAAGTCCGCATCACAGTACAACTTATTGAGGATGAAAACATGCATTGAAATTGGACTCAGGAGTTGCTTGAACGAGCCTTCTGATTATGAGGATTCACCCACCGTGTCGGGAAAAGCTTTCGCATTACCATAACCGAGATTTGATATGGCCGTTAGCGCAGGACTACAATATGTTATTGATATTACCGCCGTGCCACGGCACATTACGGGTTGATTACCGTGAGTTAAGGGAGTTTATGGTAAGTTCGGTTACATTTTTACTGTTTGCACGATATTATGGCATCTTGTGTGTGAGAGTCTCAACTTACGCACACAATTTTTAATAACGATTCGGATACCAACAAGTTGGTGTTCCCATACAATAACGATACGTCACAATTACGTGTTATATCAGAGCAATCATGTCATTAATCAAGATATATGCTACTTTGTTGCTGTAGAATTCATTCAGCTAAATATATACACAGAGCCTGGCTCTTCTACCACTCCCGCAATAGCTCTCGCCACTCCTCGAAAGTCAACTCTATAACACGGTCAAAGGTCACTGTTTAACTCGGAAAACACGTTGGGCGCGAGAGAAGTGGACACTCAACACATTTTCATCAATTAATGGCAATCTGCACATACCGAAGGTAAGTTGGTTTGACTTGTGTATCAGCAGTATGCGACCTTCGTGAGACAATCGATATCTTTCTCATGAGATTGCTACTGCAACAACCACCTGGTATTCATCACCGCTGTACTGTGACAAGTGCTGCTCCTATATGGTCTCTGACAATTGTGGTCTGATTAATGTGGCTCTGACATAGTCCCTGATAATCCCAGCTATGAAAGTGCACTCTGACATAGTCTCTGACAATTCCGGCTCTGATAAATGTGGCCCTGACAAGTGTGGCCCTGACAAGTGCAGCTTTGACATGGTCTCTGACATGGACTCTGACAATCCCGGCTCTGATAAACATGGCTCTGACAAGTGCGCTCTGACAAGATCTGACAATCCCAGTTGCGATAAATGAATTCCGGCTCTGTCAGGCTCGGAAGAAGATTTAGTTGAACCAACCTCTCCTTCGGAGCCTCCACGATTGAATCTTAGATCTAACGAATCTTTCATTTTCTGGATTAAAGAGTATATTATATGGCTAAGTAAATTGGCCCTGACAAGTGTGGCTCTGACATGTGCAGCTCTGACATGGTCTCTGACAAGGTCTCGGACAAGGTCTCTGACAATCCCGGCTCTGATAAATATGGCTCTGACAATCCCGCTTCTGATAAACATGGCTCTGACAAGCGTGCTCTGAGATGATATGACAGTCCCGGCAGCGATAAATGTGACTGACAAGTGCGACTCTGACATGGACTCTGGCTCTGATTGGCTCTGACAAGGTGCACAAGGCGGCACTGGATACTGGGCATCCCGGTTGAGATCAACATATCCGATCGATCTACTATATCATGTTATATGATTCCAAAGATGTGTACAGGTTGAGTAGGTATTGGTTATCTTCGCCGCTCGGAACAAGTTGCACGGGTGTAAGAACTGAAGAAACATCTACAATGCGTGGTACTCTTTGCGGCGCATCTCGACACATTATAATTTCATTGGTTCTGTTTGGCATCGCAGACGATAGATACTCCAAATCCTCTATGAACAATCGGTCGTGATGTACCGTCCGCCATATTACACTCCCATTTGCGTTGGCTTCCCCTGTCTTGATTCTATCGGTAAAACGAAAAGCGTATAACAGTTTGGCAGGGGAATATCCTTGTTGACGTACCCAACGATTGATTCGTGGTGCTCGATCTCCTTGAAAGAAAATATTGTCGAATCGATTGCCTTGTCCGAGCCACTTCTCCACGCACCTTGCCCTTTGAACTACAACTGTATCTGGATTATTGTGCTGCTGTATAGTGACTATGACGCCGTTTGCTTGGTATATCTTTGACGGAGAATCCACGATGCACGGGATCCAGAGGTCCATAGGACTTGACTGGCGCTGGTATCCGCTTGAAATGTCGAAAAATAGGATGTCAGAGCATCAATACACTCTGATATGCTGATACCCTCTGGAAATGTCAGACTTGCAATCGTGTTGTGTTTGCTCATCACTCCGTTGATGCGAGGTATCGAACCAGGTGATAATTTGTCGGACGCCAGAGAATCCCCCACAAGAAGCTTTCTGCGTATATCTGCCTTCGGTGAGAGGGGATCTGACTTAACGATATGTCGTGAAATACTAACTCTCGACTTGTTATGACATAGGCGTGTTTCCCATCGTGACATCTGCGGAATATAGTTAACCTTGTTGGAAGAACGGTAGCCATCCTTGATGAGGTTTTTGTGAGCGGCTTCAGATATTTCGGTGTCACTGTTATTGGCAGAGCCCATTTCCCTAATACATTCGATATAGTGGAGAAGGGAGTGAATTTTGGTTATCTTGCTCATACTGTGGCTCTTGCGGTATGGTAGGAAGAGGTGGATGTTGCTGCTGATGCCACTAAGCGCATCCTGTAGGTATTTGAGCGTGGTTTCGCGGTGGGAGTGGTAGCTGGTAATCAATATGAAGTCGGTGACAGATTCGATGAACTTAAAGTAGTCGGGATGCCATTCAAGAAGTGGGGCAAGCGGTGCAAGCCAGTCCTTCACCATGTCCTTGTACTCAGCACCAGTCCATTGTTTCATGCGGGTAAGTTTGTCTCCAACCTGGCGTATGTTAGAGAAGCAAGGAATTATGGAAAATCGTTCATCTATCAGGTCCAAATTCTTTTTCTGGCCATCAATATCATTCAGAAAACTAACAATCCATTCCCAGGTGTGATCTTTAAATAAGCCCTTCAGTAGCTAGTGCAACCGGTCAACATTCATACAACTATATATATCACAACCTGCATGGGCATCGGCGAAATTTGGACCGTCGGCAAACTTTCACAGCCCCACCTCCTCAGCAGCCATTGTGGACCAATGAAGGTACCGTTGGGGGTGGCGGCGCCTGCGCCTGTGGACGAAGCCGGGCATGTCATCCGGGCATATCTCGCATCGAGGGCACCATCTATTTTTCACCATAGTTATGGTGCACTGCTCTGGGTGGTCTGCAAGGAATGACGCAATTCGGGGAAATGCGTGACGAGGGCGACCGACTGCACTCAGAACCCCTAATCCGCTCTTCGCCGGCTCCTCTAGAGCACGCAATATTGTTGCAATAGATTCATGATATGTAAATCTAATGGTGTGGGTTTTTGGTCCGTTTGGACATTTCGGTAAAAGACCGATTATTATTAACCCGTTCGTCTTAACCGATCGTCTCTTCGCCTAACAGAGGTTGCCGATACTGAGATAAACCGGCCAAGCCGTTTTGTTGCCACTTAGCATAGAGAGCATAGTTTTGTCACTGCCGTGTATAACAGGGACAACTCTTGATCCATCTGGCAAAGATTCCTAGGATTTGTTAGCAATGAGCAATGAGGTTCTAATATCTAGACAAATCCGGTCAACACTGGAGCTGACACTGTTGACACGCTACCCGCTCTGACATGATGAAACTGACACTCTATGTCTGTCACGCTCTCTGACACGCTCTCTCTGAGAATATGACTCTGACGCTCTCTGACACGTTCTCTCTGACATGTTCTCTCTGACACGATCTCTCTGACATGCTCTCTCTGACATGATCTCTCTGACATGATCTCTCTGACATGATCTCTCTGACATGCTCTCTCTGACACACTAACTCACCCAAACACAATGAAAATCTGACAAGAAACAATCTCTCTGACAATACAAGGAAACTTGCCTGCGTTTTGCACCACCAATCTGCGGTCCACATCTCAGCGTATATACATTCGCCACTGAAATCAATTTGATTGACCGGCGCGGATGAGAGATGGTCCTTAAACGGGGAATGTCCTAGCATATATCGTACTGCTGCAATGGGGTTCCGATATCAGAACGGAGTAGCTTTTCCTTCACTATCAACATAACTCTCCTCCCATCCGCATACAAGTCCGTCCATTTTTTCCATGTCCGCAATAAGTTGAGAGAGCGAGTTCGGGTTTTTGACATTGGCGTGGGGTACAATAAGTCTTCGTTCGAGGATGTTGTGGACTTTCGTTTTACCTAGGTTGCTATCCACAATAGAACAACAAATTTGCGATTGTTGGGGTGTAGCAAACGGAGCAAGGGGGTCCCAGTCATCATCCTCAAAAGAATGAACTTGTACAGTGTCATCGATTGGGGCTCCTGCGTTGGGGAATTTCTCCGTCTCAGGTGGCTGGCTGAGTGTATTGTCGTCAAATTGGAGAATGTCGTCTGCTGGTTCGTAGTCTAACCCATCATATGCGGAACGATTGCGCAAATTTGGGTGAAGACGCGCATGTGTTGAACGGCGGTGACAAGTCAGACCACTTTGTCGGGAAAAGACCCTGCCACATACAGTGCAAATAAAGGACTGCATTGTTCAAGGTGGAAAGTTTGGGATTGAGTGCCCCCTGGAAATTGATCGTAGTGAGACTCTTATCACATGTCCCAATGGTTTGTATTCAGCCATCCCTAAATGGACTTGGACGCTAGCTTAGCCTCGTGATATTGTTGTACCACACACTAGTATCTTTAGGCTTAGAGTATACTATCTTTAGCCCCCTTGTGTGGAATGCTGGGAAGTTCTGCTTCAAAGCACCATTTTCGGCTTCCATGAACGGAACGTTGTGAGTTGATGTTTCGGCCGCACACCAATCACCATTTCTACACCACAACCCCTCACTTCCTTCCGAACCTCACTGTGTTCGGCCTTCCAAAAAACCACTGACATTTTTGCCTCTACCTATTCTGACATGTCTCAACTAACTAGCATTTTGCTTCTTCGGACTCTCCTCACTGCAAGCTGCGGCTCTTTCTCAACCGGATCGACTTGCATATTCGCATCGCAGTAACAATGTGTGTTGGAGTGGTCACCCCACCGAGCGTGGGTCAGCGCGCATCTAGTACTAGTTGGTATATAACACATACAATCCACACTCAGATCAATCAACGTTAACTTGACGACCGTCATATGCACCCAGCGACCGTCATATCCACTCAGCGACCCTCATATCGGCCGAACAACCATCATTATGGCACCACCACGAGTTCCATGGAGATGGCCTACCGGCGTTTCGAACTGGACCAAAGAAATCTATGCCTGTGTGCTAAAGAAGACGGCCCCGGACATTGATGCTGTGAGTAGCTGGTCTGCATTCACTGAAGGCCTTGCAGCAGCCCAGGGATGGAAAACTAAACACGATAAATCCACTATCCCTTCGTACACCAATATCAAATTGTACACCAAGGTGCGAGGTCTAGCAAAGACGCGTGACCAGGTTAGTAGATCTGACTCTGACATTGAGTCTCTGACATTGAGTCTCTGACATTGAGTCTCTGACATTGGGTCTCTGACATTGAGTCTCTGACATTGAGTCTCTGACATTGGGTCTCTGACATTGAGTCTCTGACATTGAGTCTCTGACATTGAGTCTCTGACATTGAGTCTCTGACAGTGAGTCTCTGACATCGACTGACATCGACCTGACAAATAGGAGTTTACCGACATTTGCGAGACCCTTGCGGATAACTCTCGAGATCTCCTGGGACTTGCACCGGACGTGAAGCTCAATGATGATGATGTCTGTACAATGCAAAGACTCATCTCATGCTGACAAAGAAGAGTCACCCGAAGGGCCACCACCACCCCCAAGAAAGCCCCACCAAGCCTCGCCAGACAGCCTAAGACCGCAACGAGCCCCGCCGCATAGCCAAAAACCGCGTCAAGCCCCACGCCAATGATCACATCTGCTCCTTGATCAAAGCATATCCTGGTCCCTCATACTACACCGATCAATAAACGCACTTCAGATGTTCGTGTTGGGTCTACTATCCCCGCAATTCCAAGCTCAACCTCATTGCGACCAGGGGGAGATTCGGTAGCGCGGGGTAGGAGTACAACTCGTAGAGGCCCTACAGGATCGGCGGAATCGTCCACTGTACCGTCTGCTACGGTTTGGGCGGTTTCGGGGGATGCTCAGTCGCCTAGGTTAGACCCGTTTCGGATCAGCAGCTCTGGCAGTGCTCTCCAGCGACCCTTTTCGGACGGAATAATGCACGCGATCCCTCGACACTTTGACTTGTAGATCTCAGCAGCAGGAGGCCTAAACGCGGTGCAACCAGCTCACCAGCTCAATCTGTTGTGGGAGGCACCTCACCTGGAAATCAATATCAAAAAGCCAGAGAAGACCGTATTGATCTTGTCATCACGTGGATGGAAGATGATCACTCGGTAGATGATGGGGAAAAGTTGAAATGGCCTCGAGTTCTGAGAGACTTCACAAAAAATCCTAATGCACCCCAGTGTTATGACCAACTTGTTGCCTGGATTACTCGGCAATATTATCTAGCAGCCTACTTGCAGGCTGTTGACTCCAGTTTGGCGAGCACAACGTCCACCCAGGGTGATAGTCCATTGTCCAGATTGGCACTGATTTACAGTCCATTGGACGAACTGAGCTGGGACGACTGTCTGACCTTCGCTGAAATTGAAGGCCGTCTGATGATGACATTCGTTACCATCAACAAGACGGTCATGGTGGATGACACTGACAATGAAATTGAATATATCAAGACCAACCCCATCAACCTGGAACGAACATCGACCATTAGGGTGAAACAACAGGACGAAGATAGCGAGACCTCAGTTATTGACTTACTGGACAGTTCCGAAGACGAAACCAGTGGCAATGAATTGGATGATATGGAGGAGGAGGAGGAAGGGGATGGGAAGGAAGAGCTACCGGGAATGTCGGAGGACCAGGACAATTATGATCCGGGGATGATGCCGATTACTGACAATACACTACCGAGTCATTCCTCCGGCCGGACTGCCGAAACAGAGGACCAAGATCTCGACATTCAAAATGAGGAAGAATTAGATCAGGTAGACGCTGACTTCAACAACATCGCACTAACGGAACTAGAGGGAGCCAATGACGCTGATGCGCAAGCACAGAAGGAGGACAAGACGGATAATGTCGATGTGGACTGGTGAGTCACTGTCCTTGTCAGAGTGGTCGCTGTCAGAGCCGTAGAGCTACTGTCAGAGCTCAGCCGCTGTCAGAGCTGCTCTCAGAGTTGCTGTCAGAGCTCAGCCGCTCTCAGAGCTGCTGTCAGAGCTACTGTCAGAGCTGCTGTCAGAGCTGTTGTCAGAGCTCAGCCGCTGTCAGAGCCGTTGTCAAAGCTGTTGTCAGAGCTCAGCCCGCTGTCAGAGTAGCTGTCAGAATGTTGAATGAAGCTAATTTTTACTCGCAGGTTAATGGAGCTGATGGATAACCAGGAATTTCAGAGCGAGTACTTGGAGGAGTCAATGGCAGCGTTAGGCATCACCATGGAGATCAGAACTTTCAAGCCGCTCCACACACCCACGCAGTTACAACCGCATCAATTTATTGCAGTGAATTGGATGACAGAGAAGGAGAATAGCTTGGCGAAGGGTGGTTTATTGGCTGATGACTGCGGTACTGGCAAGGTTAGACCCTGCTGTGGCCTTGAGATATACTGTTCGCCACACTAACAATCATCAGACTCTGACAGCACTAGCTTTAATATATCACCAAGTTAATGTCTAGGAACAAAAAATCAAGAATCCACCTCCTGGATTCGACAAATGGGAGATCGACATGAACGACTAGAAAGCGAAGGTTGAACGGGGCAAGAAGGTCGGAAGGGAGCTAAGAAAGCCGCGGTGGGAGGTCCACCTCCCGACATTAATTCTATGGTATGACCGGAATATATACCACTATAGTGACTTCAAGCTAAGGTTGAAATAGCCCTAAATCGATGGTGGCGGAATGGGAAGCTGTGGTGACTACGTTCAATGAGTTAACTCCACATCTCCATTACGGTACTTCTTCCTTGAGGAGGGCATCCCATCGAGCCACTCTTCATGTTAAACCATGGAGAATAGTCGTGATCTCGACCATTGAGAGTTTCAACCAGTGGTTCAACCATGAGGAAGCCTACGGTTCGAAATTTTGGGGCCCTGGCATATATCATTGGGTAATCTTGGATGAGGGCCACAGGTTGAGGACGAGCGGGACCCAAATCGGGAAATTTAGGAAGGTTAATCGCACATTGGTTAAAATGGACTCCCGCGATTACAATATGCATATGGCATCCCGTATACTCAGTCTGGAGCCGCAATACAAATGGATTATAACGGCAACCCCATTGGTAAATGGCATCGAAGACTCGCGTTGGATCCTGCGATTTCTCGAGAGTTCATCGTGGTTGTCCATACAGCTGCCGCCAGATACATTCAACTATACTCTCAACATTGATGACGACTGGATCGCGGACAGGAGTAATGTGCCAGATACTGAACGTCGTGCAGGGTTCACACCAGTTACAGATCCGTACAAGAAAGGCCCAGAATTCGGATCACTTGTTCACTGCACAGCAATGGCTTCGGATGCTTATATGTTGCCCATAATTGGTGAAGTGGGCAAATTAAGAAAGGCCGTGCAAACATCGGATATATTAATCAGACGGCACCGCTACTAAGAAACTATCGGGAAGCGACCTTTTGCAGTTTTATGCACACTAATGCTACGGTAAACAATGGTGAGCCATATCCCGTTCAAGAACCCAAAGCCCATCATCAACATCCCTCCTATACATATAACCACTGAACTTGTTACATTCACGAAGTCCTCTGGAGCTGGACAGTTCTACATTGTTTTGGTAGACGGTAGCTATAAGGGGCTTAGAGAGAGAATCACCAGGGTTGCCTCCGCGCAGGCTAGAACGATGGGCAAGACAAAGCCTTTGGGCCCTCGTTGGTGGTTTATTCGCCTTATCTCCATAGCACGTATTCTTGGCCCTGACTCGATGGATCCGGAAATATCTTTGCCAAAACGATTATAGATATTACCTTCCGGGGTTGCTGACATGGGCAGACCAAACCTGATCATGCTGAGGACAGTTATTTCTGAGTTTGCAAAGGCTTTTTCAGGGAAGACGGACCGAATACCTCCGCCTGAGAAGGTCAAGCGTATGACGTATGATCAGATCGAGGCTGCGTAGCGGTTTGAGGCTCCAAAGTTGGCTTGGCTCAAACACTATCTCCGGAACACCTTGACAGTGAAAGCCAATGGAGAGAAGGTGATTCTGTGGGTATATTGGCCACTTACCCAGTGGCTCGTCAAACAGGTTAGCACTCCTTCGCAATCCCACTTTCTGCCACTCATATCAACTCTGACATTCAACTCTGAGACACATCAACGGTAACATTTGACTCTGACATCGACTCTTCGTATGACAATACTAACTGTGCGCAGTACTGCCATCTCTTAGGCTACAATTGTTTTGCTATCCATAGCTCAATGGGTGCCGATGCGCATGCCTCTGTGAAGAAGTCATTTATCAACCGCGGGCAGGTGAGGGTCCCTGTCTTGTCCTATCTGACAAGCAATGAGGGCTTGAACCTACATTATAATTGCCGAAATTCCGTCATGGTAGAACAGGGTATAAATGACTCAATGGAACATCAGGCATGGCCGCGTGTCCGGCGGATTGGTCAACAGTAAACGCAACGCACAACTCGATTGGTAAACCTCACCACGATCGATAGGTTGATTGAAACCACCCACCGAATGAAGCAATCACCAATGCTATCTGCGCTGGGGGTTCTCCAGAACGCTGCCAGTGAGGACAGTGTTCTCGATGCTGATCAAGTATATGATACCTTCCTTGGAAAGATTTCCCCACAGGCACTCCGGTCTGCTGTGATTGGTCAATATAACGATGTAATAATGGATGTTAGTTAATTTGTGAACTTTCTATCCTTTCCATTTTGGGTCTGCGCTTTGTTTCCTTCTGGGTTGTTTCTTGGGTTTGGGATCTCTCTGTCGGATTCAAAGTTCTGATCTCTGTTTTGGTTTCCGGGTTTGCCCTGCTGTGTTTTGGGTCGCTTCTGGGTTATCTCACTGTTGTCTTTTTGGAAGGTTTCGAGCTGTATAGATGACTAGTACTGACGAATGGAGTAATTTAGTAACTCAGTTTGAATGCCGACCAGCCCGACTGTGACTCTGACAGCAACCACTCTGACAGCAGCCACTCTGACAGCAGCCACTCTGACAGCAGCCACTCTGACAGCAGCCACTCTGACAGCAGCCACTCTGACAGCAGCCACTCTGACAACAGCCGCTCTGACAACAGCCGCTCTAACAGAAGCCCTCTGACAGCAGCCACTCTGACAGCAGCCACTCTGACAACAGCCGCTCTGACAGAAGCCCTCTGACAACAACTATGACAACAATCTGACAACCGCTCTGACAGCGACTCTCAAAGGAGTTTGCCATGACCATGCTCGGTGAACAAATAGTCTTTATCATTTAACAATGCGAAATCTCTATTGGTAAGCGCTCTTCAAGCATATCGCCCAGCAAGTACTCTACAGTCAAGGTGACAATCAACGATTGTTTCGGTAATTGCTAAAACCATATTGAAGGGACACCCCAACATTGAACTGTACCAAAATCCCTTCATACCGATAACTGCTAAGATTAACCCCTGAAGGCATGATGAAGCGAACAAAATAAATATGCAGTGCGGAAGCACAATAGTCCTATCCAACGAGATATCCATGCCACCCAGTTGTAGGCTCAAGTTTGTCGTTAGTGTGTATTCACTTCAGAGATATGAAAGAAACTCACAGTGCCGAGGAGGGATGCTTTAACGCTTTTGAATACGAATTTGACTTGGCATACGTTTGATGGGTTTGGCGGCAGAGCCGATATGTGGAGTAGCCGCCGCTCTATTCGTCTCGTGAACTGATATATTAGCGTCGGACTGGCACCGTTTGAGGCTTTGTGACGAGTGGCCAGTTGTAGCAGGCATTGTAGGGTAGTTGGGTAGAGAACGTCGTGGGTAGAGAATGGAATTCTATGCTGTACGAGAGTACGAATTCTAGTGCCTGTGTACCAAAGTAATCCAGGACCTATATATATACTACACACTCCCAACATAAAGTTGCCAAGATCAGCAGCAGTACCACACAGTAAATTACAATGGGTCTGTGACTTTGATTCATCTACCCAATCACTGGGCAACACAGTAAACTACAATGGTTCCGTGACATTAATTCATCCATTTCAATCGCATGGCCCAGTTGTGAGTAAAATATGCCAATCGAACACAACTCAGCTCTGACAAGGTTGCACAGACAGGTCGCTCTGACAAGGGCGCTCTGACAAGGTCGCTCTGACAGGTTGTTCTGACATGTTGCTCTGACAAGAACATCCTACTCTTCTAACAAGCACAGTGCCAATGTCGTATGGCCGACACTAACTACAGACTCTACTATAGATCCGGGAACACCAGCGGTCACGAACCGGATATGGGATAAGAGCGGCCGGCAGGGTCCAACCAAACCTTTCTCAGCTGCTGTTGTAGGGATATGGGGGCCTAACCACTATCCAACACGAACTACTACCCGTAGGGATATGCGTCGTCCAACACTTAACCGTGTAAGTTACCTCCTGAAAGTTTGTAGGTACCTACTCACATACATTGGAGAGCTGCACAGCAAATCCCATCGACCTCCAACCATGTGCTGTTTCATGATGCTATAATACATGCTATGCAATATTCGAATTATAAGGCCTTCATTTTGTTCACCCTCAGGTCGGGTCAGCTGCCATTGCCCACTGAGCACTGGTGGAGAGATCTGGCTGAACTTGCGAGAGGACACCATTCGCGACTGTTTCTGCCCCTTCGACTCAAATAGCAGTGAAGACCATACTGTGCAGTATCGAGATCCACCTGTGTAGTGGGATCCGCTGAGCGAGATCCCCGAGTGGTTGCAGGAGAAGGGTCCCATAGTATGGCCCAACATTGGGGTTTGTCGGCAAGAATATAGTCGGGAAGATTGGCAGATTACTGAAACTTAACACAGTGGTATAATATCAATTCTAACTTATGGAATCTATAAAACTTACTCTGAACATGGGAAAGTCCAGTATAACTTTGACTCTGACATGAGAGACCAAACATATATGGTATAACTCTGACAATTACCTTGACTCAGACAATTTCTCTAACTCTGACAACCACCCTACTCTGATACAGGAAGCAACCCCACCTATAATACGGCATTACTTCAACTTTGACTCGGGAGACCCAACGTATACAGTATAACTCCGAATCGGACAATTTCCCTAACTCTGACAACCACCCTACTCTGATAAGGGAAGCACTCTCACCTATAATCCGGCATTGCTTCAACTTTGACTCGGGAGAACCCAACGTATATGGTGTAACTTCGACTCTGACAATTACCTTAACTCTGACAATTTCCACAACTCTGACAACCACCCTATTCTGATATGGGAAGCAACCCCACATATAATACGTCATTACTTCAACTTTGACTCAGGAGACCCAACATACATGGTATAACTTTGACTCTGACAATCACCCTAGCTCTGACAATCACCCTAACTCTGACAATCACCCTAACTCTGACAATCACCCTAAATCTGACAATCACCCTAACTCTGACAATCACCCTAACTGACAACTGCCCTACTCTGACACCGAAAGCAACCTCGCCTATACGGTAATTACTTGAACTCTGACACGGAAGACCCAACGTATACGGTATAATCTCAACTCTGACAATGATCTCGATTCTGACACGTTTACAGCATAACTTCGACTTTCACATCGACCATAACTCTGACACAGGAACCAATCTCATTGGGTATATTTTCGACTCTGACAAGGTTGTTTTTAGGTGACGGGAGATAAAAATGCACTATGTAATGAACGGTGACGAGCCGTGGATTCCGTGTACATGCAAAGCCTATACACCCAACGCGAACCTGCACAGAAACATACAACGCACAGAATGGCAAACGGAACCAGATCTAGCAGCAGCACCCGCAACCGTTCTACAAAATCCGGCGGCAGCAGTGGCCGCACTGATCACAATCCCAGTGGCAGGTCCCAGGGCAGCAGCAGCCGCAATGATCATCAAAACTCCGGCACCAGTAGCCTGCGACTCACTCCAATGAAAACGGCCGAGACAACACGAATCCGGGCGCGATAATGGCGGTAACGAAAGCTCGGAAGGCCGGCAGATGAGTGATTGCGATGGCGTTGACGATGAACCGCGATCCCCACGTCGAAGAACCCGCATATTAAATAACTGTAGTCATTTTTCCAGTTTGAACAACCAAGGAGGGGTAATGACTCATCCAGCTCGACATTTGTGTCTGACTGACAATTTCTAGGTGCGAACACCTAGTCCTTCCAGCAGCCAGCCACAGGTCAGTAAGAGCAGAAATGACCATCCCTGCTTTCCACTGACTATTTCTAGTTGCGAACACCTAGTTCGTCCGACAACCAGCGGCAGGCAAGTACAAGTAGAAATGTCCACCCCTGCATTGACTGACAATACCTAGGCACAATGGATCACTCTTTCTCCTGGCAACCCGGGAGGGGTAATGACTAGTGTTAGCAACGGGTCCGGGTAACCCGCCAGTGGTCCGGGTTTGGACCGGAAAAACGGTTTGGTTTGGTCCCAGACCCGTCCAAAAACCCGACCCCGAGCGTCTTGGCGGGCCAAACCCGAACCCGTACCCGTCAACCAGCGGTTTTTGCCTGGTTTGGCTACACCCATCGGTTCCGTTCTCCGGTTCTCCTTTTCGGGTTTTTTTATTTATGGTCGCAGTCATATATGTTACTGTTATGTGCAAAATATTAACTTTGGTACATCATTCTCTTTATTTGTTTCATTGGCAGCCTTTATACTCAAAACAAGGAGAGACATGCTCCCTGCTACATCCTGAAGTTGAGTGTGATCAAGTGTTCATCTTCCATCATTTGTAAGATTTGAGGTCTAGAATAGCCATATTGATTGCTAAGGCAGTCATTCAGCCGGAGTTTGAGCAGTGTGCACATGCGACTGCGCCGACAACATTTGGAGAGCTGTTGGAGATACATGATAGTGTCAGCGGAAAATCGCAATGCCGCAAGGAACCTCCCGGGATAGAGTAGCCATATGTAAATAACATGCTGCAAATGACCGACCCACATATGCATATCGGCTCGCAATACTGACGCAATACCCAATCCATCTCCGATTAACAAATAGAAGCCTGTTCAGCCCGTGAGCGTTTACCCCTGCATATGTCCTCGATACCTACGTACTATACAGGAAATGGATTCAGGTGAACATATTGTATTGGCTCGTAGGTCATGTGTACACAACCTGCACACTATGTGATTATTGACGACATCCCTCTGCAAAAGTAGTTGGCGTATCTATTTCGATACGTCAAAGAATTTTCTTGATTTCACTGACTATATTGTAAGAAATGACAATGCGTCTGGGCATGTGCAAGGGTCATACAGGCCATGTAAACGGTCCAAACTCCAAACCAAGTTGATTGACAACTGATCAACACAAAATGGTCCTGCCTTTTACAGATAAGTGAGAATGCGCAATCTAAACTAAAGATGAAATTTACTAACAAAGTTTCACTTAGTGATGACATACGAGTCATAGAAGGAGCAGTCATTGCGCGACGCGAATCTGGATGAATGACCACCATC